>ERZ1066122.776-NODE-776-length-31108-cov-10.976105_pt1 | contig 31108 bp, 25 predicted proteins | sample MGYA00382769_ERZ1066122 | MGnify/ENA primary metagenome ERZ1066122 (study PRJEB33369, sample SAMEA5778352) | biofilm metagenome | biome: Industrial cooling water; feature: Water cooling tower basin; material: Biofilm | place: United Arab Emirates | collected... | reverse complement strand
ACCGGGATGCTCGCGTCGCGCGCCAATGCGAGAATGCGCTCGCGTTCGGCACGAGGCACGAGGTTGCCGTCGTCGAGCGCACGGAGTACAGGGCCCGCACCGAGCGGGGCGTAGGCGAAGTGCGGGGATTCGAGCGGCGTGTCCGATGACACGAACGTGTCGATCGAGTACACGCACGCCAGCGTCTGCCCGATGCGCACATCGCGTCCGGGCAGTCGCGTGTCGCCGAACGCGCGCGCACCATTCAGGCCACCCTCCTCGCGCACCGTCCACACGAACCACGTGGGACGCGTGAGGCGCGTGGTGTCCACCCGCGCGAGCGCAGCCAGCAGGGCCGTGCTACCGGTGCGGTCGTCGCTGCCGCGCGCCGTGACCCGCGTGCCCGCGAGCCGCGTGCTCTGCTTGAACGCGGTGATGCTCATCCCCGCGCGCACGCCGGCGCGCACGAGCGCCGCGCTGTCGAGCCCGAACCACGCCGTGAGTCGATCGGGTGTCTTTGTGCTGCCGTTGCTGCGCGGCACGAAGACCCCGCGCATCGGCGCACGCGCGCCGCTGTCATCGACGTGCAGCAGCGCGGGGACGCCTTCCCACGAACTGAGCACGGCGCCACCGAGTCGGCGCAGGGTGATCTGTCCGTCGGCGAGGATGCGGTCCACTTCGAAGCCCACTTCGTCCATGTGCGCGAGGAACGCCACGCCGCCCGTATCGCGCGTGGGACCGAGTGCAATCACGATGTTGCCGGCGCTGTCCACGCGCGCCTTTGCACGGGCCCACGCGGGCATCGCCGCGAGCAGCGTGTCGCGCACGCGTTGCTCGTGACCGGGTGTTCCGGGGAGATCGGCGAGGGACATGAACCGATCGGCCAGCGCAGCGTAGCGACGATTCTCGGCGCGCGCCGGATCGGCGGGCAGGACGGTGGATGGTGCCGCGATGAAGGCAGGCGCGCGTCCGTCGCGCATGCCGGCACGTTGTTGCACCCACGCGAGCAGCGCGTTCGCTTCGTCGGGGCGAACGGTTTCGACGGGGCTCGCGGGGAAGCGCACAGCGGGCGCGAAGACGTGCACACTGTCCACGCGCGCACGCGCGCTGAGCGCACGGTACGCGTTCGGCAAGGCCGACGTGGCGTAGCTGCTGACGCTGCGCTCCGCGCGTCCATCGTCCACGAGGGCGAGTACATCGAGGCGCGACTGCGTGGCGAGATGCGTACTCAATCCCACCCAACCGTAAATGCGCTGCGTGGACACCACGAACTGCGTCTCCCCGCTCGTGACGCCCGCTTGTGCGGCGGCCTCCGCAGCCGCGACCACAGCGGCGCACGCGGCGCGCGCACCCGCGTTGGGACCGGCGGCGTGCTCCGCGAACGCCCACGCGGGACGATCGAGAGTGACGGGGTCCATGAGCGCGATCCCGAGCTGCGTCACATCGGCGCGCGTGCTCGCCCCGACATCGATCCACAGGTCATCGAAGGTGAGTGCGGTGCTGTCGGCGATGTGCTGCCGTGCGAAGTGCCCGTTGGGGACGGCCACCACCCCCGGGTGCGTGCCGCGCGCCGTGATGATGTGTACACGCTGCGCTTCGTGAAACTGATCATGCAGTGGATGCCGCGGTGTGCCGGTGCGGCGCACACGCAGGTAGCCCTGGTCGGTGATCTGCGAGACGACGTACGCCGATTGATCCATGGCGCACGCCACGACGCGCCGCGGGGTCCCGCGCCCGACCGTGCGGATGAGGTTGCCCCAGCGATCGGCGGTCCAGCCGGGCAGGGCGCGCGTGAGCGCCTGCGAGACGGCCTGTTCGGTGCCCGGCGGGGCGGGGAGGGCGATCCACGACGCGAGCGCGTCGGCGGGGCATTGGGCCGAGGCGCGGTGCGGCGTGGCGGATGCCGCGAGCAGGAGCGCGACCGGCGCGACCGCGCGCACGCGGGTGACGCGGGAGGGAACGCGAGGAGACATGGGGAGGGCGCGTCTGGAGAGAGACAACGCGTCCAATCTACCGCTCGGCCCATCCAGTGCTGCTACGGCGCGGGTGAGATTCGAACTCACGAGACCCTTTCAGGCCCGCCGGTTTTCAAGACCGGTGCAATCAACCGCTCTGCCACCGCGCCAACCTGGGGATGATAGCGCGAGCGGGCCGATGATGGCAGGGCGGGGGGACGCCCGCGAAAGTGTGACGTGCGTCATGGAACCCACGCGGCTGACGCCGGTACGCTTCTTCGACCAGAGGTCCTCCATCCGCTCACGCCGGACCCCCGCCGGCCCTCCCCACGGAGCGTCTTGATGTCGGCCGTCTTCCTTCCGCCGCGCCCCCGCGGCACTCGAGTGCTCGCGGCCCTCGCCGCGGCCGCCCTGCTCGCCGCGTGTGGCTCCGATCAGGATCTGCCCGTCGCTCCCGATGTTCTGCTCGCACCGGTTGAGGCGATTGCGCCGGCCGATGCGCGTGTGTTCGGGCGTCCCTACACCGTCGATCAGGAAAACGCCAAGCTCGACCTCGGACGCGGCACCCTCGCGATCTTCGCCAATCCGACGGCCGGCCAGATCGTGCGCCAGACCTTCGTCGCCGGCCGCACCGGCATGCTCGGTTACCTCGATCTCCCGGTCGGGTGCGCGCCTGGCGTGCTGCTCAACGTGCGCATCACGGACGCCGAAGGAGCGCGCGTGGCCTATGAGGTGAATGTGGTGGTGCCGGAAATCGTGGACGGTACCATCACGACCGTGCAGCTCTTCGACCCCGAGAAGGGGCGGCCGGGCATTCCCATCGTGCGTGGTCGCCGCTACGGCTTCGAACTGCGGGCGTTCGCCGCCGAGCCGGAGCCGCTGCTCGGTACAACGTGTGGCATCGCACGTGAAGTCGAAGCCAACAACTACGCTCGCGGCTCGCTCTTCACGCAGGAGGGCGCCGGAGCCTCGTGGCTGGCGCGCCCCGACGAAGACCTCGTATTCCGCACACTCGTGCGCTGAGTCGCGAGACACGCCGAGGGAAGCCGACGGGGCGCCGTGTCACTCGACACGACGCCCCGTTTGTCCATCAGCGCGGCACCTTCGCCAGCGCCGCGTCGCGCGCCGCCTTGAACTCGGCCGTCGGACTCCAGGTGGGCCACGTCGTGCTGTAGGCCACGCGCCACCCGACTTCGAACAGCGCCTTCGCGTCATCCACCGCGCCACTCAAATCCCAATCGGTCTTCACTTCGTCGGTCGGCTTGTGGTAGTCATTGGCGGTGTACTCGTCACGCTTCTGCTTGCCGAAGCCCTCGGGCTTGCCGATGAACTGACTGCCGGCGCCGATGTACAGGGCCGGCACGCCCTTCTTCGCGAACTCGAAGTGATCACTGCGGAAGAAGTATCCCTTCTCCGGTTCCGGATCGGGGGCGAGCACGCGCTTGTCGCGCGCCGCGACCTCGCGCAGTACATCATCGAGGGTGCTGTTGCCCAGACCGATCACGGTGATGTCGGACGTGCGCCCCCACTGGTTGATGCCGTCCATGTTGATGTTGGCGACCGTCTTCTCGAGCGGGTACAGCGGATTCTCGGCGTACCACTTCGCGCCGAGCAGCCCCTGTTCTTCGGCCGTGAGCGCCACAAACAGCACCGAGCGCGGCGTGCGCATGGGGAGCTGCACGAACGCCTTCGCGATCTCGAGCATGGTGGCCGTACCCGACGCGTTGTCGAGGGCACCGTTGAAGATCGGATCTCCACCGTGCAGCGAGTCCATGCCGAGGTGATCCCAGTGCGCCGTGAACATCACGAACTCGTCGGCACGCGCGGGGTCGCCGCCCGTGAGCTTGCCCACCACGTTGCGTGACGCGACCTCACGCACCGCCGTGGTGACGCGGATGTTCGCAGAGGTGCCGAGGGCGATCGGGGCAAACTCGCGCGTGGCGGCACGGGCCTTGAGTGAATCGAGATCGTGCCCCGCCTCGGCGAGCAGACGGCGCGCGGCGTCGTTCGACAGCCACCCTTCCACCTGCACACGTCCCACCGGGCCGCCCGGTGTATTCACGTCGAAGTTCTCGCGGCCCCACGAGTTGACGACGGTGAGATACGGGTAACCGGCGGGTCCGGTCTCGTGAATGATGAGCGCGCCCGCCGCACCGCGTCGCGACGCTTCTTCGAACTTGTACGTCCAGCGGCCGTAGTAGCTCATGGCCGCGCCCTTGAAGATCGACGCGTCGAGCGAGTCGCTGCCCGCCACCGGGACCGGCGGATCGTTGATGAGCATGACGAGCGTCTTGCCCGTCAGGTCCACGTTCTTGTAGTCGTCCCAATCGAACTCGGGCGCAGCAACGCCGTAGCCCACGAACACCAGCTCGCTGTTGACGAGCGCCGCCTCGGGCTTGGGGTAGCGCGTCCCCACCACGTAGTCGCGCGGGAAGGCGAGGCGCGTGCTCGCACCGCCGCGTATGAGGGTGCCCTCGGGGCGCGACGTGATGCCCACGAGTCGCACCGGCTGGATGTACGTGCCATCCGGATTACCCGGCTCGAGGCCCAGCGCGCGGAATTGCGCTTCGAGATAGCGCACGGTGCGCTCCTCGCCGGTACCGCCGGGCGCGCGTCCCTCGAGCGAGTCGTGCGCGAGCACGGCGATGTGGCGCGAGATACCGTCGGCGGTGATGACTTCACGCCCCGGATCGGAAAACTCGGCGGCGGGCACGCCGTTGGCGTCCACACCACCACCACCGCAGGCGGTGAGCAGGACGGCCACACCGCACGTGACGGCGACGCGTGCCACGGATGTCGTGGCGCTGATGAACAGGGCTCGCATGCGAATCACTCCGCAGGTGGAGAGGTGAGCAGCAGCGCGCGGACATCGGCGCCGATGCGCGCGGCGATCTGATCGAGCGGCAGGTCGTTGCGATCGGTGCCGAACGGCTCCTCGATCTCACCGGCCAACAGCTCGAGTCCCATGGTGGCAAAGAAGGTGAACATGCTCGCGATCACGGTGCCGTAGCCGAACTCCTTCACGAGCCCGAACGGAAGAATGAGCGCGTAGAGCAGCACGAACTGCTTGACGTACGACGAGTAGCTGAACGGAATGGGGGTATTGCGAATGCGCTCGCACGCGCCGGTAATGTCGTCGAACGCCTGCAACAGCGGTTGCATCGCGATCCGTGCTTCCGTGGGGAGCCGGCCAGCGGTGATGTCGGCGAAAACTTCGCGATGCATCGACTGCACGAGGCGATTCGGAACGCTGGTGCCTTCGGCGATGCGTACCGACGCGTCGGGGTCATCGGATTCCACCGGTCGGGGCGCGCGCAGGTGTGCGGCCAGGACACCCGGAAACTCGGCGAGCAACTGCGAGTACCGGGCGCGACGATCGGAGGCGTGCGCAGGCAGTTGTGCGTCAAGCGTGTGGGCGAAGCCACGCGAGACGTTCACCAGCTGTCCCCACAGCTTGCGCCCTTCCCACCAGCGGTCGTACGCGGTGTTGGTGCGAAAGACGAGCAGCAGACCGAGAATGATGCCGAGAATGGAAAGGAACGACGGACCGAGCGGGACGGCCACGCGGAAGTAGTCGGTCTCCACCCACACGACGAGCGCGGCGTAGAGGCCGGCGCCGATCACATCGAGAATGAGCGTGCGAAACACGGGGCTGCGCGGAAACTCGAGCAGTACCCGCATCCAGTTCTTCGGATCGTAGCTGATCACGCGCGCAGCTCGCTCGGTGCGCCGCCGACGCGCGTCATCACCAGTCGAGCCGCGTGACCACGCCACGCCCACCGATCCACGCGGTGCGGCCGTACGCGTCGAGCCCCGCATGTCCCGCGTCGGTGATGACGTGCCACGTGCGACCGGCGTCGTCGCTCGTGAACACACCGCCGAAGCCGGCAGCGACGATGGTCTCGGCACCGGCACCCGGCACCCACGTTACACCGGTGAGCGCACCAGGGCGCGGCGGACGCGTGCGCAGCGTCCAGGAGGCGCCACCGTCATTGGTCACCGCCACGACCGCCGCGAGGGTGTCACCGCGCGTGTTGGTCATGTCGCCCGCGACACCGATGCCGGTGCGCACGTCGCGAAACGCGAGGCCACTCGTGCCAGCCGACTTCGAGCGCACGAACGGTGTCTCACGCAGCGAGAACGTCGCGCCAGCGTCGCTGCTCACGAACAGTCGCGAGCCGGGGCCGCCGGTGGCGATGAAGACGTGGCGCGCATCGGCGTGCACGACGCAGCGCCCGCTCGCAGCATACGCGCCTTCACCGTCGAGCGGGGCCGGCACAGCCGATGGTGGCAACAGCGCCCACGAGAGCCCGCCGTCGGTGGAGCGCAGCACGTGCGTACGTCCCTTGGCGGCGTCCCCGTAGGCAATTCCGGTGCGCGCGTCGGGAAAGGTGAAGCAGTCGTAGAACGCGTCGGGGTCGGTGTTGCGGAACGTCTCGGTCCAGGTGCTGCCGCCGTCGATCGTGCGATAGATGCGCGATGCCTCGCCGTTGCCGATGGCAAGCACGAACGCCGTGTCGGCGCTGAATGCGTGGACGTCACGGAACTGCAGCGATTCGCCGCCGGGCACGGGGCGAGGTGTCCACGTGGTGCCGCCGTCGGTGGTGCGCAGCACGGTGCCGCCGGTGCCCGAGGCCCACACCACGCGCTCGTTGACGGCGTGTACGGCGAAGAGCAGCGCGTTGCCGCCCACCGATTGCGTGGTGACGCGTGGTGGGGCAGGGCGCTCCGGCGTACGCAGGGGAACTGCAGGACGCGAAGCCGCGAAAGACGCGAGGGACGCGAACAGGGCGACGAGCAGGGTGGGATGCGGCATGGCAGTGCTCGGCAGGACGACGGAGAATGAGTGGGTGACGTGGTGGTCGCAGCCACCACGTCACCCAAGACGACTCAATGACGGAACAGGCGCTGCCCGGTGAAGACCATCGCGATGCCGTGTTCGTTGGCGGCGGCGATCACTTCGTCATCACGCACGGAGCCACCGGGCTGCACGATGCACGTGACGCCAGCGGCGGCGGCGGCATCGATACCATCGCGGAAGGGGAAGAACGCGTCGGAGCCGAGCGCGGCGCCGGCGGTCTGATGGCCCGCGAGCCTGGCCTTGTGGACGGCGAGAAAGCTGGCATCGACGCGCGACATCTGACCGGCGCCGATGCCGATGGTCGCACCGTCACGTGCGAGCACGATCGCGTTCGACTTCACGCTCGCGACCGCGCGCCAGGCGAAACGCAGATCGCGCGACTCCACGGGGCCGGGCTGGCGTGTGGTAACGACGTTCCAGCCCGTTTCGAGCGCCGGCACCACGAGGCGGTCCTGCACCAGCACGCCGCCGCGCACACGCTTGTAGTCCATGTCGCCAGTGCGCCAGTCGGCGCGTCCTTCGAGCACGCGCAGATTCTTCTTGCGGCCGAGGATCTCGACGGCGGCGTCACTGAACGAGGGTGCGACGATGCACTCCACAAACAGGCTCGAGATGGCGTCGGCCGCGGCTTCGTCCACCGGCACCGTGAACGCGATCACCGAGCCGAAGGCTGACACGGGATCACACGCCAGGGCGCGCTTGTACGCATCCAGTGCGTCGCTGCCGATGGCCAGACCGCACGGCGTGGTGTGCTTGATGATCGCGCAGCACGCCTCGTCACCGAACGGCTCCGTCGCGAGCAACGCGCCCTCGAGATCGAGCAGATTGTTGAACGACAGCTCCTTGCCGCCCTTCTGCACGAGCGCGCCGAGGCCGCGGCCGGTGCCTTCCACGTAGAAGGCCGCGCGCTGGCTCGGATTCTCGCCGTAGCGCAACGACTGCTGTCGCGTGAAGGCGAGCGGCAGCGTCTCGGGGAACGGATCGTTGCGACGGCCGGCAAACCACTGCGCGATCGCGGCGTCGTACGCACTCGTGTGCGCGTAGACGCGCTCGGCCAGTCGGCGACGCAGCGGCTGATCATCGCCACCCGCTTCGATGACGTCGAGCACGGCGGCGTAGTCGGCCGGATTCACCAGCACCCACACGGCCGCGTGATTCTTGGCCGCCGAGCGCAGCATGGACGGGCCGCCGATATCGATGTTCTCGATCGCGTGTTCGTCGGTGACATCCGGCCTGGCCACCGTCTCGCGAAACGGATAGAGATTCACGCACACGAGGTCGATGGTGCCGATGCCGTGTGCCTCGAGCGCAGCCATGTGCTCCGGCAGATCGCGACGCGCGAGCAGGCCACCGTGTACCACGGGGTGCAGCGTCTTCACGCGACCGTCGAGCATTTCGGGAAAGCCGGTCACATCGGCGACATCGCGCACCGCGAGCCCGGCGTCGCGCAATGCGCGCGCTGTGCCGCCGGTGGAGAGCAGGTCCCAGCCGAGCGCGGCGAGGCGCGTGGCGAGGTCGACGACGCCGGTCTTGTCGGAAACGGAAAGCAGAGCGCGTGGCACGGATCGTGTGAGGCGAAGGTCAGGCAGAAGGCAACGTGGACGCATCCACGTCGAAGAGCGGCAGGACGAACTCGTCAGCGCGGCCGGCCGCGGGCACGGGCACGACACCGCGCACACGGCCGTCGCCATCGAGTGCGACGTGGCCCGATGCGATGCGCTGCACGACGAGCGGCAGAAGGCGATGCTCGACGCGCAAGACGCGCGCCGCGACGTCGTCGGCGGTGTCGGTGGGAAAGACGGGCACCGGCCACTGCGCGATGATCGCGCCGCGGTCGTATGCCTCGTCCACGAAGTGCACCGTCACACCGGTCACGCGCACGCCCGACGCGACCACGGCGGCGTGCACATGGCGGCCGTACATGCCATGTCCGCCGAACGCGGGGAGCAGCGCGGGATGCACGTTGATCACGCGTCCGGGGTAGGCGCGCACCACCTCGGCGGGGAGCAGTTTGAGGTAGCCGGCCAGCACGATCAGCTCCACCGCGTGCGCCTGCAGCAGGGCAACGAGCGCCGCACCGTCGCGATGGTCGATGACCGCGTCCGCCACGTTGCGCTCGCGCGCTCGCGTGAGCGCACCGGCGCTGGCCTTGTCGGAAAGCACGAGCACGACCTGCGCGGTCTGAGGCATCGCGTCGAAGTGCGCGAAGAGTGCGCCAAGATTGGAGCCACCACCGGAGGCGAGTACGGCCAGGCGCGCGGGCGTGTGCACACGATCAGCCGACATGCGGCCGCTCCGCCTGCAACGCACGCGCGAGTCCGGGGACCGCGTCGAACCAGAGGGCGATCGCGTCAGCCAGCGACGGCGCCACATTCGCCTGTTCGCGCGCACGCTGCACATCGTCCTCGGGCGTGTCCGGGCCGGGCACGAGCACTCCAAAGCCGCCGAGTGTGAGCGCCGGCTGCACATCGCGAAAGCGGTCGCCGATGTACGCCGAGCGCGTGAGGTCGAGGTGATGCTCCTCGGCACCGCGGCGATACATGCCCGTCGCCGGCTTGCGGCAATCACACGGCCCGGACACCGGCGCGTAGTGCGGGCAGTGATAGGTGGCGAGCGGCACAATCCCCTCGGCGGCGAGCAGTGCATCGAGGCGTGCCTTGACCTGCTGGTACTGCGCCTCGGTGAGGTAGCCGCGAGCGATGCCGCCCTGGTTGGTGACCACCACGATCGGAAGCCCCGCGGCGTGTACGCGACGAAGCGCCGCCGTCACGCCATCGAGCAGCCGCACGGCCGCCGGCTGCGACGGATAATGGGTGTCCACCATGATCGTGCCGTCGCGATCGACGAAGCAGGCGGGGCTCAGCGTCGGGGTCACTGACGTCGCGCGGACGCGGTATCGGGGCGTGGCACGTTGCGTCGCGTGGTGTCGCGGCGCGTGGTATCGCGACGCGGGACAAGGAACGCACGTGATGGATTGCCGACGATGCCGTTGAGCGAGGTCACGCCGCGCGCTTCGACGATGACACGGGTGTTCATCGGCAGCGGCGCCTCGAAGAGCACGAGCAGTTCGGTGCCCGGGAGTTCGCGCGCGATCCTGGGCGGCGGTGTGGTGTCCTTGGGCGGGAGTGGCCGCCCACCACGCAGCGTGAGCAGTCGCCGCTGCTCACGCGCCTCGATCTCGGCGCGTGCGAGGGAGTCGCGCCGTCGCACGCGCGTGACGCTGTCGGCGCGTGCACGGGCCGCGCTGTCGGGACGTGCCGTGTCACGCACGGCAGCCGCCGAGTCGGCCTTGCGCTTGGCCTCGAGCGAGTCGGCGATTATCTGCTGTCGGCGCGTCCGCACACGCAGCGCGCGAATGGGAAGCGGATTGGAATCGGGAAGACTGCGTACGGTCCACTGCTCCGGCGACACGAACTGCGTCACACTCAACGGCTTGTCGAACGCCACCACGGCCAGTCGGCCGCTGTCGCGCAGCTCCAGCGTGGAAATGCGAGGCGGCACGGTGTCGCGAACGAAGGCATACAGATCGGTGCCTGCGCTGTCGCCCAGCGGGAGGCGCACGGTGTCCATGAGCTCCGTGCGCTCGAAGGTACGATTGCTGTTGCGGTCCACGAAGCCGCGCACGAGGTACACATCCTGCGGCAGGTGACGCAGCGCGTACCGGCCCACCGAGTCGGTCACGGTCCAATAGGCGCGCGTCGTATCGCTGGCCGAGATCGCTTCGACGATGCCACCACGCACACCGCGGCCAGCGGGCCAGTCGAACAACACGCCGTTGAGCACCGATTGGCGAATCGGTCCGCGGGTGGAAAAGACGAACGTGATGATCGAATCGACCTTGTTGTTGCGCAAGTCCTGAATGCCCGGTCGCAGCGTCACGGCGTAGACGCTGCTGTCGCGGAATCCTTCCTTGGGGCGGACTTCGATGCGATTACGCTTCCACGCGACGTCGAGATTGGCGCTGCGCGGACTCACGAAGAACAGATCGGCGAGGCTGGGCGCACCCACTGGCGTCTCGCTGATGACTTCATCGAAGACCAGTTCGATCATCTTCGGGCGCACCGACGTGTCGCCCGACGCGGGTGTCACGCGTAGCAGCCGCGGCGGCAACACGTCGGGCGGTCCGCCCGGTGGGGCCGACGGATTGGCGCACGCCGTGATGCCCGCGAGCAGCAGCGTGCCGAGCGCGCCCGCTCCGAGAGCCCGCGCCGCCAACGTGCGCCACGGTATCATCATGCGCCGAGCGACCCGATGCGCTCGAGCAACTGCGCGTGACGCGCACGCCATTCATCGGCCTTGGCCCGTTCCGCCGCCACGACAGCCGGCGGTGCCTTGGCGGTGAACTTCTCGTTCGCGAGTCGCCCTTCGAGCGCGGTCAGCTGCGTGAGCAACTGTGCCGCCTCGGCTTCGAGGCGCTTGCGCTCCTTGTCGAGATCGATCATGCCGGCGAGCGGCACGATGAGTTCGAAGCCATCGCGCAGGATCGCGCGCGCGGCGGCGCCCGACGGTTCGGTGGCATCGGCGCGCATGGTGGCGCGGGCGAGCGTGCCGGCAATGGTCGCGAGTGTGCTGAATGCCGCGACCCGCTCAACCGGGGCGAGCAGAACGGCGTCGACGAATTGGCCCGGCGGCACATTGTATTCGGCGCGTACCTGACGCAACGCAGTGACGGCGAGCCGCACCAACTCGAAGTCGTCGCCGCCGGCGAGGACCGCCGTGCTCTCTCGCGCCGTGGGCCACGGCGCGGTCGCGCAGAATGCGGTGGGACGCGGCAGTGGGATGCGCTGCCACAGCTCTTCGGTGATGAACGGAATGATCGGGTGCAGCAACCGCAGGCCGGCGTCGAAGGCGTGCGCGAGCACGGTGCGCGCCACCTCGCGATCGTCACCCTCGGCGGCGAGGCGAGGCTTCACACTCTCGAGATACCAGTCGGCGAGTTCGTTCCACACGAAGCGGCGCGCCGCTTCCGCGTACTCGGCGAGACGCAGTCCGCGAGCGCGGTCGGCGTCCTGCCACTGCCGATCGTGCGCGGGTCGCGCGGGGCCAAGCGCCGCGTCGCAGTCGCGCACGGCGTCGTCGAGGCGATCGAGAATCCAGCGATCGGCGGCGGTGAGGCGGCTGCTGTCGATGCTCGCGAGCGGCGTGACGGGGGCCGTGCCCACGCGCGAGAGCAGGAAGCGCCCGATGTTCCAGAGCTTCGTGCAGAAGTTGCGACCCGGTGCGAAGGACTTGTCGAGGTCGTTGGGGTCGAGCATGACATCGACGCCCAGCCCGAGGCCGGCGATCACGGTCCAGCGCAGCGCGTCGGCGCCATAGTCGCGTACCACATCGAGCGGATCGATGCCGTTGCCGAGCGACTTCGACATCTTGCGGTGCTGCATGTCGCGCACCGTGCCGTGCAGATACACCGTGTGGAAGGGCGACTGGTTCATGAACCAGCACCCCGACATCACCATGCGCGCCACCCAGAAGAACAGGATCTCTGGTGCCGTGACGAGCACGTCGGTGGGGTAGAACGCGCGCAGATCGGCCGTCTCATCGGGCCAGCCGAGCGTGCTGATGGGCCAGAGCCACGACGAGAACCACGTGTCGAGCACGTCCTCGTCCTGGCGCGGCACGGCACCGCACGACGGACAGGTCGTGACATCGGTGCGGCTCACGATGGGGTCGATGCCGCACCCGTCGCAGTACCACACCGGAATGCGGTGGCCCCACCAGAGCTGTCGCGAGATGTTCCAGTCGCGAATGCCCTCGAGCCAGTTGACGTACACAGCCTCCCAGCGCTCGGGCAGGATGCGCAGTTCACCGCTGCGCAGCACCGCGAGCGCCTTGTCGGCGAGCGGCTGCATGCGCACGAACCACTGGTCGGAGAGACGCGGCTCGACCACCGTGTCGCAGCGATAGCAGTGGCGCACGCTGTGCGGATGGGCATCGATCTTCTGCAGGACGCCATTGGCCTGCAGCAGCTCTACGATGCGCGCGCGCGCCGCGAAGCGATCGAGGCCGGTGAGCTCGGCGGGGACGCGTCCCTCCGCGAGCGCGACTTCGCGCACGATCCCCTCGGCATCGATGATCACCGGCATGGCGAGCTGGTGCCGCTTGCCCACTTCGAAGTCGTTGGCGTCGTGCGCCGGCGTGATCTTCACCGCGCCCGAGCCGAACGCCGGATCGGTGTAGCTGTCGGCGATGACCGGAATGCGCACGTTGGCGAGCGGCAGCAGCAGGTCACGCCCCACGAGATCGCGATACCGCTCGTCGTCGGGGTGCACGGCCACGGCGACGTCGCCGAGCATCGTTTCGGGACGCGTGGTGGCCACCGTGATGCCGCGCGACGGATCGTCGGCGAGCGGGTAGCGGAGGTGATACAGCTTGCCCTGCGTGTCGTTGAACTCTGCTTCTTCATCGGACAGCGACGTGCTGCAGCGCGGACACCAGTGAATGACGCGGTGTCCCTTGTAGACGAGTCCGTCTTCGTGGAGCCGCACGAACGTCTCGCGCACGGCGCGTGAGAGTTCGGGCGACAGCGTGTACGCGGTGCGCGAGAAGTCGGCCGAGCAGCCGATGGCCTTGAGCTGCTCGAGAATGACGCCGCCGGTTTCCTCCACGAACTGCGCGGTGCGCGCGACGAACGCCTCACGACCGAGATCGAAGCGCGTCTGCCCCGACTCGCGGGCGATGAGCTTTTCCACGACGTTCTGCGTCGCGATGCCGGCGTGATCGGTGCCGGGCACCCAGAGCGCCTCGTCGCCGGCCATGCGGCGCCAGCGGATGAGCACATCCTGCACGCTGTTGTTGAGGCCGTGGCCCATGTGGAGCACGGCCGTCACATTCGGCGGCGGAATGACGATCGTGAACGGCGGCCGCTCGGCGGTGCGCGCGGCGTCGGCGACGAAGACCCCGTGCTGCGTCCACTGTGCGTGCCAGTGGCGTTCGGTGGTGGCCGGCTCGAAGGTCGGCGGCAGTTCGTCGAGCGAAGAAGGAGCGGTCATGAAGGGGGCAGCAAGGCGGCCGGCTCGGGCGTGGCCCGAACCGGCCGTCGGGTCTGGCCGCTCGCCGACGTCAGTCGGCGGCGAGTGAAGAGTCGGGTGAACCGGCGAGGCGGTCGGTGGCGCGGCGATTGCGGCGCGGCGTGCGCACCGCGAGCTGGTTGACAACGTGTTCGACGTCGATCACGCCGCGCGCGAGCGTGAGGGCGTGCTTGATCTCGTCGTCGCCGTAGACCCACCCCGTGAGCTCGATCACACCCGGTGCGATGGCGCCGATGTCGATGGCGCGCTCGCGCAGGATGGGGTCGTTGTGGAACGCCTCGAGCACCCGCGCCTCGAGCGTGAGCACATCGGGGATGACACGCCGCGCGCGCGCGCCCGATCCGCTGCGCGGACCGGCGAGCAGGACCTCGACGCCGTCGTCCTCGGTGTCGGCGTCGGCCGCGGCCACGTGGCCTGGTGCGTCGCCGAGCGCGTCGTCGTGATGGGCGTCCTCGTCCTCATACGCGTCTTCGTAGCCCCCGTCGGCATCGTGCAGGCCGTAGGGGGCTTCCGCGGTCTCCGCGGTCGTCAGCGCGTCGGTCGCCGGACGGCGCCGGCGGACACGGCCGAGCAGCCGGTCGACGCCGCCGAGGCGATCGATGAGCAGGGCACCGGCGACGACGCCGACGGTGGCGCCCAGCGAGAGCAGCAGCAGGTCGTTGGTACGCGAGCGGTTACGCAAACGGCGAGGGGACACGAGTTGGCTCCGGGATTGTGGCGCGGTACATCCATGAACGATAACTTGCCCACAGAGGCGCGGCGAGTCTCCGGACACGCGGCGCCGATGCGTTGTACCCCGTCGTTGCCCATTCGTCCCGATCCGGCGTGATCGGCTGGTGGGCGGTCTTCTGCCCGTGGTGCTCATGTCCGGTTCGGCCCTCGCTTCCGCGTCCGATCAGATCGTTCTCACACTCCCCGATGGCAACACGCGCGAGGTGCCGGTGGGCACACTCGCGCGCGAGGTCGTCGGGTCGATCGGAGCGCGGCTCCTCAGTGCCGCGGTCGCCGTGGCCGTGGACGGCGAGGTGCAGGACCTGATGACGCCGCTCCGCGCGAGCGGGCAGTTCGTGGTCATCACCGATAAGGATCCGCGAGCGCTGGCCGTGCTGCGGCATTCGGGCGCGCACATTCTGGCCACCGCGGTGCGTCGTCTGCGCCCCGATGCGCACATCGGCTTCGGCCCGGCCATCGACGACGGCTTCTACTACGACTTCGAGGTCGATCGCCCCTTCACGCCCGAGGACCTCGAGGCGTTCGAAGCCGAGATGCGCAAGGTGGTGCAGGAGAAGTTCCCCTTCGTGCGCGAAGAGGTCACCCTCGCCGAGGCGCGCGAGCGCTTTGCCGGCGACCCGCTCAAGCTGGAGCGCCTCGCCGACTTCGAAGGCAGCGACGAGATCATCTCCGTCTACACCGACGGCCCGTTCGTGGACCTCTGCCGTGGTCCGCACGTGCAGGACACGGGGTGGCTCAAGCACTTCAAGCTGCTGAGCTCGGCGGGCGCCTATTGGCGCGGCGATGTGAAGCGGCAGATGCTGCAGCGCATCTACGCGACGGCGTTCTGGAAGAAGGACGAACTCGAGGCGCACCTGCACAACCTCGAGGAAGCGAAGAAGCGCGACCACCGCGTGCTCGGCAAGTCGCTCGGCCTGTTTCAGATGTTCCCGATCGCGCCAGGCGCGGCCTTCTGGACGCCCAAGGGCACCACGCTGTACAACACGCTCGAAGGTTTCGTGCGCGAGCGGCAGCAGGGCGCGTTCCAGGAGATCAAGACGCCGCTCATCTACAACAAGAAGTTGTGGGAGCAGTCGGGGCACTGGGGCAAGTACAAGGAGAACATGTTCCTCGTGCTCGACAGCGAGACGAACGAGCACGACATGTCGCTCAAGCCCATGAACTGCCCGTCGCACCATGTGCTCTACGCGTCGGAAAAGCACTCGTATCGCGAGTTGCCGGTGCGGTATGTCACGTTCGACGTGCTGCATCGCAACGAGCTCTCGGGCGCGCTCTCCGGGCTCACGCGCGTGCGGCAGTTTGCGCAGGACGATTGCCATGTCTACCTGCGTGAAGACCAGATTGCCGACGAGGTGAAGTTTCTCATGGACTTCATCCTCTCGTACTACGACACGTTCGGTCTGCAGGCGACGCTCAAGTTCGCGACGCGTCCCGAGCAGCGCATCGGCAGCGACGAGTTGTGGGACCGTGCCGAAGGGGCGCTGCGCGCGGCGCTCGAAAGCACGGGGCGGCCGTACGAGCTCAAGGATGGCGATGGCGCCTTCTACGGTCCCAAGATCGACTTCGATGTGACCGACTCCATCGGCCGCGCCTGGCAGCTCGGCACCATCCAGCTCGACTACAACGCGCCGGAGCGCTTCGATCTCACGTACACGGGCGAAGACAACGCGCCGCACCGGCCCGTTGTCATTCACCGCGCGGTGAGCGGATCGTTCGAGCGGTTCATCGCCATTCTGATCGAGCATTTCGCGGGTGCGTTCCCGGTGTGGCTGGCCACCGAACAGGTGCGCGTGATTCCCATCGCGATCGACTACAACGAGCACGCGGCGGCGTTCGTGCAGCGTCTGCAGGACCTCGGGGTGCGCGCGACGCTCGACGCCCGCAACGAGACGCTCAACTATCGCGTGCGCGAAGGCGAAGTCGAGAAGGTGCCGTACATGTGCGTGATCGGCCGGCGCGAAGCCGAGGAAGGCACCGTGGCGCTGCGCACGCGCGGCGCCGGCAAGAAGCAGGACATCATGTCGCAGGACGCGTTCGTGGCGCGGCTCATGGACGAGATTCGCACGCGCGCGCTCACCCCGATGCCGCCGCGTGACGCCGCGGCCGCCGCGGAGGCCGAGGCGTGACCCCAGATACGCTGCTGGATGTCTTCGTGCTCGCTCCCGTCGGCATGGTCGCGCTCGACGATGAAGGGCAGGTGGAAGTGGCCAATCCGGCAGCGAAGCGATTGTTGCACCCCTTCGTGCGCGGTGGGGAGCTGTCGCCCATGTTCGACGTGCTCGCCCCCTGGGTCGGTGACCTCGGCGCGCGGGCGCGCAGCTTCGCGGAGGAGCGTGGTGTGGTGGCCGAAGGCATCACGCTCACCACGGGCGCGGGCGAGGCGGTGCTGCTCTCGCTCGTCAAGCGCAGCCCGGGGCGCTTCGTCGCACTGGTCACCGATGCCCCGCGCCTTGCGGCGCTCGAAGAGGCGACGCAATCGCTGACCTCGCGCCTCGCGGCCATCGATCGTGGTGTGCGCGACTACGCGCTCTACATCGTGGACGACAACGGTGTGGTGGTCTCGTGGAGCGAGTCGGCCGAGCGTGTGCATCAGATGGGCGCGAGTGAGATCGTGGGGCGCTCGATGGCGTCGCTCGCGCCGGCGTCGTCGGGAGGTGACGCCCACGTGCGGGATCTGCTGGCGGCTGCTGATCGCAGCGGGTGGGCTGAGGAGGAAGGAGATCGCGTGCGCCGCGATGGCACGCCCTTCGCGGCCACCACGATCGTGACCGTGCTGGAGTCGCCGGGCACGGAACGACGCTTTCAGGTGCTCACGCGCGATCTCTCGGAGCGTCGGCGCCTCGAACGGCTGGCGCAGGAAGGGAGCAGCACCGACGACGATCTCACGGGCGTGGCCACGCGTCGCATCTTCTACGACGTCGCGACCACGGAAATCTCGCGTGCGCGTCGCTACCAGCAGCCACTCACAGTGCTGCTGGTCGATCCCGATCACTTCCGCGACGTGAACGACACGCACGGCACGGCCTTCGGCGATGAGTGTCTGCGCACGATCGCCGATGTCTGTCGTCAGGAATCCCGCAACACCGACATTATCGGGCGCGTCGGCGGCGAGGAGTTCGCGGTGCTGTTGCCCAGCACCGAACTCGCGGGTGGCCTGGTGCTGGCCGAACGCATTCGCGAACGCATGGCGCGCCACGTGTTCCCGGGGGAGCAGAGCGGCCTGCGCTGTACGGTGTGCGTTGGCGTGGCCGAGCTGGCCGCCGAGGCGCCCACCGTCGATGCCCTCCTGGGCATGGCGGAGACGGCCGTGAGCCGGGCGAAGCAGGCGGGGCGCAATCTGGTGGTCGGCCTCGACGACTGAGGGCGGGGCGCCCCACGTCAGGCGCGCCGCTCCGACCGTGCGCGCTGGTTAGTTTTCGGGGTCTCCCCAACCCCGATTGCCATGACCGATCTCATCCGGACGCCCGTTATCGTGGGCGCTGCTCGTACGCCGATCGGCCGCTATCTCGGCGGCCTCGCTTCGCTCACCGCGCCGCAGCTGGGCGCGATTGCCATCAAGGCCGCGCTCGAACGCGCGGGGGTGGCCGGCGATCAGGTCAACGAAGTCATCATGGGCAACGTGCTGCAGGCGGGCGTCGGCCAGGCGCCAGCCCGTCAGGCCATGCTGCTCGCGGGCGTGCCGTCGAGCGTGAGCGCGGTCACGATCAACAAGGTGTGCGGCTCGGGGCTCAAGGCCGTGATGCTCGCCGCGCAGGCCATCAAGGCCGGCGATGCGCAGGTGATCGTGGCCGGTGGCATGGAAAGCATGTCGAACGCGCCGCACTACCTGCGCGGCATGCGCGGTGGTGTGAAGCTCGGCAATCAGACACTCATCGATGGCATGATCCACGATGGGCTGCAGTGCGCCGTGTACGATGTGCACATGGGTCGGCACGCCGAGCACACGGCCAGGAAGGGCAACGTGTCGCGCGAACGACAGGATGCGTTCGCCGCGTCATCGCACGCCAAGGCGGTGGCTGCGCAGCAGGCTGGCAAGTTCGACGCCGAGATCGTGCCGGTGGAAATTCCCGGTCGCAAGGGACCCACGGTGGTGCGCGCCGATGAAGGGCCGCGCGCCGACACGACGGCCGAATCGCTCGCCGCGCTGCGTCCCGCGTTCCCCGGTGCGGACAAGAGTGAAGTGCTGTCGGTGACGGCGGGCAACGCCTCGTCGCTCAACGATGGCGCGGCCGCCGTCGTGGTGACGAGCGAGGCCTACGCGCGCCAGCACGATCTGCCCATTCTCGCGCACATCACGTCGTACGCGACCGGAGCCGGTGATCCGCAGGAGCTCTTCTTCGCCCCCATTCGCGCGGTGCAGAACCTGATGGCGAAAGAGGGCACCGCGATCGGCGACTACGATCTCATCGAGGCGAACGAAGCGTTCGCGTCGCAGGCCTTGGCCGATGGCGACGGACTCGCGTGGGACGAATCGCGCGTGAACGTGCACGGCGGTGCGATCGCGCTCGGTCACCCCATCGGTGCGAGCGGTGCGCGCGTACTTGTCACGCTGCTGCACGCGCTCGCCGATCGCGGCGCACGCAAGGGGCTGGCGACGCTGTGCCTCGGGGGCGGCGACGCCGTCGCGCTGGCCGTCGATCGCCGGCCCGCCTGACGCCCGTACGTTCGAGAACGCCCGTGAACGCCTCTCGCCCACGGTTCGGCGTGGCCGGCCGGGCGCGCCCGGTCGCGTCGTCCGGCTCGCCGTGGTTCGTGGCCGGCACGCATCGTCTGCGTGCGCCGTGGCGTCTGTCGGTGTTCGTTGGCGTGTTCATCGCGTCGTGGATGATCGCGAACGCGATGCTCTACCCGTTGCTCGCAACGCTCACGTCGTGGACCGAGACGCCACTCGCCTTTGCCGGTTGGCTCATGTTGGCCGCGACGTGGGCCGCGTGTGTCGTGGCGCTGCGTCACATCGATGACGCACCGTGGGCGTCGATCGGTGTGAGTCGCGCCGCATGGCGCCCGGCGGTGCTCTGGCGCGGCACGTTGCTCGGGACCGCCGCCATCGGCGCCACGGCGGTGCTGCTGCTCGTGACGGGCACGCTGCGCGCCGAGTGGCTCGCCGATGGAACCTCCCTTGGCGACTGGCTGGGGGCGGCGGCGCGCATGACGTGGCTGCTCGCGCCGGCCGCGCTGTGGGAGGAACTCGTGTTCCGCGGCTACCTCTGGCGGGTGGCCGACGATACGGCGGGACCGCGCGTCGCGCTCTGGGCCACGAGCGCCGGCTTCGCCATGGTGCATCTGCTCAATCCGGGGGCCACGGTGCAGTCGCTGACCGCGGTCTTTCTCGCGGGTGTGCTGCTCGGCCTCGTGCGGCAGGCGACCGACAGTCTCCCCGCGGCCTGGCTCGCGCACCTCGCCTGGAACTGGGTCATGGCGGCGGTGCTGCACGTGCCGGTGAGCGGACTGCCGTTCGAGGCACTCGGCTGGCGCCTCGTCCCCACCGGTCCGGACTGGTGGACCGGTGGCGCGTGGGGACCCGAGGGGGGCGCTGCGGCGTTCCTCGTCTTCGTTGCCGCCGGCGCGTTCGGACTCGCGCGTGTGGCCCACCCTTCGACACTTTCCACGACGTCGTCGCCACTGACGGCGTCTCGCATTTCCGGGAGCAACTGATGGCGGAACGCATCGCCGTGATCGGCGCAGGCCAGATGGGGAACGGCATCGCGCACGTGTTCGCGACCAGCGGACATGATGTGCACATGATCGATGTGAGCGACGCCGCACTCGAGCGCGGGCGCAGCACGATCGCGAAGAACCTCGAGCGGCAGGTGAAGAAGGGCGCGCTCGACCAGGCCACCGCCGATGCCGCGCTTTCGCGCGTGCACATCACCACCGCGCTCGACGCCGTGTCGCACGTCGATCTCGTCGTGGAGGCTGCGACGGAACGGCGTGATCTCAAGTTCTCGCTCTTCGCCGACGCTGATCGCCACGCGCCCGCGCACGCCATTCTCGCGTCGAACACGAGCTCCATTTCCATCACCGAAATCGCGGCCGTCACGAAGCGCCCCGAGCAGGTCATCGGCATGCACTTCATGAATCCGGTGCCGGTGATGCAGCTCGTGGAAGTCATTCGCGGGTTGGCCACGAGCGACGCGACGACCACCACGGTGATGCAGCTCGCCACGGCGCTCGGGAAGACGCCCGTCGAAGTGAACGATTATCCGGGCTTCGTCGCCAATCGCATTCTCATGCCCATGATCAACGAGGCGATCTACTGCGTCATGGAGGGGGTGGGCACGCCCGACGCGATCGATACCGTGATGAAGCTCGGCATGAATCATCCCATGGGTCCGCTGACGCTCGCCGACTTCATCGGCCTCGACACGTGCCTCGCGATCATGGACGTGCTGCACGACGGCCTCGGCGATTCGAAGTACCGGGCGTGCCCGCTGCTCCGCAAGTACGTCGCCGCCGGCTGGCTCGGCCGCAAGAGCGGGCGTGGATTCTACGATTACCGGACGGCCTGATGAGTCTGCTCGCCTTCACCGAGTTGCAGCGCGAGATCCAGCAGACGGCGCGCGAGTTTGCCGAGCGCGAAGTCGCGCCGATCGCCGCCGAGCTCGATCGCGAAGGGCGCTTCGACCACGCACTCGTGCAGCGACTCGCCGAGCTGGGCTTCCTCGGCATGCTCATTCCGGAGCACTGGGACGGCCTCGGGCTCGACGCGTCGAGCTACCTGCTCGCGCTCGAGGAGATCGCCGTGGCCGACGCCTCGGCGGCGGTGCTCATGAGTGTGCACAACTCGCTGCCCACGCAGATGCTCCTGAACTACGGCAGCGACGCGCAGCGCGAGCGCTTCCTCAAGCCCATGGCGCGCGGCGAGCTGTTGGGAGCGTTCGCGCTGTCGGAGCCCGAGGCCGGCAGCGACGCCGCCAGTCTGCGCGCGCAGGCCGTGCGCGACGGCGACGACTGGGTGATCACCGGCGCGAAGTCGTGGGTCACGCACGGCACACACGCCGACGTGATTCTCTGCATGGCGCGCACCGACACCAGCGACGCCCGCCGCGGGGCCAAGGGGATCTCGACGTTCATCCTCACGCCCGACCTGCCGGGGTTCTCCGTGGGCAAGAAGGAAGACAAGCTCGGCTTGCGTGCCTCGCCCACGGTGATGCTGAATCTCGAAGAGTGTCGCGTCCCGGCTGATCGACTGCTCGGCGACGAAGGGCAGGGGTTCTCGTACGCCCTCGCGTCGCTCGATCACGGTCGGCTTGGCATTGCCGCGCAGGCCATCGGGATCGGTCGCGCGGCGCTCGAAGCCGCCGCGCGCTACGCGACCGAGCGCAAGCAGTTCGGCGAGGCGATCGCCTCGTTTCAGGCCATCCAGTTCAAGCTTGCCGAGATGGCCACGCGGCTCACCGCCGCGCGTACGCTCCTGCACGCCGCTGCGGCGGCGAAGGAGCGCGGCGAGCGTGTCACACGCTACAGCTCGATGGCCAAGCTGTTTGCCACCGAGACCGCCATGTGGGTCACCACCGAAGCCGTGCAGGTGTTCGGCGGCTACGGCTACGTGACCGACTACCCGGTCGAGCGCCACTTTCGCGATGCGAAGGTGACCACGATCTACGAAGGCACCTCCGAAGTGCAGCGGATCGTGATTGCGCGCGACCTGCTTGCCGCCGTGTCCCGCGGGGACATCGCCGGCCATCTCACCGATTGATCCCACGCCATGCGTTTCTTCGAATCCATTACCGAAATGGGCCATGAACAGGTCGTGATGTGTCACGACCGCGCGAGTGGCTATCGCGGCATCATCGCCATTCACGACACCACGCTTGGCCCGGCGCTTGGCGGCCTGCGCTTCTGGAACTACAAGACCGACGAGGAGGCGTACGTCGATGCGCTGCGCCTCTCGCGTGGCATGACGTACAAGAACGCCGTGGCCGGTCTCAATCTCGGCGGTGGCAAGGCCGTGATGATCGGCGACAACCGCACGACCAATCGCGAAATGCTCTTCCGCGCGCACGGTCGCTTCGTCGATTCGCTCGGCGGCCGCTACATCACGGCCGAAGATGTTGGCACGAGCGTCGAAGACATGGACTTCGTGCACATGGAGACGCGCCACGTGACCGGCATCGGCTCCAAGTCGGGCGATCCGTCGAGCGTGACCGCGCACGGTGTGTTCCGCGCGATCGAGGCATCGGCGCATCAGAAGTGGGGCAGCGACTCGCTCGCCGGCAAGCGCGTGGCCATTCAGGGGTGCGGCAACGTCGGCTTCTACCTCGCGAAGGAGCTCTACGAGGCCGGCGCGTCGCTCGTGGTGACCGACATCGACGAGTTCCGGATCAAGCGCGTCGTGGACGCGACGCACGCCGACGTCGTCGAACCGCAGGACATCTACAAGCAGCGCGCCGACATCTTCGCGCCGTGCGCCCTCGGTGGCGTGATCAACGACGAGACCATTCCGCAACTCGCCGTGGAGATCGTGGCCGGCGCGGCGAACAATCAGCTGCTGGAGCCGCGGCACGGTGACGAACTCGCCGAGCGCGGCATTCTCTACGCGCCCGATTATGTCGCGAATGCCGGCGGCGTGATCAACGTGTACAGCGAGCTCACCGGGTGGTCGCGCGACCGTGCGTTGCGCAAGGCCGACGAGATCTACGACACGGTACTCAGCGTGTTCGGCATCGCGTCGCGCGATGGTATTCCGACGTATCTGGCGGCCGATCGGGTGGCCGAGCAGCGGATCGCGGCCGTGCGCGCCATGGTGCGCCAGTGGCCGCAGTACCCCAACAAGGAGTGAGCGCGTTCGCGCGCGAGGATCTCATGGCGGAACGGATTCCCATTGCGTCGGACCACGCCGGGTTCGAACTGAAGGAGCGGCTGCGCGACGCGCTCGCCGCGAAGGGCTTCGACGTCGAGGACATCGGGACGCACGGCACCGCGAGCACCGATTACCCCGACTGGGCGCACCCGCTCGCGCAGCAGGTGTCGGACGGTCGCGTGCGGCGCGGCGTGCTGCTGTGCGGGACGGGGCTTGGCATGTCCTACACGGCCAATCGCTACCCGGGCGTTCGCGCCGCCGTGGCGTGGAGTCCCGACATCGCCGAGCTCGCACGCAAGCACAATGATGCGAACGTGCTCGTCTTGCCGGCGCGGTTCGTCAGTGACGAGGACGCGCTGGCCATTCTGCAGCGCTGGCTGGACACGGATTTCGAGGGCGGCCGTCACGAGACGCGCGTCGCGAAGATCGAACGGGATGACGCGGACGAAGCGTCCGCAGGAGAACAGGGATGAGTGCTTCGCATGACGTGCACGACGCCGGTCGGTGGCCAAGTTGGGATCGCTGCCCGCCAGGCGCCGCGCTGCTGGCCACCGATCCGGCCATTGCGCACCTGATTCAGGAGGAGATCGCGCGGCAGGCCGACGGGCTCGAACTCATCGCGAGCGAGAACTTCGTGTCGCCAGCCGTCATGGAAGCGATGGGGTCACCGCTCACGAACAAGTACGCCGAAGGGTTGCCCGGCAAGCGCTACTACGGCGGCTGTGAAGTGGTCGACAAGGTGGAGCAGTTGGCCATCGACCGCGCCAAGCAGCTGTTTGGTGCCGACCACGCCAACGTGCAGCCACACTCGGGCGCGTCGGCCAACGCGGCGGTGTTCCTCGCGTTCATGAAGCCGGGCGACACGTTCCTCGGCATGGATCTGTCGCAGGGCGGTCATCTCACGCACGGCTCGCCCGTCAACTTCTCGGGGTTGCTGTACAACGCCATCTCGTACGGTGTGCTCGAGGATGGCACGCTCGACTACGACGGCATGCGGCGTCTCGCGCGTGAGCATCGGCCGAAGATGATCATCGCCGGCTACAGCGCGTACTCGCGCGTAATCGATTGGCAGGCGTTTGCCGATGTCGCGAAGGAAGTGGGCGCGCTCTTCATGGTGGACATGGCGCACTTCGCAGGACTGGCCGCGACGGGTGCCTATCCGTCGCCGGTGCCGTACGCCGACATCGTGACGAGCACGACGCACAAGACGCTGCGCGGCCCGCGCGGTGGCATCATCCTGTGCAAGGCCGAGCACGCGAAGGCGATCGACAAGGCCGTGTTTCCGGGATCGCAGGGTGGCCCGCTGGAGCACGTGATTGCCGCCAAGGCCGTCGCGTTCCACGAGGCGCTGCAGCCGGCGTTCACCGACTACTGCCTGCAGGTCGTGTCGAATGCGAAGGCACTCGCCGCCGCGCTCATCGCGCGTGGCTTCCACGTCGTGTCGGGTGGCACCGAGAATCACCTGCTGCTGGTCGATTTGCGCAACCGTGGTCTCACGGGCAAGGTGGCCGAGCAGGTGCTCGATCGCGCGGGCATCACGGTGAACAAGAACACCGTCCCCAAGGAGACGCAGTCGCCGTTTGTGACGAGCGGCATTCGCATCGGCACGCCGGCCGTGACCACGCGGGGCATGGAGCTGTCGGCCATGGCGCGCATCGCGGATTGCATCGACCGGGTGCTCGCGGCGCCGGAGGATGAGGGCGTGATTGCGTCGGTGCGTGAGGATGTGCGCGCGCTCGCGCGCCAGTACCCGCTGTACCCCAACCCGGCGGTCGCGGTCGGGTAGGCCGCACACGGTGGTGCCCGGCGGGCGCGTTTCCCCGCCGGCCCATTGTGAGGCGCGCGACGCGCCCGCACATTACGCAACGTACCGAGCGCGCCGTCCACGGCGGACGGCGCGCTTGCTGTCGGCACACGCAGGCAATGGAGACCGAGTGGGCGAGTTGGCGTTCCGCGAAGGGATCATGGAGCAGATCCGGCTGCGCGAGCAGCGGTTCGACGAACGGGCGTACCTGTTCGTGCTGGCCGCGCTCGAGTTCAGTCAGACGCGCCTCACGGAACGGCGACACATCTCCGGCGCCGAGCTCGCGCACGCGTGTCGCGATCTGGCCATCGAACGCTTCGGGCTGACCGCGCGCCTCGTGCTCGAGCACTGGGGCGTGCGCACGACGCAGGATCTCGGCGACATCGTGTTCACGCTCGTCGAACTCGGCCTGTTGATCAGTCAGCCGGGGGATCGTCGCGAGGACTTCGCGGACGTGTTTGACTTTGCGCAGGCGTTCGAGGCGGATTACCCCTGGAGCGCGTCGCCCGTCGGCTGAGCGATGCGCCCCGTCGACGCGGCATTCGAAGCGGCCCTGCGCAGGGCGGTGCGCGTCACGACGGCCGACGAAGCGGCGGCGCGTGACGCCGACGCCATCGCGTCCGGCACCGCGAGCTTCACCTTGATGTGCGCGGCCGGCACGGTGGCCACCGCCGAGATCGTGCGGGTGGCGTCGGATCGGCTTGCGCACGGCGTCACGGTCTGGTGCGGGGCGGGGAACAACGGCGGCGATGGCTACGTGGTCGCCGCGCAGCTCGCACGACTCGGTGTGCGGGTACACGTCATCGCCACGTCACCGCCGCGCACGCCTGACGCACAGCGCGCGGCGTCGCTGGCCGCGCAGCTCGGTGTGCCGCTGCATGCCATGTCGCATGAAGCGCCCGCAGTCAGTGCCGACGGCGTGATCATCGACGCGCTGCTCGGAACGGGCGCGCGTGGTGCGTTGCGTGAGGACGTTGCGCGCGCCGCCGCGCACATCGCCGATGCACGGGCGCGCGGTGCGTGCATCGTGTCGCTCGATACGCCGACCGGTGTGGATGCCACGACGGGCGCGCCTGCAGAGTGCGCCGTGCACGCGCACGTCACCATCACGTTCGGCACGCTGAAGCACGGGCTGCTCTCGGCGCGCGGCCGCTGCGGTCGTGTGGTGGTGGCGGACATCGGCCTCGGCGCGCACGCTGCGCGCGACGATGACGCGGCGCTGCTCGCCGATGCGTCCATCGTGCAGCACGTGGTGCCGCCTGTGGCGTGGAACGCGCACAAGGGGAGCCGCGGCCGCGTTTGCATCGTGGGCGGCACGGCAGGGATGGCGGGCGCCGTGCAGTTGGCGGCACGCGGGGCGCTCGCGAGTGGGGCAGGGCTCGTGCGCGCGCTGGTGCATCCGCTGAGCGCGGCGGCGATGCAGTCGAGTGTGCCGGCCGTGGTGTGTGTGCCCGCCACGACGCCCACGTCACTCGCCGACACACTCGCGTGGGCGCACGCGGTGCTGATCGGTCCCGGTCTCGGTCGTGATGCGGACGCGCGCACGCAGCTGCGTGCGGTGCTCGACGCCGTCCTGGACATGAGCACGTTGCGTCCCACGCATGATGTCCATGATGGTGCGTCGCACGCCGTGGGCTTTCTCGCCTTCACGCCGCCGGTGCTCGTGCTCGACGCGGACGCGCTCGTGATTGCGTCGGACGCCGATGTCTTGCCGCTCGTGCTAAAGTGTGCCGCGCGCACGCCGGTCGTGCTCACGCCGCACGCGGGCGAGTTTGCGCGTCTCGCGCTGGCCTGCGGTACGGCACTTGATGAGCGCACCACCGATCCGACGCGTCGGCTCGCCGCTGCGCGCCATGTCGCGGCGGCGTCTGGCGCGTGCGTCGTGCTCAAGGGCACGCCCACCTGCTGCGTTGCGCCCGATGGCACGGCGTGGTGCGTGCCGCGTGGGACTGCGGCGCTGGCTACGGGTGGCACCGGTGATATGCTCGCTGGTGTGATCGGGGCGCTGCTCGCCCACGCCCGCGCGCGCGGCGACGTGCGGGCAACACGGGTCGCGTCGCTCGCGGCCGCGGCGGCGTACGTGCACGGGACGGCGGCCGAGGGCACGGCGGATACGTCCCCGGTCGTCGTGCGTGGTCACACCGTCGAGACGCTGCTCGCGCGACTGCCGGATGCATGGGCGGCCGCGGCGACCTCCGCGCGACGTGCCCCCGGCGTGCTCGCGTCGCTCCCCGACGTACGCCCGATGGGGTGACCGCAGGCACCGCGTGGGCACCGCCGACGGGGGCGCAAGCGTTCAGGCAGCGACAGCGGGAACAGGGTTGGCGCAGGCAACGTCCACGACGGATCCGGCATGCAGCACGAGCAGGGGGAGACACCACGCCACGTGGCCATGGGCACGGGCGCCGAGTTCGATGCGATTCGTGCGATGCTCGCGCGCTGGGGCGCGCTGGCCGAAGGAATTGGCGACGATGCCGCCGTGCTGTCACCGCCGACCGACGGACGGCTCATCGTGAGCACCGATGCGTCCGTGGAGGGTGTGCACTTCCAGCCGGGGTGGCTCACGCCCGAAGAGATCGGCGCGCGGGCCGCGGCCGCGGCGCTCAGCGACGTGGCCGCGATGGGCGGCGAAGCTCGCTGGGTGCTCGTCGCGCTCGAAGTGCCGACCCGCTGGCAGGATGCGCTGCCGGCGCTGGCCGACGGTATCGGTCGTCTGGTGGCCGATGCGAATGCGCGCATCATCGGCGGCAACATCACGCGTGGTGAGCAGCTCGCGCTCACGCTCACGGTGATCGGAAGCTCTCCGTCGCCGGTGCTGCGGTCAGGGGCGCGTCCGGGCGACGCGCTGTGGGTGACCGGGGTGCTCGGTGGTCCGCGCGTGGCGCTCTCCGCGTTCACGCGCGGTGACACGCCCGAGGCCGAGGCGCGTCAGCGGTTCGCCGCGCCGGTGCCCCGGTTGCGGGAAGGTGCGTGGCTCGCAGCCATCGGAGCGCGTGGTATGCTCGATATCTCTGACGGGCTGTCGGCCGACGCCGGGCATCTGGCGGCCGCGAGCGGCGTGCGCTGCGAGCTGTGGGCCGATGCGATTCCGCGCGTCGAGGGCGCGTCGGTGGAGGACGCGCTCGCGAGTGGCGAGGAGTATGAGCTGCTGGTCGCCACCGACGCCGATCTCGACCCCGAGGGTTTCGTGCGTCGCTTCGGCGTACCGCTCACGCGGGTCGGGTCCGTGCTGCCCGCCGACGGCGCGGACGGCCCGTTGGTGACGCTGCGCACGACGACGGAAGCGGCCGGGACGGGGCGCGTTGCTTTGCCGGCCGGGCATGACCACTTTTCGGGGTAATGCGCACCCTCTTCGCCAAGTTCGTCACCGCCGCCGCGACCGTCTTCTTCGGGTCGCTTGTGCTGCTGGCGCAACTGGTGAAGGCCCGCCGCGGACGCGGCTCGGTATTCGACATGGCCCCCCGGTGGTGGGCGCGCGCCATCGCGTCGTCGGCCGGCATGCGGGTGGTCACGCACGGTCGTGAGGCCATTGCCGACGGTGCGTCGCACATCTACGTGGCCAATCACGTGTCCATCATGGACATCCCGGCCATCCTGCACGCGGTCCCCGATCACGGGTTCGTCGCCAAGCGCGAACTGAGCAAGGTGCCGCTCTTCGGACCGGCGGCACGCGCGGTGGGCGTGGTGTACATCGATCGCGAGAATCGCAAGTCCGCGTTCGCGGCCTACGAGGAAGCGGCCGACAAGGTGCGCGAAGGGCGATCGGTGATCGTCTTCCCCGAGGGCACGCGCGGCGCCACGTACGGCCTGCGCCCCTTCAAGAAGGGGCCGTTCGTGCTCGCGATTCGCTCTGGCGTGCCGATCATTCCGGTGATCATTCACGGGACCATCGAGGTCACGCCGAACGGTCGCCTCGATGTCACGCCGGGCACCGTGAATGTGCACTTGCTCGACCCCATTCCGACCGCCGGCCTGACGTACGACGATCGCAACGCCCTCGCCGATCGGGTGCGTGCGGCGATGGCCGAGGCCATGTCGTCCCTGTACAACGTCACGCCGGCGCTCATCGACGACGTGCGCGCCGCGCGCGCGGTTGCCGCCGAGGACTCGGCGGCCGTTGCGACTTCCTCGATGTCCGTCGAAGCATGACCGCGCCCCGGCGGCGTCGCTCCACCACGCGCTTGTTGGCTCCTCGACCGCACGCGGTCGTTCACTCCTGACTCTGCACTCCCCATGGCTACCATCACGTCCGTCGTCGCCCGCGAGATTCTCGACAGCCGCGGCAATCCCACCATCGAAGCCGATGTGCATCTCGACAGCGGCGTGGCCGGTCGTGCCGCCGTGCCCAGCGGCGCGAGCACGGGTGAGCGTGAAGCGGTCGAGCTGCGCGACGGCGAAGCCGATCGGTATCTCGGCAAGGGCGTGCAGGCCGCCGTCGCCAACATCGTCGACAGCATCGGTCCGGCGCTCGAAGGGATGGACGCGACGGAGCAGGTGGAGATCGATCGCCTGATGCTCGAGATCGACGGCACGGAGAACAAGGCCAAGCTGGGCGCGAACGCGATTCTCGCGGTCTCGCTGGCCACCGCGCGCGCGGCGGCGGCCGATCTCGGACTGCCACTCTATCGCTACCTCGGTGGTCCCATGGCTCGCACGATGCCGGTCCCCATGATGAACATCCTCAATGGCGGCGCGCACGCGACGAACACCGTCGACTTCCAGGAGTTCATGATCCTCCCCGTCGGCGCTGATGACTTCGCCGAGGCGCTGCGCATGGGCACCGAAGTGTTCCATCACCTCAAGAAAGTGCTGGTGCAGCGAAAGCTCGCGACGGGCGTGGGTGACGAGGGCGGCTTTGCCCCCGATCTCAAGAGTGACGAGGAAGCGCTGCAGATCATCGTGCACGCGATCGAGCAGGCGGGCTATCAGCCCGGCACCGAGATCGCGCTTGGTCTCGACTGCGCGGCGAGCGAGCTGTTCAAGGACGGGCAGTATCACTTCCGCAAGAGCGGCGGCGCGCCGCGCTCGCGCGAGCAGATGGTGGAGCTCTACGCGAAGTGGCTGAGCGAGTACCCGATCGTGACGATCGAGGACGGCATGGCCGAGAACGATTGGGAAGGGTGGCAGATGCTCACGGCGGCCGTCGGCGATCGCTGTCAGCTCGTGGGTGACGACGTGTTCTGCACCAACGCGTCGATTCTCGCGCGTGGCATCGAGGAGGAAGTGGCGAACGCGATCCTCATCAAGGTGAACCAGATCGGCACGCTCACCGAGACGCTCGAGGCGATCGAACTCGCGCGAGCGGCGGGCTACAACGCGATCATGTCGCACCGCTCGGGTGAGACCGAGGACACGTTCATTGCCGATCTCGCGGTCGCGACGGGCGTGGGGCAGATCAAGACGGGTGCGCCCTCGCGTTCGGATCGTGTCGCGAAGTACAACCAGCTGCTGCGCATCGAAGAACAGTTGGCCGCGATCGCCGAGTATCCCGGCGGCGCGATCTTCGGGCTCTGAGCGTGGCGACGACGGGGGGACGGCGTCGCACGCGCCGTCCCTCGGCGGTGCTGGCGCGTCGCGTGGCGTTGGCGGTCGCGCTTCTGATCGGCGTGTGGTTCGCCGTGGAGGGCGGGGAATACGGGACGCGCGATCTGTTGTCGCGGCGGGCGCGGCGTGAGCGTCTCGAGATGGAGGTCGCGCGGCTGCAAGCGGTGGTCGATTCGCTCAAGGCCGAGGTGCGCGCCGTGGAACAGGACCCCGTGACGATCGAGCGTGTGGCGCGCGAGGAGTACGGGATGGTGAAGGGCGATCGCGAGCTGTTGTACCGGTTTGCCGAGGACGCCGCCGAACGATGAAGGGGTTGACTTCGACGCGTTTACGGGAGATACTCCGGTTCTGACGCGGGGTGGAGCAGCCTGGTAGCTCGTCGGGCTCATAACCCGAAGGTCG
>ERZ1066122.775-NODE-775-length-31142-cov-25.608711_pt1 | contig 31142 bp, 22 predicted proteins | sample MGYA00382769_ERZ1066122 | MGnify/ENA primary metagenome ERZ1066122 (study PRJEB33369, sample SAMEA5778352) | biofilm metagenome | biome: Industrial cooling water; feature: Water cooling tower basin; material: Biofilm | place: United Arab Emirates | collected... | reverse complement strand
CGCTCGACGGTGGCGGACAGACGCTGGGTGAGGGACTCGAACATGGACGGGACCGCGCGGAGACGTGAGGGCCGTGCAGTATAGCGGCCCGCCCGATCCACTCCCGGGCCAGTGTGCGCACGCGGCTTTGTGCCACACTTCCACGATGACAATGGTTCTCATCCTTCCGCCCCTGGCGATCCTGCTGTATCTGGCCGCCGCGCTGCAGCTGGCGCGGCGGATCGGCAGCGGGCGCACGCCGATGCCGGCGGCGTTCTGGACGGTCCCGGCACTGGCGCTGCTGGCACACCTGGGCACGCACGGACTGATCTGGCGCGCCGCCGGAGGCGCCGATCTGCACTTCGTCTCGGCGCTGTCCCTGGTGGGCGCGGGCATGGTCGGGCTCACCTTGCCGCTGGCCGCACGCGGGCGGATGGCGGCGCTGGCGACGATCGTGCTGCCGATCGCCGCGGCCACGCTGGCGCTCTATGCCGTGCTCGGCAAGCGCGCGCCCTCCGATCTCGACTGGCGCCTGCAACTGCATGCCTGGTCCGCCCTGCTGGCCTATGCGGCGCTGGCGCTGGCGGCGCTGCTGGCCGTGCTGCTGTGGATGCAGGAGCGCGCCCTGCGCCAGCGCCGGTTCTCGGCCTGGCTGCGCGCGCTGCCGCCGCTGATCGAGCTGGAAACCCTGATGTTCCGCACCGTGGCCTTCGGCTTCGCCCTGCTGACCGCGGCCCTGCTGACCGGCGTGCTGTTCGTCGAGGACCTGCTTGCACAGGACCTGGCGCACAAGACCGTGTTCAGTGCCCTGTCGTGGCTGGCCTTCGGCGCGCTGCTGCTGGGCCGCCGGCTGCAGGGCTGGCGCGGCCGCACCGCGGTGCGCTGGACGCTGACTGCGATGAGCCTGCTGGTGCTGGCGTTCTTCGGCAGCAAGTTCGTGCTGGAGTTCCTGCTGCAGCGCTGACGAGGCGGCCTCCACAGCACGGCGCCCGTGCAAGCGCCTCGGGCCTGGCCCTGCCGTGTCGCCCATGGCGTCGCGTCATCTGCTCATGTGAAACCCGCAATCGGAATGCGTGACTCGCGTCACACTGAAGCGCGTGTCGGGACGCGACGGTTCGTTGCATCATGTTCAGCTGAGTGAATTCGCGCTTTGAGATCAGGAATGAAATCGACCAGGATCGTCTTGCTGTCTGCATGTCTCTGCGCGGGTCTTGTCGGCGCGCAGACGCCGCCCTCCGATGCGGCGGCCCAGTGTCCCTCCCTCGATCCATCGCTCTCCGCGGACCTGCGCTGGGAGTCCTTCAGCACGCCCGACATGCTGTTCTGCAAGGCGATCCTCGAGAGCAGCGGGGAAGAGGCGTTCGCATTGACCATCAGCCCCGAATCGCCCTTCCGGCCGCGCCGCAACCGGCGTGCGGAAGTGGGTCGGCTCGGCGGGATCGAGCTGCAGTGGTACAGGAGCGAGGTCCTCACCGCGCCCCAGGACATCGTCCGCGAAGCCCTGATCACCACCGCGGACGGGCGCAAGGCGCACATCTTCATGCGCGCCACCGATGCCGACGCCGTCGCGCGCCGCCAGCGCATGGTGGAAACGCTCGACATCGCACGGTCCCCCGACGACGACTGAGCCGACACCCGGCACGTCTCGGTGCTCGCCCCGCGGGTGGCAGCGCGGCGGCAGACGCGCGTGATGCCCGCAATGGCGTGCCGTCCTCATCTCCGACCAGAGGCTGCGTCCTTCCGCGGAGACGGAGGCGGCCGCGCATCGCGTCAGCTATTGACCTTCAGCGTCATATTGCAGCGCACCGCGGGTCTTGGCGTGCCACCATGCGAAGCGGGACGCAAACGTTTGCATGCAACGCAGACCCGCATGCGCGCACCCCCTATGCCACTGCAGGGTATTCATCATCCCTTCATCGAGCGCCTGATGGAACGATGGACGAAAATACCGTCACTTGGCGCGACTGGCACGCTAGATGCTTCATCACTTCTGCTCGACAGCGATGTGCAACGGCTACGGGAGCCACGCGAGACCTCCCGCGACACGCAGCCAGGCGGGGCCGACCAGGGGACAACATGGGGTCGGTCGCCACCCGACGGCGGATCAGGAAGCCGGACCGCAGGATCAGGACACGCACATCGTCGCCATCTGCGCAGGATGCGGTTCGCCACCCCCAAGCGGAGACAACGATGCATACGATCGCCCGACGCACGCTCACCCTGTCCATGTTCGCCGCCTTCGCCTGCGCGCCACTCGCACACGCGCAGGACGCCGCGAGTCCATGCCCCGCACTGCCAAGCGCCGCCGGGGACCTGATCTGGACGGACATGCAGGCCGGCGATCTCCATCTGTGCCGCGCGATCGACGCGGAGGGCCGCGAAGCCTTCGCGGTGACCATCTCCCGCGACACGCCCTTCCGGCCGCAGCGCGGCCTGCGCGAAGAGGAGGGCCGCTTCGCCGGCGATACGCTGTGGTGGTACCGCAGCGAGATCGCCGGACGCCCCGATGAACTGGTGCGCGAGACGCTGTTGGAGATCGATCGCAACCGCGTGGCCCACGTGGTCATCCGCACCGACGACCCCGCAGCGCTCAAGCAGTATCAGAGCGTGGTCGAGAATCTGCGCTTCGGCGAAGCGGGTCTCGCGCAGCGCTGAGTCGCGACGCCCGGCACGAGGGCTGGCCGCCGCCTGGCACCGGCCCGCGCCGGCATGGAGCAACGCCGTCCCATCGACGGCAAAACCGCGCGCACACCCGCAATTCCATGCCGGCCCGCAGCAGATTGACCGCGATCACGCTTGCGGCCGCTGCGGGCGCATGAGCGGGCCCGGCCTGAATCTCGCCCGCCTTCACACGCACCCACCCGTTCGTCTCAGAACCGGCCCTGCTGGAAGTCCACCACGGCCTGCATCAGTTCTTCGCGGGTATTCATGACAAAGGGGCCATGGCGCGCCACCGGCTCGCGCAGCGGACGCCCAGCCACCAGCAGCGCCCGCGCGCCCTGCCCGTCCGCCCGCATCTCGACCCTGGGCCCGCCATCGAGCACGCCCAGGGTCTGCGCGGCGAGCGCGCGCGCATCCTCGGCCTCGCCCACCTGCAGCGCGCCTTCGTACACGTAGACGAAGCCCTGATGGCCTTCGGGCAAGACATGCGTCCAGGCCGTATCGGCCTCGAGCGCGATGTCCAGATAGATGGGCTCGGTGGCCGGCTGTTCGATCGGCCCCGTCACCTCGCCCGTGGGCAGCGGCAGGACGCCGGCGATCACCTTCACCCGCACGCCGGGCGCGGGCGTAGCGTCGGGGATCGCATCCGGCGCGAACTCCTGATAGCGCGGTGCGCACATCTTCTGCGCCGCGGGCAGGTTCACCCACAGCTGGAACCCGCGCATGCGGCCTTCCTGCTGCTCGGGCATTTCCGAATGCACCAGGCCGCGGCCGGCGGTCATCCACTGCACCGCGCCCGGCACCAGCAGGCCATCGTTGCCGTGGTTGTCGCGATGGCGCATGCGCCCGTCCAGCATGTAGGTGACGGTTTCGAAGCCGCGATGCGGGTGGTCCGGAAAACCGGCGATGTAATCCTCCGGGCGGTCGGTGCCGAACTCGTCGAGCATCAGGAACGGGTCCAGATCGGGCAGCGCGCTGGTGCCGATCACCCGGCGAAGGCGCACGCCCGCGCCGTCGGACGCTGCGATGGCGAAGACCCTGCGCAGCAGGCGGGCGGGAGCGGCCGACGCGTCGGCGGCGGGGGCGGCGGCGGTGGGCCCGGCAGTGGCAGGGCGGGACGCGAGGTCGGTCATGGGAGTGCTCCGATGGGACGGGCGGCGGCGGATGCGCGACGCAGACGTCGACGAGAGGGGGGCGCCAGCGGGAACCTGCAGCTGGACGAGCTGCGGCCGGCCCCGGACGCAGCACGATATGGCTGCACAGCGCGCCGTCTCCAGCACGGCGGGCGCAACGCAGGGTTGCGCAGCGCGGAGGGCCCGTGCCGTCGCGACAGTCGCCTCAAGGCAGGGCCGAAACTGCGCTCGATGAGCGCCAGGGCCGCATTCCGCGCACAGAACCTTGCGCATCTGCCCTGTTCGGGCCGCATGCCCGGGTTACCATCGCCGGCCGCGGCAAGGGTGCCGGCCACGCCGGCAAGCTGCACTCAACTCATTCGGACTGCTCTGGAAGGGCCGTACATGGATCACATCGAAGCCGCCCGCCGGGCGACGACAGGGGGCGTGTGCATCATCAGCCGCGCATGGGCATGTGGACTCGCAGCACTGTTGCTGGCCGGCTGCAGCGGGGGCGACGCGCCCGCGACGGACGACGCGGCCGCCGACCGGATCGCAGCGGACAGGGTGTCCGCCGCGCCATCGGGCGCCGGCGAGGGCAACGAACTGAACGTGTACAACTGGAGCGACTACATCGCCGAAGACACGCTCAAGGCGTTCCAGGCGCGTACCGGCATCCGGGTCAACTACAACACCTTCTCGTCGCTGGACACTCTCACCGAAACGATGGCGTCCGACCCGGACACGTATGACGTGATCTTCCCCTCGGCGCGCCCGCTGGCGCGCGAACTGGTCGACGCGAAGCGGCTGCGGCCGCTCGACAAATCGGGGCTGCCGAATCTCGGCAACCTCGACCCGGCCATCCTCGCGGATCTGGGCCAGTTCGACCCCGGCAACGCGCATGTGGTGCCGTACATGTGGGGCACGACCGGCATCGGTCTGAACACCGAACGGGTGCGCGCGGCGCTCGGCGGCAATGTCCCGCTCGACAGCTGGGACCTGCTGTTCGACCCGACGCTGGCCGCCAAGCTCTCGTCGTGCGGCATCGGCATCCTCGACGACGCGATGGAACCGATCACGGCGGCGCTGATCCGGCGCGGCAAGGATGCCAGCGACCGCAGCGCGGAGGCGATGGAGCTGGTGAAGCGCGACTTCATGGCGATCCGCCCCTATGTACGCAAATTCACCGCATCCTCCGAACTGATCGCCGACCTGGCCTCGGGTGACCTGTGCATCGTGCTGAGCTATTCGGGCGACGTGATCCAGGCGCAGGGCCTGGCCGCCGAACGCGAAGGCGGCCCGGAGATCCGCTACGTGATCCCGCGCGAAGGCGCGATGCGCTGGACCGACGTGATGGCGATCCCGAAGAACGCGAAACACCCGAAGAACGCGCACCGGTTCATCGACTACCTGATGGAAGCCGAGACCATCGCCGCGATCACCAACTATGTGGCCTACGCCAACGCCAACACCGCATCGGCTCCGCTGATCGACAAGGCCATCGCCGACGATCCCGGGATCTACCCGCCTCCGGCGGTCCAGGCCAAGCTCACCGGCATCGGCGAGCTGTCGAGCGACGACGTCACCCTGCAGCGCAACACCTGGCTGAAGATCGTCTACGGCGAGATCTGACGCCGGGCCCGCACTGCGGTGCGGGCCGCACTACCGCCCAAAACAACGAACACCGGGCGGGATCACTTCGCCCGGAGCCGCCACGCACGGTGGATGCGCGGGTTGCGCGCGAAATCCGGCGGCAGCGCGGCGGCGCCCAGTTCTTCGCAGTGCGCGAATTCGGCCACCGCCGCCTCGTCCAGGCGGAAGCGGCGGTAGTTGTTCGAGAAGTACAGGGTGCCGCCGAACGACAGCCGCGCCACGGCGGCGCGCAGCAGCCGCACGTGCTCGCGCTGGATGTCGAAATCGTCCGCACGCGCGGAATTGGAGAACGTCGGCGGGTCGCAGAAGATCAGGTCGTACTCGCCGCGGTCGGCCAGCAGCCACTGCAGGGCATCGGCCTGCACCAGACGGTGCTGCGCGCCGCGGATGCCGTTCTCGGCCAGATTGTCGGCGCACCACTGCAGATAGGTGGCGGACAGATCCACCGAGGTCGTCTGCCGCGCCCCGCCCACCGCCGCGTGCACGCTGGCCGCGCCGGTGTAGGCGAACAGATTGAGGAAGCGCGCGCCCCGCGCCTCTTCGGCAATGCGCAGCCGCATCGGGCGGTGGTCGAGGAACAGGCCGGTGTCGAGGTAGTCGAACAAATTCACGATCAGCCGCGCCGCGCCCTCGCGCACCACCAGCGTCTGCCCGCGCTTGAACGCGCCGCTGTCGGCGTATTTGCTGCCGCCCTTGCCGCGGGCGCGGGTCTTCACCGCCACCCGCTCGCGCGGAATGCCGAACACCTCGCGCGCGGCGGCCAGCAGGTCCTGCAGACGGCGGCGCGAGACCGCCTCGGGAATATCCGCCGGGGCCGCGTATTCCTGCACATGCAGCCACTGCGTGCCGCTGCTGCCCTCAACGCTGCTGCCCTCGCTGCTGTCGGCCTGGCCGCTGTCGACCTGCGTGTACACGTCGATGGCCGCGGCGTATTCGGGCAGGTCGGCGTCGTAGGCGCGCCAGCAGGTGACGCCCTCGCGCGTGCGCCAGGTCTTCGAGGCGCGCAGGGTCTTGCGCATCCGGTTGGCGACCATCTGTGCCCCTTCCGACAGCGCCCGCGGCGCCTCGCCGTCGGCCGGCACTTCGCGTGCGGGCGGCGCGATGGGGTCGCAGACGATCAGCGCGCATTCGATCGCGCCGTTGAACAGCTGGTACTTCTTCGCCGCGCGCAGGCCGGTGGCGCGCGCCAGGTCGGCATCGCCGCAGAGCAGGCTGGCCTTCCAGCCCGGCGCGGCACGCTTGAGCGCATCGCCGAGTGCCCGATACAAGGCAGGGTCGGCGGCCAGCCGCGCATCGTAGGGCGGGTTGCAGACCGCGAGCCCGCGCGGCTCGGCCATCGCCGGCAGCGCGGCGATATCGCGCACCGAAAATTCGACAGCTTCGAGCACACCCGCGCGCTCGGCATTCGCGCGCGCGGCGCGGATCGCATGCGGGTCGAGGTCGCTGCCGTGGAAGACCGGCCGCAGCGCGGCGCGGCCGGCCTCGGCGCGGCGCTGCGCGTCTTCCACCAGCGCCCGCCACAGCAGCGGGTCGAAACCGCGCCAGCGCGAGGGCGTCTGCAGCTTCGCGCCGTCGCGCTGCAGGCCGGGCGCGACATCCGCGGCCATCAGCGCGCCTTCGATCAGCAGCGTGCCGCTGCCGCACATCGGGTCGAGCAGCGCGCCGCCTTCGGCGTAGAGCTGCGGCCAGCCGCCGCGCAGCAGTACGGCCGCGGCCAGATTTTCCTTCAGCGGCGCCTCGCCCTGCTCCAGGCGCCAGCCGCGGCGGTGCAGTGGGCCACCGCCCAGGTCCACCGACAGCAGCGCCTTGGTCGCCCCGGCCTTGTTGGCGCGCACCACCAGATTCAGGCGCAGATCGGGCTGTTCCAGGTCCACGCTGGGCCGCTCGCCGTTCGGCCCGCGCAGGGTGTCGACCACCGCGTCCTTGACCCGCTGCGCGGCGTAGCGCGCGTGGGTGATGGCGTCACCGGAGACGTGCGCGTCGACCGCCAGGCTCATGCCGACCCGCAGGTGCTGGGACCAGTCGATCGCCGCGGCGCCGGCGTACAGCGCGTGTTCGTCGGGGCAGTCGTAGTCGGCGATCGGCCACAGCACGCGGCTGGCCAGCCGCGACCACAGCACCGCGCGCTGCGCGTCCTGCAGCGTGCCCTCGGCGTTGGCGCCGGCGCGCGCCGCGGTGGCACGGCTGCAGCCGAGCGCGATCAGCTCGTCGACCAGCAGATATTCCAGGCCCTTGGCGCAGGAGACGAAAAAGTGCATGCGGGGAAGTGTCATGAAGAGGAAACGGTGAGCGCAACGGCCGGCGCGTACGCGCCGGGGCCGCGGCAGGGACGGACGCAGGCAGCGCAGGGCGCCCGCGCCGTCGGCCCGGAGTGGATTCAGTCGTGCAGCCGGGCCAGCAGCGCGTCGAAGGCCTCGGCCGAGGTTTGGACGTGGTCGGCCAGGCGGTGGCTGTCGTCGACCAGCAGCAGACGCGCGCTGCGCGGCTGCGCCCAGGCAATCACCTCCGCGGCAGGGATGAGTTCATCATGCCAGCCGTGGATGATCGAGAGCGGCACGTCGGGCGCGTCGAGATCGGGCAGCGGCCCCATGCGCAGCGCCGGGGCCATCAGGAACAGCGCGCGTACCGCCGCGCCTTCGGCCTGCAGCTCCAGCGCGACGCGCGCGGAGATCCAGGCGCCCAGGCTGGAACCGGCCAGCACCAGCGGCCCGCGCGCTGCGGCGGCGCGTGCCAGGCCGTGCAGGCGCTGCAGGCGCGCACGCACGTCACCGACCACGCTGACCTCGCGCATCGCATCGAGGTCGGTGTAATCCGGCCGCTCGTGGCTCATGCCGCGGCGCTCGGCGACCTCGGCCAGCGCGGTGACCTTGGTGGCGTGCGGGCCGCTCTCGAACCCGTGGGACAGGATGCAGTGCGCGCTCACGCGGCACCGCCGAACAGGTCGTCTGCGGCCGGAGGGTCGCCGACGAACTCGACCGCATCGCCCAGCGCGAAACGGCCGCTCTGCACGATGCGCGCGCACAGCCCGCCGTGGCCGCGCATCGCGTTGTAGCCGCCGGGCCCCAGCGCCGCCTCCATCCGCGAGCAGGGGTCGCAGGGCTCGGTGCCCTCGAACACCGCGCTGCCGATGCGGAAGCGGCGGCCCTTGAGCGCGATCAGCGGGATGCCGGAGACCACCACGTTGCGGCGCAGCAGGGCCGGCAGGACATCCTCCAGCCCGGCCAGCGCGGCGATGACCGGCAGGTGCTCGGCCTGGATCAGGGTGATGCCGCGCTTGCCGCTGCCGCCGGCGTAGCGGTCGCCCACCAGCCCGGCGCCTTCGACGGCCTCGACCGTCTCCACCGCCTGCATCGGCACATCGCGCTTCGGGCGCAGGCCGATCCAGCGCACCCTGCCTGCGCGCGGGAAGGCGCTCATCAGGCGGTACAGCTCGGAATCGGGGGACGGCAGCACGGTCTTGGTGCGCGCGGCCCGGGCGGGCGCGGCTTGGGCGGGTCTGGGCATGCGCGAATGCTAGCAAATGCGTTTAGCATCGGCCCCATGCTGCCCGACCTTCCACCGCTGCCGCCGGTCGAACGCGACCCCCTGCCCTACGAGCAGCGCCTGGACGCGCGTCCGCTGTCGCAGATCGATCTGGTGGTCATCCACTGCACCGAAACCCCCACGCTGGACTCCGCCCGCGCGTTCGGCGAACGCGTGCTGTACCCGGGCAGCGGCACCGGCAACAGCGGCCACTACTACATCGACCGCGACGGCCGCGTCGTGCTGTACGTGCGCCCCGACCGCATCGCCCATCACGTCCGGGGCCACAATGCGCGCTCGATCGGCATCGAGCTGGTCAACACCGGCCGCTACCCGCACTGGCGCGATTCGAAGCATCAGGCGATGGACGAGCCCTACCCCGAGGCCCAGATCGCCGCGCTGATCGCCCTGCTGGCGCAACTGCGCGCGCAGCACCCCTCGATCCGCTACATCGCCGGCCATGAAGACCTGGACACCGAGCAGGAACCCGCGCTCGACGACCCCGCGGTGCTGGTCCCCCGCAAGCGCGACCCCGGTCCGCTGTTCCCCTGGGAGCGGGTGATGGACGCCGTGGCGTGGGAACGCCTGATGCCGACGCATCGCCATCAGGACTGAACACGTCTCCTGAAGGCATCGGGTCGACGACAGACAGCGGGGAGACCTCGGGGCCTGCGGGTGCAGACCCGCGTCGTCCGCGTGATCGCTCTGGACCGGGGCAGGCCTGCCAGCAGGCATCACGACACTTCGTCGCGTGCATTGCCCACCGGCAGGTCTGTCGCCCCTGCGTTGCGTCGCCTGAAGGCCCGCGTCACGGCATGCCGGCCTCACGATCAGGGCCATGCAGAATGCCATTGCATGTTGCATGAAGGCCTGCGCTCTGCACGGCCGCAGCCCTCCTCTGCACACCGGAATTCATAAAAAAATCCTAACAATCAAAGCCTTGAGCAAGGTCCGCACGGTGGCATGCTCTTTGCAATGCATTGTGCATGGCCATGCGTTCCCGGGGAGTGCCTTCCCGGGCGCACGCGGTCGCACAGGGGGCATGCACACGCGCGCGCGGCGACACCCGGCACGGGGTTCCCGCGGACGTCCTTTCCCGTCGGGTCTCGGAGCCGGCCGGCCGCAGACCTCGCCCGCCCATCACTCCACGCCATCCCAGGGTCACCAGGACGCATGACAACCGACTCGCCAGACACCCCCGCCCGCAGCAGGCGCAGCGCCTCCCGCACGTCCGCCCGCAGCGCAGCGCAGCGCCGCCACGAAGGCGCCGGCGGCGAAGACGCGTCCATCGCCACCGCCGAGGCGCGCGAACAGGCACGCGAGGCCCATGCGCGCCAGATCCTGCAGGCGCTCATCGCCTTCCGCGACGGCGACTTCACGGCCCGTCTGCCCACCCACTGGAGCGGCACCGACGGACTGATCGCACAGGCCTTCAACCAGAGCATCGCGCAGGAAGACCGCATCACCCAGGAAGTGGCCAGGCTCAGCGTGCGGGTGGGCAAGGAAGGCCGCCTGAAGCAGCGCATCTCGCTGCCAGGCGCGGTCGGCGCCTGGGCCTCGAAGGTCGAGGCCATGAACACCCTGATCGACGACCTGGTGCGACCCACGCTCGACATCGCGCGCACGCTGGGCGCCGTCGCCAAGGGCGACCTGGGCCAGCCGATGGAGCTGGAAGTCGACGGCCGCGCACTGCAGGGCGAATTCCTGCGGTCGGCCAAACTCGTGAACGAGATGATCCAGGTGCTGTCGGTCTTCAGCTCGGAAGTGACCCGCGTCGCCCGCGAAGTGGGCACCGACGGCCGCCTGGGCGGCCAGGCGCAGGTCAAGGGCGTGCTGGGCGTGTGGAAGGACCTGACCGACTCGGTCAACCAGATGGCCGGCAACCTGACCGCGCAGGTGCGCAACATCGCCGAAGTCACCATCGCCGTCGCCAACGGCGACCTGTCGAAGAAGATCACCGTCGATGTGCGCGGCGAGATCCTGCAGCTGAAGGAAGCCACCAACACCATGGTGGACCAGCTCCGCTCCTTCGCCTCGGAAGTGACGCGCGTGGCACGCGAGGTGGGCACCGACGGCCGCCTCGGCGGCCAGGCCGTGGTGCCCGGCGTGGCCGGCACCTGGAAGGACCTGACCGACTCGGTCAACGCCATGGCCACCAACCTCACCGCCCAGGTGCGCAACATCGCCACGGTGACCACCGCGGTGGCCCGCGGCGACCTCAGCCGCAAGATCACCGTGGACGTGAAGGGCGAAATCCTCGAGCTGAAGGAGACCATCAACACGATGGTGGACCAGCTCAACGGCTTCTCCTCCGAGGTGACCCGCGTGGCGCGCGAGGTCGGTACCGACGGCCGCCTCGGCGGCCAGGCCGTGGTGCCCGGCGTGGCCGGCACCTGGAAGGACCTGACCGACTCGGTCAACGCCATGGCCACCAACCTCACCGCCCAGGTGCGCAACATCGCCACGGTGACCACCGCGGTGGCCCGCGGCGACCTCAGCCGCAAGATCACCGTGGACGTGAAGGGCGAAATCCTCGAGCTGAAGGAGACCATCAACACGATGGTGGACCAGCTCAACGGCTTCTCCTCGGAAGTGACCCGCGTGGCGCGCGAGGTCGGCACCGAGGGCAAGCTCGGCGGACAGGCCCAGGTGCCCGGCGTCGCGGGCACCTGGAAGGACCTGACCGACAACGTCAACTCGATGGCGAACAACCTCACCAGCCAGGTGCGCAACATCGCCGACGTGACCACCGCGGTGGCCCGTGGCGACCTCAGCCGCAAGATCACCGTGGAAGTGAACGGCGAGATCCTCGCGCTGAAGAACACCATCAACACGATGGTGGACCAGCTCAACGGCTTCGCCTCGGAAGTGACGCGCGTGGCGCGCGAGGTGGGTACGGAAGGCAATCTCGGCGGTCAGGCCGAAGTGCCCGGCGTGGCCGGCACCTGGAAGGACCTCACCGACAACGTCAACTCGATGGCGAACAACCTCACCAGCCAGGTGCGCAACATCGCCGACGTGACCACCGCGGTGGCCCGCGGCGACCTCAGCCGCAAGATCACCGTGGAGGTGAGCGGCGAAATCCTCGCGCTGAAGAACACCATCAACACCATGGTGGACCAGCTCAACAGCTTCGCCTCGGAAGTCACGCGCATGGCGCGCGAAGTCGGCACCGACGGCAGGCTGGGCGGCCAGGCCGCGGTGCCCGGCGTCGCCGGCACCTGGAAGGATCTCACCGACAACGTCAATTCGATGGCCTCCAACCTGACCGGCCAGGTGCGCGACATCGCGGAAGTCACGGTGGCGGTGGCCAACGGCGACCTGTCGAAGAAGATCACCGCCGACGTGCGCGGCGAGATGCTGCAGCTGAAGGAAACCATCAACACCATGGTGGACCAGCTGCGCTCGTTCGCTTCGGAAGTGACCCGCGTGGCGCGCGAGGTGGGTACCGAAGGCCGGCTGGGCGTGCAGGCGGTGGTGCCCGGCGTCGGCGGCACCTGGAAGGACCTCACCGATTCGGTGAACGCGATGGCGACCAACCTCACCGCGCAGGTGCGCAACATCGCCGAAGTGACCACCGCCGTGGCCCGCGGCGATCTCAACCGCAAGATCACCGCCGACGCCAAGGGCGAGATCCTCGAACTGAAGAACACCATCAACACCATGGTGGACCAGCTCAACTCCTTCGCCGGCGAAGTCACGCGTGTCGCGCGCGAGGTCGGCACCGAAGGCAAGCTCGGCGGACAGGCGCAGGTCTCGGGCGTCGGCGGCACCTGGAAGGACCTGACCGACAACGTGAACTTCATGGCGTCCAACCTGACCGACCAGGTGCGCGGCATCGTGAAGGTGGTGACCGCTGTGGCGGACGGCAATCTGCGCCAGAAGCTCACCGTGCAGGCCAAGGGCGAAGTGGCGGCGCTGGCCGAAACCATCAACAACATGACCGACACCCTGGCGATCTTCGCCGACCAGGTGAGCAACGTGGCGCGCGAGGTCGGCGTGGACGGTCGTCTGGGCGGCCAGGCCAACGTGCCGGGCGCCGCGGGCACCTGGAAGGACCTCACCGGCAACGTGAATCTGCTGGCCGCCAATCTGACCACGCAGGTGCGCGCGATCGCCGAAGTGGCGACGGCGGTGACCAAGGGCGATCTGACCCGCTCCATCCAGGTCGACGCCAAGGGTGAGGTGGCGGAGCTCAAGGACAACATCAACACGATGATCTCCAACCTGCGCGAAACCACCGAGCGCAACCGCGAACAGGACTGGCTCAAGACCCACCTCGCGCGGTTCAGCGGCATGCTGCAGGGACAACGCCAGCTGGACACGGTCGGGCGCCTGCTGCTGAGCGAACTGTCGGCGCTGGTGGACGCCCACCAGGGCACCGTCTACCACCTCGGCGACGAGGCCGGCGACGTGCGGCTCACGCCGCTGTCGGGCTATGCCCACGCCGGCCCCATGCCGGAGCACGGCGCCGTGCGCCTCGGCGAAGGACTGGTGGGCCAGTGCGCGCTGGAGAAGCGCCGCATCGTGCTGACCGACGTGCCCGCGGATTTCATGCGCATCTCCTCAAGCCTGGGCGAGGCGCGGCAGGTCAGCATCGTGGTGCTGCCCGTCCTGTACGAAGGGCAGACCAAGGCGGTCATCGAACTGGCCGCGCTGCAGCCCTTCAGCGCCGCGTCCCTGGCCTTCCTCGACCAGCTCACCCAGAGCATCGGCGCGGTCTTCAACGCCATCGAAACCACCATGCGCACCGAGGGCCTGCTGACCCAGTCGCAGCAGCTGACCATCGAACTGCAGGCACGCCAGGCCGAACTGCAGCAGACCAACGAGGAGCTGGCGAACAAGGCCCGCCTGCTGGCCGAACAGAACGCCGAGGTGGAGCGCAAGAACACCGAGGTCGAGCACGCGCGCCATGCGCTGGAAGCCAAGGCCTCGGAGCTGGCGCTGACCTCGAAGTACAAGTCCGAGTTCCTCGCCAACATGTCGCACGAACTGCGCACGCCGCTGAACTCGATCCTGATCCTCAGCCAGCAGCTGGCGGGCAACGGCGCGGGCAACCTGACCGACAAGCAGGTCGAGTTCTCGCGCAACATCAACTCCTCCGGCGCCGACCTGCTGCACCTGATCAACGACATCCTGGACCTGTCGAAGATCGAGTCCGGCACGGTGACGGTCGAGGCCGAGGACATCCAGTTCACCGCGCTGCGCGATTCGCTGGACCGCAATTTCCGGCATGTGGCCGAAGCCAAGAACCTCCCGTTCCGGGTGCGCTTCGCCGAGAACCTGCCGCGCTCGCTGCACAGCGACCCCAAGCGCCTGCAGCAGATCCTCAAAAATCTGCTCTCCAACGCGGTGAAGTTCACCTCCAGCGGGCATGTCGAAGTGCGTGCGGGCCTCGCCAGCGAAGGCTGGAGCAAGGACCACCCCGTGCTGTCGAAGGCCGACCGCGTGGTCCGCTTCGAGGTCGAGGACACCGGCATCGGCGTCGCGCCGGAGAAACAGCGCCTGATCTTCGAGGCCTTCCAGCAGGCCGATGCCGGCACATCGCGCAAATACGGCGGCACCGGCCTCGGCCTTGCGATCAGCCGCGAGCTGGCGATGCTGCTGGGCGGCGAGATCCGTCTCAGCAGCACCCGCGGCCAGGGCAGCACCTTCACCCTGTATCTGCCGCTGCACTACACCGGTTCCGACAGCACCTCGCTCGGCATGAAGACCCTGGACGCCGACGGCGCCGCCCACCTGCGCTCCGCACGCCTGGCGGTCGAGCAGGAGGAGCGCATCGACGACGACCGTGAACGGATCGACGAAGGCGACATGTCGCTGCTGATCGTCGAGGACGATGCGCACTACGCGCGCATCCTGCTGGATCTGGCGCGCGAGAAGGGCTTCAAGGGCATCGTGGCCAACAAGGGCGCGCTCGGGCTGATGTTCGCCCGGCAATATCAGCCCACCGCCATCGTGCTGGACGTGTATCTGCCGGACATGCTCGGCTGGGCGGTGCTCAACCAGCTCAAGCAGGACTCCGCGACGCGGCACATCCCGGTGCAGATCGCCAGCGTGGACGAAGGCCGCACCCACGGCCTGTCGCGCGGCGCCTTCGCCTACCTGGTCAAGACCGCGACCACCGACGACATCGAGGCCGCCTTCGAGCGCATCAAGACCTTCATCACCCCGCGCATGAAGCGGCTGCTGGTGATCGAGGACAACGACATCGAACGCACGGCCATCGTGGAGCTGCTGGGCCACGACGACATCGAGACCGTCTCCGTCGGCACCGGCGCCGAAGCGCTGGAGGCCTTGAACGCAGGCCGGTTCGACTGCGTCGTGCTGGACCTCAGCCTGCCCGACATGAGCGGCTTCGAGCTGCTGGAGGACATGCACCGCCGGCCCGGCCTCGGCGACGTGCCCGTGGTCGTCTTCACCGGCCGGGAACTGGACGCCGCGCAGGAAGCGCACCTGAAGACGATGGCCAAGCGCATCGTGCTCAAGGATGTGCAGTCGCCGGCACGCCTGCTGGACGAGACCGCACTGTTCCTGCACCGCGTGGTCAGCGGCCTGCCCGCCGAAAAGCAGGAGATGATCGAAACACTGCAGAAGGACGCCGAAGTGCTGCGCGGCCGCCGGGTGCTGGTGGTGGACGACGATGCGCGCAACATCTTCGCGCTCACCACCCTGCTGGAGAACGTCGACATGGACGTGATCAGCGCCAACAGCGGACAGCAGGCGATCGAACTGGTGCGCGACACGCCCGATCTGAGCGTGGTGCTCATGGACATCATGATGCCGGACATGGACGGCTACGAGACCATGCGCAGGATCCGCGCCATGAGCGAGTTCCGGACGCTGCCGATCATCGCGCTGACCGCGAAGGCGATGAAGGGCGACCGCGAGAAGTGCCTAGACGCCGGCGCCAGCGACTACATCGCCAAGCCCGTCCACACCGACCAGCTGCTGGCGCTGCTGCGCGCCTGGCTGTTCCGCTGATCCGGCGAGACAACAAATGAACGTCGTGCCCCACGCATCCAACCATCCCCCGGCATCGCAGGCCGCGCCCGCCCCCGGCGTGGCGCCGCGCGGGCCCGTGCCTGCCGGCAGCGCATCCGGTCTCGCGCCCGAGGCACAGGTCGATGCGCCGGCCGAGGTGCCGGTCAACATCCTCATCGTCGACGACGAGCAGAAGAACCTGACGGTGCTGGAAACGGTGCTCGACGACCCCGGCTACCGGCTGGTGCGCGCCGACACCGTCGACAAGGCGCTGATGGCGATGATCGCGGAGGAGTTCGCGCTGATCATCCTCGACGTCAACATGCCGGAGATGAGTGGCTTCGAGCTGGCGCAGATGATCCGCGAACGCAGGAAGACCGCCCGGGTGCCGATCATCTTCCTCACCGCCTACTACAACGAGGACGAACACATCCTGGAAGGCTATGCCGCCGGCGCGGTGGATTATCTGCACAAGCCGGTCAACCGCACGATCCTGCGCTCCAAGGTCGCGACCTTCGTCGAACTGCACCGCAGCGCGCGCGCACTGCAACTGGAAGTGGCCGAACGCCGGCTCGCGCAGGAACAGCTGCGGGCGATCAACGAGACGCTCGAGCAGCGGGTGCAGGAGAAGACCGAGGCCCTGCGCGCCACCGACGCGCAGCTCAGCGCGATGATCGATGCGCTTCCGGTGGCGATCTACACCACCGACGCCGCAGGCCACCTCACCCGCTTCAACCCGGCGACCACGGCGCTGACCGGAAAGACGCCGCGCATCGGCGTCGACCGCTGGTGCCCCACGCACCGCCTGCTGCGGACCGACGGCACCGGACTCCCGCACGACCAGGGGCCGATGGCGCTGGCCCTGAAGCACGGGCGCATCGTCCGCGACATGCCGCTGATCGCCGAACGGCCCGACGGCGAGCGGGTCTGGATCATGCCCTGCGCGACGCCGCTGCGCGATGCCTCGGGCACGATCGTGGGCGGCATCAACATGCTGGTCGACATCACCCGGGCCAAGCGTGCGGAAGAGGAACTCGGCGCGGCGAAACGGGCCGCGGAAGAAGCCAACGTGGCCAAGTCCGACTTCCTCGCGCACATGAGCCACGAGATCCGCACGCCGATGAACGCGATCTTCGGCTTCACCCAGCTGCTGTCGGAGTCCATCCACACGGCCGTGGAGCGCGACTGGATCGCCTCGATCAAGAAGAGCGGCGATCTGCTGCTGTCGGTGATCAACGACGTGCTGGACCTGTCCAAGATCGAGGCAGGCAAACTCGACCTGAACCCGCAGCCGACCGACCTGGTCGAACTGCTGGACGACATGATCGCGATGTTCGCGCCGCAGGCCACCGCGAAGGGCATCGGCCTCTCGCGCAGCGTCGAGGCCGATACCACCGTGCTCCAGCTCGACGGGCATCGCCTGCGCCAGGTGCTGATGAACCTGATCAGCAATGCCGTGAAGTTCACCGAAGCCGGCGAAGTGACCGTGCAGCTGGAGATCCTTCCCGCGCAGGCCGTCCACGGCGAGACCGGCACGGACCACGATGTGGTGTTCACCGTCGCCGACACCGGCGTGGGCATTCCCGCGGCGCAGGTCGGAACCATCTTCGAACCCTTCTGCCAGGCCGAAAGCCCGGACGGCAAACACCGGCAGGGCACCGGCCTCGGCCTGACCATCTCGCGCCGCCTGGTCGATGCGATGCTCGGCGAGATCGAGGTCGCCAGCACGGTCGGAGAAGGCACCACCTTCCGCCTTCGTCTGCACGACGTGCCCGCCACTGACGAGGCGCCGGTGCATGCGCCGCTGGACGAGGACGTGGATTTCGACGCGCTGCCGCCGCTCAACATCCTGGTCATCGACGACGTGCCGTGGAATCTGGAGGTGGCGCAGGGGTATCTGCGCAACAGCCGTCACTGCGTGCATACCGCGGGCGACGCCACGACGGGCCTGGCCCTCGCGCGGCGCATCCATCCCGATGTGGTGCTGATGGATCTGCGCATGCCGGGCATGGACGGGTATCGCGCATGCCAGGCGATCCGTGCCGACGCCTCGCTCGCGCAGACGATCGTGATCGCGGTGACCGCGTCCAGCCTGAACCGGGAAGAGGTCGAGCTGCGCAAGGGCTTCGACGGCTTCGTGCGCAAGCCCTACACGCCCACCCAGCTGTTCCGCGCGCTGACGCAGTCGCTCGGGCCGGTGCAGCCGCGCGCGGCCGAGGAGGACGTGGAGGACGACGGCGACCCCGCCGCGTGGAACGAGGCGCTGCGCGCGCGTTGGCACGCGCTGCAGCAGGTCGCGCTGCCGGCCATGCGCAGCCGCATGCGGATGCGCGAACTCGGCGAATTCGCACGCACGCTGGGGGAGTTCGCCGAAGATGCGCGCTACCCGAGGCTGCGCCGTCGCGTCGACGCACTCAATGCGTCGATCGAGACCTTCAACGTCACCCGGACGCGCGAGATGCTGCAGAGTGTGTCCGAACTGCCTGCGGACTTCGATCCGCGCTGACACGGCAACCGATGGGATCGCCCGGCCGCGTCGTCGGGCCGGGCCACGGTGCGGACGCTGCCGGCGCACCGCGCAGCAGCGCGCGGCTCACGCGAAGGCCGACTCAGCGCTCGGGCAGCGGGATGAATTCGGTCTCGCCCGGCACGTCGCCGAAGCGGTTGCAGACCCAGTCCTGCTTGGCCTGCTCGATGCGCTCCTTCGAGCTGGAGACGAAGTTCCACCACAGATGGCGCGGGCCGTCGAGCGGCTCGCCGCCGAGCAGCATGGCCTTGACCGGGCCGACCGCCTGCAGGCGGTGACGCGTGCCGGGGTCGAGCAGGACCAGATGTTTGTCGGGCACATCGCTGCCGTCGAGGCGGGCCTGGCCGGCGAGGATGTAGAGCGCGCGCTCGGCGTGACGGGCATCCAATTCCACCTCGGCACCGGGCGAGAGATCGATGGCGACGTAGAGCGTGTCCGACAGCACCTTCACCGGTGATTCCTCGCCGTAGGCACGGCCGGCCACCACGCGCAGCAGCGCGCCGCCGCGTTCCTGCCAGGGGAGCGCGGAGGCCGGGTGGTGATGGAAGGCCGGGGCGCACTCTTCCTGCGCGCGCGGCAGCGCGACCCAGGTTTGCAGCCCGTGCACCTGCTGCCCGCTGCTGCGCAGCACCGGCGGCGTGCGCTCGGAGTGGGCGATGCCGCGGCCGGCGGTCATCCAGTTCACCTCGCCCGGCCCGATGTCCTGCACCGTGCCGAGACTGTCGCGATGGCGCAGCCGCCCGGACCACAGGAACGTCACCGTGGCCAGACCGATGTGCGGATGCGGGCGCACGTCGATGCCCGCGTCCGGCGGGAAGTCGGCCGGGCCCATGTGATCGACGAACACGAACGATCCGACGCTGCGGGCCTGCACGCTGGGCACGGCGCGGCGGACCTGGAAGCCGCCCAGATCGTGGACACGGGGTGAAACGAGTGTGGTCATGGGCTGCGGGCGGCGAAGGGCGTGCGTGGTCATGGGCAGGACAGGCTGCAGGAGAGGCGGCGAGACATGCGGCGGTGGCGAGTGGAGGGGCGTCGCGTCGGCGACGAGATGGCCTACAGCCTTGCATGCGTTCATCGGCGCGAACACCTCGCGAGGGCAACGCTGTGTTCGCGGCCGGCCGGGGCGCGTCCGGCCGCGGCAGCGCAGGCCCGTACACATCCGCCATCCTGCGCTGCCGGACCTGTATGCGCACGGCATGGCTATGCGCACGGCATGACCCGGCTGAACCGCATGCGCCCGGCAGCGGGCCGCGGCGCGTGCGGTGCCTATAATCGTGGACCTCCGTTCCCTCGCCTGCGGCCCGCCATGACCGATCCCGCCCCGCCCGACGCCGCGGCGCCGGCGTCACCCGTCTCCGAACTGATCGAACTGCTGTCGCTGCAGCGGCTGGAGGACAATCTGTTTCGGGGGCAGAGCCGCGACATCGGCACCAAATACGTGTTCGGTGGCCAGGTGCTGGGCCAGGCACTGTCGGCGGCGCAGGCCACGATGGAGGCCGTGGGCGACCCCGCCGACGGCCCGCGCTCGGCGCATTCGCTGCATGCGTATTTCCTGCGTGCCGGCGACATCGCGGCGCCCATCGTCTACGACGTGGACCGCACCCGCGACGGCGGCAGTTTCTCGGTGCGACGGGTCACCGCCATCCAGCACGGCAAACCCATCTTCGTGATGGCCGCTTCGTTCCAGATCGACGAGCCCGGGGTCGAGCATCAACTCTCCAAGCCCGAAGTGCCGGACCCCGACGACCTCGCGCCCACCCCGCAGATCCCGCCCGAGCGTCTGGCGAAACTGCCCAGCAAGGTGCAGCGCTGGCTCAACCGCATGGGGCCGTTCGAATTCCGCCCGGTCTATCCGCGCGACGACCTCAACCCGCCCAAGCGCCCGCCGTTCCAGCAGGTGTGGTTCCGCCTGGGCGAGCGCGTCGGCGATGCGCCGGAGCTGCACCGTGCGCTGCTGGCCTACGCGTCCGACTTCCACCTGCTGGGCACCACCACGTTCCCGCACGGCATCAGCTACTACCAGCCCAACGTGCAGATGGCCTCGCTCGACCACGCGCTGTGGTTCCATCGCCCGTTCCGCGCCGACGAGTGGCTGCTGTACGCCATCGACAGCCCCAGCGCGCAGGGCGCGCGCGGGCTGGCACGCGGCCAGGTGTTCGACCGCGCGGGCCGGCTGGTCGCCAGCACCGCACAGGAAGGCATGATCCGGGTGCTGCCCGAAGGCAGGGCCGACTGAGATGCGCCAGGTCTATACCAGCCCGCGGCTGGAGAACGTGGAGGCGGTGGCGAAGCTGCTGCAGGCGCACGAGATCGAAACGCGGATCGTCAACGGGCGTTCCTACCGTGGCGGCATCCGCGGCGATTTCAGCTACCGCCAGCGCCCCGAGCGTGGCGACGAGCCGTCGGTGTGGGTGGTGCGCGCCGAGGACCGCCCGCGTGCGCGCGAGCTGCTGCGCACGGAGGGCCTGATCGAAGACAACCGCCGCCGCGACAGCTATCTCCCGGAGCTCACCTTCGCGAAGTCGCAGGAGACGCCGAAGCGTCGCTTCGGCCTGCGCAGCGCACTACTGGTCGCTGCGGCGCTGGCGATCGGGCTGACGCTGTTCGGCAGGCGCAACCCCACATCGCCGACGTCGTCCGCCGAGCCTGCAGCGGCCACCGCGCCATCCGCTGCGGCACCGGGCGGGGATGCCACCTACATCGTCGATACGCCGAGCGCACTGGCCGCCCTGCTGATCGAGGCCGAACTCCAGGCGCAGGGCGCGAAGGAGGCGTGTCTGTCGGTGGATGGCGCAGACCCGGCGCCGAAGGTGCTGGAGCAGGTGCGCAACCCCGCCGGTGTGCGCCTGCGTCCGGCGTCCGCCTGCAATGCCGACACTGCGGGGGCCGGCGCCGGCAGGGTGCGGATCGGCGTGCGCGACTACCGCACCGACGGCTCCGGCAAGGGGACGGTGCGGCTGGAGATCGCCGACACCACCGCGGACGGCGCACCGCGCAACGACGCCCGCACCCTGGAGGTGCAGCGCGTCGAGCTGGAATGGCAGGTCACCGGAGTGCAGTTCTAGCGAATGCGGCGTCAGCCTGCACACACTCGCACGCGCGCAGGCCCTCATGCGCGTGATCGGGCCCGATCACCCGGCATCGCGCGCGCATTCGCACAGGCACGGCGTCGCGGCCGACGCCATGCTCCGGCGGTGAAGGCTCAGGGTTTGCCGCCCTGTGCGCCAGGTCCGCGACGGCCGCCGTGCTGCGCACGCCAGGCCTTCAGTTCCTCGCGGCTGAGGCTGGCGTCCGCATTGGTGTCGATCTGTTCGAAGGTCTGGAGCAGACGCTGGTGGCCGGCGGCCTCATCCAGCGAGATCGCGCCGTCGCCGTCGACATCGAGCCTGGCCATGCCGCCGCCGTGACGGCCGCCGTGCCCACGCTGCGGACGCTCGGAGGCGTCGATCCTGCCGTCGCGGTTCTTGTCGAGCTGGTCGAACGTCTCGGCCAGGCGCGGATGCGCCGCGGCTTCGTTGCGGTCGATCACGCCGTCGCCGTTGGCGTCGATTTTGGGGCGCGTGCCCTGGGCGGTGGTCGGAGAGGCCGCATGGACGGCGGCGGCAGCCAGCGCGAGGGTGAGCGCGGCGACGAGCGGAAGGGTCTTCATCAGGGGAGTCCTCGACAGTATGGGGAGCGTGGCGCGGGACACGCCCGCGGCGCGTCTGCGGAGGAGAACGCGCCGACGCAGGGCGGGTTGACCCGGCATGCACGCGCCGGCCCCGTGTTCAGTTTCGAAGGTGACGACCTGCGCCCACCGACGGTCGACGCGTGCCGTGCCGCCGCTCCGGTCACATTCCGGGCGCCGGCGCGTCCTGGTCACACTCCACACGCTAAGCTGCCCTGCCGATGACCACCGCCACGCTCCACACCGATGCCCTGCCCGTCGATGCCCTGTCCATCGCGGCCCTGCCCATTGATGTCCTGATCCAGCGCGAACTGCCGGCCGCCCGCGGCGGCGATCGCGACGCCTACGGGCGCATCGTCCGCGCCTGCCAGAACGCGGTGACCGCGGTGGCGCTGGCGATCACCCGCGATGTGCAGGCCAGCGAAGACATCGCCCAGGAGGCCTTCCTCGGCGCGTGGCAGCACCTGGAGCGGCTGCACAGCCCGGACAGCTTCCTGCCGTGGCTGCGCCAGATCGCGCGCAATCTGGCCCGCGACCACCTCCGGCGGCACCGCAACACCGCCATGGACGGCCCGAACGCCGAGCTGGCGATGGCGGTCGCGGCCGATCCCGGCCCGCAGCCGATGGAGCAGGTGCTGAGCGATGAACGCGAAATCGCCGCCTTCGAATTGATCTCGGCCCTGCCGGACGACAGTCGCGAGACGCTGCTGCTGTTCTACCGCGAAGGGCAGAGTTCACAGCAGGTCGCCCTTCTGCTGGGCATCAGCGACGCCGCGGTGCGCAAGCGTCTCTCGCGGGCACGGCAGCTGGTCCGCGACGAACTGCTGCAGCGGTTCGGCGAATTCGCTCAGGGCAGCGCACCCTCGGTCGGCTTTTCGCTGGCGGTGGTCGCGGCGCTGGGCATGGCGAGCAAGCCCGCTGCGGCGGGCGTGGCCGCCGCCGGGGTGCTGGCCGCAGGGGGCGCGGCAGGCACCAAGACCGTGGCCGGCATGCTCGGGCTGGGCGCGGGTCTGGCCGGGGGCGTCGCCGGCGGCTGGCTGGCCGCGCACCTGACCCGGCGCTTCCTGCTGGCCTATGCCGAGACACTGGACGAGCGCGAGGCGATCCTCGGCGATTACCGCCTCTACCTGTGGGTCACCATGCCGGCGCTGATCGGCTCCCTGCTGGTCGCCACCCTCGTGCCGGGCCTGGTGTGGACACTGCTGGCCGCCGCGGTCTGCGAAGCAGCATCGCTGTGGACGCTGCTGCGCATCCGTCGCAGGCTGCAGCCGCTGATCGAACGCGATCGCGCGCGCGATCCGGCAGGCGCACGCCGTCGCCTGCGCGCCTATGACCTGAGCTACGGCCCGACCGCGATCACGGTCAGCGGCGTGCTGTACATCGTGTCGATGGTGGTGATCCACGTCGCCGCGCACTGAGCGCATCGCAGCGGATGCGTGCGGATGCGAGGCCGACGCGCAGCGCCCGTCGGCCCGCCCCGTCACCCGCATGCGCGGGCGGAACGGGCCGCAATGACAAGGACCCGCCGGGGCGTGAGAGACTGCCAGCCGGGTATCCTGCCATGCATGCTCATGCCTCTCGCCCGCGCGGTTTCGATTCTCGGCCACCCGCTGCTGGTCCTGCCGCTGGCCGCGCTGGCATCGATGCTGACGCGTCGGGTTGCGCCGTCGGCACTGTTGACGACGATGGCGGCGATGCTGACGCTCGCGGCCTTGCTGATGCTCTGGTCGCGTCGCCAGGTCGCGCGTCGGCGCTGGGCGCATGTCGATGCCAGCGCACCGGGCGAACGGCGCACGCTCAACCGCAGCGCGCTGGCGGTGCTGGCACTGGTGTGCCTGGCCGCCTGGCTGGCCGGCGCCACCGGCCTCGCGCTCGGCGCGGGTCTGTCCGCCGGCATCCTGCTGGCCGCACTGGCGTCGGCCGGGCTCTGCCATCTTTCCCTGCATGTGGCGTTCGCGTGCTTCGCCGCGGGCATCGCATGGACCGCTTCGCCCGCGCTCGGGGCCGCGTTCGCGCTGCTCGCGGCCGGAGTGGCCTGGTCGCGGCTGTCGCTGGCCCGGCATGTGCCGCGGGATCTCGTGGCCGGTGCCTGCGCCGGGAGCGCCGCCGCCCTCGCATTCGTCCGCTGGGCCGCGGCCGGAGCGCCCGCATGAGCGGGCACGACGGCGAAGCCGCCGCGCCGCAGCCCGCCGGCGCGCTGCGCCCGGAGGACCTGTCCGACCTGCGGCTGTATCACACCGCCGAACATGCCTGCGGCTACTGGCCGGACCGGCAGGCGCGCGACCTGGTGCTCGATCCCGGCGACCCGCGCCTGGTCGGCGCCTACGGCTTCGCGCTGGCGATGGGGTTCCGGCGCTCGGGACGCTTGATCTACCGCCCGCACTGCATGGCCTGCCGCGACTGCACACCGGTGCGGGTGCCGGTGGCGGGCTTCCGGCCGGACCGCAGCCAGCGCCGGTGCCTGGCGCGCAATCGCGACCTGCACGTGACGGTGTCGCCCGCGGCCGATGGCGAAGAGCCGCTCGCGCTCTATACGCGCTACCTGCAGGCGCGGCACCCGGACGGCGGCATGGCCATGCACGATGCCGACGACTTCCGCCAGTTCCTCATCGGCGGCTGGCCGCAGGTGCGCTTTCTGGAGGTGCGCGAGGGCGACGGCGGCCCGCTGCTGGCGGTGGCGGTGACCGACCGGGTCGAAAACGCGCTGTCGGCCGTCTACACCTTCTACGCGCCGGAGGCCGCAGCGCGCGGGCTGGGCACCTTCGCGATCCTGCAACAGCTGGCCTGGGCCGAACGCGAGGGGCTGGACTGGCTGTACCTGGGCTACTGGATCGACGGCCACCCCAAGATGGACTACAAGCGGCGCTTTCGGCCGCTCCACCATTACGACGGCCGCGCGTGGCGGCCGATGCCGGAGGACTGAGCGATGCCCCCCATGCCCACCCCACCCGCCATGTCTCCGCGCAGGCCATCCGCGCGCAGGCCCGTACTGTCCACCGCCCTGCTGGCGACGTCCCTGCTGACCGCCGGCTGCCATGCGCCGGCCACCCGCGACGCGGCGTCCGCGTCCGCGTCCGCGCCCGCGCCCGCGACGGTGGGCGACGCGCCTGCGGGCGCGTCCACGCGCGACATGCGCGTGGCCACCTTCAATGTCTCGCTCTACGACGAGACCGCGGGCGGGCTGATCCGCCGTCTGGACGCCGGCGACGAAGGCGCACGCCGCGCCGCGGCGGTGCTGCAGCGCCTGCGTCCGGACATCGTGCTGCTCAACGAATTCGACTACGACCCGGAGGGCCGTGCGGCGGAGATGTTCCAGCGCCGGTATCTCGAACAGCCGCAGGCCGGCGGCGGCGAGGCGCTGCACTACCCGTACCGCTACGCCGCGCCGGTCAACACCGGCGTGCCCAGCGGGCTGGATCTGGACGGCGACGGGCAGGTGGGCGGCGAAGGCCGCGCGCGCGGCAACGACGCCTGGGGGTATGGCCTGCACCCGGGCCAGTACGGGATGCTGCTGCTCTCGCGCTGGCCGATCGACGCCGATGCGGTGCGCAGCTTCCGTCTGCTGCGCTGGAGCGCGATGCCGGACGCCGCCGCCCCGGTCGACCCGCAGGCGCGGCGCATGTTCTATCCCGACCCGGTCTGGCGGCAGCTGCGGCTCTCGTCCAAGACCCATCTCGACGTGCCGGTGCGCACGCCGGCCGGCACGGTGCATGCACTGGTTTCGCATCCCACGCCGCCGGTATTCGACGGCCCGGAGGACCGCAACGGCGCGCGCAACGCCGACGAGATCCGGCTATGGACCGACTATCTCGACAACGAGCCCGCCGACCGCGCCTGGCTGTGCGACGACGCCGGCCGCTGCGGTGGCCTCCAGGCGGACGCCGCGTTCGTGATCCTGGGCGACCTCAACAACGACCCGGTGGATGGCGACGGGCGCCACGACGCGATCCGCGCGCTGCTCGCGCACCCGCGGGTGCTGCAGGCGCCCGCGCCGCGCAGCGCGGGTGCGGTCGAGGCCGCGCGCCTGAGCGGCGGCGCCAATGCGGCCCACACCGGCGACCCCGCCGAGGACACCGGCGATTTCGGCCCGCGCGTGGGCAATCTGCGCCTGGACTACGCGATCCCGTCGCGCCGTTTCGGCCTGCGCGGCAGCGGCGTGTTCTGGCCGGTCGCGGGCGAAGCCGATGCCGCGCTGCTGGCGGCCTCCGACCACCGCGCGGTGTGGATCGACCTGCAGCTGTCGAAGCCGGCGGCCGTCGGCGCAACGACGCGCTGACGCGGTTGTCGTTTCGCATGGAAGGGCGTATATCTTCGGAATGATCGCGCGGGGCATGAACATCGCACTGCCCCCGCCCAGAGTGGCTGCGGAAGCGGCCGGCACGGGGGGGCCTGAGACCGGCAACGAGGGCACAGCGCCCTCGCTGCTGTCCTGTGCGCAGCTCGAAGCCCTGTTGCGGCCACTGCCCGAGGGCGTGCTCGCGGCCGTGGCCTGCCGTCATCCCGTGCTCGGTACACGCGTGGTCGCCAACCGCAATGCGGCCGACGCCCTGCGCGAGGCGGTGATGCGCAGACTGGACGCCCATCACGACGACGATGCGCAGGCAGATGCCGATGCCGACACCCGGGCCGGCTACAGCATGGAAACCATCGATGTCGGCGAAGGCATGCGCCTGTCGGTCGGCGTGGCCGTCGCCTCGCCGCCGGACACCGGCACCAGCCGCGACACCTGGTGCGCGCTGATCGCGCAATGGGCGCTGCAGACGCTGCGTCTGGACGCGGCGGCGGCGCGGATCGAATCGCTGGAGAAATCCAAGCGTCTGCAGCAGGCGCTGTACGGCATCTCCGACCTCGCCGGCTCCGGGCTGGAAATGCGCGAGATGCTGGCGCAGGTCCACCGCATCGTCGGCGGGCTGATGTCCGCCGAGAATCTCTACATCGTGCTCTACGACGCCGAGCGCGAGACCATCCGCTATCTCTACTTCGCCGACTGCCGCGACGACTTCGATCCCGACCCGCGCACCGAGTATTCGATCCACCACATCGACCACACCATGACCGCCGCGCTGCTGCGCCACGGCCAGCCGCTGATCGGGCCGCCGATGACCATCCTGCACGGCCTGGGCATCGACGTCGAAGCCGCCACCGGCGGGCCGATGAGCGAAGACTGGCTGGGCGTGTGCCTGCGCCGCGACGACCAGGTCTGCGGCGCGATCGTGGTCCAGCACTACGAACAGCCCGACAGCTACGACGACGAGGACCGCGCGCTGCTGGACTACGTCGGCCAGCACATCCTGGTGGCGCTCGATCGCAAATCGGAGCGCGAGCGGCTCGAAGCCCGCGTGGAGGAGCGCACGCGCGAGCTGCAGAAGACCAACCGCGAGCTGCAGGCCGAAGTGCTGGAGCGCGAGCGTGCGGAAAAGCTGCAGCAGGCGCTGTATCGCATCACCGAGCTGTCGGTGGTGGAACACAGCCTCGACCGGTTCTACGCCGGCCTGCACGAGACCATCGGCGAACTGCTGTACGCGCGCAATTTCTACATCGCCCTGCTTACCCAGGACGGCCACTATCTCCAGTTCCCCTATGCGGTGGACGAGCGCGACACCCGCACCGACCGCAGTCGTCCGCGCGCCCGCGGCCTGACCGAATACGTGATCGACACCGGCCGTCCACTGCTCGCCCACCGCGGCCTGATCCAGGACCTGGAAGCGCGCGGGCTGGTGCGCAGCTTCGGCCCGCTCGCACACTGCTGGCTGGGCGTGCCGCTGGTGCGCGACGGCGCGGTGGAGGGCGTGATCGGCGTGCAGAGCTACACCCCGGAGATCGACTTCAGCGAGCGCGACCAGGAGCTGCTGACCTTCGTCGCCCACCACGTCGACGCCGCACTCGCGCGCAAGCGCGCGCAGGAGCGGCTGGTCTCCGCGCACGGCGAGCTGGAACAACGCGTGGAAGCGCGCACCCGCGAGCTGGCCGACACCAACCGCGAACTGCTGGCCCAGGTCAACGAGCGTCTTCGCGCCGAACAGCGCCTGCGCCATCAGGCCCGTCACGACGACCTCACCAGCCTGCCCAACCGCACCCATCTGCAGGAGCGCCTCGACGACGCGATCGCCCGCGCCACGGAATGCGGACGGCGCACCGACCCAGAGGCCCCGCGTCCCGCGAACTGCGGGTTCGCGGTGCTGTTTCTGGACATCGACCGGTTCAAGCTGATCAACGACAGCGTGGGCCACGTCGCCGGCGACGAACTGCTGGTCGAGACCAGCCGCCGGCTGTCCCTGGTGATCGGCCCCGACGACGCCGTCGCCCGCCTGGGCGGCGACGAGTTCGCGGTGATCGCCGAGGGCGTGACCCACCCGGCCGAGGCCGAACGCTACGCCGCGCGCATCCTGACGGCGATGGAGCAGCCGCTGTGGATCCACGGCCGCGAGCTGTTCCCCAGCGCCAGCATCGGCATCGCGATGTGGCACCCGCGCTATCGCAAGAGCGAGGAACTGCTGCGCGACGCCGACGCGGCGATGTACCGCGCCAAGCGCGAAGGCCGCAACCGCAGCGTGGTGTTCGACGAGGCCATGCGCGCGGAGGCGATGCGCCTGCTCGACCTGGAAGCCGACCTGCGCCGGGCGATCATCCACGACGATTTCCTGCCCTTCTTCCAGCCCATCGTGCGCCTGGCCGACGGCCAGCCGGTCGGCAGCGAGGCGCTGGTGCGCTGGCGGCACGAACACCGCGGGCTGCTGTCGCCGGCCGAGTTCATCGGCGTGGGCGAGGACAGCACCCTGATCGAACAGATCGACTGGCTGATGTACGGCCATGTGATCGCCGCGATGAGCGAGCTGCCCGGCGACCATGTGTCGATCAACGTCTCGCCGCGGCACTTCCTGTCGGACAACTTCGCCGAACGCATCCTGCGCATGCTCGACGAAGCCCGCCAGGACCCGCGCCGGCTGCGCATCGAAATCACCGAAGTGGCGCTGATCGAGGACGCCGACCGCGCGCTGCTGGTGCTGCGCCAACTGCGCAACCACGGCGTCTATGCGGTCCTCGACGACTTCGGCACCGGGTTCTCAGCCCTGTCCTACCTGCACCGCTTCCCGATCCAGGGCCTGAAGATCGACCGCAGCTTCGTGACCGGCCTGGAAGGCCCGACCGCGACCGAAAGCCTGGCGCTGGTGCGCGCGATCCTGGCGATGGCCCTCACCCTCGGCATCGACACCACGGCCGAAGGCATCGAGACCGAGGCCCAGCGCGGGCTGCTGGTCGAGATGGGCTGCCAGTTCGGTCAGGGCTACCTGCTGGGCAGGCCCGCCCCGCTCACCCGCGGCCCGGCCGCCGCCCACCCGGATGCCCCGGCCCGGGCGTGAAGGGCCCGATGAGCCACGCAGCGCATCGCAAGGAGGGCCCTGCCTGCAACACCGGACGGGGCGATCTCATGAAACACCAAGACGAACGGCAAAAATAGAACAAAACTTTCATTTGTCGATTGTTGTTTCATTTTTGATATCAATTAAAGTGCGCACATCGGCAGCGTTCCACGGTCCATCGGGACCGGCTCTGCCGCCTGTGTGGAGACACTCATGCACCCGATCACGAATGCGATCGCCCTGCTCGCCGGCCGCGCCGGCCTGTTCCTGATCTTCATCGCCTCCGGCGCCGGCAAGCTGGCCGCCTATGCCGCCACCCAGCAGTACATGGAGAGCACCAGCGTTCCCGCCGCGCTGTTGCCGCTGGTGATCCTCGCCGAGCTCGGCGGTGGCCTGGCCCTGCTGGGCGGCGGCCTGACCCGTCTGGCCGCCATCGGCTTGGCCGTGTTCAGCCTGGCCGCCGGCGCGCTGTTCCATGCAGGGCTTGATGGACGCCTGCTCGCCGACCAGAACCAGATGATCCACTTCATGAAGAACCTCAGCATGGCCGGTGGCCTGCTGGTGCTGGCGGCTGCGGGCCCCGGCCGCTTCAGCATCGACGCGCTCATCGCCCGCCGCCGCCCGCACGCGGCAGGAGGTGCGGCATGATCCTGCATCGCGCCGCCCGCGAACGTGGCCATGCCGACCACGGCTGGCTCGACTCCCGGCACAGCTTCTCCTTCGCCGACTACCACGACCCCGACCACGTCCACTGGGGCCCGCTGCGGGTGATCAACGAGGACCGGGTCAAGCCCGGCATGGGCTTCGGCACCCACGGCCACCGCGACATGGAGATCGTGAGCTACGTGCTCGACGGCGCACTCGCCCACCGCGACTCGATGGGCAACACCGCCACCATCGTGCCCGGCGAAGTGCAGCGCATGAGCGCCGGCACCGGCGTGACCCACTCCGAGTACAACCACGACAGCAACCGCACCACGCATTTCCTGCAGATATGGATCATCCCCGAGAAGCGCGGCGTGACCCCGGGCTACGCGCAGAAGACCTTCGCCGACACCGAGAAACGCGGCCGCCTGCGCCTGGTGGTGAGCCCCGACGGCGCCGAGGATTCGGTGAGCATCCACCAGGACGCGCGGATGTACGCGGGCCTGTTCGACGGCGAGGAACGCGCCGAACTGCCGCTGGCCCCGGGCCGCCTGGGCTATCTGCACGTGGTCCGCGGGCGGGTCACCGCCAACGGCCACGCGCTGGAGGCGGGTGATGCGCTGAAGTACCGCGACGAGACGGCGGTGGTGATCGAACATGGCGAGGGAGCGGAGGTGTTGGTGTTCGATTTGCCGCTGCTGCAGTAGGCAGGGTCCGGCTGTTGACACGAAGAGGCCGCTGCGGAAACAGCGGCCTCTTTGTTTTTGTCCCTCATCAGCATGAGGCGTTGGCTTTGCCATCGTCTTTTCCTTTGGCCGTGCTCTGGCCGTTGTTGTTGCCGTTGCTGTTGCTGTTGATCTTCACGCGCCCTTCGGAGCGGCGGACCTCGCGGGACAGGCCCACAGGGCGCGCGGCAGGATGCCGCGCGTTTTTCGATGGGCCATGGGCGGCCCTTCGAAAAACGCCGCGAGGTCTGCGGACCCGGCGCGCAGCGCCGGGCGCGACGATGGGCTGCCCTTTCTTTTGGT
>ERZ1066122.768-NODE-768-length-31318-cov-42.453028_pt1 | contig 31318 bp, 19 predicted proteins | sample MGYA00382769_ERZ1066122 | MGnify/ENA primary metagenome ERZ1066122 (study PRJEB33369, sample SAMEA5778352) | biofilm metagenome | biome: Industrial cooling water; feature: Water cooling tower basin; material: Biofilm | place: United Arab Emirates | collected... | reverse complement strand
TCAACCAGGCCCGCCACGCGATGGTCGAGCAGCAGGTCCGCCCCTGGGAGGTGCTCGACCGCCGCGTGCTCGACGTGCTCGGCGAGATCAAGCGCGAAGACTTCGTGCCGGTGCGCCACCGCAAGCTGGCCTTCGCCGACCTGGCGCTTCCGCTGGCCCACGGCGAGACCATGCTGAAGCCCGTGCTGGAGGGCCGGCTGCTGCAGGCGCTCGACCTCAAGCCCACGGACGACGTGCTGCAGATCGGCGCCGGCAGCGGGTTCCTCAGCGCCTGCCTCGCCCGCCTCGCGCGCGCCGTCCACGCGCTCGAGCTGCACCCCGACCTGGCCGCGGAGGCGCAGCGCCGCCTCGACGCGGCCGAGATCGCGAACGTGCGGCTGGAGTGCGCCGACGCGGCCACCTGGTCGACCGGACAGCGATTCGACGCGATCCTCGTCGGCGGCGCGGTGGCCGAGCTGCCGCAGCGCTTCGCCGATTGGCTGAAGCCCGGCGGTCGGCTGGTGGCGGTGCGCGGCCAGGCGCCCGTGCAGGAAGCCGTCTGCGCCTACGCCGAAGCCGCCGGCCTGCGCGTCGAGAGCCTGCTGGAAACCGATATCCCCTACCTGCGCGGATTCGCCCCGCAGGCCCGCTTCGCCCTTTGATCCGACGTCCCGAAGGAAGCCCCATGCGCCTGCGTCCCCTCGCCATCGCCCTGCTCGTTGCCGGTTTCGCCGCGCCGGCCAGCGCGGCCGACCTGCTGCAGGCCTACGAGTTGGCGCGGCAGGGCGACCCGCAGCTCGCCGCCGCCGAGGCGCGCGCGGCCGCCGCCGCCGCCGGCGTGGCGCAGGCCCGCGCCGCCCTGCTGCCGCAGGTCAACGGGCAGGCCAGCCTGTCGGAAAACGTCGGCGACAGCACCTCGATCGGCACCTTCCCCGATCCGCAGAATCCCGGCGGCGTCGTGTTCGGCCCGAATACGAGCTCGTCGGACACGCGCACCCGCAGCCTCGGCGTCAACGTGCGGCAGTCGATCTACGACCACGCCGACTACGCCCGGCTCAACGCGGCGAAGGCGCAGGCCGCGCAGGCCGAAGCGCAGCGGGTCGCCGCGGAGCAGGCCCTCGGCGTGCGCGTGGCGCGCGCGTACTTCGACGTGCTGACCGCGATCGAATCGCTGGCGTCGGCGCGTGCGCAGGAGGCCGCGGCCAAGCGCCAGCTCGACCAGGCCGAGACGCGCCTCGAAGTCGGCCTGGCCCCGATCACCGACGTGCACGAGGCGCGCGCCAGCTTCGACGGCGCGCGGGCCAACGCCATTGCCGCGGCCACCCGCCTCGACGACGCCCGCGAGGCGCTGACCGAGATCACCGGGCAGCCGATGGAGGGCCTGAACGGCCTTGCCGCGAGCTACCAGCCCAAGCTCGACGACACCGAGGGCCTGCAGGCCTGGGTGGATCGCGCGCTCGCCGAGAACCCGGCGCTGCTCGCGGCCGGCATGGCGCTCGAGGCGGCGGAAGCCAACGTCGACACGGCGCGCGCCGGGCACCTGCCCACGCTCGACCTCAGCGGCGGCTGGAACGACAGCACCCGCTGGGGCGAGTTCCGGCAGCAGGGCGCGCGTCCGTTCCCGGCCGACAGCCTGCAGGACGGCCACAACGTGCAGATCACCCTGAACGTGCCGATCTTCGCCGGCGGCGCGGTGCGGGCGGGCGTGCGCGCGGCGCTGGCCAATCGCGACGCGGCGGCCGAGCAGCTCGAACAGGAGCGTCGCGGCGTCGCGCGCCAGACCCGCAACGCCTACCGCTCGCTGGCGGCGGGCGCGGCCGAGGTCGAGGCGCGTCGCCTCGCGGTCGTTTCGGCGCAGGCCGCGCTCGAGGCCGGCGAGGCGGGACTGGAGGTCGGCACGCGCACCGTCGTCGACGTGCTGCTCGCGCAGCAGACCCTGTTCGCCGCGCAGACGCAGTTCGCGCAGGCGCGCCACAACTTCCTCGTCAACGAGCTGTCGCTGAAGCAGGCGGCGGGTCGCCTGAGTCCCTCCGACATCGAGGCGGTGAACCGGCTGCTGACCGCCGACGCCGAAGCGCTGCTCGACGCCACCAAGTAGGCATCGGCCCGGCAGCGTGGACCCGGAGGCGGCCCGCGGGCCGCCTTCGCGCGTTCAGGGCCGGCGCAGCCCGGCCACGTCGTCGATCAGGGCGAGCGTGCGAGCCAGCGCGCCGCGCTCCCGATCGACGCGCAGCCGCCCCGCGCGACCGCGCTCGCGGGCCTGATCCGGCGCCGCGAACAGCGTCGAGACCGCCTCGGCCAGCGCCTCGGCGTCGACCACCGTCTGCAGCGCGCCGGCCTGCGCGAGCATCGCGCTGATCTCGGCGAAGTTGAAGGTGTGCGGGCCGCTGAGCAGGGGCAGCCCCAGCGCCGCGGGTTCGAGCAGGTTGTGGCCGCCCACGGCGCAGAGGCTGCCGCCGACGAAAGCGACGTCGCCGGCGGCGAGGAAGCCCGGCAGCTCCCCCAGGCTGTCGATCAGGAACACGTCGCAGCGCGCATCCGGACCGCGGTCGCGGCTGCGCCGCCGCAGCGCGAGCCCCGCTTCCGCCACCCGCGCCGCCACGGCGTCGAAGCGCTCGGGATGGCGCGGCGCCCACAGCAGCAGCGCGCCGCGATGCCGGTCGCGCAGCCGCAGGTGCGCCTCCAGCACCGCCGCCTCCTCCTCGGCGTGCGTGCTGGCCGCCACCCACGTGGGCCGCACGCCGCCGGCCTTGCGCCAGCCGATCGCCTCCTCGCGCGAGGCCTGCGGCAGCGGCTGGTCGAACTTCAGGTTGCCGGTGACTTCGATGCGCACGTCGTCGCCGGCCAGCACGCGGAATCGCGCGGCGTCGGCCTCGGACTGGGCGGCCACCAGGCGCACGCCCGACAGCGCGAGGCGGATCAGCGGACCCATCCAGCGATAGCCGCGCAGCGAGCGCTCCGACAGCCGCGCGTTGGCGATGACGACCGGCACGTCGGCGCGCGCGCAGGCGACGAACAGGTTGGGCCAGAGCTCGGTTTCGATGACCACGGCCAGCGCCGGCCGCACGCGCTCGAGGAAGCGGCGCACCATCCCGTGCAGGTCGTAGGGGAGGTACACGTGGTGGACCGCATCGCCCCACAGCGACCGCACCCGCGCCGAGCCGGTGGGCGTGATGGTGGTGACCAGCAGCGGACGCTCGGGGTGTCGCTGGCGCAGGGCGTTGATGAGCGGGATGGCGGCGTTCACCTCGCCCACCGAGACCGCGTGTATCCACAGCGCGCCGGGCGGCAGGTCGGGGAGCGACTCGAGCTGCGCGTAGCGCTCGCTCCAGCGCAGCAGGTACTCGCGCTGCCGCAGGCCCCGCCACACCAGGTGGTAGAGCGTGATCGGCACCAGCAGCCACAGCAGGGCGGAGTAAAGCGCCAGCAGCAGGCGCCGGCCTAGGCTCAGGGACATGCGCGAAGCGTAGCAGGGCCGGTCACCGCGTCCCGGCGCGATGCCCGCCTACACTATGGCCCCGCCGCCAACACCGCTCGCCTGCACGTGCCCGCGCCTTCCGCCGACGACCCGAAACCGGCCGCCACGCTGCTGGCCCCGGCGCGCTGGCCCGCGTGGCTGGGCGTGGCCCTGGGCTGGTGCGCCGCGCGCACGCCAGCGTGGCTGCAGCGGCGCGTCGGGCGTGCGCTCGGGCCGCTGCTGTGGCGGCTGCTGCCGTCGCGCCGCCGCGTGGTGCAGGCCAACCTCGCGCTGTGCTTCCCCGAACTCGACGAGGCCGCGCGCCGGGCGCTGGCCCGCGAGAATTTCGCGCAGACCGGCATGGGCCTGTTCGAATTCCTGCGCGCCTGGTGGGGCCGCGTGTCGGACGGTTCCCCCCGCTACACGGTCGAGGGGCTCCAGCATCTGGAGGCGCTGCGCGCGCAAGGGCGCGGCGTGCTGCTCGTCTCGGCGCACTTCGTCCATCTCGAGCTGTGCGCGCGGCTGCTGTGCCGGCACGTGCCGGTGGCGGGCATGTATCGGCCGCACGGCGACGCGGCGATGGAGTGGGCGGTGAAGGCCGGGCGGTTGCGCTACGCCTGCGCGATGTTCGCGCGCGACGCGCTGCGCCCCGCGCTCAAGCACCTGAAGGCCGGCGGCATCCTGTGGTTCGCGCCCGACCAGGAGAGCCGCCGCGGCGACAGCGTGTTCGTGCCCTTCTTCGGCCGCCCGGCGTGGAGCCTCACCTCGACGCACCAGCTCGCGCGACTCTCCGGTGCGGCCGTGTGCCCGTTCTTCCACGAGCGCCTTGCCGACGGCAGCTACCGCCTCGAGGTGCAGGCGCCGCTGGCCGACTTCCCGTCGGCGGACGCCACGGCCGATACCGCGCGCGTGATGGCCGCGCTCGAGGCGATGATCCGTCGCGTTCCGGCGCAGTACCTGTGGCTGCACCAGCGGTTCAAGACGCAGCCGGACGGCGCGCGCGGCGCGCACTACGGCCGGCACGGCGGCGGCCAGCCGCAGGACGCGACGGGCCGTCAGGCCCGCCCGTAGGGCGTCGCTTCGCCCGGGGGTCGCGTCTTGAACCGCCGATGCACCCACAGGTACTGCGCGGGGGCGGCGCGCACCGCGCCTTCCAGCACCTGCATGTAGCGCGCGGCGAAGGCCTCCTCGTCGTCGAGCAGGGCGTCGAGGCCCGGATCGCTGACCGTCAGCCGATAGCGCCCGTCGGCGCCGCGCGCCATCGCAAGGAAGCGCACGCAGGCCCGGCCCGCGCGGACGAGCTGCGGCGCCCCGGCGTACGTGGCCGCAGGAACGCCGAAGAACGGGGCGAACACGTGCCCATGGCGGAAGTCCTGATCCGCCGAGTACGCGAGCCGTCCCCCGTCGCGGAGCAGGCGCACCATGCCCCGGGCGTCGAATTTGTCGACGGTCGGCCCGAGGCGCGCACGGCGCGCGCCGTCGAGGAGCCGCTCGAGGCACGGATGCCGTCGGTAGCGGCGCACCACGCCGCCGACCGGCGCACCGAGCGCCTCGGCGAGGAAGCGCACCGCGAGCTCGGTGTGCATCAGGTGGCCGGTCAGCAGCAGCACGCCCTGCCCGCGCGCCTGCGCCGCGCGCAGGTGCTCGATGCCCTCGATGTCGACGAGTCCGGCGAGCGCGCGCGACGGGCCGAACCACGCCCGCATCAGCTCCAGCGCCGCCACGAACAGCGCGCGCCGGTGCTGGCGAAGGCGCGCCTCGCGCCGCGTGGCGTCGTCGCCGGGAAAGCACAGCGCGAGGTTCACGCGCGCCACGCGCCATCGCGCCCGCAGCAGCGGACCGAGCAGCGTCGCGGCGGCCGCGCCGAACGCGAGCATGGCGCCCTGCGGCAGGCGCGCCAGCGCGGCGGCCAGGGCGCCGAACGCCCGCCAGCCGAGGCAGCGTGGCGCGGCGCCCGCGGCCGTCATGTGGCCGCGCGCGGATCCGCCGCGGCCGGCCGGGCCAGCAGCGCGCCGGCGTACAGCGCGGCGAGCAGCAGCGTCACGCCGCCCCAGAAGGTCGAATAGAAAGCGAGGTGCGTGTTCAGCGGAAACACCGTCACCGCCAGCGCCAGCGCCGCGGGGCCAGCGCGCTGCCGGGCCGCGGCGTCGGCGTACCGCCACGCGCGCAGCGCCAGCGCGAGCGCCGCAAGCCACAGCAAGAGGCCGACGACCCCGGTTTCCGAAAGCACTTCGAGCACGATCTGGTGGGCGTGGAAGGCGCCGGGTCGGCCCCACTGCACGAACTGGTCGCCGCCCTCGGCGTAGGTCTTGTAGGCGGACTGGAAGTTGTCGACCCCGACGCCGGTCACCGGATGGTCGGCGATGATGCGCAGCGTCGTGCCCCACAGCACCACCCGCCCGGAGAGCGCGAAATCGAGCCCGCCTTCCTGCAGGTGCAGGGCGCCGAGCGTGCGCTGCACGCGCGGGCCCAGGTAGTCGCTGAAGGCCGCGGCGAGGGCCACGGTGACCACGCCGCCGGCCAGCACGCCCACCGCCGTGCGGCGCCAGCCCCACTGGCGCCAGCCGGTGAACACGAGCACGAGGCCGAAGGTGAGCCAGGCCGCGCGCGCGCCGGCCAGCAGGATCACGACGCCGAGTGCGCCGGCCACCGCGAGCCAAGGCACGACGCCGCGGCGCGCTGCCGGCAGCAGCAGGAACGGCGACAGCGTCGCGAGCGCGAGCCCGAGCTTGAGGTTGCCGGCCCCGAAGATTCCCGAGAGGCGGTGCGCGTTCGATGGGCCGCCGACGCTGTGGCCGGTGAGCGCCTGCGCCACGCCGTCGAGGGTCCAGAACGCCGCGATGGCCGCGATGCCGACCAGCACGATCCGCCGACCGCGATCCGTTGCGACGGCCATGGCCGCAAGCCACAGGAACGGCAGGTAGCGCAGATCCTTCGCCGCCTCGATGGCGCTGTGGCCCGGGTCGAGGGCCAGCGGCACCGACAGCACCTGCGCCAGCCAGTAGCACAGGAACAGCACCGTGGTGAGCGCCCACGCCTCGTGGTTGAGCACGCGCAGGCCGCCGCGGAAGCGGGTGGCGAGCATCAGCGCGGCCCCGAGCAGCGCGCCCAGCGACAGCGCGGCCTCGGCCACGGCCTCCCACGGCCAGCTCGCCACCTGCAGCAGCACCCACCACGGCGCCACGCGGGCGAGTCGTTCAACCAGCGTGTCGCGCATAGAGATCGAGGGTGGCCTGCTGCATCGCCGCCAGAGTGTAGGGAATGCGGGCCGGCGGCGCGGGCGGCGCTTCGATCAGCGTCCTGGCCTGCGCGGCCAGCGTCCGCGCGTCGCCGAGCGGCACCGCGCCCTCGGGCTGCAGCGCGGCAAGCTGCTCGCCCACGCCGCCGTGGGCCCATCCGAGCACCGGAACACCGACCGACAGCGCTTCGATGACCGTGCGGCCGAACGCCTCGGGCTGCCGCGACAGCTGCAGCACGAGATCGCTGGCGGCATAGGCGTCGACCACGTCGGCGCGCGGCGGCGAGATCCGCAGCGCCGACGCCACGCCGCGGGCGTCCGCCAGCGCGCGCAGCTCGGCGAGGTAAGCGTCCCGCCCGGGCTGCTCGGCGCCGAGCAGCCACAGCGCGGCGTCGAGTCCGTCGGCGCGCAGCGCGGCCAGCAGGGCGATCGCGTCGGCGTGGCCCTTGAGCCGCGTCCCGCGGCCGGGCATCAGCAGCAGGCGCGTCGCGTCGGGCAGCGCGAGCTCGGCGCGGATGGCGGCGCTCGCCGCCCGATCCGGGCGGGGACGGCGCGGGAACGCCGCCGGGTCGACCCCTCGGGCGACCACGGTGAGGCGCGGGGCCGCTTCCGGCCAATGCGCCAGCACGTGCGCGCGGACCGTCTCGGACACGCAGACCACGGCATCGCCGCGGGTCATCACGCCGCTGTAGGCGCCCGGCGAATTCAGCCCGTGGACCGTGGTGATGAACGCGGGACGCGGCGACAGGCCGCTGAGCGCCGCCCACGCGAGCCACGCCGGCAGGCGCGAGCGCGCGTGCACGACGTCGGGCCGGATCGCCTGCAGCAGCCGGCGGAGGGCGGGAACCTTCAGCGGCGTGGCCAGCGACTTCGCGCCGATGGCCAGGGCGTGGTGCGTGCTGCCGGCGCGCTCGAGTCCCGCCACCAGCGGGCCGCCGGCCGAAACCACGTGGGAGGCGTGGCCGGACGCGACGAGGGCCGCCGCGATCTCGAGCGTGGACCGCTCCACGCCGCCGGCGTGCAGCGCGGGCAGCAGCTGCACGACCGTGAGGCGGCGCGCGGCCCCGCTCACGGCGTCAGTCGACGAGCTGGTACTTCGCCCCGCAGTAAGGGCACACCGACGTGCCGCCCTCGTCCTCGATCGGCAGGTAGACGCGGGGATGCGAGTTCCACAGCCGCATCTCGGGCGTGGGGCACGACAGCGGCAGGTCGGCGCGCTTGACGGGGTAGACGCGCTCGGTGTTGGCGGCCTTGTGGGCGGTGGCGTCGGTGGGCAGCATGCGGTCGGGCTCGTGCGGCAAGGGCGGCATTCTAGCCCGCGCACCCCTCGCGACGGCCGGCATCCGGCGGGCCGGGCAGCTCGATCACGAGCACGTCGGCGCCGAACGACGAGACCAGCGCCTGCGCCGGCTCCCCGGCCACGGCGATGCCGTCGCCACCGCGCAGGAACGCGGCGGTCGCGGCGCCGGGCGCGCGGACGGCCAGCTCGCCGCCCACCAGCTCGATCCAGCAGGCCCCGGCGCGCGTGGGCGGCACCGCCAGCGACGCGCCGGGAGGCACGCTCTCACGGCGGACCGTGGCGGCGGCACCCCACGGCAGCAGCGCATCGCGGGGTGCGGCGATCCGGGATTGCCCCACCGACGGCACGGCGACGGCCTGCGCCGGCGCGGCGTTGCTGCGCATCGGCTGCACCCACAGCTGCAGCAGGCGCAGCGGCGCGGCGGGATCCGCGTTCTCTTCGACGAGGTCGACCCCGGCCCCTGCCGCGAGGCGATGCCAGCCGCCCGCGGCCACCGGACCCGAATCGCCGGCCGAGGACCGCGCGCGGTAGCTTCCCGCCAGCACGAGCGTGAGCTGCTCCATGTTGGCGCGGCGCGCCGGCGGCAGGCGCGCGCCGGGCGCGAGCTCGAGGCGGTTCAGCACGCGCAGGGCGTGGAAGCCGAGCCAGTCGCGATCGAAGGCGCTGCCGTGGCTGAACGCCGCGGTGCCCGACACGCCGGGATCGAGGAGTCGGCCGCGCTCGGCGGCCGGGCGGAAGGCGATGGGCATGCCGGGATTGTGCCCAAGGCGGCGCGCCGTTTCGCCGGCGCGCCGAAAGCTCAGGGCTTCGGGATCTCGCGGTTGAACTCGGTCTCGATGCGGATCTTGACCTCGGTGCCGACCGCCGGCGCGTACTTGTCCATGCCCCAGCGCGTGCGGTCGAGCGTGGTCGTGGCCGAGAAGCCCGCGACCTCGATGGTCGGGCGGAACGGATGCCGCGCGATGTTGTTGAGCTCGACGTCCAGCACCACCGGATGGGTCTGGCCGAGCATCGTGAAGTCGCCGGTGACCTTCAGCGTGTCGTCGTCCACGGCCTCGACGCGCGTGCTCGTGAAGCGCATCGCCGGGTGCTGCGCCACGTTGAAGAAATCGGCCGAGCGCAGGTGCTCGTCGAAGTCCGGCTGGTCGGTGTCGATGCTCGCCGTGTCGATGGTCACGTCGATCGACGAATTGGCGAGGTTCTCCCGGTCGAGCTTCAGCGTGCCGTCGTACCGGGTGAACTCGCCGAGCGTCTGCGAGAACCCGAGGTGGTCGATCTCGAAGCCGATGTAGGTGTGGCCGGCGTCGAAAGTGAACGCGTCGGCGGCGGACGCGGGCGCGGCGACGGCGGACGCGACGGCGAGGGCGATCGCGGTGCGGAACGGGGCTTGGTTCGTCATGGTGGGCTCCAGGGTGGCGCGGCGGTGGCAGCGCGGCCTTGCGCCGCGCCGGGGGTGGGTGCAGCCGGCGGTCAGGCGATGCGCGCGGCTTCGTCGAACGAGAGCCGCGGCGAGCGCGGGAACAGCGCCGCCGCGTCGCCGTAGCCGAGGTTCACGAGGAAGTTCGACTTGACCGTGGTGCCGGCGAAGAACGCGGCGTCGAGCTTGGCGCTGTCGAAGCCCGACATCGCGCCGGTATCGAGGCCGAGCGCGCGCGCGGCCATGATCAGGTAGGCGCCCTGCAGCACGGCGTTGCGGAACGCCGTGCTCTCGATCAGCGCGTCGTTGCCGGCGAACCAGCTGCGCGCGTCGGTGTGCGGGAACAGCTGCGGCAGCTTGTCGTGGAACGCCATGTCCTGCGCCACGATCACCGTCACGGGCGCGCCCATGGTCTTCTCCACGTTGCCCGGCGACAGCGCCTCCTTCAGCTTGGCCTTGGCCTCGGGCGACTTCACGAACACGAAGCGCGCCGGCGAGCTGTTCGCGCTGGTCGGGCCCCACTTCAGCAGGTCGTAGAGCGCATGCAGCAGCGCATCGGGCACGTCCCGGGCCTGCCAGGCGTTGTGCGTGCGGGCGCTGCGGAAGAGCTGGTCGAGCGCGCGGTCGTCGAGCGCGGCGGCGGGCGAATCGGCGTGGGCGGTCATCGGGTTCCTCGGGGTCGGGGCGCGTTGGCGGCGCAGTATGGGCGCGCGGCAGGGGCCGACGATGCGCGCCGCCGCAACAGGTCGTTGTGAACGCCGGAACGACGGCTGGCTACACTCGCACCATGGACGTCGCGCCCTCTCCCGCCCTGCTCGCGCTGCACGACGGCGCGGCCGGCAACCGCCGGCAGGCCCTCGCGCTCGCCGAGATCCTGGGCTTGCCGGTCGACGAGCTGGTCCTGCAGCCGCGGCTGCCGTGGCGCTGGGCCGCGCCGCGCATCCTGCCGGCCAGCGAGCGCGCCTTCGGGCCGGCCTTCGCCGCGCGGCTCGCCGATCCGCCGCTGCTGGCGGTGGGCTGCGGACGCCAGGCCGCGCTCGCCACGCGGCTGCTGCGCGCGCGCGGGACGCGCGTGGTGCAGGTGCTGCATCCGCGCCTTCCGGCGGCGCACTGGGACGCGCTCGTGCTGCCGGAGCACGACGGCGTGCCCGAAGGCGGCAACTGCCACACGCTGCGCGGCAGCCTGAATCCGATCGACGATGCGTGGCTTGCCGCGGCCCGGGCCGAGCGGCCCGATCTCGGCCTGCGCGCCGCGCCGCGCACGGTGCTGCTGGTGGGCGGACCGACCGATGCGAGCGACTGGGACGGCAAGACCCTCGAGTCGGCGCTCGAGCTGCTGCTGCGCTGGCAGGCGCGCGACGGCGGCGAACTGGCCGTCCTGTGCTCGCGGCGGACGCCGCGCGGCCTGCGCCGCCAGCTCGCGCAGGGGCTCGCCGGACGCGCCGAGGTCTGGACCGGCGACAGCGACGGGCCGAACCCGTACGCATCGCGCCTGGCGTGGGCGGATCGCGTCGTGGTGACGCCCGATTCGGCCAATCTGATCAGCGAGGCGGCCGCCACGCGTGCGCCGATGTGGATCGCTTTCCCGCGCTACACGCGAGGACGCCTGCGGACGCTCGTGGAGGCCGCGATCGACGGCGGGCGCGCCCGCCCGCTGGGGCCCGATGCCGCGGCATGGCCGGTGCAGCCGTGGCGGGAACGCGAGCGCGTGGCCGAACGCCTGCAGCCGCTGGTCCGCGAGGCCCTGGGCCGTCGCGATCAGGGCCCTTCGACAGCGCCGCCCGATGACAGCGCCGGCAGCAGCGCCGCAATGACTTCCGCCGCCGGCTGAGCAGCGTCGCGCGGCACCCGCCGGGGCCGGCGATCGAGCGTGCAGCCCAGCGAAGCCTCGACGAGGCGGGCATGCGCCGCCGCCAGCGCCCGCGCCTGCGCCGGCGCGACGATGCCGACCGCCGCCAGCGCGTCGAGCAGGTCGGCGCTGTGGCGCGGCAACCGCAGCGCGGGATGCGCGTCGGCATGGCGCAGCACCGCTTCCTGCAGGGCGAACTCGAGGTCGACGAGGCCCCCCACGCCCTGCTTGAGGTCGAACGCCGCCGCGTCGCTGCGGTCGAGCTCGCGACGCATGCGCTCGCGCATCGCGGCCACCTCGCCCGCCAGCACCGCCGGATCGCGCGGCCGCGCGAGGACCTCCACGCGCAGCGCGTCGATCGCGGCCAGCAGCCCGGGGTCCCCGGCCAGCGGCCGCATCCGCACCAGCGCCTGGTGCTCCCACGTCCACGCGCGCTCGCGCTGGTAGGCGGCGAAGCTCCCGACGCTGACCACGAGCAGGCCCTTGGCGCCGTCGGGGCGCAGCCGCACGTCGACGTCGTAGAGCTTGCCGGCCGCCGTCGGCGTGTCGAGCAGCGCGACGAGCTTCTGCGCCACGCGCAGGAAGTAGCGCCCCGCGTCGAGCGGCCGCAGGCCGTCCGAAACGGCGTCGCCGGGCGCATCGTGGACGAACACGAGGTCGAGGTCGGAGGCGAAGCCCAGCTCCTGCGCGCCGATGCTGCCGTAGCCGAGCACGGCGAAGCGACCGAGCGGCATCCGACCATGCGCACGCGCCACCTCGCGCTGCGCCAGCGCCAGCGCCGCGGCCACGACGGCTTCGGCCACGACGGCGAGCAGGCGCGTGGCCGCCACCGCGTCGATGCGGCCGGCGCGCCACGCAAGACCGATGCGGAACGCCACGCTGTGGCGGCGCTCGTTGAGCGCGAGCAGCGCCGCCTCGGCGTCGTCCTGACCGACGGCCGCAGCCGCGATCTCGTCGGCGACGGCCTGCGCGTCCGGCAGCGGCCCGGCGGCGCGCACGTCGAGCAGCTCGTCGAGCAGCAGCGGATGCTCGGTGAGGCGCTCGGCCAGCAGCGCGCTGCCGGCGCAGACATCGACCAGCCGCTGCAGCGCCGCCGGCTGCTCGGCCAGCAGGGCGAAGTAGCTGCTGCGCCGGCCGATGGCGGTCAGCAGCGCGATGCCGCGGCGCAGGCTGGCGTCGGGCGCCGCGCTGGCCGCGGCGCGCGCCACCAGCGTCGGCACGATGGCGTCGAACCAGCGGCGCGATCGGGCCGACAGGCCGCTGCGCAGCGCCGAGTCGGACAGGCGTCGGAGCGCCTCGTGGGCGCTGGCCGGGTCGGCGAAGCCGGCCGCCACGAGCGCATCGGCGCGGCCCTCCTCGGGCAGCGATTGCCAGTAATCGACCAGCGCGGCAGCGCGAACGTCGTCGACGGCCGCGCGGGATTGCCCCTCGCGCGCCGGCGCGTCGCGTCGCCCGGCGCCGAGCACGGCGGCAAATTCGGTCGATACCGCCTCGCGGTGCAGGCGCAGCGCAGCGTCGAGGTCGGCGGCATCGGCATGGCCGAGGCCGCGCGCGACCCGCAGGCGATCGAGTGGATCGGCGGGCAGCGCATACGCCTGCGCATCGCGCAGCATCTGCACGCGGTTCTCCACCCGGCGAAGAAAGCGGTAGGCATCGGCCAAGCGGCGCGCCGTCGCCCTTGGCAGGTGCCCGGCATCGGCGAGGGCGGCGAGCGCCGGCAGCAGGCCGCGCTGGCGCAGCGCCGGTTCGCGACCGCCGCGAATGAGCTGGATGGCCTGCACCAGGAACTCGACCTCGCGGATGCCGCCCGGGCCGCGCTTGAGATCGTCGGCCATGTCCTTGCGGGCGACTTCCGCCTCGATCATCGCCTTCATCTCGCGCAGCGCGTCGAGCGCGGTGAAGTCGAGGTAGCGCCGGTAGACGAACGGCCGCAGCACGTCGATGAACCGCTCGCCGGCCGCGACGTCGCCGGCCACCGGTCGCGCCTTCAGCCAGGCGTAGCGCTCCCAGTCGCGGCCCTCGCGCTGGAAGTACGCCTCCATCGCGTCGAATCCGAGCACGAGCCGCCCGCTGTCTCCGAATGGCCGCAGCCGGAGGTCGACGCGGTGGCAGAAGCCGTCCGCGGTGGGCGCGTGCAGCAGCTGCGCCAGGCGCTGGCCGAGCCTGACGAAATACGGCTCGGCCTCGAGCGCGCGCGGACCGTCGCTCGGGCCGCCGCTGGCATAGGCGAAGACGAGGTCGACGTCCGAGCTGAAGTTCAATTCGCCGCCGCCCAGCTTGCCGAGCGCGAACACCACGAGGCGCTGGAGTCGGCCCTGCGCGTCGCGGACCGCGCCGAAGCGCGGCGCGAGTTCGGCCTCCGCCTGCGCCAGCGCTCCGGCCAGCGCCTGCTCAGCGATCCACGTGCTGCCGGAAAGGGTCGCGTCGACATCGTCGATCGCGTCGACATCGCGGGCCACGAGAACCGCCGAAGCGCCCGAGCGCCAGCGCCGCAGCGCCGCCATCGCCGACTCGGGGTCGGCCGGATCAAGCGAGGGGAAGCGGGGGAACGCGTGCCGATCGTGCAGCAGCGCGGGCTGCCGGCGCAGCGCGTCCAGCGCGAAGTCGGAGGCGGTGGCCAGCGGCTGCAGCGCGGCGCGCAGGGCGGCGTCCAGCGGCGCGACCTCGGCCAGCGCATCGAGGCGACGCTCGACGAGGCGATCCAGTTCGACGGCGATCATGGCGTGCGGCCGATCGGCTGAAAAAGCGAACCCGCAAGGCCGGCGGGCCTGCGGGTCCGGGCTCCCTCCCCCACGTCGGAAGCGTCTTGATCCTGCGCCCGGGTGGCGAAACCGCGCACGCTGCGGCGCAGCATAGGTTGAACCTTCATCCGCTTGGCCGAGCCGAATGTCGCGGGGCGGCGACCATCAGCTGCTTCCGGGCCTCACCATCCCGTGGCGCGAGAGGGCGCCGCGCGCTGGCTCGAGGATCTGGTCGAGACCCTGGACCTGGGCGTTCGGCCCAGAGACGATGACTCGTATGGCGCTGCGTGCCGGATCTCGAAAGCGCGTCTTGCGAAAGATCTTCAACATCGCTGCGCGAGCAGCGATTTCCTCCGAACAAAAATGGGGCCGCTGCGAGCGCAGCGTCGAAGTCCGCCGCTCGGGCCCCCGCCGGCGTCATCGGTAGACGCCGAACCGGAAACGGAATGTCGCGCGTTGCGCCAGCGGCGTGGCGGAACAGGGCGAATCGATGGGACATTTGAGCGATCCCGGACATTGGAAGGGACGAGCAATGTGCGTCGCTCGCGAGCAAGTATGCCCAGCGATGCGCCCCGCCAAAAAGCCGATGCCCCGCGCGAGGCGGGGCACCGCTGGTGGAAACCGGCACGACTCAGTTGGAGCCCGGACGCACCATCACATGGTTGCTGATCGTGCCGCTCGCCGGATTCACGATCTGGTACAGGCCTTGGATGTCGCTATTCGGCGCGGCCGCCGTCACCACGAACGTCCCGCGCGGCGGCGTCGTGCCGAAGCCACCGAGGAGGTCCGACAAGCGGATCACGACCGTACTGTTCGCCGGGATCGTGCCGTCGCCCGTGGTGGCACCGGTCGTCGTCGTACCCGCCTCACTCGCCGACCCGCCGCTCGCCGGCAGGAATCGCCAGGTGAACGCGCGCGCCGTGCCACCCGCGTTCATCAGCACGATCCGGCTGATCCAACCCGCGGGCATCTGGACCAGCGGCGCCTGAAGCTCCGCACCGTTGCGCGCGATCGCTCCCAGAACGAGCGGCCCGCGACCGGGCACCGTGTACGCACTCGACGCCGCCACCGCGCGCAGCTCGACCGCGTAGGTGCTGGCGACGATGGGCTCGCCGCCACGCAGGAAGCACACCGACGCGTCGGGATAGCTGCCGCTGCCGACCGCGAAGTCCGCCGTGGTTCCGGTCCGCGCCGCGTCGATGTCCGACAGCGCGACGCTGCTGCAGTCCGCGGTCGGGCTCAGGAATACGTCGGCCGCGCCGGTGAAGTCACCGCTGACGCGCAACGTCGTATCCGGACCCAGCACGTCGGCCATCGTGATCGGGTCGCCATCGACGCCGCGCGGCTGTGCGGCGTTCGACACCTCCTGTCGGGTGCCGTAGGCGAGACGCCCGAGCTGGGCGAGCGTCACGTCGTTCGTCGGCGCGGCGCTGGTGAAGGCCGTGTAGGGTCCGTTGGCGGCTTCGACGTCAGCGACGGCCGCTCCCTCGCTCCGGACGACAAGGTCGTAGCTGGGCGCGAAGCGGATGTACTGGCCGCTCGATCGGAAGATGCGGCCTGCGGCGCCGCCGGCCTCGGCCTGCGAGGGCTGGTCGTAAAGACTGAAAGTGCAGTCGATATCGGTCGGTGCGGTCAGCGTCCGCACGCCGTCGAAGCTCAGCGTATCGAGGGCGTTGAACGGCGTGGCGCCGGCGGTCATCGAGAAGAACACGGTGTCGCCATCACCGCCAACCCGGTTGACGGCCCCCAAGGCGTTCGAGGGGTGGGCGCTGGTGCGCAGCGTGCCGGTCGTGAACTGGACACCCGGGCATTCGAGCCGTCCCGATCGCACCTCCGACTCAGCGAAGCTGTAACCGATCGGCGTTCGAATCTCGAAGAGGCTTGAGCTGAACGCGCGAGGCGCGCTGAAATCGATCTCGGAGGCGAGCAGCACCGGCTGCGACGTCCCGCTGGCCGACAGCTCGACCCCATCGAAGACGACGAGCGGTGCGCCGACGCAGGAAACGGCCACCTCCGCAGAGGGGCCCGTCCCTGCCATCGGATCGAACGGCAGGATCTGGATTTGCCAAAGATAGGGCCGACTTTCCGGGAACGTGTAGGCGAAGGTCTGGCCGATCGGGAACTCGGCGATCGCGACGTTGTTGAGCACCAGCCGGGCGCCCGTGGCGCCGTTGGCCGGATTGCTGGCCAGGATACGAAACGTCTCGCCGGCAAAGAAATCGCCGCCGCTCTGGATCGAGAGGACGCGTCCTGGCGAGTTTGCGATGCGATTCACCTGCTCGCATCCCGAAGACAGCGGCTGGGTGCCCTGCGCGGCGGCGAGCGGTACGGCTGACGAAAAGAGAAGGACAAGGGCCAACAGGCTGGACAGCTTCGGATACCGAGGTGGACGCATGGGGGGATTGCTCCTGGCAGCAGCGGACAGAGACGTTTGGCGACCCAACCGGGAAAAGCCGCGCATCCCTATCAGCGGGATCACACCGGCGCGCAGGCCAAAAAAAACGCCCCGCGCGAAGCGGGGCGTTCGGCAGCGATGCTTTGGCGAGCCGGCTCAGTTCGACGCTGCAGCCGCGGGCGGACGCGGCGCGTTGTGCTCCTCGAACCAGCGCTTGACCTGCTGGTACCAGAACACCGAGTTCTGAGGCTTCAGGATCCAGTGGTTCTCGTTCGGGAAGTACACGTAGCGCGTCGGCACGCCCTTCATCAGCAGCGTCTGGTACAGCTCTTGGCCGTGGTTCACCGGCACGCGGTAGTCGAGCTGTCCATGGATGACGAGGGTCGGCGTATCGAAGTTCGCGGCGTGGTAGTGCGGCGAGATCTTCTGGATCATCTCGCGGTTCTCGGGTTCCCAGAACCCGCCGAAGCGCGGCAGCTCGGTGGCGAAGTCGGCCGCGTACTGGGTGTAGAGGTTGTAGACCTTGGCGTGCGCGACCAGCGCGCGGAACGGGTGCTCGCGGCCGAGGATGATCGTGGTCAGGTACCCGCCGTAGCTGCCGCCGCCGGCGACCATGCGGTCATCGTCGATCCACGGCTGCTGCTTGAACCACTCGGCGGCCCTGATCACGTCCTCGTAGGGCTTGTCGGCCCAGTTCGGGTTGATCGAATCGGTGAAGGCCTGGCCGAAGCCCGAGCTGCCGTGGAAGTTCGGCCACGCGGTGACGTAGCCCCAGCTGCCGAACACCTGCGCGTTCCAGCGGAAGGCCATGCCGTTGGTGATCGCGTTGTGGGGGCCGCCGTGGATCAGCATGAAGAACGGGTACTGCTTCGAGCGGTCGAAGCCCGGCGGGTAGTTGACCCACATCTGGATCGGCTGGCCGTTCGCGCCGGTGTAGGTCACCGACTCGAAGGTGCCGAAATCGGTGTTGGCCAGCAGCTCGTCGTTGATCGTCGAGAGCTTGGTCGTGCGGCCGCTGCGCGGATTGATGCCGACCAGCGTCGGCGGCTCGACGAAGGTCTGGCGCAGGCCCACCAGCGTGCCGTTGCGCGACAGCGCGAGGCTGGCGACCGAGCCCTCCTCCACGGGCGTCACCGCGCGCGGCGTGCCGCCGATCGGCAGCTCGTAGACGCGCACGGTGCCGGCGTCGTCGATCGCGCCCCACAGGCGGCGGCTGTCGTTGCCCCACACGAGGCCATCGGCCGTGCGGTCCCACTCGGTGAACTGCTCGGTGATGCCGCCGTCGCGGCGGTCCTTGACCATCACCCGGCCCTTGTCGGCATAGAAGCCGCGGATGCGCTGCTGGATGAAGGCGAGGTAGCGGCCGTCGGGGCTGTAGATCGGGTTGAAGTCGCCGGCGGTGTTGGCCTGCGTGTGGTTGGTCGCGCTGGCGGCACCGATCGTGACGGTGAAGATGTCGTTGTTGGTGACGTTCGGCTTCGGGTCGGAGTCGGCCACGAAGGCCAGTTCGGCGCCATCCGGCGAAATCGCGAACAGCGTGTCGGTGCCCTGCACCGCGCTGCGCGGCAGCTCGAGCTTCGTCGGCTGCGTCAGCGCCTGCACCTCGCCGCCTTCAGCCGAGACGGCGAAGACGTGGAACTCGCGCTCGTCGATGTACTGGTCCCACGCGGTAACCGGCGCGCCGTCCCACACGCGGGCGGTCATCTTGCTCGCCGCGCGCTCCTCGAGGCGCTTGCCCTGCTCGGAAAGCGGCAGGTCGTCGAACACGCGCGAGACGAAGGCGAGCCGCGAGCCGTCGGGGAACCACTTCGGGCTCTGCACGCCGGTGGCGAGCGTGGTCAGCCGGCGCGCCTCGCCGCCGTCGACGGCCATCACGTAGAGCTGCGGCGCCTTGTCGTCGTCGCGCTGCGCGGTGAAGGCGATGAAGCGGCCGTCCGGGCTGAAGGCCGGCGCCGACTCGTTGCTGGCGTGCGTGGTGAACGCGCGCTGGCCGCTGCCGTCGGCGTTCCAGATGAAGAGGTCGGTGAAGCCGCGGTCTTCCTTCATGTCGAAGCGCGTCACGGGCGCGACGATGCGCGAGCCGTCCGGCGAGATCGTCGGGTTGCCGATGCGCTGGATCTGCCAGCTGCGCTCGATGGTGAAGGGCTGCTTGGCCGGCGTGGCGGCGGCGGGTGTCGCGGCGGTGGCGGGCGACTGCGCGGCCAGCGGCGCGGTGGCGGCGAGCAGGGCGACGGCGAGGACGGAGCGGATCATCGGGACTCCAGTGGGTGGGGATCAGAAACCGAGCGGGATGCCGAGCAGGAAGAACGCGAGCAGCAGCGTCGTCCAGCTCAGCAGGAAGCAGACGGAGTACGGCGCCATCATCAGGACCATGTCGCCGATCGTGAGATCAGGCCGGTAGCGGCGCATGAAGGCGAGGATGATGCCGGCGTAGGCCATCATCGGCGTCACGATGTTGGTCGAGGAATCCGCCACGCGATACGCGGCGGCGACGAGGTCCGGCGTCATCTGCGGGTTCACCTGGTAGAGCATCGGCACGAAGATCGGCCCGAGCAGCAGCCACTTCGAGGTGAGCCCGCCGACGAACAGGTTGATCAGCGTGGTCGTGATGACGAAACCGACCAGCAGCAGCACCGGGTTGTCGGCAAGGCCGAGGCCCAGCAGGCCCTGCGCGCCGAGGTAGGTGATGTACGCACCGAGCCCGCTGTAGGTCAGCAGGCCGAGGAAGTTGTACGAGAAGAAGGTCAGCACCAGGATGTAGCCGGTGGTGTTGGCCTGCTTGGTCATCGCCTCGACGACGTCGGCGAGCTTCGTGAATTTCCCGCTCGCGAAGCCGAAGGCCATGCCGACGGCGACGAAGTAGAACGAGATCAGCAGGATCACGTTGTTGAGGAAGGGGTGCACTTCGCGGCCGTCGGGGCCGGTGAACGAGGCCAGCGGGCCCACCGCGAAACCGTAGATCACCAGCAGCGCCACCGGCGTCGCCCATGCCGCGGCTCGCAGGCCGCGGCGCTCGGCATCGGTCAGCGTGAACTCGCCGAAGTCGAGGTCGGCGGGCTTCGTCCACGGCTGCTGGCTCAGCTTAGGCGCCACGAATCGCTTCGTCACGAAAGCGCCGACGATGGCCAGCAGGAAGGTGGAGGCCACCATGAAGAAGTAGTTCATCGTCGCCGCGTTGAGCGGCGTGCCGTCGGCGGTGGCGAAGGGCACGCCCTGCGCTTCCGCGAACGTCTTCGCATTGAGGCCGACGATCACGTCGGGCGGCGTGGCCGGGATCAGGTTGGCGCTGAAGCCCGCCGAGACGCCGGCGAAGGCCGCGGCCATGCCGATCAGCGGGTTCTGCCCGAGCGCGGCGTAGAGCAGGCCGGCCAGCGGAATCAGCACGAGGTAGCCGGCGTCGGTGGCCAGCGAGCTCATGATGCCGAGGAAGACCAGCAGCAGCGGCATCCAGCGCATCGGCACCTGCCGCCCGGCCTTCTTGATCAGGGCGCCGAGCAGGCCGGCGTGTTCGGCCACACCGATCGCCAGCGTCACGACGAGGATGACGCCGAGCACGCCGTTGCCGAAGCCCAGCCAGTTGGCCAGCAGCGCGTTGTCGAAGATCCAGCGGATGTGCTCGCTGGCGAGCATCGGCTTCACCGACTGCTCGACCGGGCCGTTTGGGCCCAGCGTCGAGAACGTGGTGCCGCCCAGCAGCACCGCGGCCACCAGCGCCAGCCCGTAGAAGCCGATGAACAGCAGCACCGGGTCGGGGATGGCGCGGGCGATGCGCTCGATGCGCGACGGCGGCGGATTCGGCGGGCTCGAGGGCGTCACGGGCGGCGGCGGCTGGGCAAAGGCCCTCGACGCTGCCGAGGCCGCCGTGAAGGTCGGGCCAAGGCGCCTTGGGTCAGCGGATGGGTGCGGCCTCGGCCCGCCAGACCGCCCCGGAGAGGGCGGGCAGGCGCAGCCGGACGCGCGGCGGCGTCGCGCCGGCGGCCTCGACGGTCGTCCACCCGGCCTCCGCGTTCCACGCGCCGCGCCAGCCCGTGCCCGGGGCGCCGGACGGCAGCGACACCTCGATCTCGCGAGCGACATCGGCGCCGTTCGCGGCCACCAGCGCCAGCGCGTCGCCGTCGCGGCGCCACCACACGATGGTGTGCTCATCGACGTGCAGCGGTGCGTCCAGACTGCCGCGACGCAGCACGCGCTCGGCGCTGCGCAGCGCGAGCAGCGCCTTGAACTGCGCGCGCAGCGCGAGATCGGGCGTCCCCCCGCGGTCGGGCCACGGATAGGTGCGCCGGTTCATCGGGTCGTCGCCGCCGCTCAGGCCCACCTCGTCGCCGTAGTAGATTGCCGGCGAGCCGGGATAGGTCATCTGCACGAACGCCGCCAGCAGCAGCCGCCGCTTCGCGAGCGCCAGCGCGCCCTCGCCCTCGCCCTCGCCCAGCACGTGGAGCGAGCGTGCGGTGTCGTGGCTCGAGAGCAGGTTCATCAGCGCCGAATGCGCCTGGGGCGGATAGTGCTCGCGCAGCAGCTCGAGGTTCCGGACGGTGGCGCGCGCATCGGCGCCCGCGGCGAATTCGAGGACGGCGTTGCGGAAGATGTAGTTCATCGTCGAGTCGAAGGTGTCGCCGAGCAGGTAGCCGCTGGCGTCGAACCACGCCTCCGCCACGGTGAGGGCGTCGGGCCGGTGCGCCTTGACGGCGCGGCGCCAGTCGCGCCAGAACGCGTCCGACACCCAGGGCGCCACGTCCATGCGCCACCCGGTGGCGCCGGCATCCAGCCAGCGCTGCATCACGCCGCCGTCGCCGAAGGCGAAGGTGCGGAAATCCGCCGAGGCCTCGTCGATCTCGGGCAGGTCGGGCGCGCCCGACCACACGGTGTACGGCGTGCCGGGCCGCGACGGATCGAACGAGAACCAGCTGGCGTACGGCGAATCCGGACGGATCGTCCCTTCGTGGAACGCGCCGATGCCCGGACGGTGGCCCCAGCGGTTGAAGTAGCGCGAATCGGCGCCGACGTGGTTCAGCGAGGCGTCGAGGATCACGCGGATGCCGCGCTTCGCCGCTTCCCGCATCAGCGCGGCGAGCTCGTCGTTGCTGCCGAAGGCGGGATCGACGCGGTGGTAATCGGCGGTGTCGTACTTGTGGTTGCTCGCCGCGTCGAACACCGGCGTCATGTACAGGGCGCTGATGCCGAGCTCCTGCAGCCCATCAAGCGACGCCAGCACGCCGGCGAGATCGCCGCCGAAGAAGTCGTTGCCGTGCCGATGATCCGATCCGTCGCCGCTGCCGGGCACGAACGGCGCGGCGTTCCAATCGGCGTGCAGCTCCACCGTGCCGTCGTGGAACCGACGCTCGCCCGGCACCGGGTTGTTGCTGGGATCGCCGTCGCGGAAGCGCTCGGGAAACACGTAGTAGTAGACGAGATCGGGCGCATACGCGGGCACGATGAAATCGGCGGCGTAAACGGTCTGCCGGAAGCGGCGGATGCGCGCCAGCGCATCGGGCTCGACGGCACCGCCCGCAGCAGTGCGCAGCGCCTCCACCCGGCCGACGCCGCCGCTTCCCCGCTCGCGGGTCCAGAACACCGGGTCGCGGTTGTTCTGGAACGCGTACACCGCATCGCCGATGCGCACCTCGAACCAGTAGCCGTAGACGCCGATGCCGTCGAACGCATGGCGACCCACCCAGCGCTCGCCGCTGGCGTCGCCCGCCGACCTCGCGAGCGGCACGCGGGCCCTTTCGCGGTACTCGAGCCGATCCTGGTTGCCCTCGAGGCGCCGCGACTCGATCACCCAGGTGACGGCGTCGACGCCCTGCGGCGCGCGCATCGCGATATCGATCGGCGTACCCGGCACGACGGCGCCGAAGGGCGTCTTGTGGCGCGCGTCGCGCGAGTCGAAGCGCAACCCGAGCGCGATGGGATCGTCCACCTCGGCGATGCGCGGATCGGCGAAGCTCCGCGGCCCCACGCGCACCGATCCGGCGCCGTCCACGACGGCGAAGCGCAGGGTGTGCTCGCCGCCGAATCGATAGCGCAGGTTGCCCGTGGCCGAGAGGTCGCTGCTGGTGGCGAACGGCGCATCGGCCGCGAGACGCCCGGTCGTCGTCACCGGCGCACCGAAGGTCGTGGCGCGCGACCATCCGGCGTCGGCGATCTTGAATTCGTGGCCGCCGGCGAGCGCCACGTTGAGGTAGTACGCGTCGCAGGACCACTGGAAGCGGTACTCGTCGAGGGCGAGCCACGCGTTGAGCGAACCGCGCAGGTACAGCGCCGTTTCGCCCAGCGGCGGATCGGTGCAGCGCGCGTCCGCGGATGCGGGCGCGAGCGCGAGCAGCGCGGGGAGGATCACGGCGGGAAGGCGCACGGCTGGTCTCCGGAAGGCCCTGCGTGAGGCTAGCGGAAGATCGCGCCCGCGCGCAGGACGCGCCGGCGGGCGCTGGCGCAGAGCCCGCGTGGCACAGTACGGGCCCGCGCCGCTCCCCGACGATCCCGCCCATGCGCCACCCGCTGTCCGCCCTGTTCTTGCTCGCCTCCGCCCCGCTCCTGGCCGCGCCCACCGCGTCGGCCGCGCCCGGCGCCGTCGAGCCCGTCGCCACGTGGGCCACGCCCGCCGAGGCGAGCGACTTCGCGCGCACGCCGCGGCTGGCCGAGACGATGGCCTTCTTCCACCGGCTCGATGCGGCCAGCCCGCAGGTGGTCGTGCAGCGCTTCGGCACCAGCCCCGAGGGCCGGGCGATGGAGGCCGTGATCGTGTCGAAGGACGGCGTCACCACGCCGGACGCCGCGCACGCCAGCGGCAAGCCGGTGGTGCTGATCCAGGCCGCGATCCATCCCGGCGAGAACGAAGGCAAGGACGTGCTGATGGCGCTGGCCCGCGACCTCACCGTCTCCGGCAAGCACGCCGACCTCGTCGACGCCGCCGTGCTGGTGCTGGTGCCGGTGTTCAACGTCGACGGCCACGAGCGTTTCGGCCCGTACAACCGCATCAACCAGAACGGCCCGGAGGCGATGGGCTGGCGCGGCACGGCGACGCGACGGAACCTCAACCGCGACTACGCCAAGGCCGACACGCCGGAGATGCGCGCGTGGCTCGCGCTGTGGAACGCGTGGCGCCCCGACCTGCTCGTCGACATGCACAACACCAACGGCGCCGACTACCAGTACGCCATGACCTGGGCGTTCGAGACGGCGCAGAACATCGAGGCGCCGCTGGCCGAGTGGCAGCGGCGGTTCTTCGATGGCGAGGTGAAGCTGGCGCTCGCCGGGCAGGGCTGGCCGGTGGCGTTCTACGTGAGCCTGAAGACCCCGGACCGCATCGAGGCGGGATTGACCGAAGGGGCCTCCGGGCCGCGGTTCTCGGTCGGCTACGCGGCGGCGGTGAACCGGCCCGGCTTGCTGGTCGAGACGCACATGCTGAAGGACTTCCGCACCCGCGTCGCCGTCAACGAGGCCCTGCTCGTCGAGCTGCTGCGCGCGCTCGAGCGCGACGGCGACGCGCTGCAGCAGGCGGTCGCGCAGGCCGACGCGCGGCGCTTCGCGGAAGGGGAGTCGATCCCGCTGGCCTTCGGCCTCGCCGACGACACCACGACGATCGACTTCCTCGGCGTGGCGTCGACGCGCACCCACAGCGAGGTCTCGGGCGCCGAGTGGGTGCAGTACGACCCGGACAAACCGGTGACGCTGTCGCTGCCAGTGCAGCGCACGGTCACCGTCACCGCGCAAGCCGCCGCGCCGGCCGCCTACGTCGTGCCGCCGGGCTGGCACGAGGTCGTGGAGCGCCTGCAGGCGCACGGCATCGCCATGTCGCGCATCGAAGAAGAAACCCGCGCGACCACCGCCCGCTACCGCTTTGGCCAAGCGCAGTGGGCGCCGCGCCCGTTCGAGGGGCGGCACGCCATCACCGCCGTCGGCCACCAGGACGAGCGCGGGCCCGACGTGCTTCCCGCCGGCAGCTGGCTGGTGCCAATGGACCAGCCGAAGGCGCGGCTCGCCGCCCTGCTGCTTGAGCCGGCCTCGCCCGACAGCTTCCTGCGCTGGGGCTTCTTCGATGCGATCTTCGAGGACAAGGAGTACGCCGAGCCGCGGGTGATGGAGGGCATGGCGCGACGGATGCTGGCAGAGGACCCGGCGCTGAAGGCCGAGTTCGAGGCGAAGCTGGCCTCCGATCCCGCGTTCGCCGCCGACTCCGCCGCGCGCCTGCGCTTCTTCTACGTCCGCACGCCGTACTTCGACAGCGAGTACGGCCGCGACCCGGTGCGGCGGCTCGACGGCGCGGCGCTGCGGACGATCAAGGCCCGCTAAGGCCGTTGCGGCGGTAATCACACTGTGCTCACATGGCGGCTCCCTTTGCGCCATGGACGGGCCACGTGCGTCAGCCATCCCCGATGAATGCCCGCGCGTTGGCGCTGGCCGCGACCCTGTTGCTGCCGTGCGTCGCCCTCAGCGGCATTCACCGCTTCCCGCATTCCGACCGGCCATCCCCACTCGGCCGGTGGTATCTCTCGCTGCCGAACGGCAACGTTGCCGTCGCCGACGGCAGCTTTGATCGCGCCGACGGCACGCAGGACGTGGGTGTGGTCAGCCTTTACGCCGCGGACGGTCGCCTGATCCAGCGTGTCGAGGGGCAGCGCGAGGGCGATGCCTTGGGCAGCGGCGGGCTCACTTTGCTGACCAACGGCCATTATGTCGTGGCGAGCCCGGGCTGGAGCGACGGCACCCGCCAACGCGTTGGCGCCGTGACATGGGCGCACGCCGAGCGCGGTCTGCCGGACCGAATCGCCGCCAGCAACTCGCTGGTCGGCTCGACCCACGAGGATGTCGTGGGACGGGGTGGCGTCACCGCGCTGGCCAACGGCCACTTCATCGTCGCCAGCGTTTTCTGGAACGCCCCGGGCAGGCCCGGCGCCGGCGCGATCACTTGGGCACGCGGCGATGGGACCACGGTCGGGCCGGTTTCCGCGGCGAACTCGCTGGTCGGCGGTCGCAGCCACGACCTTATCGACCAGGACTGGCACGCGTTCCCGGACGGCAGTGGACTCCTGTTGCTGCGCGGTTTCGACAACGGCACGGCGATGGACGCCGGCGCGCTGCTCTGGCTTCGCGCCGACCAACCCACGGCCGGCGTGATCGGTTCTGCGAACGCGCTGGTGGGCACGACCGCCGGGGACTTCCGCAACGCCTACCTGACGCCGACACCCAATGGCCTCGTGGCGTTTTCGGCCCCGCACTGGGATGCACCAGGCGCGCCGAACGCCGGGGCCGTGACGGTCGTGTCCGCCACGCTCCCCCGCACCGGCTCCATCAGCGCCGCAAACGCCTTGATTGGCGCGAGCCGCGACGACGTGTTCGGCATAGGCGCCACGCATCCGGACCACCGCGGCATCGTCGCGCTCGCCACCGGCGAGCTGGCCGTGATCAGCCCCGCGTGGAGCGATTTCCGCGGCGCGGTCCACCGCGTGCCGAACAGCCCGTCGCTGGCCGGCGTGGCGGGCCTTGGGAACGCCGTGGTGGGTCGCTACGCCGGCGACAACATCGGTATCGGCAGCGTGCTGCCGATGCCGGATGGTGGCCTCGTCATCGTCTCGCCAGGAGCCGCCGCGCAGCCTGTCGAGATGGCCAACGCCGGCGCGATCACCGTTGCGCCGCCCGGCTTCGGCGGCATGACGCTCGCCCCCTCCAATTCGTGGTTCGGCCCGGCGGCCAATGAGCGATGGGGACAGAGCGGTGCGGTGCGTCTTTCGGACGGCCGGGTGCTCACCGGCACGATCAGCGCGAACCACGCCGGCCGGACGGCGGTCGGCGGCGTCGCGGTGCTGCCCGGCACGCCCGGGGGCGGATCGATTGCGTCGCAGGCGGTCTGGTACGGCAATCGCGAGGGCGGTCGGTTCGGCGACCGCGGGCCGTTTCCGCGCGAGGCCCGGCGATGGATGGCGCTGCCCAACGGCGAGGCGCTGGTTGCGGTGCCGAGCTACGACCTCGACGGCGTCGAGCGCGACGGCGTTCTGCACATCCGCGCCGACACGCCGCGCGGCGTTCTTGGCCCCACCAACGTGCAGCCCGTCGCGGGCGAGCCGGTTGCCATGCTCGCGCTGGCCGGCGGGCGGTTTGCGGTGATGTCGGAAGGGGGACTCGCCTTCGATTCGGCCGGCCGTTTCCCGTCCGACATCGACCGCAACCCTGCGCGCCGCTGGAGTCCGGCCGCAGGGCACCCGTTTTTCCGCGCGCTCGCGCTGTCGAACGGACGCGTCGTCGTGCTCGGCGGCGAAGGATCGACGATGACGGTCTCGACCGTCGGACCCGGCACGCCCGCCGGGCAGGTCGACGCAACCAACAGTCTGCTCACAAGGCCGCTTTGCTATCCGCACCTCGGCGAGCTGCCCGGCGGGCGGTTTGCGGTGTTCTCGGCGTCGGAGTTCGCGATCGCCTGCTCTTCGGGAGGCTTCGTGCTCGCGAGCATCGGATCGTCGCTGTCGTCCGCGGCGCGCGATTGGGAATACGCGCAGGGCGACGTCGCGTCGTACGACGCCGACTACCCGCCGCTGCCCGACTTCGACGCGGGCGCTGGCCGGATGACCATCGGCGACCGGGGCAGCGTCCTGCGCCTGAGCCTCGACGGCGGCGACCGCCCGCCGGCGTGGACGCGCGAACCGACCCTCACCGTGGAGATGACGCCGCGGCCATGGTCGGCCCTCGTGGCCGACGCGCAGGCCGTTGACGCCGACGGCGACGTGATCAGCTACGCCTATGCGTGGTTCCGCGATGGCCAGCCGATCGCTGGCGCGACCAGTGCGCGCTACGCGTTGACCCCTGTCGACCGCGGTGCGGTCGTTGCCGTGCGCATCACGGCGGAGGCTTCGGGCCAGTCGATCCGTGCCGAGCCCGCCGTCTACGTGCCCCGGAACCAGCCGCCGGACTCGCCACGCGTGAGCATCTCCGGCCAACGCGAGCCAGGGCAGACCCTTACGGCGACCGTCGAGCCGGTCAGGGATCCCGATGGCGACCCGATCTCGCTGAGCTATGTATGGGCCACCGAGGCGGGCCAGACGCTGGGCACGGCGTCGACATACGTCGTCCAGGACGCCGATGTGGATCGCGTGCTGCGCTTGACCGTGATCGCCAGCGACGGCATCGATCGCTCGTCGACCCTCACGGAGGTCTTTATCAGTTCGCGGTCGCCGGTTGCCTCCGGCGACCGCTTCCGCGTGCAGGGGCCGATGTTCGAGATCGCGGCACCCGGCGTGCTCGCCAACGACCTGCACGTGCCGCCGGCCGACCAGCGCGAGCTGTCGATCGTGTCGGTGAATTCGAACGACACGGATCTCGTGCTGAGGCTGCGGGCAGACGGCAGCGTGAGCGGACACGCGGGGCGCAACGTCGACCAGACGATGACCTTCCGCTACCGGCTGTGCCGAAGCACGAGCGGCCATGCGTGCACGGAGGGCGAGGTGACGCTCGAGCGCTCAAGCCAGCTGCTGGCGATCGACGACAGGCTGCGCGTCCGCATGGGCGCTGAGGCCGTGACGCTGGATCCGCTTGTCAACGACCTGATTCCCGTCGAGGCGAACCCCGCGTCGATCACGCTGTTGGGCAACACCGCGGGAGCCCGCGCGTCGATCGTCGGCACCACGCTGCAATTCACGCCGTCTACCGATCCCGCGCGCGTCGACCAGCTGCACTACCGCGTGTGCCTCGCCGACGGCCGATGCAGCGAGGCCGGCGTCGAGCTGCACACCAGCCCGGGAGCGATTATCGAACCGTCCATGCGCGATGACCGCGGGCGCACCGACTTCGGCGGCGTGGCGCGCCCCGGCGGCCTGCGCGCCCACGTGGCGGCGTTCGCCCCGGTGCCAGCCGAAACCGTCACCGGCGGGGTTCGCCATGTCCGTCGCGACGCCGACCCGATGACCCTGGCGCCGTCGGATCGCCTGCTGGTGCTGCGGGACCTCGCTCCTGCGGGATCCACGTCGGCCAGGCGGTTCCTGATCACGTCGGGGCAACCATTCATCGTCGGCGTCGATCGCAATCGCAACGGGCGCGCCGATCGCGACGAGCGCACCTGCGCCGGGCAGGATTTCCGGCCGAGCGCGTTCGATCCGCCGCACAGCCTCGGCGCGTGGTGCGAGATCGACGGCGCCACCGCCGCGTCGACCGGTGCAGCGCAGTACTGGGTGATGGTCTATTCGCACCGCCCGCTGCGAGGCTACTCGGCCGAAGGCGCGATCGCGTCCGTCGACATCCACGCCGTGGCGCTGGAGGAAACGACCGGCTTCTCGGCGTGGCGCGACGAACGGCCCGGCCAGTCCTACCTCTCGATGAGCTGGGACCGCAGCGACCTCGCGCAGCTGCATGGGGCCGTGGGGTTCGTGCGCTTCATCCGTATCGACGGCACAACCGAATGGTGGCCGTACCGGATCAGCCACCCGTTTCCTTCCCCGTCCAACGCCCGTCCGGTGGGCGTGGCCCCGGGCGCGCGCGCGCGCCTGCCGGTGCACGCGCTGCGCCTGGTTGACGGAATGACGCACTTCGTCGACGTACCACCCGGAGCGCAGCGCCTGCGCTTCACGCCCGCGTCGGGCTCGCCGGTCGAACTGCGCGCTGCACGCGCCGCCGGAGCGTCCGTCGCCGTCGACACGCCGCAGGTGCTCCCCGGGCCCGCTGCGCGGGACGCAACGGCGGTCGCGACGGCCGCCTCGTCGACGCAGCCCCTCGACATCGACAACCCCGCCGCGGGCCGCTGGTACTTCGCCGCGATATCGAATTCGGAAGCGAACCGGTACGTCGACATCGCCGTCGAGCTCCAGGCCGCCGCGCCGACGCTCCGCCCCGGCAGCTACTTCAATCCGGAGCGCAGCGGCCATGGGCTCTTCGTCTATCCCGCGGGTGACCAGTGGGCGGCACTCTGGTACGCCTACAGTGGCTCCACCGCGGAGGACGCGACCTGGTACTACGCGCAGGCCGTGGCCCCGGGACGCAACGGCACCTGGCATGCGCCGCTGTTCCGAAGCACCTGGTCGGGCGGGCGCAACCACCTCGCCCCGGCGGGCCATCTGACGCTGACCGCGAACGCGAACGACCGGATGACCTTCACCTACACGATCGAGGGGCGCACCGGCAGCGAGACGCTCCACGCCTTCGGCCGCGGTTGCCCAACCATCGCCGGGCAGCGTCGCGACCAGAGCGGGCACTGGTTCAACCCGGCGCGTGCAGGGACGGGCTACAGCATCCAGATGTTCCCGCACTACGAGTTCTACATCGCGTTCGGCTATGACCGCGGCGGCAATGCGGACTTCCGCGTCGCCGAGGGTGCGCGCGTCGATACGCCGGAGGCAGGCTTCGAGTTCTCGGCGCTCACGGGCTTCTGCCATTTCTGCGAACGCCGAGCGGCGCCGGAGAGGCGCGCCACAGGCACCTTTACCCGCCATTTCCAGCCAGACGGCCGCCTGAAACTCAAAGCCACGGAACGTGCCGGCGAAGAGCCCGGCAGCACGTGGACCTTCGACGAAGTCGTGATCCCCCTTGGCGGGCTGCAGGGGTGCGATCCCTAGGATGCAGACCCCGCAGGCGCTGGCGCAGCTCGGGCCGTCGACGCTTTAGAGCAAATATTCCCCGCCGGCGGAGTCAACAATCCTTCACGCTTTCTTCCACCCCGCCCAACGAGGCCCGCCATGACCCTGAAGTCCCTGCTCGCCGCCGCCGTGCTCGCGGCCCTTCCCACCGCCTCGTTCGCCTCCGGATTCAACTGGAACGCCGCGCTGGCCTCCGACTACCTCTATCGCGGCATCGACCAGAACGACGACCAGCCGGCGATCCAGCTCGGCGCGGGCTTCGCCTTCGAGGGCGGCCTCTACGTCGGCGCGTGGGGCTCGAACGTCGACTTCCGCGACGGCACCGATACCGAAATCGACACCTTCATCGGCTGGGCCGGCGACGTGGCGGACGGCACCACGCTGAACGTGCAGCTCGTCCGCTACAACTACCTCAACGAGCCGGCCGGCGTGGACTACGCCTTCAACGAGCTGATCACCACGCTCGGCGTCGGCGAGAACTACAGCTTCACGCTCGGCTACACCAACGACTACCTCAACCTCGACGAGACCAGCCTGTACTACGCCGTGGGCGGCAGCTGGGGCTTCGCCAACGACTACACGTTCGGCGCCAACGTCGGCTACACGACGATCAGCGGCTTCCGCGGCAACTTCTTCGACTATGGCGTCAACGTCAGCCGCGACTTCGGTCCGGTGAACGTCGCGCTGGGCTACGTGGGCACGAGCAGCGGCGCCGAGGACACCTTCCTCGCCGACGACGCCGAAGAAAAGGTCACCCTGATCTTCTCGATCGAGGGCTGAGGGCGACCGGCCTCGGCCGGCCGCGCCGCTCCTCCGAACCCCGCGGGCAACCGCGGGGTTTTTTGCTGCGGCCACCCGGTGGGGCGGGGCTGCGCTCACGGCGGGGTCACGCCGCCTTGCCCGGCGCATGACCGGCGCGCGGGCAGATTGCGACGCTCGTCACCCCTTGATCGTCGACCCATGTCCTTGTTCCGCCTGATCTACGCCAGCCGCGCGGCCGAGGCGCTCACGCCCGCCGACCACGAGCAGATCCTCGCCAGCTCGCGCCGCAACAACGCCAAAGTAGGCGTGACCGGTCTTCTCGCCTTCGGCGCGCGCGAGTTCCTGCAGTGCCTCGAAGGCTCGCGCGAGGCGGTGAACGCCACCTATGCGCGCATCCTCGGCGACCCGCGCCACCAGGACATCCAGCTGATCGACTGCCGCGACGTCGACCAGCGCTGGTTCGGCGAGTGGGGCATGCACGGCCTGCCGCCCTCGCGGCTGACGCGCCAGCGCGTGCTGCGCTACAGCGAGCGCGAGCTGTTCACGCCCACGCGCATGCCGGGCGCCAGCGCCATCGCCCTGCTCGCCGAGCTCGCGCGCGAGCTCGAGGCCATGCCAGAGGCGCCC
>ERZ1066122.765-NODE-765-length-31355-cov-11.282748_pt1 | contig 31355 bp, 27 predicted proteins | sample MGYA00382769_ERZ1066122 | MGnify/ENA primary metagenome ERZ1066122 (study PRJEB33369, sample SAMEA5778352) | biofilm metagenome | biome: Industrial cooling water; feature: Water cooling tower basin; material: Biofilm | place: United Arab Emirates | collected... | reverse complement strand
TGTCTTCCTCGCGCCAGATGTCGCCGGGGCGGATGTGGACGCCGCCATCGGGAAACTCGAATTCGGGGATGATGATGCGCCGGTTCTCGCCGGCTAGATCGACCGTCGCCGAGGTTTCCACCGTGTCGGCGGTGGCCTTGAAGCCCACCCAGGTGCCGGCAAAGCGGCTCATGGCGAGGCCAAGCAGGCCATATTCGACGAATTCATGCACGCTGGCCGGCGCCAGGAAGGGGACGAAGGCGGCCTGGAAATTATGGTCGCTCTGGTGGGGGAGGGTGGAGGACTTGGCGCCGTGATCATCCCCGACGATGGCGAGCACGCCGCCATGCTGGCTGGTGCCGGCGGCGTTGGCGTGCTTCAGCACGTCCATGGCGCGATCAAGGCCCGGCCCCTTGCCGTACCAGATGCCGAACACGCCATCCTTCTGCGCCTTGGGATTGAGCGCGACGTGCTGGGTGCCCCAGACGGCGGTCGCGCCCAGTTCCTCGTTCACGCCGGGGACGAAGTGGATATCCTGTTCCTTCAGCCACTTCTTGGCGCGCCACAGCTCCTGGTCATAGCCGCCCAGCGGCGAGCCGCGGTAGCCGGAGATGAAACCGGCGGTGTTGAGGCCGGCGGCCGCATCGCGCCATTTCTGCACCAGCGGCAGCCGCACGAGCGCCTGCACGCCCGACATGAACACCCGGCCTTCGCGGAAGCGATACTTGTCTTCCAGTGATACCGGCGGCAAACCTGCGACCATGGTCGCTCCCCAATGTCTCTTGATTGGGTCAATAATACTGACCTTTCTTGGCGAGCGCAAGCGGTGAACCCGGCACAATCCGCCCTGACGGTCGCCAGCTACAATATCCACAAGGCCGTCGGCACGGACGGACGGTTGGCGCCGGAGCGCATCCTGGACGTGCTCGACGAGATCGCTGCCGATGTGGCGCTGCTGCAGGAGGCGGACACGCGCTTCGGCATCCGCACCGCCGTGCTGCCGGGCCGCGCGCTGGCCCGCCGCGGCTGGCAGCCGGCGCCGCTGGGGGAGCAGCATCACGCGCTGGGCTGGCATGGCAATGCCGTGCTGCTGCGCGGGGGCGTGCGGCTGAACCACAGCCATCGCATCACCTTGCCGGCGATCGAGCCGCGCGGGGCGGTGCTGGCCGATATCGTGCACGGCAACCATGTGCTGCGGCTGGTGGGGGCGCATCTTGATCTTTCGGGTCTCGCCCGCGCCCGGCAGATGAACGCGATCATCGAGGCGGTGGCCAGGGCGCCGGGCAATCCGCCGGAATTGCTGATGGGCGATTTCAACGAATGGCGGCGCGGTGGCGCGGCGCTGGCGGCGCTGGCCCGGCACTGGCGGGAGGTGCCGCTGGGTCCCAGTTTCCCGGCGCGGCTGCCACTGGGCCGGCTGGACCGGGCCTTTGCCCATCATGCCCTGCAGGTGGCCGATGCCGGCGTTCATGGCTCCCCGCTGGCGCGGCAGGCCTCTGATCATCTGCCCATCTTCGTGCGGCTGGCGGCATGACGGAGATGCTGGCCAGCTTGTGCGACGCGCACCCTGGCCAGAGCGGCGTGCAGTTGCTGGATGACGGTCCGGCGGCGCTGGCGGTGCGGCTCCTGCTGGTGCGGCGGGCGCGGTCCAGCATCGACGCGCAATATTATATCTGGCGCGACGATTTATCGGGCCGCCTGCTGCTGGATGAACTGGTGGCGGCCGCTGCCCGCGGCGTGAAGGTGCGGCTGCTGCTGGATGACTTTGGTTCGCCGGGCTTTGATCGGCTGGCGCTGCCGGGGATCGAGGTGCGCCTGTTCAATCCGGGGCGCATCCGGCGCTGGCGCTGGCTCAACGCGCTGTTTGATTTCCCCCGCCTCAACCGCCGCATGCACAACAAGAGCCTGACGGTGGATGGCATCGCCACGGTGATCGGCGGGCGCAACATCGGCGATGAATATTTCGATGCCGGGCATCCGGCGCTGGCGGCCGATCTCGACGTGCTGGCCATTGGTGCGATTGCCGGCGAGGTCGCCAGCGATTTCAACCGCTATTGGAACAGCCCGGCCGCCGTGCCGCTGGCACACCTGGCCCTGCCGCCGCGCCCGGCAGCGCAACTGGCCGACACGGGCGCCCGGGCGGCTTGGGCGGCAGCGGCAGACAGTCCCGCCACCCATGCACTGGTGGACGAGGCGCGCGACTTCGAATGGGCGGATGTTCGCATGCTGTCCGATCCGCCGGCCAAGGTGGCTGGTGCCGCGGCCGGATCGGCGTTGCTGCTGCCGCAATTGCTGGCGGCGCTGGGCCCGGTGCGGCGGCGCTTGCTGCTGGTTTCGGCCTATTTCATCCCCGGTGAACAGGGCACGGCCTTGCTGGGCGGGCTCGCCGGGCAGGGCGTGCGGGTGGAGGTGCTCACCAACAGCCTGATGTCCAACAATGTCGCGCTGGTCCATGCCTGGTATGCGCCCTGGCGGCTGCCGCTGCTGCGGGCCGGGGTGCTTCTGTGGGAAATGCGCGGGCGTGCCGGGGAACGGGCCACGCTGGGCCTGGTGCCGCGCCGCCTGCGCCGCCGCCACGATCGCACCAGCTTCTTCCGATCGAGCGCGTCCGAACTCCACGCCAAGACCTTCATTGCCGATGGCCGCTTCCTGTTCGTCGGCTCGATGAACTTCGATCCGCGCTCGTGGACACTCAACACCGAGCTGGGCTTCCTGATCGACAGCCCGCTGCTCGCCGGCCGGCTGGAGGCAGCGCTGGACGAAGGCCTGCCACGCTTTGCCTGGGCGCTGGACGCGCAGGACGGCGCACTGGCCTGGCGCGAGGAGGGCCAGCGGCTCCAGCCCGAACCCGGCACCAACTGGTTGCGCCGCGCCGCCCTGCGCCTGCTGGGCGCGCTTCCGCTGGGGCATTTCTTCTGAGCAGCCGCCGCGTCCAAGCCGGTTGAGCGGGGGCGGCGGTCATGCGAGACTTGCCCCGTCCGGCTGGCGGGAGGGGAGCCATGCGCCGACTGGCTGATCCATTCAACATGCGCAGCGCCGTGCTGGCCGCCGCCCTGCTGGTGCCGCTGGCGCCCCCGGCGCCCGCTGCATTGTCTCCGGCACAGCTGGCCGCGCTCGATCCGGCGCGTCTCGCTTCTGCCCTGTGCGGCACGCGACCGGCGGCGATGAACCCCACGCGGGCGCTGCTCGCTGCCGCCGCCATGGCCCAGCCGGCCAGCAAGCCGGGCCTGGTGCCGCTGCTCGATGATCTCACCGGCTCGGCCTTTCCCGTTTCCACGCGCGATGCGGCGGCGCGGCGCTGGTTTTCTCAGGGGTTGATGCTCACCTATGGCTTCAACCATGCCGGCGCGGTCGCTTCCTTCCGGATGGCGCAGCGGCTCGATCCCGGCTGTGCGGCCTGCTGGTGGGGGGAGGCGCTGGCGCTCGGCCCCAACATCAACGCCCCGATGGACGGGCGTGACCGCCCCGCCGCGCTGGCCGCGCTGGATCGGGCGCTGGCCCTGAAGGCCGGCGCCTCACCGCTGGAACAGGCGCTGATCGATGCACTGGCGACGCGCTACAGCCGGGATGAGACGGCGGATCGCGCCGCGCTGGATGCCGCCTATGCCGAGGCCATGCTGAAGGTGGCGGCGCGTTTTCCGGGCGATGACGATGTGGCGGTGCTGGCCGCCGAGGCGGTGATGGACACATCCCCCTGGAACTACTGGCTCGCCGACGGCAAGCCGGTGGGCCGCAGCGCCGAGGCCGTGCGGCTGCTGGAGGCGGTGCTGGCCCGCAATCCGGCGCATCCGCAGGCTGCGCATCTCTATGTCCACATGATGGAGGCGGTGGCGCCCGAGAAGGCGGAAGCCGCGGCCGAGCGGCTCGACAAGGCGCGCCCCGCCACCGCCGGGCACCTCGTCCACATGCCATCCCATATCTGGCACCGGCGCGGGCGCTATGCCGATTCGATCCGGGTCAACATCACGGCCGCGCGCGCCGACGAAGCCTGGATTGCCGCCACCGGCGACAGGGGCATGCTGCGCTACGGCTATTATCCGCACAATGTGCATTTCATCGTCACCTCGGCGCTGATGGCCGGGGACATGCCCACCGTGAGGCGCGAGGCCAGGCGGCTGGGCACGCTGCTTGATCTGGAAACCTCGGCGGCGTTCGGCACCGTGCAGGCGGTGGATGCGGCGCCCTTTCAGGCCATGGCGATGATCGGCGCGCCAGACGAGATCCTGGCCATGCCGCCCCCGGATGCGCGCCTGCCACTGGCCGCCGCCATGCGCCACTTCGCGCGCGCCACCGCCCTTGCCGCCCGCGATGACCGTGCCGGCTTCGAGGCGGAACTGCAGGCGATGGCGGCGCTGAAGGACCATCCCGGCGCGAAGACCCTGGTGGAACAGACGGTGCCGCTGCCCGCGATCATCGATGTGGCCAGCGGCGTGGCGCGGGGCCGATGGGCGATGGCGCACAGGGATTACAAGGGCGCCGCCAGCCAGTTCCGCGCCGCTGCCGCCATTGAGGCGACCATCCCCTACATGGAGCCAAGCTACTGGCATTATCCGGTGAACCAGTCGCTGGGCGCGGCGCTGCACCTGGCCGGCGACCAGGCGGGCGCCATCGCCGCCTTCAGCGCCGCGCTGGTGCAGACGCCGGGCAACGGCTGGGCGCTCTTCGGCCTCGCGCGCAGCGAGGCCGCCGCTGGCCACAAGCTGGAAGCCGCTGCAGCCGAAGCCGCCTTCAAGCGCGCCTGGGCCGGCGAGCCGAAGTGGTTGAAGGTTGAACGGCTTTAACTCAACCCCTCGATCCGGCCTTGCGTATCGAGATGGATGCCCAGCGCCGACGGCGCCTTGGGCAGGCCCGGCATGGTGGCGATCTCGCCGGCCAGGGCGACGATGAAGCCGGCGCCGGCGGCAAGGCGCAGCTCGCGGATCGGCAGGTCATGCCCGAACACGGCGCCGCGCACCTTCTCGTCGGCGGTGAAGCTGTAGGGCGTCTTGGCCAGGCAGACGGGCAGGTTGGCCAGGCCTTCGTGGCGCAGCGCCGCCAGCTGCTTGTGGGCGGCCGGCGACAGCGTGACATGCGCGGCGCGGTGGATGCGGGTGGCAACGGTGGTGAGCGCGTCGAACACGTCGGTGCCGGTGGCATAGAGCGGCGTGAAGCGGGCGTGCGGATCTTCGTTGGCATCAGCCAGCGCCGCCACCGCGCGGGCCAGTTCTTCCGCGCCGGCCGGGCCATCGGCCCAGTGGCGGCACAGGTGCGCCTCCACCCCCAGCACATCGCGGCAATGGGCCAGCACGGCGGCCTGTTCCTCGGCGGTGTCGCTGGTGAAGGCGTTGATCGCGACCGCCACCGGCAGGCCCAGCGATTGCAGATTCTCGACATGGCGGGCCAGCACCTCCAGCCCGCCGTGCATGGCATGAGTGTCGGGCTTGCCAAGATCGGCCAGCGCCATCCCGCCATGATATTTCAGCGCCCGCACGGTCGCCACCACCACCGCCACCGCCGGCGCCAGCCCGGCGCTGCGGCACTTGATGTGGGCGAACTTCTCGGCGCCCAGGTCAGCGCCGAAGCCTGCTTCCGTCACCGCGAACTCCCCCAGCGCCAGCGCGACACGGGTGGCGATGACGCTGTTGCAGCCATGGGCGATGTTGGCGAACGGCCCGCCGTGGATCAGGGCAGGGGAGCCATGGATGGTCTGCACCAGGTTGGGCTGCATGGCGTCCAGCAGCAGCGCCGCCATGGCGCCGGCCGCGCCGATGTCACCGGCGGTCACCGCATTGCCGGCGGTGTCCTTGGCCACCCGGATGCGGGCGAGGCGCGCCTGCAGATCGGTCACGTCGTCGGCAAGGCACAGGATGGCCATCACTTCGGAAGCCACGGTGATGTCGAAGCCGGTCTCGCGCAGCGGGTGATTGCCGCTCCCCATGCCCGCCACGATCTGGCGCAGCGCACGGTCGTTCATGTCCATCACCCGCTTCCAGCTGATGGTGCGCGGATTGATCGGCGCACCCGAGGGCATCGGGGTGTTGAAGTGCACCGCGTTGTCGATCATCGCGGCGAGCAGATTGTGGGCTGCGGTGATGGCGTGGAAGTCGCCGGTGAAGTGGAGGTTGATCTTCTCCATCGGCAGCACCTGTGCCTGCCCGCCGCCAGTGGCGCCGCCTTTCCTGCCAAACACCGGGCCAAGGCTGGGCTCCCTGAGCGCGATCACCGCCCTGCGGCCGATGGCGTTCAGTGCGTCGGCCAGGCCGATGGTGGTGGTGGTCTTGCCTTCGCCGGCCGGGGTGGGGTTCACCGCCGTTACCAGTACCAGCTTGCCGGGCGTTCTGGTGCGCAGTTCGGCCAGCGTGGCGGCTGAAAGCTTGGCGATGTGATGGCCGTGCGGCTCGATGGCGGTTTCGGGCAGGCCGAGGCCCGCGGCAATGTCCCGGATGGGGCGCAATGTCGCTGCCCGTGCAATTTCAATGTCCGACGCCATAAATCCCCTGCATAAGCCCGCCGTGTTGATCCTGCGCCTACACGGCCCCGGCGGCAGCGGGAAGGAGCCTTTTGGTCATCATGTTCGACGATGTTTCCGCCCTGGCGCTGGCCCGCTTCCAGTTTGCCTTCACCGTGTCGTTCCATTTCATCTTCCCGGCCTTCTCGATCGGGCTGGCCAGCTATCTGGCCGTGCTGGAGGGCCTGTGGCTGAAGACCGGGCGCGATGTGTATCTGCAGTTGTTCCGTTATTGGCTGAAGATCTTCGCCATCGCCTTTGGCATGGGCGTCGTCTCCGGCATCGTCATGGCCTATCAGTTCGGTTCCAACTGGTCGGCCTTTTCCGATCGTGCTGGGCCGGTGATCGGGCCGTTGATGGCCTATGAGGTGTTGTCGGCCTTCTTCCTTGAATCCGGCTTCCTTGGCGTCATGTTGTTCGGGCTCGACCGGGTGGGCAAGAAGCTGCACTTCCTCGCCACCTGCCTCGTTGCCATCGGCACCACCATCTCGGCCTTCTGGATCATCGTGGTGAACAGCTGGATGCAGACGCCGCAGGGCTATGGCATCGCGCCCAACGGCCAATTCTATGCCACCGACTGGCTGGCGGTGGTGTTCAACCCGTCCATGCCCTATCGCCTCGCCCACACGCTCCTGGGCGCCTATCTCACCACGGCGCTGGTGGTCGGCGCGGTGGGGGCCTTCCACCTCTTGAAGGACCGCAGACAAGGCCGCGCCGCGCAGCCGGCCACCAAGATCATGTTCGCCATGGCAATGGGCATGGTGGCGGTGACAGCGCCGCTGCAGATCGTCGCGGGCCACGAGCATGGCGTGAATACCCTTGAGCATCAGCCAGCCAAGATCGCCGCGATGGAAGGCCATTATGAAAGCCATGATCGCGCCGCCCCGTTGATCCTGTTCGGCGTGCCCGACGATGAACGGCAGGTGATGGATTACAAGGTGGAAATCCCCGCCCTCGGCAGCCTGGTACTGAAGCACGACATCGAGGCGCCAACCACGGGCCTCGACAAGGTGGCACCGGAAAACCGCGCGAAGGTCGCCTTCCCCTTCTATGCCTTTCGCGTGATGGTGGGGCTGGGGCTGTTGATGCTGCTGCTGGGCGGCTGGGCGGCGTTCAATGCCTGGCGGGGCCGGCTGTTCGACAGCCTGTGGCAGCAGCGGCTGGCGCTGGCGATGGGGCCATCAGGCTTCATCGCCGTGCTGGCCGGCTGGATCACCACCGAGACGGGGCGGCAGCCCTTCACTGTCTATGGCCTGATGCGCACCGCCGAGAGCGCCTCGCCGCTGGCCGCGCCCGCCGTTGCGGCCTCGCTGGTGGCCTTCATCATCGTCTATTTCTTCGTGTTCGGCGTGGGCACCTGGTTCATCGTCAAGCTGATGGCCAGCGAGCCCAACCCGGAGGACCAGGGCCCTGCCAAGGACCAGGCGGCAGATGTGGGCAGCCTGCCGCCCGATGCGCCCTTCGGCTTCCAGCTGGCGCAGTAAGATGCCGCCCGATCCCTTCCTCACCCTGGTGTGGGCCGGCATCATCGGCCTGGCCATCTTCATCTATGTCGTCACCGACGGGTTCGATCTTGGCATCGGGATCCTGTTTCCGGTCATGGCGCCGGGGGCGGAACGCGAAACCGCGATCGCCACCATCAAGCCGGTGTGGGACGCCAACCAGACCTGGCTGGTGCTGGGCGGTGGCGGCGTGTTTGCGGCCTTCCCGCTCGCCTATGCCATCCTGATGCCGGCTGTGTACGCGCCGCTGATCGCCATGCTGCTGGGCCTGATCTTCCGCGGCGTTGCGTTCAAATATCGGGCGCGCACCACCCGCATCTGGCTGTGGGATTTCGCCTTTTTCGCCGGCTCCACGCTGGCGGCCTTTTCGCAAGGGGTTATCCTGGGCGCCGTGCTGCAGGGCGTGAAGGTGGCGGGCCGCGCCTATGCCGGTGGCTGGTGGGACTGGCTGTCGCCCTTTTCGCTCCTGACCGGGGCTTCGGTGGTGGCGGCCTATGCACTGCTGGGGGCTTGCTGGCTGATCTGGCGCACAGAAGGGGCCGTGCAGGACCACGCCTATCGCATGGCCTGGCGCGGCGGCGCGGCCAGCATCATGGCGATCGGCGCGGTCAGCCTGGCCACCCCGTTCCTGAACCATGATTATTTCAGCCACTGGTTCGAGGCGCCGGGCTATTATTATTCGGCACCCGTCCCGGTTCTGGTGACGATCACCGGCCTCTTGTTCATACGCGCGCTGCGGCGGCGGGCCGAAGTGGCGCCGTTCCTGCTGGCGCAGGCGCTGTTCCTGCTCACCTTCATCGGCCTTGGCATATCGATCTTCCCCTGGGCGGTGCCGGGCGAGGTGACGATCTGGCAGGCCGCCTCCGCCGCCAACGCGCAGGCCTTCATGCTGGTGGGGGTGGGGGCGCTGCTGCCGGTGATCCTGGGCTATACCAGCTATGCCTATTGGCTGTTCCGCGGCAAGGTCGGGGCGGAAGGATATGCCTGAACCGGCGCCCACCCGCGCGCGCCGGCTGTTGTGGTTTCTGGCGCTGTGGGGCGTGGGCGTGGCGGCGGTTGGCACCGTCAGCCTGATCTTGCGGGCCTGGCTGTTGGGGTGAACCATCTGGCCCGGTTCGACGCTGCTTTCGGGCGACTTATCCCCAGATTTGCGCGGCAAGAGCCGTTTTGACGCATTATTCATTTGCCAGTCATTTACGTTTCCTTAACCATGATTGCAGCGAACGGCGGCGAGTCTCCTTGGTGGGGGAGGGGCTGCCCGCCAGGCACTGTTCAACCCGGCAATCGGGCCGGGACAATCAGGTCTGGGAGGCGTTATGGTCGCAGGAACAGCAGCAATCTCCATCATGGCATGGATATTCCTGTTCCTGTGCGTCTTCAACTTCCTGCCCGCGGCCCTGGCCTATGTGGACCGGCATCCCGATCGCCACCTGCTGGCCGCGCTCAACATCCTGTCGCTCTTCTCCTTCGCGCTGTGGATCGCGCTGATGGCCTGGGCTCGCGCCGGGCACAGCGACCATCCGATGATTCGCCGCTTTGTCGGCTCGCCGGCCGATCGCCGCCGGCTCATGGCGTCGGTGCTGGTGCTGATGCTTGCCGGTTCGGCGGGCACGGCCGTTGCCATGGTCAACGGCTGAGCCAGCCGGACAGCGCCTGAGTCCTGGCCGGCGGCCGACACGGCGTCCGCTTCACTTGCACTCGTCCATCACGCTGCTATAGGCGAGCGCTCACCGGCCCTGAGTGCGGGCGTGGCGGAACTGGTAGACGCGCCGGATTTAGGTTCCGGTGTCGAAAGACGTGGGGGTTCGAGTCCCTTCGCCCGCACCATTTCCGCCCTGCGCCAGCGCACGGCCGACCAATTCGCCTCCCATGCCTTGGCCCCGTGCTCTGGCGCGGGTACGTTCAGATTGACAGGAAGACGGGTTTTTCGATGCAGATTGCGGAAATCACCAACCAGGGGCTGCGCCGCGCTTATTCGCTGGTGATCCCGGCTGAAACCATTGCCGCGCGGCTGGACGCCCGGCTGGCCGAAGTGTCGAAGTCGATCAAGATGCCCGGCTTCCGCCCCGGCAAGGTGCCGCCGAACCTGGTGAAGAAGATGCACGGCCCGGCCCTGCGCGGCGAGGCGCTGCAGGCGGCTCTGAATGATGGCGTCAACAAGCTGCTCAGCGATCATGGCCTGCGCCCCGCCACCCAGCCGCAGGTGGACGTGGACGGCGAACTGCCGGAAGAGGGTGATGCGCGCTTCACCGTCTCCCTGGAAGTGCTGCCCACCATCGAGGACGTGAAGATTGACGATCTCGCGCTCGAGAAGCTGGTGGTGCCGGCCGATGATGCCGCCATGGATGCTGCGCTGGCCCGCCTCGCCGAATCGGCGCAGCGCACCGAGCCGGCGCCGGCCAAGCACAAGGCCAAGCAGGGCGACACGGTTGTCATCGATTTCGAAGGCAAGGTGGACGGGGTGCCGTTCGACGGCGGCAAGGGCGAGGGCATGCGCGTCAAGCTCGGCTCTGGCCAGCTGATCCCCGGCTTTGAGGACCAGCTGGTGGGCGCCAAGGCGAACGAACAGCGCACCATCAATGTGACCTTCCCGGCCGATTACGGCGCCGCGAACCTGGCCGGCAAGCCCGCCACCTTCGACATCACCGTGACCGGCGTTGAAGTGCCGGCCGAAACCACGATCGACGACGAGTTTGCCAAGGGCTTCGGCCTCGACAGCCTGGACGCCTTGAAGGAAATCCTGAAGGACCAGCTCGATGCCGAACTGGGTGGCTTGTCGCGCACCTACCTGAAGCGCAAGCTGCTCGACACGCTGGCCGCGCGCCACGATTTCGCCGTGCCCGACACCATGGTGGACGCCGAGTTCGAACAGATCTGGCAGACGCTGGAAGCCGAAGCCGCCTGCGAGGCCGACCCGGCCGCCGCCAAGGCGGAGATCGAGGCCGAGCGCGAGGATTATCGCCGCATCGCCGTGCGCCGCGTGCGCCTGGGGCTGCTGCTGTCGGAAATCGGCCAGCGCAATGGCGTGACGGTCACCCAGGCCGAAATGAACCGCCTGATCGGCCAGGAAGCCGCGCGCTATGCCCCGGCCGAACAGCAGAAGGTGGTGAAGTTCTTCCAGGAAAACGCCATGGCCGCGATGCAGCTGCGCGCGCCGCTTTATGAAGACAAGGTGGTGGACTTCCTGATCGGCAAGGCCGAGATCAGCGAACGCGCCGTCACACGCGCCGAGCTGGAAGCCGCCATCGAGAGCGATGACGAAACCCCCGCAGGCCACGTGCACGGCCAGGGCTGCGGCCATGACCACGATCATGCGCCCGCCAAGCCCGCCAAGAAGGCGGCGGCCAAGAAGGTGAAGGCAGAAGAGCCGGCTGCTGAAGCCGCTGCCGAACCGGCCAAGAAGGCCCCGGCCAAGAAGGCCACTGCCAAGCAGGCGGACGCCGCCGAAGCTGCGCCGGCCAAGCCGAAGAAGGCCGCCAAGAAGGCCGACTGATCGGCCGGCGCCGGGGAGGCGGCGATTGATGCTGACGCTGATCGCCGCTGGCCTGCTGCAGTCTGCCGCAACCGCCGCTGCCCCGCCGGTCCGGCCACCGCCGGCCCCAGCCCCGACCGCTCCCCCTGCCGCTGTGTCGGATCGGGTGGCGCAGCTGGAAGCGACGCTGCGAAGCCGCGCTTATGGCGATCTTGTCCGGCTGGTCAATGGGTCGGCCAATGCCCAGCAGTTCCTGGCCACGCTCGATTGGCTGCGCGATCGTTCCGGCGCGGAGCACGGCGCGTTGCTCAACCTGCTCTATGCCCGCGAACTGGTCCGCGCCAACGACAGCCAGGTGAAGAGCACGGGGCAGCTGCTCGACACGGCCGCCCTCGCCCTGATGCTGGCGGCGGTGAAGATCCGGTCTGACGGGGCCTATTGTGCTGATCAGACAGCCGTGATCGAGCGGATGGACCAGCTGATGGCGCTGGACCCGCGCCTGGTGCCCCGCCTGCAGGCCTTGCCGGAACCGTTCCGCAGGCAGTTGCTGGATGCCGGGATTGCCTTCGAAGCGCGGGCCGCTGCCAGCCGGCCGGCGGATGGCGATGCCCCGTTCGTATGCGCTGGCGGCCTGACGCGCATGATGGAAGGGCTGGCGGCCGGCGACTTCCGGGAAGTGCCCACGCCGCCCGGCGGCAACGGCCAGACCTTCGTGGTGGGCAACGGCAAGGCCCCGCCCAAGACGGTTGCACCCGAAATCTGGCGCGAGCGCCAGGCGAAGCTGCGGGCCGGCCTGCCGGCGTATCTGCGCCAGCTGCTGAAGTTGCCGCCGGCGTCCTGAGCCGGACGACGTGAACCAGACCACTTGAACTTCTGGCCCAAACGTCCGAACTAGGCGGTATCGCCAAGGAGAGTCCCCATGATCGAAGCAACCGCCGGCCTCGTGCCCATCGTCATCGAAAGCTCCAACCGGGGCGAGCGGTCGTTCGACATCTATTCGCGGCTGCTGCGCGATCGCATCGTGTTCGTGAACGGCCCGGTGGAAGACAACATGGCCTCGCTGATCGTGGCCCAGCTGCTGTTCCTGGAATCGGAGAACCCGAAGAAGGACATCTTCATGTACATCAACTCGCCGGGCGGGGTGATCACCTCGGGCATGGCGATCTATGACACGATGCAGTATATCCGCCCCGATGTGGCCACCGTGTGCGTTGGGCAGGCCGCGTCGATGGGCAGCTTCCTGCTGGCCGCCGGTGCGCCGGGCAAGCGCGTGGCGCTGAAGAACGCCCGCATCATGGTGCACCAGCCGTCGGGCGGGGCGCAGGGCCAGGCCACCGACATCGAGATCCAGGCCCGCGAGATCCTGCGCATCCGCGGCATCTTGAACGATCTCTACGTCAAGCACACCGGCAAGGATCTCGAGACCATCGAACGCGCCATGGAACGCGACAAGTTCATGAGCGCCGAGGAAGCCAAGGACTTCGGCCTGGTGGACGCGGTGATGGAAAAGCGCCCGGTGCCCACCGAGGAAGCGCAGGCTGCCTGATACAGGCTGGCGCAACGGCACGGGTTTTCCACCGTTTTGGCGCGATTGCCGGCCCGTTTCCGCGCGAGCCGCACGGGCGCGCTGTGCCGTTTCCCTTGCCGTATTGCGCGAATCACCGCTACACTGAAAGAGCGACGGTCGTGTGAAGCACGGCGTCTGAGTGAAATTGTCAGCTGAAGGGCGCAGCCGGCGCGAGGAAGGACGATCATGACCAAGCTGGGCGCAGGCGACAGCAAAGGCACGCTCTACTGCAGCTTCTGCGGCAAGAGCCAGCACGAGGTCAGGAAGCTGATTGCCGGCCCGACCGTGTTCATCTGCGATGAATGCGTGGAGCTGTGCAACGACATCATCCGCGAGGAAACCAAGACGGCGCTGGTCAAGAAGGCTGGCGACGTGCCGACCCCGCGCGAGATCTGCAAGGTGCTGGATGATTATGTCATCGGCCAGTTCCAGGCCAAGCGCGTGCTCTCCGTCGCGGTCCACAACCACTACAAGCGCCTGAACCACGGCGGCAAGGGCAGCGAGGTCGAACTCGCCAAGTCCAACATCCTGCTCGTCGGCCCCACCGGCTGCGGCAAGACGCTGCTGGCGCAGACGCTGGCGCGCATCCTCGATGTGCCCTTCACCATGGCCGATGCCACCACGCTGACCGAAGCCGGCTACGTGGGCGAGGACGTGGAAAACATCATCCTGAAATTGCTGCAGGCCAGCGATTACAATGTCGAACGCGCCCAGCGCGGCATCGTCTACATCGATGAGATCGACAAGATCAGCCGCAAGTCGGACAATCCGTCGATCACCCGCGACGTGTCCGGCGAAGGCGTGCAGCAGGCCCTGCTGAAGATCATGGAAGGCACCACTGCCTCCGTGCCCCCGCAGGGCGGCCGCAAGCATCCGCAGCAGGAATTCCTGCAGGTCGATACCACCAACATCCTCTTCATCTGCGGCGGCGCCTTCTCCGGCCTCGATCGCATCATCGGCGATCGCATGCAGGGCCGCGGCATGGGCTTCGGCGCCCACGTCGCCGCGCCCGATGAACGCCGCGTTGGCGAACTGCTGCGCAAGTGCGAACCGGAAGACCTGCTGCGCTTCGGCCTCATCCCCGAATTCATCGGCCGCCTGCCCGTGATCGCCACGCTGGAAGACCTCGATGAATCCGCCCTCATCAAGATCCTCACCGAGCCGAAGAACGCCCTGGTGAAGCAATATGCCCGCCTGTTCGAAATGGAAGGCGTGAAACTCACCTTCACCCCCGACGCCCTGTCGGCGGTCGCCAAACGCGCCATCGAACGCAAGACCGGCGCCCGCGGCCTCAGGTCCATCATGGAAGCCATCCTCCTCGACACCATGTTCGACCTCCCAGGCCTCGAAGGCCTGGAAGAAGTCCAGGTCGACAAGGACGTCGTCGCCGGCACCAAGCCACCCATCCGCCTGATGGTGACCGACAAGGCGGCGTGATCGTTCACGGGCTCACGGGTTGAATGAGGCGCAGCGCCGGCATGGGCGCTGCGCCTTTTTCGTTGGCGCTCGGCTGGAGGGAAGAGAAGTGGGGCCTCCGGCGGGTAGGGACTCGTCCCTGCACCCGGCTTTGAGCATGCTATCTTAGCATTAGTGGAACGAGCCATTGGGTGCGCCTAGGCGTTATGTCGTTGCCCAAAAAGGGGCTTCACAAGGCACGATTCATGTGACCTAATAAACACAATTAAGTTACGAAGGGTCTATATAGTGTCAGATCAAACAGAAGAAATTGAACTTAAGACGGAAGAGGAAGTCGACGAAACTCCCTTCGTTGAATTTGATATATCCGTTTCTCCGGCAGACCCGACTCTCGAGCTTCTCGCGAACAAGGTTCGGGACGGCGATATAATTGTTCCCTTTTATCAAAGAAAGTATGTTTGGAAAATAGAACAAGCATCTAGATTGATTGAATCATTTTTGATGGGACTGCCTGTGCCGCAGGTTTTTCTTTACGTGAATGACGACGACCAACTCGAAATTATCGACGGACAACAAAGAATTATGTCCGTAAAGTATTTTTTTGAAGGATATTTTGGAGAGGCAGACCCTGCCGGAAGACGACAGATTTTCAAACTTAAGGGGTTGTCAGAGAGATCGGAGTATAATGGAAAGACGTTCCTTGAACTTTCTGCTCGAGATCAAAGGCGGCTAAAGAACACATCGCTGCGTGCGATTCATATTAAGCAATTGAAACCGAGTGCAAGGAACGACAGCGTATTTCATATATTTGAGCGTCTTAACACTGGGGGGACGCAGCTCAAGCCCCAGGAAATACGAAATGCGGTTTACAGAGGTAATATCGTAGATCGTCTTAAGTCTCTCAATGACAATCCAAAGTGGCGATCGATTCTTGGTATCAGTCGACCTGATAAAAATCAGAAAGATGTCGAAATTGTTTTGCGTCTGTTTTCCTTGTTTGAAGTCTGGACGCAATACGAGAAGCCGATGCTTCGCTATCTGAATAAACAGATGGATGAAAATAAGGATTTCACATCGGATCGTGCGCTACGGTTTCTGGATCGTTTCCCCGAGGTGGTTTCACTCGTTGCGGATAACTTAGTTAAGCCATTTAGGCCTAGGTCGGTTATCAATTCAGCTATGCTTGAGGGCGTTATGGTCGCTCTATTGGAAGATCGCACCATTGACGGTGTGAGGTTGCGGGCTGGCTATGATGCGCTGTCCAGTGATGCGGCTTTCGATAAATTGATACGTGGGGCAACTACCGATACGCTAACTGTAAAAGATCGAATCAAGAAGGCAAAGGAAGTCCTTGGAAATGCCTAGGGCTGAACTTGATCTTCACTTAGATAAGATTGATGACTTAATAGCTGAAATCGAGACCCTTGTTCCGCCAGGAGCGGGCTATCAAGCTATCAAATTTCGAGCCGATCTTGCAGGTCTGTTGGTTGTCGCGGTCGCTGCCACTTATGAGACGTGCGTCAAAACCGTATTGTACTCATATGCTAACGGTCACCATGCAGAATTTGGCTCATTTGCAGAGAGAAATTATAGTAAGTTAAATAGCAAGATACAGGTCAGCGATTTGAAGCGCTATTGCAGCTTGTTCTCGCCGGACATAAGAAAGCGCTTTGATAAGAGACTCTCGTCCAAGAAACAAAAGATTTTGGAACGCACCGGAAGCAACATTGAGACGTGTTACGACCAAATTCTCACTTGGAGGCATGATTTTGCACATGCGTGGAACCGAAATTCTACAATTGAAGAAGCTGCGCGTACACATATGGCAGCAAAGAGAATAATTTACGTTTTCGACGATTCATTTAATCGAAAATAAAACGATGCTACGAGTCGTGAAACTGACATTTGCTGGTCGCTAAAGATTTACGGGAGATTAGAGCCTATATGGATTGCATAGGTGAATCAACCGGGTGCAGGGACGAGTCCCTGCCCGCCGGAGGCTCCCTGATACTCCTCCCCTCAGGCCACCACCTCCCGGCAGTGCGGGCATTTGCGGCGGGGCATCACGGCCAGGCCTTTCACCATCAGGCGTTTCCCGCAGGCGGGGCATTTGATGGCGGCGATGAGGACGGCGTTGAGGGCCAGCGCGAGGGGTGGCAGCACCAGGCCGACGAGGCGCAGGGGTTGGGGCCAAGGCAGCAACAGGAACAGCAGCGGCAGCAGCACGGCCTGGGCCAGCTGGTTGCGTTGGACTCTGTACAGGCCGGGATCGGGCATCAGTAGCGCCAGCTCTTGAGGTCAGCGCCGGCCGGGGCGGCGGCTTCGATGCGTTTCAGGATCTTGTCCACGTACATGGTGTGGTAGCGCAGGCGGCTGATCTTGTTGGGTTGGGTTGGGTCCCCGTTCCAGCAGTGTTCGGCGCGGTCGCCGTAGGCGATTTCGCCGGTGAAGGGCGGGTCGGCGGGTTTGAGGAAGTCCTCGGCGAGGTAGACGGCGTTGTTGAGATAATAATTGTCCATGTCGCCGACGTAGAGGAAGATCTTGTCCCGCACCTTGGGACCCAGTGTCTTCCAGTCGCGCTGCATGATGTGCCTCAGGTCGTAATGCTCGCGCCAGTAGGCGGCAACCGTGGGGTTGATGACGCCGGTGCGCTTGTCGAAGATGCGCTGCGGGTAGCCGTCTGGCCCCTGCGGGGAATAGACCGCTTCCCAGATGTCAAATTGCTGGCCCGAGCGCGACTTGTCGCCCAGCACCAGTTCGAGACGCTGTTCCTGTTCCACCGTGTAGTCGACATGGCCCAGATAGTTGCGGTGGGCCGGGCGGTCGACCTTGCCGAACGGGCCGATCTTCCAGAAGGCGTTGCCGTCTTCATAGAGGTTGATGTTGGTATACTGGCGAAAGTCGATCGGGTCCGGGCAGGCGGCAAAGGCGCCGTTGAACTCGTCAGGGTAGAAGAGCTGGACGGCCAATGCCTCCCAGCCGCCGGTGGAGCCGCCGTAGGTGAAGCGCGCCCAGCCCTGGCCGAGCCCGCGGTACCTGGCTTCGAGCGCCGGCACGAATTCCTTCATGATGGCATCGCCATAGGGGCCGAGGTTGGCCGAGTTCACGGCATAGCTGTCGTCATAATAGGGATTGCTGTGATCGATCTCGACGATGAGGAAACGAGGGAAATTGTCGGAGGTCCAGCGCTTGTAGAAATCGAAGGCTTCCTGTTCCTCGATGCGGTTGTAGCAGGGCTCGTTGAAGCGCGGAGAGGGGACGCAGGGCGCGTTCGGATCGGGCGGCGTGGTGCGGAAGCCGCCGAAATCGGCCGGGAAATGGCCGTGGTTGATGATCAGCGGGTAGCGGGCTTCGGGGTGCTTGTCGAAGTCCTTCGGCACCAGCACGTGACCGCGGATGAACACGTCTGTGCCCCAGAATTTGCTCAGGCGTTCGGAGCGGATCTTGAAGTGGCGGACGAATTCCGAGTCCTGCGGCTCGGTGACGGGGGGAATCACCTTGGTGAGCGGGATGGTGACGATCTCCTTCGTCGCCGGGTTGAAGCGGACTTTCATGGGCTCGGAGACGATATTGCCGGGTTCCGCGCGCCAGTTCTGCCCGGCGCCGCGTGCCGCCGGCAGCTTCACGGTGTGGCCGGAGGACAGATGATAGGTCTGATATTTGTGGAAGACGGCCTGCACCGTGTAGTCGCCGGCCGGCACCTGCCCGAGATCCTCGGCCGGATAGCCGAGCACGCCGCGGCCGATCATGGCGGCGCCGCCGGGCTTCAGGCCATCGACATTGACGCCGAACACCTGCGGGGCATCGGCGCCCAGCTTCACCTGGAAGCGCGGTTCCTTCGAGCCATCGGGGGTGATGACGAGGATGATGCGGCCATCGTTGCTGGCATCGATGCCGGTTGCCGGCAGGGTGACGCGGAAATCGGTGGCAGCGGCGCTGCCGGCGATCAGCAGCGCGGCCAGGCTGGCGGCTGCGGCACGCACGGTCCGGTTGACGTCTGTCATGTCTGGCCCCCTTCGAAATGCAAGTGATTGGCCAAGGTTAGGCGCTGCCGGCGAGTCTGTCATGCCCCCGCCGCAATGGCGGCCGCGACCCTGCTGTTAACCATTTGGATTAACCAATTAATTTGCGTTCAGCTCTCTTTACAGATCTTCAGAATTTCACTATTGGAGGGCGCATAGAGTGATTTGCGTTGCGAGGGGTAAGTTTCATGTTCGAAGCGTCTGCACAGTCCATCGGCGCCATCCTGGCCAGCGATGCCGCCTTGATGGTCCTCTCCATGTCGTTCGGCATCCTTGTCGGGATGCTGTGGTCGGGCCGGGCCTTCCCGCGCCGCCTGCCGCGCGCCACCGTGCGCAGCATGGACCTCGCCCGCCGCTGACCCGCTGGCGCTGTGCGTTCCGGGTCGGGAGCGCGAAGCCAGTCTCGCCTTTCACGGTTCGTGATGAACGTCTAAGGCTGGCGCCATGCGCTGGCCTTTTCGTTTGATCCTTTTAGCCCTGCTGCCAGTCCCTGCATTGGCAGCCCCCAGCCTGTGCGGCCATCTGCCCACTGCCGGTCGCGTGGCCCAGCCCGGGCCAGACGAAGTCGTGCCGGCCGGGCGCTCCCCTGATCGCCGTCTGCTCTGCCCGCCCGGCTTCACGCTCGACATGGTGGCGCGGCCGCCGGCCTGCCGTCGCCCTGGCCAGCGTGAAGTGGCCGGCGATCCGCGCGCCGCCTGCCGGGCATCGGTTCCGCTGGGCCCGGTGGCTGATCTGCCGCCGCAATGGCGCCCCACCCGCAGCTGCCCCACCAATCCGGTACGCGCCATCCTGCCCCTCGAAGGGCTGAACGCCGGCGTGGCGGAAGTCGCGCTCACCAGCCTTGCCACGGGCGTGACGGCAACCACGCTCGATGAGGACAGCAAGGGGCTTGATCCGGCGGCGCGCCCGTCGGCTCAGGGCTGTTTCGCCCATGGCTGCCGGCTGGTGCAACTGGATGTGGCGCCCGATGCGCCAGACACGGCGCGGCTGGCCCTGGCCATCGAGGGCGGCGCCCGGGTGGAGATCGCGGTGCCGCTGAAAACCCATTGCCCGCAGGCGGCGCCATCGCTCTGAGCTGGCACGGAGTCGATAAGGCCATGCCGCGATTTGCCCCGTTTGCGCGCCATGGCGCCATCGGCTAAGGGCAGCGCCACATTCCCACCCCTGATCGTTCGGAGCCTTCCCGTGGCCTATCAATATGCGTTCGTGATGAAGGGTCTGTCGAAGACCTATCCCGGCGCCCAGAAGCCCTGCTTCAAGGATGTCACCCTGTCGTTCCTGCCCGGCGCCAAGATCGCCATCATCGGGCCGAACGGCGCCGGCAAATCGACGCTGATGAAGGTGATGGCCGGCATCGACAAGGAATATCAGGGCGAGGCCTGGGCGGCGGAAGGCGTGACCGTTGGCTATCTGCCGCAGGAGCCCAGGCTCGATCCCACCAAGACCGTGAAGCAGAACGTGATGGACGGCGTGCGCCCGGTCGCGGACCTGGTGGACCGCTTCAACGCCATCAGCGCGGAAATGGCGGACCCTGCGGACGATACCGATTTCGATGCGCTGATGGCCGAGATGGGCGAACTGCAGGAAAAGATCGACGCGGTGGATGGCTGGACGCTCGACAACCAGCTGGAAATCGCCATGGACGCGCTGCGCTGCCCGCCCGGCGACTGGAGCGTGGAGAATCTTTCGGGCGGGGAACGGCGCCGCATCGCGCTGTGCAAGCTGCTGCTGGAAAAGCCCGATATCCTGCTGCTCGACGAACCGACCAACCACCTCGACGCCGAGAGCGTGGCCTGGCTGGAACATCACCTGCAGGACTACAAGGGGATGGTGATCCTCGTCACTCACGACCGCTATTTCCTTGATAATGTGGTGAAATGGGTGCTGGAACTGGATCGCGGCCGCGCCATTCCGTTCGAAGGCAATTATTCGGACTGGCTGGAAGCCAAGCAGAAGCGCCTGGCGCAGGAAGAGCGTGAGGATGCCAGCCGCGAGAAGGCCATCAAACAGGAGCTGGAATGGATCCGCGCGTCGCCCAAGGCTCGCCAGTCGAAGAGCAAGGCGCGCATCAAGGCCTTTGACGAGCTGGTGGAAAAACAGGCCAACCGCCGCCTGGGCGAGGCCCAGATCCTGATCCAGATCCCGGAACGGCTGGGATCGAAGGTGATCGAGGCGAGGAACATCAGCAAGGCCTATGGCGACAAGCTGCTGTTCGAGAATCTGTCGTTCAGCCTGCCGCCGGGCGGCATCGTGGGCGTGATCGGGCCGAACGGCGCCGGCAAGTCCACGCTGTTCCGCATGATCACCGGCCAGGAAACGCCCGACACCGGCGAGATCACCATCGGCGAGACGGTGAAGCTGGCCTATGTCGACCAGAGCCGCGATGCGCTGAAGGCCGATGCGACCGTGTGGGAAGAGATTTCCGGCGGCAACGAGAAATTCTATTTCGGCAAGAACGAGGTGCTGACCCGCGCTTACGTGGGCGCCTTCAACTTCAAGGGCGTGGACCAGCAGAAGAAGGTAGGCCAGCTTTCGGGCGGTGAACGCAACCGCGTGCACATGGCCAAGATGCTGGTGAAGGGCGGCAACGTGCTGCTGCTCGACGAACCGACCAACGATCTTGATGTCGAAACGCTGCGCGCGCTCGAAGAGGCGCTGGAAAGCTTCGCCGGCTGCGCCGTGGTGATCAGCCACGATCGCTTCTTCCTCGATCGCCTCGCCACCCACATCCTGGCCTTCGAAGGCGACAGCCATGTCGAATGGTTTGAAGGCAATTTCGAGATGTACGAGGAAGACAAGCGGCGCCGCCTGGGTGACGCCGCCGACCGCCCGCACGCGCTGACCTACAAGAAACTGACGCGCTGATCTTGTCCTCCCGCGCGACTGCTTGGGCCGGAGCTCAGCCGGCCAATATTGCAGTGCCTGCGGTCGGCAGCCGGGCTTTCAGCGCCCGCGACAACCAGGCGTAAACGGCAGCGCCAGCCGCATCGGCGCTGCCGTCGCCTGCAAAAGCCTGCTCTATAAGGGCCGCGCCCTTGTTCCATTGCTGGACGCCCACCGTCTCGACCATGGTTCGCATCATCGCTTGCCATTCGGCTGCGAGGGCGGCCCCCGCTTCGCTGTCGGGCGTGATGCCACTGTCCACCGCCGCCCGCACGCGGGCTTGCAGCGCCGCCAAGCTGTCCGGCTTGGCCTGTGCGGCCAGGGCTTCGCGCCAGGCCGCCTGCTCAGCCGGTGTGAACCAGCGATCAAGCAACTGGCGGACATCGGCCTGTGCTGGCTCCGCCAGCAGTTCACAAAGTCGTGCCGCGTCAATCGGGCCATCCGCCAGGGTGGCCTGGACCATCCGCAACCGGGCCGCTAGGGCGGTCAGGCGTGCCTGTTCTGCCTCGATCCGGGCCAGCCGCAAGCCGATCAGTTCGCCGGCATCAAGTGTGCGGGCGCGCATGATGCCAGCAATGGCGTCGAGCGTGAGCCCCATGTCCTTGAGCGTGCGGATCTGGCCGAGGGCGAGCACATGCTCGGCACCGTAGACACGGCGGCCTGAAGCCGTGCGGTCGGCATGCAGCAGGCCGCGCCGTTCATAGAGGCGCAGGGCACGTGGCGTTGTGCCGGTGCGGGCTGCCAACTGGCCGATCGTCATCATCGTCGCACCATCCGCAGCATCAGGAAACCCGCTGTGTCGACCAGGAAATGCGCGATGATGACCGCGGGCAAGTCTGGACGCCAGAGGAAGAACAGGCTGAACACCAGCCCGAGCGGCGCCACGAAGACGAGTTGCGCCAGGCGCCAGCCGAATGCATGCGGCAGCGTGAAGACAACGACCGATGCGATCACTGCAACGGCGGGTGAGATCGGCACCAGGCGCGACATCACGAAGCCTCGGCAGATCAGCTCTTCCGCCGCGACGGCGGTGGCGAACATGGCCAGCTGAAGGGCCAGGGGCGCATTGGCTATGGCCGACGCGCGCGTCTGGTCCTGCGCCAGGCCCAGCGCCGGCATGATGATCCTTGCTGCAGCGCCGGCGATCATGAAGGCAACCACAAACAGCAGGACGCCCCAGCCAAGACTGCCAATATCGGGTGGGCGGACGCCGATCGAGCGCAATGGCAGGCCTTCAATCCGTGTCACCACCAGCATGGTCAGCGCGCAAACAACCCACCAGCTGACCAGTCGTGAGGGCCGAATTGATGCGGTCGAGGCGCCAACGTTCACCCTCCCCAGGGCGGCGTTGCCGAAGAAAAGGGACAGGACAAGGGCGAACGCGAGGGCTGACGAGTTGGTCATCCCGAAGGATTACAAGTTGACCCTGGGTCAGGATCAAGAGCCCTCGATCCGCAACCCTCGCGTTACCCAAAATTAACGACGGCGGCTTCGCGTCACGGCGCCAGCCACGACCCCGCCCAGCCGTCTGCCGCCCGAAACACCGCCCGGCGATGCCCGCTGTTGGCGAGGTGCAGCCAATCGATGCTGGTCACGCCGATCCACAAGGTGGCGAAGTTCTCGCGTGCCGGCACGATCTGCTCTGGCGTGGGCTGCTGACCTTCGATCCAGGCCGGCAGGCCGGAGCCGGGGCCGGGCAGCGGCGTGCCGGGCGGATGCTCGGCGAGGTAGCAGCGGCGCGCGAACAGGGTGGAGGCGTCCCAGATGCCGTCCACCGTCGCGCCGTCGGTCAGGATGCGGGCGGTGCCGGCGAGGCGCAGTTGCACCTGGTCGGCAGGGTGATAGGCCAGCACCGCGACGGCACCGCCATCCAGCTGCGTCACCTTGGGGCTGCGGGCATCGGTGTGAAAGCGCAGCGTGCCATCCTCGGGATTGGCCTTCCTTAGCACCATCACGCGGGCCTGTGGCAGGCCATCGGCATCCACGCTGCACACGACCGGCGTGTGGACGGGGCTCTTGCGATCGGCGCCGCCGCGCACCAGCAGGCTCCAGGCGTGGGCCAGGATGTCGGGCAGCGTGGTGGGCAGGGCGTCAGCTGGCCTCATTTCAGCTCCACCACCGCTTCCACCTCCACCGGGATTCCGCGCGGCAAGCTGGCGGCGCCGGCCGCGGTGCGGGGCGCCTTGCCGGCGTCGCCGAAGGCGGTGACCATCACTTCGGAAAAGCCGTTCATCACCGCTGGGTGATCAGTGAATTCGGGCGTGCTGTTCACCAGCCCCATCACCCGCACAACCCGCTTCACCTTCGAAAGCGCGCCCAGCTCGGCCTTCAGAGTGGCCAGCATGCACAGCGCCACGGACGCGGCATTGGCCTTGCCGGCCGCCACGTCCATGGTGGCGCCCAGCTTGCCGGTCGCCTTGATCGGGCATTCGGTGTGGCCGGCGAGGAACAGCAACTTGCCCGTGCGCGCCGCCGGCACATAGAGGCCGATGGGGGCATTGGCCGGCGGCAGGGTGAGGCCAGCCCTGGCCAGCCGCGCCTCCGGCGTTTCGGCGGCGGCGGGAGCGGCCAGCAGGGCAAGAGCGAGGACGGCAGCGCGCATGAACGGGACTCCTTGCCGGAAGGGCGTCTCCCGGCCTAGCATCAAGCCAACGACAGACCAACAGGGGAAGGCGGGCCTTGATGCGCGCCGCAATTGCCATGACCATCGCTGCTGCCGTGCACGTGCCCGGCTTTGCCTACCAGGAACGCCAGAGCGCTGCCGACACCGATCCGGCCACCATGGGCTGGATGACGGGCCATCCGGTGCCAGCCGGGAAGCAGGTGCGCTGGGACGATGGCTCGATGTGGCGCTTTCCGCAGCACCGCTGGGCCTTCTCGCGCTTCCGCGACCTGGTGCCCACCAGCAGCATCCCGCGCGCCGGCCCGGTGGCCGAACTGCCCCGCGCGCCGCACGCCGGCTTTGACGCCATCGTCTTCACCGTACCCGACGGCACCCGCATGACCATCGCCCAGATGCTGGCCGCCACCTACAGTGATGCCATATTGGTGATGAAGGATGGCAAGGTGGCGCACGAGGCCTATTTTGGCATCACCCGCCCTGACACCCAGCACATCCAGTTCTCGGTGACAAAAAGCTTCGTCGGCACGCTGGCCGAAACGCTGATCGATGAAGGCCGGCTCGATCCCGAAGCCCGCGCCGACGCCTATGTGCCCGAATTGAAGGGCTCTGGCCTTGGCGATGCCAGCATCCGCCAGATTCTCGACATGCGCACCGGCCTCGCCTTTTCGGAGGATTATGTGCCGGGCCAGAGCGGGCTCACCGACGTGCAGCGGATGAGCATCGCCGGGGCCTGGGCGCCGCGCCCGGCCGATTATGCCGGGCCCGATGGCAGTCATGGCTTCGTCGCCAGCCTGGACAAGAACGCGCCCCATGGTGGCGATTTCGTCTATCGCACGCCCAACACGCAGGCCCTGCAATGGATCATCGAGCGGGTGACCGGCCAGAGCCTCGTCGCGCAGATCCGTGACCGTTACTGGCAGCGCCTCGGCATGGAGCAGGACGCTGCCATCGGGGTGGACCGCATCGGCACGGCCTTTGGCGGCGGCGGCCTGATGGCCTCCCTGCGTGACATCGCCCGCTTTGGCGAGATGATGCGGCTGGGCGGCACCTGGCAGGGCCAGCAGATCGTGCCGCCAGCCGCTGTCGAGCGCATCTTCAAGGGCGGCGATCCGGCGGCGTTCGTGGCGGTGCAATATCCCGGCAACCTCGATGGCAATTATGGCAGCCAGTGGTGGCACCGCGCCGGCGGGCAGCTGCTGGCGCTGGGGGTGCACGGACAGGGCATCTATGTCGACCGCAAGGCCGGCGTGGTGATCGCCCGGCTGGGCAGCCACCCCGTGGCCAGCAACCGGGCGCAGCTGCCGCTGGTGATGGCCGGCTATGATGCGATCGTCGCCGCGCTTGCCGCGCGGCGTTGATCGTGGCCGCGTTACCGCGCGGCGTTGATCGTGGCCGCGTTACCGCGCGGCGTTGACGATCGCCGGCGCCGCAGGATCAAGCCGGGCCAGCGCGCGCCGCGCCACGCTGGGCAGGCGTTCGGAGGGCAGGTTCAGAAGTTCGGCAGCCAGTCGATTGGCGTCCCCGCAATAGCGGGCGCGGTTGGGCAGGTTGGCGAAGCGGTTGTAGAGCCTGGTCATGTCTGCATCGTGCCGGGCAATGCCGGCGCGACCATGGATCCGGCCATAGCGCGCCTGTTCGGCAGCATAGGCTTCGTTCAGAATGCTGCGATGCTTTTTGAGGATTTGGTTGTAAGAATCTGAGAGGGAACGATTCCTGCACTGAAGCGCTGCCACATTCAGGCCGCCGCGCAGGGACCAGATCATCTCGGCGGTCGAGGCTTCCTCCGGGCCGGCGAGGATGGCCTCTTCGCGCGGTGGGGGTGCGGTGGGGGCGATCGGGGCAACGGTTGCCGCAGGTGGTGGACCGCCGCCGCTGCTGCAGGCCGCCAGCGCCAGGCCTGCCAGCACGGCCCCGCCCAGTGCCAGTCCAGACGTCATTCTCTTCATGTTTTCCCCTCCACACGCCACTCGGTCTGTGCCGGCCATTCAACACCAGTTGGCTTGCCGAGCGCTTAACGGCCCTTGCTGCGTCAGGCCGCTGCATCCAGCCAGTGCGCGACCTCGTGCAGATCGCTGGCAATCGCCACGGCAAGGGCGGCCATTTCCGCCGTTGCCGGCAGCAGATCGGGCACCATGATCACCGGCACGCCGGCGGCATGGGCGGCGCGCACGCCGCTGTGGCTGTCTTCCAGTGCCAGCGCCTCAGGCGGCGCCACGCCGAGCCGCTGGGCAGCGGCCAGGAAGAGATCGGGGTAGGGCTTGCCCCGCGCCACGTCATCGCGGGTGACAATCGCATCGAACTGATCGGCAATCCCGCTGTGGGAAAGATGGGAGAGCGCTGCATCCCGCCCGGTGCTGGTCGCCACCGCCAGCGGCAGGCCCAGCGCACGGGCGCCGGCCAGGAGCGCGGTGACGCCGGGCTTCAGGGGCCGCGCCTTGCCCCAGTCCGTCTCGATGCGGCGGGCGACTGCGCGGCGCAGCGCCTGCGGATCGACCGCGCCGCCATACCATTCCAGCAGGCGCGCGTCATTGGCATCGGCCGGCTCGCCGATCAGTTCGGCGAAGCGCGCGGCGCTGAAGTCATGGCCAAGCGCGTTGAGTTCGGCCGTCATGGCGGCGCGGATCAGCTGTTCTGTATCAAGCAGCAGCCCGTCCATGTCGCAGACGAGCGCCGCCGGGCGGCGCGGGATCATGGAGATGCGCTCAGGCCGGTTGCTTCGCCCGCGCGGCCGCGATGCGCGCCTTCCAGTCGGCCGGGCCGGTCTGGTGCACGCTGGTGCCTTCGGAATCGACCGCAACTGTCACCGGCATGTCCTTGACTTCAAACTCGTAGATCGCCTCCATGCCCAGGTCCTCGAAGGCCAGCACGCGGCTCCGCTTGATGGCCTTGGCAACCAGATAGGCGGCCCCGCCCACCGCCATCAGATAGGCGGCCTTGTGGCGCTTGATCGCCTCGATGCCGGTGGGCCCGCGTTCGGCCTTGCCGATCATCGCGATCAGGCCGGTCTGCGCCAGCATGGTTTCGGTGAACTTGTCCATGCGGGTGGCGGTGGTGGGGCCGGCGGGGCCAACGACTTCATCGCGCACCGGATCGACCGGGCCGACATAATAGATGACCCGGTTGGTGAAATCGACCGGCAGCGGCTCGCCGCGCGCCAGCATGTCCACCATCCGCTTGTGGGCGGCATCGCGGCCGGTGAGCATCCGGCCCGACAGCAGCAGCCGATCGCCCGGCTTCCAGCTGGCCACTTCAGCCGGGGTGAGCGTGTCGAGATTGACCGGGATCGAGGCCTTGTCCGGCGTCCAGTTGACCTGTGGCCAGTCGGCGAGGTTTGGCGGCTCCAGATAGGCCGGGCCGCTGCCGGTGAGGGTGAAATGCGCGTGCCGCGTGGCGGCGCAGTTGGGGATCATCGCGATCGGCTTGGAGGCCGCGTGGGTCGGCGTGTCGAGGATCTTCACGTCGAGGATGGTCGACAGACCGCCCAGCCCCTGCGCGCCGATGCCGAGATCGTTGACCGCGTCGTAGAGTTCGATGCGCAGCTCCTCGATCGGCGTCTTTGGCCCGCGGGCCTTCAGCTCGGCCATGTCGATCGGCTCCATCAGCGATTCCTTGGCCAGGATCATCGCCTTTTCGGCCGTTCCGCCGATGCCGATGCCCAGCATGCCGGGCGGGCACCAGCCGGCGCCCATCAGCGGCACGGTGTTCACCACCCAGTCGCGGATCGAATCGCTGGGGTTGAGCATGGCGAACCTGGCCTTGTTCTCGCTGCCGCCGCCCTTGGCCGAGACGATCACCTCTAGCAGGTCGCCCGGCACCATCTCGATATGGACCACCGCCGGGGTGTTGTCGCGGGTGTTCACCCGGGTGAAGGCAGGGTCGGCGACGATGGAGGCCCGTAATTTGTTCTCGGGGTTGAGATAGGCGCGGCGCACCCCTTCGTTCACCATTTCCTGAACGGTTCGCGTGGCTTGCCACTGGACGTTCATGCCGATCTTGACGAACGCCACCACGATGCCGGTATCCTGGCAGATCGGCCGGTGGCCTTCGGCGCACATGCGGCTGTTGGTGAGGATCTGGGCGATGGCGTCCTTTGCGGCGGGCGATTCCTCGGCCTCATAGGCCCGGCCCAGCGCCCTGATATAGTCCATCGGGTGGAAATAGCTGATGTACTGCAACGCATCCGCAACGGATTCGATCAGGTCTTCCTCGCGGATCAGGCTCATGAACTGGGCTCCCTGGGCCCCGCCGCCGGGGTTCGGGCAGGCGTGGGGCGTGTTGCATTAAGGTCACGGTTGGCTGTGATCAGGATAGGCGGGCGCCCGGGCCGCGTCCATATCGCGCTGCCGAATCTTGTGCGCGGTTTCAGCAGATGGTGCCAAGCCGTTGATGGATTTCGGTCTGCTGGCGGCGCCGAAATAACTGTGGACGAATCCCCGGCGATTCAACCGTTTCGGGGCGTCAAGGCGTGAATTGGGGCTTGCGTGCGGTTGAGGCTGTGGCACTATCCGTTGCGTATCGGCGCTCAGCAGACACTAGGTCTGGTGGTGCCGGGCGGGGGACAACAGGCGGCCTGGGCAGAGCGGCCTGTGGATATCGGGGACAAGTGCCAGGCAATTGCCACTGCGGCAAAGAAGGCGCGTGACCCCGGTTTGTTCCCCTCCTATGATGAGGGGCCAGAAGAACGATGAGCGAGTTTCGTATGACGGACAGCAGCGCAGGTGTGACCACCGCAGACCGTGCCGATGAGGCGCTGTCGGCTGATGCGGCCATCTTGGCCGCTGGCGTGCTGGCCCAGGCCACGGCGGCCGCCGCTGCGGCCAAGCCGGCCAAGCCCGGCAGCAGCGACATCCTGCCGTGGAAGTTCCAGGTGACGGTGGATCGTAGCCGCGATGCGCTGCTCACCGATTTCGGCAAGGACACGCTGGACGATCGCTATCTCTTGCCCGGCGAATCCTATCAGGATCTGTTCGCCCGCGTCGCCTCGGCCTATGCCGACGATGCAGATCACGCCCAGCGCCTTTATGACTATGTCAGCAAGCTGTGGTTCATGCCGGCCACCCCGGTGCTCTCCAACGGCGGCACCGGGCGCGGCCTGCCGATCAGCTGCTATCTGAACAGCGTCTCCGACAGCCTGGAGGGCATTGTCGGCACCTGGAACGAGAATGTCTGGCTGGCGTCGCGCGGCGGCGGCATCGGCACCTACTGGGGCCGGGTGCGCGGCATCGGCGAGCCGGTGGGCCTCAACGGCAAGACCAGCGGCATCATCCCCTTCGTGCGGGTGATGGACAGCCTCACCCTCGCCATCAGCCAGGGCTCGCTGCGGCGCGGTTCGGCGGCCTGCTATCTCGACATCTCGCACCCGGAGATCGAGGAGTTCCTGGAAATCCGCAAGCCGTCGGGCGATTTCAACCGCAAGGCGCTGAACCTGCACCACGGCGTGCTGGTGACCGACAAGTTCATGGAAGCGGTGCGCGACGGGACGAGCTTCGATCTCGTCAGCCCCAAGACCGGCGAGAAGCGCGGCGAGGTGGATGCCCGCGCGCTGTTCACCAAGCTGGTGGAAACCCGGCTGGCGACCGGCGAGCCCTACATCATCTTCATCGATGAAGTGAACCGCACCATGCCCAAGCACCAGCGTGACCTGGGGCTGAAGGTGTCGACGTCGAACCTGTGCTCGGAAATCACCCTGCCGACGGGGCCGGACCATCTGGGCAATGATCGCACCGCGGTGTGCTGCCTGTCCTCGCTCAACATCGAGACGTGGGACCAGTGGCACGACCAGCCGCAGTTCATCGAGGATTGCATGCGCTTCCTCGACAATGTGCTGCAGGACTATATCGACCGGTCGGAACCCGAGATGAAGCGCGCCGCCTATGCCGCGATGCGCGAACGCTCGGTGGGCCTGGGCGTGATGGGCCTTCACAGCTTCTACCAGGCGCGCGGCATTCCGTTCGAAAGCGCCATGGCCAAGAGCTGGAACCTGAAGATCTTCAAGCATATCCGCGCCCAGGTGGACCAGGCGTCGATGACGCTGGCGGCCGAGCGCGGCCCGTGCCCGGACGCGGCCGACATGGGCGTGATGGAGCGGTTCAGCTGCAAGATGGCGATCGCGCCCACCGCGTCGATCTCGATCATCTGCGGCGGCACCTCGGCCTGCGTCGAGCCGATCCCGGCCAATGTCTACACCCACAAGACGCTGTCTGGCAGCTTCGTCGTCAAGAACCCCTATCTTGAAAAGCTGCTGGTTTCGAAGGCGAAGAACAGCGATGCGGTGTGGAACTCCATCCTCGAGCGCGGCGGCTCGGTCCAGCATCTGGATTTCCTCACGGCCGACGAGAAGGCCACCTATCGCACCGCCTTCGAGATCGACCAGCGCTGGCTGATCGAACTGGCCGCCGACCGGACGCCCTATATCGACCAGGCGCAGTCGCTGAACCTGTTCATCCCGGCCGATGTCGAAAAGTGGGACTTGCTGATGCTCCACTACCGGGCCTGGGAACTGGGCATCAAGTCGCTCTATTATCTGCGTTCGATGAGCGTGCAGCGCGCCGGGTTCGCCGGCGGCGTGGAGGCGGACAACACGCCCGAAGCGCCGGTGTTCACGGTCGAGCGCAAGGACTATGACGAGTGCCTTGCATGCCAATAAGCTTGCCCCGCCCGCCCGCGGGGCAGTGCACCGGCCGGGATGCTGACCGGCCGGAGGGAGAGGGGGCCGTGGCCATGAATTCCACGACTCCTGGCCAGGGCCCCCTCCCAATCCGTTTCCGTAGGCGTATGTTGGGCCGGCGTGTTGCCCGTGTTGCGGGGCTGGCCCCTGTTGCGATCACCGCCTCCGGCGGTGCCTGGGTTTCCGGCGGTCGTCTCGCGCCGCAGGCCCGTTGGCGCTCCGCGCTTCAGTGCCCCCTTTTCCAGCGCGCAGTGCCGCTGCCCGCCGGAGGCGATTTTTCGCTGATCCCGTCGCTTCTTGTTGCCAACTGAGTTTCAGGACAAAGACCATGCCGCTTCTGCAAGCCTCCAAGTCGTACAAGCCCTTCGAATATCCGTGGGCCTATGATTTCTGGAAGCGCCAGCAGCAGATCCACTGGATGCCCGAAGAGGTGCCGCTGGGCGAGGATTGCCGGGACTGGGCGCAGAAGCTGACCGATCACGAGCGCAACCTGCTCACCCAGATCTTCCGCTTCTTCACCCAGGCCGATGTCGAGGTGCAGGATTGCTACCACGACAAATATGGCAGCGTGTTCAAGCCGACCGAAGTGAAGATGATGCTGACCTCGTTCAGCAACATGGAAACCATTCACATCGCGGCCTATTCGCACCTGCTTGACACGATCGGCATGCCCGAAAGCGAATACAGCGCCTTCCTCAACTACAAGGAAATGCGCGACAAGCATGATTACATGAACA
>ERZ1066122.763-NODE-763-length-31397-cov-10.643482_pt1 | contig 31397 bp, 27 predicted proteins | sample MGYA00382769_ERZ1066122 | MGnify/ENA primary metagenome ERZ1066122 (study PRJEB33369, sample SAMEA5778352) | biofilm metagenome | biome: Industrial cooling water; feature: Water cooling tower basin; material: Biofilm | place: United Arab Emirates | collected... | reverse complement strand
CGTTCGAGGGCGTGATCGGCAATCTCAACCGGCGCATGCTGCAGACCGAGAGCGCGTGGATGCGGGAGGAGCTGGCGAAATACCAGTCGGCCCAGCCCTGCGAGACGTGCGGCGGCGCGCGGCTGAAGCCGGAGGCGCTGGCGGTGAAGATCGCCGGCCGCGACATCAGCCAGTCGACGCGCCTGTCGGTCGTCGACGCGCTTGCCTGGTTCTCGGGCCTGCCCGAACAGCTCGGCACGCAGCAGCGCGCGATCGCCGAACGCATCCTGAAGGAAATCGTCGAGCGGCTCGGCTTCCTCAACAATGTCGGCCTCGATTATCTCAATCTCGACCGCACCTCGGGCACGCTGTCCGGCGGCGAAAGCCAGCGCATCCGCCTCGCCTCGCAGATCGGCTCCGGCCTGTCGGGCGTGCTCTACGTGCTCGACGAGCCCTCGATCGGCCTTCACCAGCGCGACAACGACATGCTGCTCGCCACGCTCAAGCGGCTGCGCGATCTCGGCAACACCGTGATCGTCGTCGAGCATGACGAGGATGCGATCCGCGCCGCCGATTATGTGGTGGACATGGGGCCGGGCGCCGGCGTCCATGGCGGCGAAGTGGTCGCCGCCGGCACGCTGGCCGAGCTGCTCGCCCACCGGGACAGCGTGACGGCCGATTATCTGAACGGCACCCGCGCCATCCCGATCCGCGCCCAGCGCCGGCGCGGCAACGGCAAGAAGCTGACCGTGGAGGGCGCGCGGGCCAACAACCTCAAGTCGGTCACCGCGTCGATCCCGCTCGGTACCTTCACCTGCATCACCGGCGTGTCGGGCTCGGGCAAGTCAAGCTTCACGATCGACACCCTCTATGCCGGCGCAGCGCGGGTGCTGAACGGCGCCCGGCTGGTCTGCGGCCCGTGCGAGAAGATCAGCGGGCTGCAGCATCTCGACAAGGTGATCGACATCGATCAGTCGCCGATCGGCCGCACCCCGCGCTCCAACCCGGCCACCTATACCGGCGCCTTCACCCTGATCCGGGACTGGTTCGCCGGCCTGCCCGAAGCCCAGGCGCGCGGCTACAAGCCCGGCCGCTTCAGCTTCAACGTGAAGGGCGGCCGCTGCGAGGCCTGCCAGGGCGATGGCGTGCTGAAGATCGAGATGCACTTCCTGCCCGACGTCTATGTGACCTGCGACGTCTGCCACGGCGCCCGCTACAACCGCGAGACGCTGGACGTGAAGTTCAAGGGCAAGTCCATCGCCGACGTGCTCGACATGACGTGCGAGGACGCGACCGAGTTCTTCAAAGCGGTGCCGGCGATCCGCGACAAGATGGCGATGCTGGTGGAAGTCGGCCTCGGCTACATCAAGGTCGGCCAGCAGGCGACGACGCTGAGCGGCGGCGAGGCGCAGCGCGTGAAGCTCGCCAAGGAACTCAGCCGCCGCTCGACCGGCCAGACGCTCTACATCCTCGACGAACCGACCACGGGCCTGCATTTCGAGGACGTCCGCAAGCTGCTGGAAGTGCTCCACGCGCTCGTCGAACAAGGCAACAGCGTCGTCGTGATCGAACACAATCTCGACGTCATCAAGACCGCCGACTGGATCATCGACCTGGGGCCCGAAGGCGGCGTCAAGGGCGGCGAAGTGGTGGCGGTGGGCACGCCGGAAGAGGTGGCGGAAGAACCGCGGAGCTTCACTGGCGCGTATCTGAAGCCGCTGCTGGCGCAGGGCACGCGGGAGGTGATGGCGACGCCGAAGGTGAAGCGCGGGCGGAAAGCGCGGGAGAAGGTGGCGGCGGAGTGAGGGGCTCGTCCTCCAGCCGAAGGAGTTCCTCGAGAGGAGGAGGCTTCTTCTTGGGCTTGCGAGCCCTGACTCGATCAGCCTCCTTCTCTGGCAGCCGACGCCGCTAGCGGAAGCGCTTACCACTCCGGAAGAGAACCGGATCAAGCTCTAGCTCGAAAGCGGCTTAATCGGCTCGGATGGCGAACATTCTCGGCGCAAAGCGGGTTGGAGCTGGGCCGTAGCGCGACCAGCTCCGAGCCCCCACACCCGGTCAGGCTGCGCCTGACTCGACAGCATGATGAAGCAGGCGGGTGAAACATGCCCCCGGCATGTTTCAGGACCGTCCGGGGACGGTCCGGCCCGGCGGCTTCATCATGCTCCCCGCCGGGGAGAGGGGGTTTGCGGGGCTCTTCGGCCGAAGGGCTAGTCTTCCGGCCGGTTGCGGGCGATCGCCAGTTCGCGGCGGATCGCTTCCAGCACGCCGTCGGTGTTCGCCAGCACGTCGTTGTTCCAGAAACGGATGACCCGCCAGCCATGGCGTTCGATCGCCTCCGTGCGCGCGGCGTCGCGTTCGGGGGTGTGTTGGCCCCCGTCCAGCTCGATCGCCAGGCGCGCCGAACGGGAGGCGAAATCGGCGACATAGCCGCCGATCTGGCATTGAAAGTCGAATTTCTCGCCCTGCAACCGCCGCCCCCGCAACCGCGCCCACAGCCGCGCCTCCGCCTCGGTGCGATCGGCGCGGAGCCGGCGGGCAATCTGAGTCAAGCGGCGCCGGGCCATGCCCCAAGGCAATCACGCGCGTGACGCCGTGTAAACCGCCGGGGTGGCCGGGACGGAAACCAATCCTCTCTCCCGTAAACTCCCCCCTCACCCCGGTGGGGAGAGGGCGACTCGCCGCCAGGCGAGCGGGGTGTGGGGGCTCGATGCCTGTCGCGACCAACACCGAGCCCCCACACCCGGTCAGGCTGACGCCTGACTCGACCTCTCCCCGCAGGGGAGAGGTGTTTGCGCGCCCCCAACCCTATTCCCTCCGCCCCAACGCTGTTAGCCTCCCGCCCGGCTTGGCCTCCTGCCAGCAAAAGCCAGCGTATCGGAGCGTGTCATGCCCAGTCTGTTCGAGCAGTTTGCCCATCTCGGCCCCGGCGGCGCCGCGTGCGTGGAGCCGGCCTATACCGGGATGGACTGGTATCAGGGCTATGGCGACCGCCACGGCGCGGAGGGCGCCGACGGCCGGCTGGTTTCGATGTACGAATTCGCCGAGAGCTGGACGAGCTGGGAAATGCACCCGGCCGGCGCGGAGCTGGTGCTGTGCACCGCGGGCGCGGTCACTCTGGTGCAGGAGGGGGACGGGGGCGAGACGCGGCTGACGCTCGGCCCCGGCGATTATGCGCTGAACCCGCCCGGCGTCTGGCACACGGCGGACGTCGCGCCGGGCGAGACGGCGACCTGCGTGTTCATCACGCCCGGCGAAGGCACCGCGCACCGCCCGCGCTGAGGCCTGCGGCCATCCCGTTGCACCGCTCCGTCGCCCCGGCCTCGCGCCGGGGTCCCGCTCTTCGCCAGCGCACCGGGCAGCGGTCACGGCCGCCCGAGCGGCTCCGAGCCGCCTCGCCCCGCCGGCTGCCGGCGCGTCGCCCTCTCCGTTGGCCGGAGGGGCCTGGCGGTTACGCCTCCTCCTTCTTCCTCGGCTTGGTCTTGCGACCTTCGTCCGCCGGCTCCGCGCGCTCGACCTCCGCGCCGCTGCCGAGGCCGGCATAGGCGTGGCCGATCTTTTCCCGGCCGCGGTGCGCCGCGTCCGCGATCATCGATCCGGCGCTGATCGCGCCGACGCCGATGCCGGTCGCGGCGGTGCCGGCCTGGTCCCTGAGCGTGTGGGCGGCGCGGCGGACACGGGCGTTGTTGCGGATCGCGGCGGCAGCGGCGATGATCGCGGCAGCGGCCAGATCGGCGACCAGCGGGTGGCGGAGCGCCATCACCGCGCGGCCGCCGGGCCGCCGCAGCCGCTTCGGCACCGTCACGCCGGCAATGTGTTTCGGGAGCTTGGCCTGCTTCTGCTTGCCCATTGCGTCTCTCCTGCGATGTTGCAAATGCGTGACAGAAGGACGAAGCGGACCGCCAAGGGTTCCGCCGCCGACGGAACGGGATGGCGGCGCGGCCCGTTCTCGGCCTTTCGCTGCCCCCTGCTGCTGGAGTCCGTTCATGGCAAAGACCAATCTCAAGAAGATCCGCGCGCTGCCCAAGGCCGTCGCCAAGACCGATACGCGGCTGGCGATTGCGCTCGCCACTGCGGCATTTGCCGGTGGCGCCGCCCTGGTCGCCTGGGCGCTCGGCCGTCGCGGGGAGCGGATCGCCGGTGAAATGTTCCCGCCCAGCCGGGACGACGAGGACAGCATGCCGGCCGGGGACCAGGCGCCCGATCTCGCGCCCGAGGCGCCGCGCCCGATCAGCAGCGACCGCGCGCCGACGGCGTTCCGGCCGGATGCGACCGCGCCCGTGCCGGCGGCCGAGCGCGCCGCGTTCGCGCCGGCGACCATGCCCAACCCGGCAGCGGTGGCCGACGGCGGCTGACCCGACCGGCCGGTCCCCGCGGGGCCCGGCCGCCGGCGCGATCAGGGTGCGGTGCCGGGGGGCTGAGCCTCGGCCAGGATCAGCGCGAACCGGTCGTCCGCGTCCGTCCATTCGGCGACCGGCGTCCACGCACCCGCGCGCAGCAGCAGCCGGGCGTCGCGCGGGCCGTATTTGTGGCTGTTCTCGGTGTGGATCGTCTCGCCCGCGGCCATGGTGAACGCCTCGCCATCGATCGAAAAGGCGATGTCGCGCACCGCTTCGAGATGCATTTCGATGCGGGCGAAGGCATCGTTCCAGACGGCGCGGTGGCGGAACGCCGAAACCGGCAGATCGGCATCGAGCTCGCGGTTGATCCGCTCGAGCAGGTTGAGGTTGAAGGCGGCGGTCACGCCCGCGGCGTCGTCATAGGCGCGCACGAGCGTGTCGACATCCTTGATGCGATCGATGCCGATCAGCAGCATCGCGCCGATCCCCAGCGTCTCAACCATCGCGCGGAGCAGGTTGACGGCGGTGCGCGGCACCATGTTGCCGATCGTCGAGCCGGGGAAGAAGCCGAGCTTCGCCAGCCGGGCGATCTCCGGCGGCGGCTCGATCGGGTGCATGAAATCGGCCTCGAGCGGCAGGATCGACAGCTTCGGGAAATCGGACGCAAGGGCAGCCGCCGATTCGCGCAGGAACTCGCCCGAAATGTCGATCGGCACATAAGCCGCCGGCTCGACCGCAGCCAGGATGTGCGGCGTCTTGACCGACGAGCCGGAGCCGAATTCGACCACCGCGCGGCCCGGCCCGACAAGCCGGGCGACGTCCGCCGCCACCTGCTCCAGCAGCGCGGTCTCCACCCGGGTGGGGTAATATTCCGGCAGCTCGGTGATCTGCTCGAACAGCTGGGATCCGCGCAGATCGTAGAACCAGCGGGCGGGAATCGCCCGTGGTCGCATGCGGAACCCGGCCAGCACATCGGCACGGAAAGCGGGATCGGCCCGGCTGGGCGCAAGCAGATTCATAGGTCCCTCGCCAGACGGACGCCGGTGAACTGCCAGCGCTGATGGGGATAGAAGAAATTGCGATAGCTGGCGCGCAGATGGCCGCGCGGCGTGGCGCAGCTGCCGCCTTTCAGCACGAACTGCCCGCTCATGAACTTGCCGTTATACTCGCCGACGGCGCCCGCGGCCGGGCGGAAGCCGGGATAGGGGCGATAGGCACTGCCCGTCCATTCCCAGACGCCGCCGAACAGCCCGGCATCGCCCGGCAGGGGCCGCACCGGGCCCGCCGCGTCGAGCTGGTTGCCGCCCGCCGGATCATCGCCGGCCGCCGCGCTTTCCCATTCCGCTTCCGTGGGAAGCCGGGCCCCCGCCCAGGCCGCGAACGCATCGGCCTCGTAGAAGCTGACATGGGTGACGGGCGCCGCGCGATCGACCGGCTTCAGCCCGTCCAGGCCGAAGGACAGCCAGCCGCCCTCCCCGTCCCGCTGCCAGTAGAGCGGTGCCTCGATCCCCTCCCGCTGCACCCAGGCCCAGCCATCGGAGAGCCACCAGCGCGGCTCGCGATAGCCGCCGGCATCGATGAAGGCGATCCACTCCGCGGCGCTGACCGGCCGGTCGGCCAGCTGGTGCGGCGCAAGCAGCGTCAGGTGACGCGGCCCTTCGCAGTCGAAGGCGAAGCCCGGCCCGGCATGGCCGATCTCGACCGGGCCTTCCGCGCCGTCCCGCCAGCCAAGCGGCGGCGGCAGCGGCGCGGGTGGCCGGCGCGCCTCCCACAGCGCAGGGGCGAGCGGATTCTGGGCGAAGAGGTGGAGAATGTCGGTCAGCAGCAGTTCCTGATGCTGCTGCTCGTGCTGGCAGCCGAGTGCGATCAGCGCCAGCCGATCCGCGTCGAACGCTGCCAGATGGGCGGTGACCGCGGCATCGACATGCGCGCGATAGGCGCGGATCTCGTCCAAGCTCGGTCGCGTCAGTAGCCCCCGGCGCGGGCGGGCGTGGCGCGGGCCTTCCGCTTCATAATAGCTGTTGAACAGAAAGCCGTAGCGCGGATCGAACGGCCGATAGCCCGGTAGATCGCGCAGCACGAAGGTTTCGAAGAACCAGCTGCTATGGGCGAGATGCCATTTGGCGGGCGAGGCATCGTCCATCGACTGGACGGTCGCATCGGCGTCGCTGAGCGGCGCGGCAAGGGCAAGGCTCAGCGCGCGGACGCGGGCAAACGGGGGCCGCTCTTCGGAGCGGGAAGGCTGGGCCTGAACCGTCATTGCCTCCGTTATAGGTCAGCTTTGCGGCGCTGTCGTGACGCAATGCTGCTGCAATGTCATCGCGATGCGCCGGGAACCCACAGAATGTCGCCGCCATGCCGCGCGGCGACGGCCCGCGCCGCGACGAACAGATGATCGGACAGCCGGTTCAGATACGCGCGCGCCTCCGGATTGAGCGGCGCTTCCGCCGCTGCGGCGACCGCGCTCCGTTCCGCGCGGCGGACGATCGCCCGGGCCAGATGGAGGGCGGCAACGCCCGGCGTCCCGCCCGGCAGAATGAACGAGCGCAACGGTGCGAGCCCCTCGTTCATCGCGTCGATCTCCGCCTCCAGCCGCGCGACCTGGCCCGGCACGATCCGCAGCACCATTTCCGACGGCGTGAAATCGTCGCCGGGCGTCGCGACGTCGGCGCCGAGATCGAACAGATCATTCTGGATGCGGCGGAGGTCCGCAGCGATGGGATCGCTGCCCAGGGCGGCGATCGCGGCGCCGATGGCGCTGTTCGCCTCGTCGACGTCGCCGATCAGGGCCATCCGGGCGGAACTCTTCGGGACGCGCGATCCGTCGACCAGGCCGGTGGTGCCGTCGTCGCCGGTGCGGGTGTAGATTTTCGTCAGCCTGACCATGCCGGCCCCTTAGCGATGCCGCCTGCGCCGAGTCGAGCCTTGGCGCAGGGGGTGCGGTCCGCCGTCCCGGCTTAGCGGGCGAGGAGCATCAGCAGCGCGGCGATCAGCACGGCGATCGCCTGAAAGAAGATCCGCCCCATCATCGCCTTGTTCTGCCGGACGCCGGACTGGCTGGGACCGGTGCCTTGCGCTTTCAGATCCGCCTCCGTCGTCCGCAGGAAAGCGACGACGCCGCGGATCAGCATCGCCAGAGTGGCGAGCATTGCGGCGATGAGCAGCAGGGCGAGGAACGTTGTCATGTCCGCCATCTAAGGTGTCGCGACCGTGAATCCAAGCGGCGCCCGATCCTGCCGCAAGGCGGCGCATAATTCGTCCGGATCGGTGCCGGCCGCGCGGAGCGCGGCGAGCGTCAGTGCCGCGTCCCGCTTGGCGAGGCGGCGCCCCGCCCCGTCGACCAGCAGGCCGTGATGGTGATAGCGCGGGACCGGCAGATCGAGCAGCGCCTGCAGCAGGCGGTGGACATGGGTGGCGGCGAAGAGATCGGTGCCGCGCACCACGTCGGTCACGCCCTGCGCCGCATCGTCCACGGTCACCGCGAGATGATAGCTGGTCGGGGCGTCCTTGCGGGCGAGCACGACATCGCCAAGCAGCGCCGGCACGGCCGTCACCCAGCCGGCATGGGCATCGTGCCAGCGAAGCGGGCCGGCCGCTGCCGCGGCCCTCGCCACGTCCAGCCGCCATGCATGCGGCCGGGCGAGATCGGGATCGACCAAGCCGCGGCACATGCCGGGATAGAGCGGCCCGTCCGGGCCGTGCGGTGCGGTGGCGCTGGCGGCGATCTCGCGGGCAATGTCGGCGCGGGTGCAAAAACAGGGATACACCAGGCCGCGCGCCCGGAGCCGGTCGAGCGCGGCCGCATAGACGTCCAGCCGCTCCGACTGCCGCCAGACCGGCCCGTCCCACTCAAGGCCCAGCCAGGCCAGATCCTCGAGGATGCCGGCGACATGGGTCTCGCGGCTGCGGCCGGGATCGATGTCCTCGATGCGCAAGCGGAAGCATCCGCCGGCCCGCCGCGCCAGATCATGCGCGCGCAGCGCCGAATAGGCGTGGCCGAGGTGCAGCCGTCCGGTCGGGCTCGGCGCGAACCTTGTGGTCAAGTCTGTGGAAAACATCGTGGATCGGGTTGACGGGCTTTCAGGTGGAATGTCATTCCGGCGTCATCTTCGACGGGCAGAGGCCCGGGCAAGGCAAGGGAGAGGCGCAGGTGTACCATCCCGATCTGATCCGGCACCCCGACAGCTGCCCGGCACTCGTGCTCAATGCCGATTACACGCCGCTCAGCTATTACCCCCTCAGTCTCTGGCCCTGGCAGACCGCGATCAAGGCGGTCTTTCTGGACCGGGTCGACATCGTCGAGACGTACGAGAAGGAAGTGCGAAGTCCCACCAGCGCGATGCGGCTGCCCTCGGTCATCGCGCTCAAGCAGTATGTCAAGCCTTCGCAATATCCCGCCTTCACCCGTTTCAACCTGTTCCTGCGCGACAAATTCAGCTGCCAATATTGCGGCACGCCGCGGGACCTGACCTTCGATCATGTCGTGCCCCGCGCCTATGGCGGCCGCACCACCTGGGAAAATGTGACCACCGCCTGCGCGCCCTGCAACCTGAAAAAGGGGGGGCGGACGCCGCGCGAGGCCGGAATGGCGCTCCACGAGCAGCCCTATCGGCCGACGAGCTGGCAGCTGCAGGACCATGGCCGCGCCTTCCCGCCCAATTATCTCCACCAGACCTGGCGCGACTGGCTCTACTGGGACGTCGAGCTGCAGGCCTGATCCGAACGGCGGCGAGAGCGGGCGGCGACACAAGAGTCCGCTCCGCGGTTGCGCTCGGCGGCGCGATTGCCGAGAGGTGATGTCATGGCCGAACTGCCCCCCATCACCCAGAATCCAGACATTCGCTTTCTCGGGCGGCTGCTGGGCGAAGTCATCCGCCATTATGGCGGCGAGGCGCTGTTCCGTCGGACGGAGTATATCCGCTCCGCCTCGGTCGACCGCCATCGCGGCATTGCCGATGCAGACGGCATCGATCTGGGGCTGGATGCGCTGAGCCTCGACGAAACGCTCGCCTTCGTGCGCGGCTTCATGCTGTTCTCGATGCTGGCCAATCTGGCCGAGGACCGGCAGGGCGTCGCGGCCGAAGCGGGCGCCGACCTCGAGAGCGCGGTCGCCGAGCTTGCCCGCCAGGGCATCGGCACCGCTGCGCTTCGCGAGCTGCTCGCCGATGCCCTGATCGCGCCGGTTCTGACCGCCCACCCGACCGAAGTGCGGCGCAAGAGCGTGCTCGATCACCGCAACCGCATCGCCGAGCTGATGGCGCAGCGCGACGCGGGCGCGGCGGAAACCCAGGACGGCGAGCCGATCGAGACCGCGATCGCCCGGCAGATCGCGTTTCTGTGGCAGACGCGCCCCCTCCGGCGCGAACGGCTCTATGTGGCCGACGAAGTCGAGACGGCACGGGCCTATTTCCGCGACGTGTTCCTGCCGGTTCTGCCGGCGCTCTACCGGCGCTGGGAACGGGCGCTCGGCTTCCGCCCGCCGAGCTTCCTGCGGCCGGGAAGCTGGATCGGCGGCGACCGCGACGGCAATCCCTATGTGACCGCCCAGTCGCTCGAGCTCGCGCTTGCGAGCGGCGCCGAGACCGCGCTCGATTTCTACCTGCAGGACGTCCATGCACTTGGCGCCGAGCTCTCGGTGTCGGCAGGTCTCGCGCCGGTCGATCCGGCCGTGACGGCGCTTGCCGATGCCAGCGGCGACGACGCGCCGGCGCGTGCGGACGAGCCGTATCGCCGGGCGCTGTCCGGCATCTATGCGCGCCTCGCCGCCACCCACCGCGCGCTGACCGGCAAGGCGCCACCACGACAGACGGCGATTGCCGCCGATCCTTATCCCGCGCCGGAGGCCCTCGCTGCAGACCTGCGCGCGCTGGCCGGATCGCTCGGCGCAGTCGGCGGGCCGCTGGCGGAGGGCGGCGGGCTCACGCGCCTGATCCGCGCGGTCGAGACCTTCGGCTTCCACCTCGCGACGCTCGATCTGCGCCAGAACAGCGCGGTGCATGAGCGGGTGGTGGCGGAGCTGCTCGCCGCCGCGGGTGTCGCGCCCGACTATCGGACGCTCGACGAAGCGGACCGCATCGCCCTGCTGGAGCGCGAGCTCGAATCGCCGCGGCTGCTGTCGACGCCATTCGCCGCCTATTCGGAGGAAACGACAAAGGAACTCGCGATCCTCCGTGCCGCCGCCGCGGCGCGGGCCCGCTACGGCGCGGGCGCGATCGAGAATTACGTCGTCTCGATGGCGAAATCCGTCTCCGACCTGCTCGAAGTCCAATTGCTGCTGAAGGAAGCCGGGCTCTACCGGCCGGGCGAAGGCGCCGCGCTGATGGTCGTGCCGCTGTTCGAAACCATCGCCGATCTGGAAGCGGCTCCGCGCATCATGCGGGACTGGTTCGCTTTGCCCCGCTCCCTTGCTGCGGCCCGTGCCCGCGGCCACCGCGAAGTGATGCTCGGCTATTCCGACTCCAACAAGGACGGCGGCTATCTGAAGTCGGTCTGGTCGCTTCACGAGGCGAGCGAAGCGCTCAGGGGCGTGTTCGCTGAAGCCGGCGTCGGGCTGCGCCTGTTCCACGGCCGCGGCGGCGCGGTCGGTCGCGGCGGCGGATCGAGCTTTGCGGCGATCCGCGGCCAGCCGCGCGGCACCGTCCAGGGCCGGATCCGCATCACCGAACAGGGCGAAGTGATCGCCGCCAAATATGGGACGATCGAGAGCGCGAGCGCCAATCTGGATGCAATCGCCGCCGCGACCCTGCTCGCCTCGCTCGAGCCCGAGGCGCTCGCCCCTTCGGAGACGCGCCGTTTCGAAGCCGCGATGACGGTCCTCGCCGACGCGGCCTTCGCAGCCTATCGGGGGCTGGTCTACGACACGCCGGAGTTTCCGGCCTTCTTCCGGCAGCTGACGCCGATCGCGGAGATCGCAACGCTCAAAATCGGTTCCCGGCCCGCCAGCCGCACTGCGTCCGACGCGATCGAGGATCTGCGTGCCATTCCCTGGGTGTTCAGCTGGTCTCAGGCGCGGGTGATGCTGCCCGGCTGGTATGGCGTCGGCCAGGCGCTCAAAACCTTTCCGGACCAGCCGCTGCTGGCCGAGATGGCGCGGCGCTGGCCGTTCTTTGCGACGACGCTCGCCAACATGGAGATGGTCCTCGCCAAATCAGACATGGGGATCGCGGCGCGCTATGCCGAGCTGGTCGAGGACATTGACGGGCGGCGCGCGATCTTCGGCCGCATCCGCGATGACTGGCACCGCACCCATGACGCGCTGCTTGCCGTCACCGGGCAGCAGCGGCTGCTTGCGCGCAATCCGAAGCTGGATACCTCGATCCGGCTCCGCCTCCCTTATGTCGAGCCGCTCAATCTGCTCCAGATCGAGCTGCTGAAGCGTCACCGCCAGGGCGAGACGGACCCGCGCATCGCGGAAGGCATCCAGCTGTCGATCAACGCGATCGCAACGGCGCTGCGCAACAGCGGCTGAGCGCTGCGGCAGGAACCGACGGCCCCCGCCAAGCGTCTATGCCGATCGGGCCGCCGCGCCATTGTCGGCGGTCGCTTGCGAAGGTTGCGCGCCATGGTCTGGTATCGTTTCTATCACCTTGGCTCGGACGGCCAGTTCGTCGCCCCGGAAGACTTGAGTGCGGCCGACGATCTGAGCGCGATCCGCAAGGCCCGCGCCGTGCTGAACGCCCATGGTGCCGAGCTGTGGCACGGCCGCCGCAAGATTGCGGATGTGCCGCCCAACATCCGCGCCCGCTCGATCGGACGGCCGGTCGGCCTGTTCGGCGCCTGACGCGGCGGGCGGAGCACGCCTGGGAAAAGGGGTTTTCCTCGTGGCTGTTCAATGGCATCACGGGTGCCAATGGGCCGCTGAGGGGGGGGAAGCGCCATGGAGTTCCTGGGGACAGTCGTCGTCCTGCTGCTGCTCGCCATCGCCGGGCTCAATCTGCTCGAGGCGCATGGCCAGAGCCGCGACGGCGGCGAGTAAAGGGGGCCGCAATGGTCCGCCGCGGCGGGAATGCACGGATCGGCTGACGATCGCCGCGCCCATCCACGTCGCCGCGGGCTGCGCCTGACCAAGCCGGCTCACGATGCAGAAAATGGCGGTGGCCGCCAACGAAATGGGGGCCGGCGTTGCCGCCAGCCCCCACTGCGCCGAGCTTCGAAAGGGTCCGATGCCAGAAGCATCGGGTCTCCGGCTCAGGCGTCGCCTCCCTCACCCTTCCAGCCCTTGCGGGCATCCAGATGGTTCGGCGGCCCTTCTTGGGATGGCCCGGCTTCACGCCTCTCCGCCTCGCGGCTTCGCTGCGTGCGCCCTGCACCATCGCTTCCGGCGCCTGCCCCGAAGTGTCGCTTCCCGGCGAGGCCGTTCCGCTTCCCTTCGGCGTAATCGCCCATTGCAATCCCGCGGCTTTTCTGCTTCTGGAGCGTCGAGCCTCGCGACCACCGTTGCGATCACGTGACGAAGGTCTCACGCACCGCGAGTCGCCCCAAGCGAAATCTGTCCCCACCAGCCTGTGGATAACGGGGATATCGGGGACTGTTTCACTTTTGTGTCAGCCCCCAGCGTCCGGCTGCGTTCGGTGGGGCGTCAGCGGCGCCGTTCGACCAACCAGAACAGCGTCACCAGCGCGGCCGCGAGCGCCAGCCCGGCGAGCAGACCGATCACCGGCTCGCCTGCGAAGCCCGCACCGATCGCCCCGGCAAGCGGCAACACGGCGAACAGACATCCGGCGGAACGGGGGGATTTTTCGCTGACCATTGCGCGCGGCCAATGGCACGTCCCGCCGCGGGACGCCAGCCGGTCCGCATGTCTCTGCATGGCACTTGGTCAACGCGCGGTTGACCGTCGCAAGCCGCCCCGCAGGCGCGATCAGCCATTCTGGCACGGGGCTTGGAACGTCTCCTGCCGCTGTAGCGTAGGAAGGATGTCGATGTTGCCCTATGTCGCCGATCGCTCGATGCTGGCCGACGCCAGCGAGTTGCTCGCGCGCTTCGGAGAGGACGCCGGATTCGAGGCAGCGGCGCGCGCCGATCGCAGCCGTGATCTGGGGAATGTCGTGCATTTCTGCCGCTGGCGGCAGATCGAGCGGCTGATCGTCCTGCTCGCTTCCGACGAGGCGGAAGGGACCATCCACTAACCGCCGGGCGCACCGGTGCGTGCGCCGGCCGCTGCCCTGACCGCAAGCGGCTGGCGGGCCTGCGCGGAAGCGGCTAGGGCCTATGTCCATGACGTGCTGCTCGTCGCGGCGCCGGCGCGCGGCCTGGGCCGCGGTCCTGTCGCCGGTGGCGGCCTTTCTTGCGTGCCCCGCGGCCTCGGCGCAGACCGCTCCCGTGCCTCCGCCCGCACTGGATCCCGATTCGCCGCTGTCGGACCTGCCGGACATCGGTGTCGAATGGCCTGACCTGAACCCGGCGCAGGAAGCGGAGGCCGTCCCCGGCGACGTGATGATCGAGCTGGGATCCGAGCTGCGCTACGCGGTCCGGATCGACGGGCTGGAGCCGGCGCTCCGCGACGCACTCGCGCCACGCTTCGACGCGCTTTCGGCGCTGCGGGCTGGCGAAGAGCGCGCCGCGAATGTCGGCCAGATCGACCGGCGGGCACAGGAGGATGCCACGCTTCTTGCCGAGCTGCTCCGCGCGCGCGGCCATTATGACGCCGTCGTGGATCCCCGCATCACCCGCGCGCCGGCCGGGCTGACGGTGATCCTGGCCGCAACGCCCGGCCCGCGCTACCGCTTTGCCGATGTCGAGATCCGTGGGCTGGACGGGGCCGAGGCGGAAACGGTGCGCGCGGCCTTTCCGATCGCCGTCGGCGCCCCGGTCGATGCGGATGCGATCCAGGCCGCGCTGATCGGGCTGCGTGCCAAGCTGGGCGCGATCGGCTTTCCCTTCGCCCGGATCCCCGATCCGGAGATCGTCGTCGATCATGACCGCGCCGCCGCGCGCCTGGTGCTGGCGGTCGAAACCGGCGGCGCAAAACGCTACGGGCGCGTGATCGTGGCGCCAGGCAGCCTGTTTTCGGCGGAGCATGTCGCCGAAATCGCCCGCTTCCGCCCCGGGCAGCCGTTCGAGGCGCGCGATGTCGAGGATCTCCGCCGGGCACTCATCGCGACCGGCCTTGCCGCCGCGGTGTCGGTGCGGCCGATGCCTGGCGCCGACCCCGAGACGGTCGACATCGCGGTCACCATCGATCCGGCGCCGCCGCGCACGATCGCCGGCGAACTTGGCTACGGCACCGGCGAGGGCGTTCGGGCCGAAGTCAGCTGGCAGCACCGCAATCTGTTCCCGCCGGAAGGCGGGCTGACGCTGCGCGGGATCGCCGGCACGCAGGAGTTCCTGGCGGGGGCAAATCTGCGCCGCAACAACTTCCTCGGCCGGGACCGCGTGCTGACCGCCCAGGCCAGCGTCAGCCGCTTGAACCGCAAGGCGTTCGAGGCGGACTCTATCCTGGTCGGCGTCGGCATCGAGCGGCAGACGAACATCATCTTCCAGAAGAAATGGACGTGGAGCATCGGCCTCGATCTGCTCGCGTCCGACGAGCGGGACAACAGCCGCGTGGATGTCGGCAGCCGCCGACGCACTTTCCTGATCGCGGCGCTGCCCGCGATGCTCAGCTATGACGGGTCAGACGATCTGCTCGATCCGACCCGCGGCTTCCGGCTGGCGGCGCGGGTGTGGCCGGAACTGTCGCTGCAGGCCGGCGCGTTCGGCTATGGCCGCGCCCAGATCGACGGCAGCGTCTATCAGCCGGTGGGGCAGCGCGTGGTGCTCGCCGGGCGCGTGCGGCTCGGCACCATCGCCGGGGCAGCCGCGAGCCGGATCGCGCCCTCCCGCCGTTTCTACGCGGGCGGCGGCGGATCGGTGCGCGGCTATGGCTTCCAGGCAATCGGGCCGCGCGACCTGAACAATGATCCGATCGGCGGCCGCAGCCTCGCCGAATTCGCGATCGAGGCGCGCGTGCGGGTGGGCGCGTTCGGCATCGTCCCGTTCTTCGATGCGGGCACGATCGATCGTTCGCCGCTGCCCGGCCTCGACGCGTTGCGCTTCGGCGCCGGGATCGGCGTGCGCTACCACACCAATTTCGGGCCGATCCGCGTCGATCTCGGCACGCCCGTCAATCCGCAGCCCGGGGATCCCCGCCTGGCCATCTACGTCTCGCTGGGGCAGGCCTTCTGACCGAGGCCGCGCCCCCGCCGCCCGCCAGCGCGACGCGGCCGCACCGCGGCTGGCGGGGGCGGCTGCTCAGGGGCCTGCTGCTCCTGGTCGCCCTGCTGGGATCGGCAGTGGTGCTGCTCGACACCGATATCGGCCACCGTCTGATCGCCGACCGGATCGCCGCGCTCAAGCTCCGCAACGGCTTGGTCGTCCGCATCGGCCGGATCGACGGCTCGCTCTACGGGCGTGCGCGGCTGCGGGACGTGCGCCTTGCCGATCCGGACGGCGTGTTCCTCGTCGTTCCTGCGGCCGATCTCGACTGGCGCCCGCTCGCCTGGTTCGCCAACCGGCTCGACATTCGCCACCTCACCGCCGCCACGGCGCGGATCGAGCGGCTGCCGCGGCTGCGGCGGACCGGTGCCCCCTTCCGCCTTCCCGGCTTCGACGTGCGGCTCGACGCGCTCCGGATCGGCAGGCTGCACATCGCCGCCGGCATCGCCGGCCCGGAACGGACCGGCAGCCTCGCGCTCGCCGCCGACATTCGCGACCGGCGGGCGCGGCTGTCGGGGGCATTCGCCACCAGCGCCGGCGACCGGCTGCGCATCCATCTCGATGCCGCGCCCGAGCGGGACCGGTTCGAGCTTGGCGCCCGGCTCGCGGCACCGGCCGGCGGCGTGATCGGCGGCATCGTCGGCGCCGCGCGGCCGCTGGCGGCGGCGATCGACGGCGCCGGCCGCTGGGCGGATTGGCGCGGCACCGCGACCCTGCAGGCCGGCGGGGCGCCGCTCGTGCAGCTGGCGCTCGCCAACCGGGCCGGCGCCTATCGGATGACCGGATCGCTCGCTCTCGCGTCCGTCACGCGCGGCCGTCTGCAGCGGCTCGCCGGCCCGCGGATCGCTGTCGACGGCCATGCCCGGCTGGACGCGCGGATCCTGACCGGGCAGCTCGCGCTCCGCTCGCCGGCACTGGCCGTCTCAGGCGAAGGCGCTCTGGATCTCGCCCGCGGCGCCTATGACGCGCTGGCAGTCAGAGCGGCGCTGATCGAGCCCGCCGCCCTGTTCCGCAACATGCGCGGCCGCGACGTCCGGCTGCGCGCCTTTTTCGACGGGCCGTTCGGCACGGCCCGCTTCCGCTACCGGATCGATGCACCGGAGCTTGCCTTCGATCGGACCGGCTTCGAGGCCGTGCGGGTCGTCGGCGCCGGCCGCCTTTCGAACGCCCCCGTCACCGTGCCCGCGCGCCTCACCGCCCGGCGGGTGACCGGCGTCGGCGCGGTCGCCGGGGGCATTCTCGCCAATCTGAGCGTCGACGGCGCGCTTCAGGTCTCGGCGCGCGCGATCACGGGCACCGGCCTGCGCGTCCGATCCGACCGGCTGACCAGCCGGGCGGCGCTGTTCGTCGATCTCGTCACCGGCGACTATGACGTCACGCTTGCCGGCGAACTCGCGCGCTATCTGATCCCTGGTCTCGGCATCGTCGACGTGCGGAGCGAGCTGAAAGTCGTGCCCGGGCCGGGCCGCATCGGCACGCGCGTGATCGGCAGGGCCCGCGCCTGGGTGCGGCGGTTCGACAATGCCTTTCTGGCCGGCCTCGCCGGCGGCCTGCCCGAGCTCGAGACGCAGCTCGAACGCGGCCGCGACGGCGTGATCCGCTTCTCCGCGTTGCGGCTGCGCGCGCCGCTGCTCGATCTCCGCGCCGCCGGCCTGCGCCGACGGGACGGCAGCTTCGACCTGACGGCGAGCGGCAGCCACGCCCGCTACGGGCCGGTGCAGCTGGCGCTGGATGGGCGCATCGAGCGGCCGGCGCTCGACATCCGCCTGGCGCATCCGCTGCCTGCCCTGCGGCTTGCCGAGGTCCGCCTGGAGCTTGCGCCGGATGCGGCCGGCTATGGCTATCGCGCCGGCGGCGGCTCGCTGCTTGGCGCATGGACCAGCACCGGCGCGCTGGCCTTGCCCGCGGGCGCGCCGGCGCGCCTGGCGGTCGCGCGGCTCGACGTTGCCGGCACGCGCGCCGCCGGCACGCTCGTCGCCGGGACCGGCGGGTTCGACGGTCGGCTGGCGGTGCGTGGGGCCGGCCTTACCGGTGCGATCGACTTCGACCGGCCGGGGCAGGTGCAGCGGATCGCGGTCGACCTCGATGCGGACAATGCCCGCCTCCAGCTCCGTCCCGAACTGGCGATCCGCCGTGGCGCCCTTGACGGCGAATTCCTGCTCAAGCCCGACGGTCTGGTGAGCGATGCGACGCTCACCGCCCGCGGCCTCCGCCGGGGAACGCTGTCCCTCGCTCAGCTTGCCGTCCAGGCGCGGCTGCGGGACGGCGCGGGAGAAGTGAAGGCGGCAATCGCCGGCGCGCGCGGCCGCGCGTTCGAGCTGCAGATGGTCGCCGGCATCGCGGCGGACCGGGTGCTGCTGCGCGCCGACGGCACGATCGATCGCAAGCCGCTCACGCTTCAGGCGCCGGCCGAATTCGTCCGCGCGGGCGACGGCTGGCGCCTGCGCCCGGCGCGGCTGCGCTATGCGGGCGGCCATCTCGATCTGGCCGGCAGCCTGACTCCGGCGGAGACGATGGTCGAGGCGTCGCTTGCAGCCATACCGCTGTCCGCGTTCGACATTCTGAAGCCGGATCTGGGGCTGGACGGATCGGTTACCGGCCGCTTCGGCTATCGCCGCGCCGCCGGCGGGCTGCCGGCCGGCTCGGCCGCGCTCACGATCCGCGGCCTGTCCCGCGCAGCACTGCTGCTCTCGTCCCAGCCGATCGATCTTGGCGTGAATGCCGTGCTGGGGGACGGCCGTGCCGGGATCCGCGCGGTCGCGGCGAGCGGCGGCCGGACGATCGGCCGGGCGCAGGCGCGGCTCGCGCCCGTGCGCGCCGATCTCGACGTGGCGGACGCGCTGCTCGGCGCGCCCCTGGTCGGTCAGCTCCGCTACACCGGTCCGGCCGATACGCTGTGGCGCCTGTCCGGCATCCGCCAGTTCGATCTGTCCGGCCCCGTGGCGATCGCGGCAGACGTCGCGGGCAGCCTTGCCGATCCGGCGATCCGCGGCTCACTGCGGCTGTCCGGAGCGCGGCTCGAAAGCGCGACCACCGGGACCGTGCTGGCCGACCTGAGCGCAGCAGGCCGGTTCGCCGGCTCCCGGCTCGCGGTCGAGGCATTCACGGCGAGCGCGGGGACGGACGGCCGCGTGACCGGCACCGGCAGCTTCGATTTCGGCGCGGCCCGCGGCGTTGCGATGGACCTGCGCGTCGACGCCGAGCGCGCGGTGCTGATCAACCGCGACGATCTCGGCGCGACCGTGACCGGTCCGCTCGCCATCCGCTCGGACGGCTTTGGCGGCCGCATCTCAGGGCAGATCGTGCTCGATCGCAGCCGCTACCGGCTCGGGCGCGCCGCTGCCCAGGCCGTCCCGCGACTCGCCGTCACCGAAGTCAACCGGGAGACGGACGGCGATCCGGCAGGCAGCGGCACCGGCCCCTGGCTCCTCGATCTCCAGGCGGTGGCGCGCAACCGGCTGATGGTGAGCGGCCTCGGCCTCGACAGCGAATGGCGCGCACGCTTCGACATTGGCGGCACCGTGCTCGAACCGACGCTGCTTGGCGAAGCGACGCTGCTGCGCGGCGGCTATGAGTTCGCCGGCCGCCGTTTCGAGCTCGATCGCGGCGCGATCCGGTTCAACGGCGCGAGCCCGCCGGATCCGGTGCTCGACATTTCAGCGCTTGCCAATCTCCCCGGCCTGAACGCGTCGATTCGCGTGACCGGCACAGGCCTGAAGCCCGAGCTGGCCTTCACCTCCACCCCAGCGCTGCCCGAGGACGAGCTCTTGTCCCGCCTGCTGTTCGGCACCTCGATCACCAACCTTTCGGCGCCGGAGGCCGTGCAGCTGGCAAGCGCCGTCGCGGCGCTGCAATCGGGCGGCGGCCTCGATCCGATCAACCAATTCCGCCAGGCGATCGGGCTCGATCGGCTGCGGGTGTTGCCGGCCGATCCGGCGCTTGGGACCGGCACTGCGGTGGCGGCAGGCAAGTATCTGACCCGTCGGGCCTTTGTCGAAATCGTGACGGATGGCCAAGGCTATTCCGCCACACGGGTCGAGTTTCAGATCACGCGCTGGCTTTCGCTGCTCTCGAGCATCTCGACGATCGGGCGGCAGAGCGCCAACGTCCGGATATCCCGCGACTATTAGCTTGAAGCCGGGCGCTGCCCTCCTACATCTAGGCGGCCGGTTCGGTTCGCCCGCGGCGACCGGGTCTGCGCGCCTCGAAAGGGCCTGACGCGGCCGGTCCCGCGGACGGGCGGCGCGGCTTGCCTCCCTTAGCCGCGCCGCCGAAACTCGCCATCCGGCAGCCGCTCCGCCAGCGCCGCGGTCAGCAGCGCCGGCCGGCCGCCATAGGCCAGATAGAGATCCGGCTCGATCGCTTCATATTCGATGAGCGCCAGCCGGCCATCCGGCCGCCGGACGAGATCGATGCGGGCGTAGAGCGCGCCGGGCGGCACTGCCCGGTTCACGGCAGCCGCCACCGCCAGCGCTTCGCCGTCGGGCACCCAGGGGCCGACCGTGCCGCCGAATTGCGGCTGGACGCGGAAATCGCCCGCGGCCGCCACTTTCCTGACCGCGTGGCTGAAGCGGCCGCCCAGATAGAAGAGCGAATATTCCCCTTCTTCGCCGATCGAGGGCAGGAAGGGCTGGAGCATCGCATCGGCCAGCGCGGGCGGCGCCATGCCGCGGCGCAGGCGGGCCGTCCGGTCGCTGCCGGCCGAGACTTGCGGCTTCACCACCAGCTCGTTCGTGCCGAAGCGGTCGAACGCGGCGGCAGCTTCGGCCGCATTCCCGAACAGCGTCGGCACCACCGGCACGCCGGCCGCTTCGAGGCTCAGGAGATAGGTCTTGCGCGTGTTCCAGGCGAGCAGCGCCGGCGGGTTGAGCAGCGGTACCGTGTCCGGCCAGGCGGCGAGCAGGTCGCTCCACCGCTCGAGCTGCTGGTGATAGCCCCAGGCAAGAAGCGCAAGCGCGGGCACATCGCCAGGCCCGTCCGGCCATGGCCGCGCGGTCGCGTCCCAGCCGGCGGCAGCGAGGAGCGAGCGATAGCGCGCGAACTCCGCCGCTGCCGCTGCGGACCAGGCGCCGCCGGCCGGCGGAACGAGAATGTCGATCCGCCGCACGGCGCGCGCCGGGCCCGTCAGCCAGGCTCGCCGACCACCGTCTTCACTTCCATGAAGTCGGCAAGGCCATAGCGGCCGTTCTCGCGGCCATTGCCGGACTGCTTGTAGCCGCCGAACGGCGCCGCCGGATCGGGCGACCAGCCGTTGATGGTGACCAGCCCCGCGCGCAGGCGGCGCGCCACCCGCGCGGCACGGGCAGGATCGCCCGAAATCGTGGCGGAGAGGCCATAGGGTGTGTCGTTCGCGATCCGGATCCCCTCTTCCTCGTCCGCATAGGCCGTGATCGTGGCGACCGGCCCGAACACTTCCTCCTGCGCGATCCGCATGGCCGGCGTTACATCCCGGAAGAGGGTCGGGCGAACATAGAAGCCGCGGTTGACGCCATCCGGCAGGCCGGTCCCGCCGGTGACGAGCGTTGCGCCCTCGTCGATCGCGCTCTGGATCAGGCCCTGGATCTTCTCCCACTGGGCGCGATTGACGACGGGGCCGAGATGGTTGCCTTCGGCCAGCGGATCGCCGACCGACGTCGACTCCATCATCGCCTTGATGACGGCGGCCGCTTCGTCGACCTGCGACTGGTGGACGAGCACGCGGGTCGGCGCGATGCAGCTCTGCCCCGTGTTCGCAAGCACGCCCATCACCGTGGGCGGCAGCACATCCGCCAGCGCCGCGCCCTCCAGCACCAGATTGGGCGCCTTGCCGCCCAGTTCCTGATGGACTCGCTTGACCGTCGGTGCGGCCGCGGCGGCGATGGCGACGCCGGCGCGGGTGGAGCCGGTGAAGCTCACCATGTCCACGTCCCGGTGCGCGGACAGCGCGGCGCCGACCGTCGGCCCATCGCCCTGGACCAGGTTGAAGACCCCGGCGGGAACGCCGGCTTCGTGGAGGATCTCGGCGAAGATCGCCGCACAGGCCGGCGTCTCTTCAGAAGGTTTCAGCACCATCGTGTTGCCGGCCGCGAGCGCCGGCGCAACCTTCGCCGCAATCTGGTTGAGGGGCCAGTTCCACGGCGTGATCATCGCGACCACGCCGATCGGCTCATGCACCACCCGGGCGCGACCGATCATCTCCTCGAACGGGAAGTCGCGGAGCGCTTTCAGCGTGTAGATGAAGTGGCCAAGGCCAGCCGGCGCCTGCGCACCAAGGGCGAGGCCAAGCGGCGCGCCCATCTCGATCGCCATGGCCCGGCCGAGATCGGGAATGCGCGCCTTGTAGGCGGCGACGATCCGCTCGAGCAGCGCGGCGCGGCTTTCGACGCTCGTCTCGGCAAAGCCGGCAAAGGCCCGGCGCGCGGCGGCGACGGCCCGGTCGACATCGGCGACGCTGCCGAGCGTGATCTCGGTGCACGGCTCTTCCGTCGCCGGATTGATCACCTGGTGGCGGCGCCCGCCATCGCTCGCCACCCACGCTCCATCGATGTAATGCTGCAGATACTCCATCACGGCACGCTCTCCTGATCGGCTTTGGCCGCCAGTTTGCGTTTTCGTTCGCAACTGGCAAGCGCCAATCGGCGGATGCGCGCGCCCGCGGGGCGAAGGACAGCAGCAGACCGCCGGTCGTGCGGTGCCGGAGCGACGAGGGACTCGGCGTCGCTCCGGCCCCTGGCCGGATCAGGTTCAGCGCGACGCGATCGACCGGGTCCGGTCAAGACCCCGCCGGGCAAGGTCGTGCGACCAGGCCGGCGCACGCGTCGCCGTCGCCATCAGCACATTTTCGCCGGTCAACACTTCGCGATAGAGCGCCATTGCCTGCTCGGCACGGCCGGTCTTCGCATACACATGGGCAAGGTTCAGCAGCACCGAAGGCTCGCCGGGCTCCGCCGCGCGCTGGGCGATCAGCCGCGCTTCCGCGGCCGTCAGATCGTCACGCTGGATGGCATTGAAGCCGTAACGCTGTTCCTGCGTCTGCACCTGGGCCGTCGCTGCCGACGCGACCATCGCCCCGCCCAGCACAAGGATAGCCAGTCCACGCATCGCAAACTCCTTTCACTCAAATGACTCTTTCGTGAAAGCAGAATGACATTTGTGTGACAGATGTCAAAACGGATTTTCGGAAATTATGCTATTTCCCTGTTTTTGCTCGTATATTAGCCGGTCGCCCGCGACGCTTTAGTGGCCGAGGACGCTGTCGGCGGCCGCCATCGTCACGACTCGACTCCCCGTCCGGCAATGCGAACCTCAGGCTCCCGGTCACCGGATTGGCTTCGACGAGGCGGAGCTTCAGGCGCATCCCGCTGGCATATTCGGTCCCGCTCTCGTCCCCGCTCAGCGTCTGACTGGCCTCGCTCCAGCGGAAATATTCGCGGCCGAGCGTCGACACCGGCACCAGCCCGTCGCCTCCCAGCCCTTCGACGGTCGCGAAAAAGCCGAACGGCTGGACCCCGGTGATCCGCGTTTCGACAACATCGCCGACGCGTTCGGAGAGATAGGCTGCGACATAGCGGTCGATCGTCTCCCGTTCGGCCTCCATGGCCCGCCGCTCGAGATTGCTGATCGCTTCCCCGATCAGATCCATGGCGGCGGTTTCGCCCGGCGTCAGCCGAGTTTCGGCGACAGCGGGCGCAAGTCCCCAGGCCCCCGCCAGGGCGCGGTGGACGAGCAGGTCGGCATAGCGGCGGATCGGGCTGGTGAAATGGGCATAGGAGCCGAGCGCCAGCCCGAAATGGCCGGCGTTGAGCGGAGCGTAATAGGCCTGGGTCTGGCTGCGCAGGATCTGCTCCATCACCTGCGGCCGGAACTCCGCGTCCCCGACCCGCTCGATGATGCGGTTGAACGTAGCCGGGCGGACCACCTGTCCGAGCGCGAACTCCACGCCGAACGTCTTCAGATAGTCCCGGAGCGCGACCAGTTTCTCGCGGCTGGGCGGTTCGTGGACGCGGTACATGACCGGCGCCTGCTTCGCTTCCAGCGCCTTGGCCGCGGCAACGTTGGCGGCGATCATATAGTCTTCGATCAGCTTGTGCGCATCGAGCCGCTCGCGCGGGGCGACCGAGAGGATCCGCCCGCGCTCGTCCAGCATCACGCGTCGCTCCGGCAGGTCCAGCTCCAGCGGCTCGCGCTTCGCCCGCGCCCGGTGCAGGGCCTGCCAGCAGTCCCACAGGGGCCGGAGGGCGGTGTCGACCAGCGCTGCCGGCACGCTGCTTTCGCCCCCGTCGATCGCTGCCTGTGCATCCTCATAGGCGATGTTGGCGGCGATCCGCACGACCGCACGGGCGAAGCGCCAGCCGGCGATCTGCCCGTCCTTTCCGATCTTCAGATGGGCGACCAGTGCCGCGCGGTCGACGCCTTCCTTCAGGGAGCAGACATCGGCCGACAGCGTCTCCGGCAGCATCGGCACCACCCGGTCCGGGAAATAGACGCTGTTGCCGCGCTTGCGGGCTTCCCGGTCAAGCGCGGAGCCGGGCCGGACATAGAAGCCGACATCCGCGATCGCGACGATCGCGTTCCAGCCATCGTCCGTCGCTTCCGCCCAGACCGCATCGTCATGATCGCGCGCATCGGCGGGATCGATCGCGACGATCGGCAGGTGGCGCAGATCCTCCCGCGCGCCCAGATCGAGCGTCGCCACCCGCCCGGCTTCGGCCACTACGTCTTCGGGGAACGCATGGGGGATGCCGTGCCGGTGGATCGCAATCAGCGAGAAGCTGCGTGGTTCGAACGGATCGCCGAGCCGCTCGACGACGCGCGCCGTCAGCCGGGGCGGGCGGCCGGTCTTCTCGGCCAGCACGAGATCGCCGACCTCCGCCGTGCCGCGGTCGGACACCGGAAAGTCTCGCCGCTCGCGTTTCTCGACGCCCTGCAGGAACCAGCGCTCGCCTTCCTGATGGAGCACGCCGAGCATCAACTCGGAGCCGCGGGCAAGCGTCTTCATCGGATGGGCGAGCCAACCCTTCCCCAGTTCCTCGGTGCGGGCGAGGATGCGGTCGCCGGGGCCGAGCGCGGCCTGGCGCTTGCGCTCCTTCACCCGCAGCCGAGGCGGCGCCACATCCGCTTCCCACCGCTCGGGAACGGCCCAAGCCTGGCCCGAATCGTCGACATCCACGATCCGCAGCACCGTCACTTTCGGCACGCCGCCCATCTTGTGGAAAGCGCGGCCGGGGGCACTGTCGATCAGGCCCTCGTCCGCCATGTCCTTGAGAAGCGCCTTGAGGGCGATCTTGTCGGCGCCCGACAGGCCGAAGGCGCGCGCGATCTCGCGCTTGCCCGCCGGCTGGTCGGACGAGGTGATGAAATCGAGGATCTGCTCGCGGCTGGGGAGGCCCGGGGTTCGGTTCGGTTTCGGCATGATGTTCCTTACGCCTCGCCTTCAACCGCCGTCATCCCGAACTTGTTTCTGTGGTTCAGATTTGCGCAGCGCTCGGCTAAACGACAGCGGTGTCACACGATCTTCTGATCATCGGCGGCGGCATCAACGGCGCGGCCATCGCGCGGGAAGCGGCGCTGAACGGCCTGAGGGTCCTCCTGGTCGAGCGCGGCGACCTGGCCGGCGCCACCTCCTCGGCGTCGACCAAGCTGATCCATGGCGGCCTCCGCTATCTCGAATATTACGAGTTCAAGCTGGTCCGGGAGGCGCTGATCGAGCGGGAGCGGCTGCTGTGCCTCGCCCCGCACATCATCTACCCGATGACGTTCGTGCTGCCGCACGAACACGCGGTGCGCCCGGCCTGGATGGTTCGCGCCGGCCTGTTTCTCTACGACCATATCGGCGGGCGCATGTCGCTGCCAAAGTCGCGGCGCGTGGCCCGACCCTCCCCGCTCCTCGCGCCGCTCAAGGGCACGGCGCGCGGCTTCACTTATTCGGACGCCTGGGTCGACGATGCCCGGCTGGTGGTGCTGAACGCGATCGACGCCGCCGCGCACGGTGCTGAGATCGCGACGCGCACCGAGCTCGTCTCGGCCCGGCGGGAGGGCGCGCTGTGGCGCGCCAGTCTGAGCGACGGGCGTGCGGTCACCGCCCGCGCGGTCGTCAACGCTGCCGGCCCCTGGGTCCCGGACGTGGCGCAGAAGCTGGGCGTCAACGCGAAGTCCGGCGCGCGGCTGATCCGCGGCAGCCATTTGATCCTGCCGCAGCTGTTCGTCGGAGAGCAGGCCTATATCCTGCAGCAGCCCGATCGCCGGATCGTCTTCGCCATTCCCTACGAAGGCGACAAGACGCTGGTCGGCACCACCGACGTCCCGGTCGAGGATCCGGCCGATGCCCGCATCTCGGACACCGAGACCGACTATCTGCTGGCCGCGGTCAACCGCTATTTCGCGCGGCAGAGCAGCCGTGCGGACATTGTCGCGACCTATTCCGGCATTCGCTCGCTCTATGACGACGGCGCGAGCGAGGCGCGCCAGGTGACGCGCGACTATGTGCTGGAGCTGGATGCGTCCGGCCCGCCCCTCCTGTCCGTGTTCGGCGGCAAGATCACGACGGCGCGGCATCTGGGCGAAGTGGCACTGGCACGGCTGGCCGGGCCGCTTGGCCTGACGGCCGCCCCGGCCAGCCGCACCCGCCCCTATCCGGGCGGAGACATTGCCGGTTTCGATCGCTTTCTCGAGAGCGTCCGGCAGCGCTGGCCCTGGCTGGGGGCGGCGCGGAGCCTGCGCATGGCGCGGGCCTATGGAACGCTGCTCGACGACATTCTCGGCGACGCAACCGACGCCGGCGAGGAATTCGGCGCCGGCCTCGGCAGCCGCGAAGCCGACTGGCTCGTCACCCGCGAATGGGCGCGGACCGCCGACGACATCCTCTGGCGCCGCACCAAGCTCGGGCTGACGGGCGCTGTGGATGTGGAAAGGCTGGAGCGATTTCTCGAGGCGCGAACGCCCCCCTCTCCCCGGCGGGGAGAGGTCGAGTCAGGCGCCAGCCTGACCGGGTGAGGGGGCTCGAAGCCCGTCGCGACCGGCATCGAGCCCCCTCACCCCAGCCCTCTCCCCGCAGGGGAGAGGGAGCCGCGCTCAGTAGCTCCGCCCGACCAGCACCCGCTCGACCGCCGGCGCGCCGGTGAAGATGCAGCTCCCCTCGGGAGCGCCGGCGCCTGCGGGCACGTTGCGCAGCGTCAGCTTCAGGCCCTTCAGCCGCTGATCCACCGCGTCGAGCGCGGCGCCGCTGGGGCGGGACCAATTCACTTCCAGCCAGCCGGGGGCTTTCTTGCCGTCTGCGAAAAATGCCTCCAGCGCCGCCCACTCGGTCACGTCGCGGCGGATGTTCGCATCCAGCCGCGCTTTCGCCTCGGCGTAGAGCCCGGCCTGGATCTCCTCAAGCTGGGCGACGACGCCGGCGACGAACGCCGGTCGCGGCAGCACGCTGCTCGCGAGCTTCCCGCTCTCCTGGTAGAGCCGATCGCGGCGGATCGCGCTCACGGCGCCCGCCGCCATGTCGCGCGGGCCCACTTCGACGATGATCGGTGCCCCTTTCTTCACCCAGGCCCAGCGCTTGTTCGACGCCTTGGCGGCGCGTGCATCGAGATGGGCCCGGACCGGCTCACCAAAGGCCGTGCACGCATTCAGCTCGGCCACGAGGCTGCGGCAATAATCGAGCAGCTCGGCATCCTCGGGGGCATCGCGCAGCATCGGCACGATCACGATCTGCCACGGCGCAAGACGCGGCGGCACGCGCAGCCCGTCGTCATCGCCATGTGTCATGATCATGCCGCCGATCATCCGCGTCGACACGCCCCAGCTGGTGGTCTGGGCCGGCTCGAACTGCCCTTCGGCGTTCTGGAAACGGATGTTCTGCGCTTCGGAAAAGGTCGTCCCCAGGAAGTGCGAGGTGCCCGCTTGCAGCGCCTTCCCATCCTGCATCATCGCTTCGATCGAATAGGTGGCGACGGCACCCGGGAAGCGTTCGTTTTCGGGCTTCTCGCCGGCGATCACCGGCATCGCGACGCACGCCTCCGCGAACTCGCGATAGACCTCCAGCATGCGCAGCGTGTGCGCGCGCGCCTCTGCCTCGCTGGCATGGGCGGTATGGCCTTCCTGCCAGAGGAATTCGGCAGTGCGGAGGAACATGCGGGTGCGCATTTCCCAGCGCACCACGTTCGCCCACTGGTTGATCAGGATCGGCAGGTCGCGCCAGGACTGGATCCAGCGCGCCATCGCGGCGCCGATCACGGTCTCGGACGTCGGCCGCACGACCAGCGGTTCTTCCAGCCGGGCATCGGGATCGACGACGAGCCTGCCGTCCACCGCCTTCAGCCGGTGATGGGTGACGACCGCCATCTCCTTCGCGAAACCCTCGACATGCTCCGCTTCCTTCTCGAAATAGGAAAGCGGGATGAACAGCGGAAAATAGCAATTCTCATGGCCGGTCGCCTTGATGCGATCGTCGAGCAGCCGCTGCATTCGCTCCCAGATGCCATAGCCCCAGGGCCGGATCACCATGCACCCGCGGACACCGGACTCCTCCGCCATGTCGGCTTCCGAGACGACGGCCTGATACCAGGCCGCAAAATCCTGGGCGCGGGTGACGGGGAGGGCGTGCTTGATGGTCATGCGCCGGCCTGTAGCGGGGAGCCGCCCGGAATCAAATCCTCCCCGGAACGGGGAGGGTGTCGCCGTCGCGCTCCCTCACCCGGTCGGCTCCGCCGCCTCGGGCCTCTCCCCGCGGGGGAGAGGTAGCCCCCGGATCAATCCAGCATCTTGATGATGCCGGAGAAATCGAGGCCGCCATCGCCGCCGTTCGCAAAGGCCTGGTAGAGCGCGAGCGCCTCGGCGCCCATCGGCACCGCCGCATTCGCCTCCGACGCCGCCTGCATCGCAAGCTTCAGATCCTTGAGCATCAGCGCGGCCGCAAAGCCGCCCTGATACTCCCGGTCGGCCGGGCTGTCCGGGCCGACTCCCGGCAGCGGGCAATAGCTGGTCATCGACCAGCATTGGCCGGAGGCCTTGGACGCGATGTCGTAGAATGTCTGCGGGTCGAGGCCGAGCTTCTTGGCGAGCAGGAAGGTCTCGCAGGTGGCGATCATCGAGGCGCCGAGGAGCATGTTGTTGCAGATCTTCGCGGCCTGACCGGCCCCGCTGGGCCCGGCATGGATCACGGTCTTCCCCATTTCGGCGAGGATCTGTTCGGCGCGGGCGAAGGCATCCTTCGAGCCGCCGACCATGAAGGTCAGGGTGCCGGCGGCCGCTGCGGCAATGCCGCCCGACACCGGTGCGTCGACTGCCGCCAGGCCCTTCGCGGTGGCCGCTTCGGCGACGCGGCGCGCGGTCGTCACGTCGATCGTCGAGCAGTCGATCAGCAGCGCCCCGGTCGGCGCGGCACCGAACAGCGCGGTTTCGTAGACTTCGGCGACATGGGTCCCGGCGGGCAGCATCGTCACCACCGCCTCGGCGCCCTGGGCGGCATCCGCCGCGCTCGCGACCGGCAGGCAGCCGGCCTTCTTCGCGCGGGCAAGCGCGTCGTCCGACAGGTCGAAGGCGCGCACATCATGCCCTGCCTTCGCCAGATTGGCGGCCATTCCGCCGCCCATGTTGCCGAGCCCTATGAAACCGATGCGTGCCATGTTCTTCTCCAGAGCGACCCGCCGTCCAGCGGCGGGCGCAGGACTATTTCCCCGACCAGACGCCGGGCCGTTTCTCGACGAAAGCCGCCATGCCTTCCTTCTGGTCGGCGGTGCCGAACAGGCCGTGGAACAGGCGGCGTTCGAACAGCACGCCCTGCGCCAGCATGGTTTCGAAGGCCGCGTTCACCATTTCCTTGTTGGCGATGGCGGCGAGCGGCGGCATCCCGGCGATGGTGGCGGCCGTCCTGAGCGCTTCCTCGACCAGCGCCTCGGCCGGGACGATCCGCGCGACAAGGCCCGCCCGCTCCGCTTCCTCCGCGTCCATCATCCGCCCGGTCAGGCACATCTCCATCGCTTTTGCCTTGCCGATCGCCCGGGTCAGCCGCTGCGATCCGCCCATGCCGGGGGAGACGCCGAGCTTGATTTCCGGCTGGCCGAATTTGGCGCTGTCGGCGGCAATGATGAAATCCGCCATCATCGCGACTTCGCAGCCACCGCCCAGCGCATAACCGGCAACGGCCGCGATCCACGGCTTGCGCGTCGCCGTGATCTTCTCCCACCCGGCGAAGAAATTAGAACCATACATGTCGGCGAAACCCTGCGCCGACATCTCCTTGATGTCGGCGCCGGCGGCGAACGCCTTTTCGCTGCCGGTCAGCACCAGGCAGCGCTGGCCGGGATCGGCGTCGTAGCCGGCAAAGACCTCGATCAGCTCGGCCAGCACCTGGCTGTTGAGCGCGTTGAGCGCCTGGGGCCGATTCAGCCGCACCAGAGTGACGGCGTCATGCCGCTCGATCAGGATCGTTTCGTAGGCCATTCTTCCTCCGATCGTCTGTTGGTCCGTCGTCCCGATGCCGGTTCGGGGAGATTGTGGGTGGTGACGATGGTCGCCGCGTCGATCCGGTCGGGCGCCCCCGGCTGGCCGCCCGCGCGTCAATCCACCGGCGACCAGGCCTCGGCCGCAGGCAGAGGCGCAAAGATGGTGTCGATCATGTGATCGGTCACGCCTTCCGGCGTCGCCGGATCCCAGCGTGGCGCATTGTCCTTGTCGACGATCACCGCGCGCACGCCTTCGATGAAGTCATGGCGCTGCACGACATGGGCGGCGACCGCATATTCCTGCCGCATCTCGTCGGCGAAATCCTGCATGTGGGCGCCGTGGAACAGCAGTTTCAGCGCCACTTTCATCGTCTGCGGCGATTTGGTCCGAAGCGTCGCGAGTTCGGTCCGCGCCCAGTCGGAATCGTCGGCCTCGAGCGCAGCGAAGATGTCCTCGAGCCGGTCGGACGCGAACAGCCGGTCGATCCGCTCCAGATTTGCCTCGATGCGGGCGGGTGGCGGCTCCTCGGCAAAAGCCTCGAGGATGGCCTCGAGCGCGGAGGGATCGGCGGCGATCTTCGCCTTCGCTTCGTCGAGCGCGGCAGACGGGAGATAATGCGTGGCGATGCCGAGCAGCATGCATTCGGCGCCGTCCAGGCGCGCGCCGGTCAGCGCGAGGAACTGGCCCACCCGCCCGGGCAGCCGCGACAGGTACCAGCCGCCGCCGACGTCGGGGAACAGGCCGATTCCGGTCTCCGGCATCGCAAAGCGCGTCTGCTCGGTCGCGACGCGGAAGCGGCACGGCATGGCAAGGCCGACACCGCCGCCCATCGTGATGCCGTCCATGAACGCGACGGTCGGCTTCACATAGGTGAACAGCCGGTGGTTCATCCGATACTCGGTGTGGAAGAACGATCGCGCCTCGGCGCCGTCCTTCGCGCCCGATTCCGCGAGCATCCGGATGTCTCCCCCGGCGCAGAAGCCGCGCCCTTCGGCATGGTCGATCAGCACCGCCTGGACGGCCCCGTTGCCGCGCCAGTCCTCAAGCGCCGCCGAGATCGCCGCGCACATGTCCGTCGTCAGCGCATGGATCGCCTTGGGCCGGTTCAGCCGGATGCGGCCGACATGGCCGTCCTGCTCGATCAGGACCGCGACCGTCATTGCCGCACCAGCTCGCGGCCGATGATCATCCGCATCACCTGGTTCGTGCCTTCGAGGATCGAATGGACGCGCAGATCGCGCCAGAACCGCTCGATCGGATAGTCCATCAGATAGCCATAGCCGCCGTGGAGCTGCAGGGCGCGGTCGACCACCGACGATCCGGTGTCGGTCGCGAAGCGCTTGGCCATTGCCGCAAAGCGGGTCTTGTCCGGCGCGTTCGCCGTCACCTTGGCAGCGGCGGTGTAGAGCAAGGTGCGCGCCGCCTGCAGCTCGGTCTCCATGTCGGCGAGCATGAACTGGGTGTTCTGGA
>ERZ1066122.760-NODE-760-length-31526-cov-10.350386_pt1 | contig 31526 bp, 18 predicted proteins | sample MGYA00382769_ERZ1066122 | MGnify/ENA primary metagenome ERZ1066122 (study PRJEB33369, sample SAMEA5778352) | biofilm metagenome | biome: Industrial cooling water; feature: Water cooling tower basin; material: Biofilm | place: United Arab Emirates | collected... | reverse complement strand
TGGCCCACGTCACCGTGCGGCCCGTCAGCACATTGCCGCGCGCATCACGCAGCACGGCCGATGCATTCGTCGTTTCACCAATCAGCAGCGACGAGTCGCCAAGCACCGCATTCACGCTGGCCACCGGCGCCGGCGCCACGCTGAACACGATCGCACTGCTCACCCCTTCACTCGTCGCGGTCACCGTCGCCGAGCCGACACTCACCGCCGCCACGCGTCCCGTGCCGCTCACCGTTGCCACGGCCGCATTCGACGTGCTCCAGGTGATCGTGCGACCGGTGAGCACGCTGCCACCAGCGTCGCGCAACACGGCGGTGATCGGTACGGTGTCGAACACGATCAACGACGAATCGGGCGCACTCAACTGCACGGACGCCACCGGTTGCACACTGACGGTCACCACGACGCCATCGCTGACTCCTTCGCTCGTGCCCGTGATGGTCGCGGTGCCGGCGCCAACGGCCGTGACGAGCCCCGTTGTCGCATTCACGGTGGCCACGGTCGCGTTGCTCGTGGCCCACGTCACCGTGCGGCCCGTCAGCACATTGCCGCGCGCATCACGCAGCACCGCCGTCGCGGGCGTCGTCACGCCCACCAGCAGCGACGAATCGCCGAGCAGCGCATTCACGCTGGCCACCGGCGCCGGACTCACCTGCACCGGCAACGTCCCCGTCACCCCTTCACTCGTCGCGCTCACGGTCGTGGTGCCCACACCAACCGCAATCAGTCGACCCGTCGCGTTGACGCGCACCTTGGTCGTGTCGGCACTCGTCCACGTGAGCGCGCGCCCCGTCAGTACGGCCCCCGTCGACGAACGCACCACCGCCGTCGCCTGCACGGTGTCGTGCACAATGAGCGTCGAGTCCGGTGCCGACACATCCACGCGCGCCACCGGAATCGGCGTCACCGTGAGTCGCGCCGAACCCGTCACGCCTTCACTCGTCGCCACAATGTCAGCCGTCCCCAGGGCCACGGCCGTCACCACGCCGGCAGCCGACACCGTCGCCACCGCATCATTGCTGCTGCGCCACGTCACGGCGCGTCCAGTGATCACCAGACCGGTCGCGTCGCGTGTCGTCGCCGTGGCCTGTGTGGTCGCACCCAGCGTCACCGACGGCGCACTCAACACGACCGAGACCGAGGCCACCGGTACGGGCACCACGAGCAGGGCGAGCGTCGCGCGCACCCCGTCGATCGTGGCGCTGACCTCGGCGGCACCGATACTCACCGCGCGCACGACACCTTCACTCGAGACCACCGCCACCGCCGGCTGCGCACTGGCCCATTGCACGGGCCGCCCCAGAATCACGCGACCATTCGAATCGCGCGCCGTCGCGGTGTACGTACGCGTCGTCTGCACAATCAGTTCGGCCGAGGTTGGCGCGATCTCGACGCGCGCCACCACGACCGGTCGCACGGTGAGCGAGAGACTCGCCAGCCGGCCGTCCACCAACGCGAACACGAGCCCGGTACCGGGCGCGATCGCGCGCACGACGCCACCCGCGCTCACACTGAACAGACTCGGTGCACCACTCGTCCACGTCACGGCGCGACCCGTCAGCGCCTGACCCGCCGCGTCGAGCGCCTCGACGCGCAGCACGAGCGAGTCACCGAGCGAGAGCGAGAGACCCGGCGACATGATGCGCACCGTTGCGACCGGCGTGGGACGTACGGTGAGCGTCATCGTGCCGCGTCGCCCTTCGCTCTCCGCATCGATCACCACATCACCCTGCGCCACGGCGCGGACTTCGCCATCGACCGAGACCAGGGCCACCGCCGGGTTGCGACTCGTGTAGCGCACCGGACGTCCGGCAAGCACCGCGCCGTTGTCGTCGGTGACCTGCGTGAGCAGCCGGAGGAACTGCCCGACGGTCAGCGTCGCCTGCGCCGGCGACACGATCACCGCACCGACCGGACGCGGTTGCACGACGATGCGCACGGAATCGCGCACGCCCTCACTTTCCGCCACGATGAGGGCGCTGCCAGGCGACTGCGCAACCACGAGACCGGTGGCGGTCACACTCGCCACCGCGCTTTGCCGCGCGGTCCACGCGACATCGCGCGCCAAGAGCGTCCGTCCGATCGCGTCACTCACGCGCACCGCCAGCTGCGTCGATTGTCCCACGACGAGCGTGTCGACCGTTGTCGACAATTCGAGGCGCGCCACTGGCACGGGACGCACGACGATCGGCACGGCGAACGCCCGTCCTTCACTCGTCGCGGTGATGGTGGCGAGACCAGCGCCCGTCGCGGTCACGAAGCCCGACGGATCGACCACCGCAATGGTGGCATCACTCGTTTGCCACGTCACGACGCGATCGGCGAGTGCGGCGCCGCCCTCATCACGCGGCGTGGCCGAGAGTTGCACCACGTCGCCCACCTGCAGTTGCGGCGCGCCCGGTGCTACATCCACGGCGGCGACCGGGCGCGGTATCACCTGCACCTGCGCGACCGCACTGCGTCCCTCGACCGACACGGCGACCTGTGCGCGTCCGATCGCAAGCGCCGCCACGACGCCCGTCTCCGAGACACTCACGACGGCGGGATCACTCGAGGTCCAGCGCGCCGTTCGATCGGTGACGATCGTGCCGTCGTCGGCGCGGACGGTGAGCTGCAGCGTGGCCGATCCGCCCGGACTGAGCGTCACCTCACGCGGCGTGAGTTCGACACCCGCGACACGATCGACAATCGGCGTGGGGCCCGTGAAATCGGACACGCCGGCGCAGGCGGTGAGCAGACACGCCGCGATGGCCGCGACGAACTGGCGCGTGAAGACGCGACGCACGTCAGCGACCCGGCAGCGTGACGCGCGAGGGGCGAGCGAGATGATTGCGGGTCCCGTCCCCGAGCTGCCCCTGCACGTTGAAGCCCCAGCAGGCGACTTCACCCGCGGGGCTGGTGCCGCAGGTGTGGGCCCCGCTCACACTGATCGCGGCGAACGTGCTACCACCCGCGACGCGCACCGGCGTGTCGCGGTCGGTTGTGGTGCCATCGCCGAGTTGCCCGTACACATTGCGTCCCCAGCACCACGCCTGGCCACCACTCGTGCGACCACAGCTGTGCACACCGCCCAGGCTCACGGACGCGAAGCGCGCCCCACCGGCCACCTTGGCGGGGACCAGCTGCGCTGCTGTGCCACCGGTCCCGAGTTGTCCGTAGTTGTTGCGCCCCCAGCACCAGCCCTCGCCCTCCTCGCTCACGGCACACGTGTGGTTGCCGCCGGCGGCGATCGCGGTGAAGCGCGTCGTCGCCGCCACGCGCTGCGGCGTCCGCTGGTCCCCCGTGCTCCCTGTGCCGAGCTGCCCATCGCTGTTGCTGCCCCAGCACCAGGCCGAGCCGTCGACGGCGATGCCGCAGCTGTGATTCCAGCCGGCCGTCACCGCCACGAAGCGCGTCTCAGCAGCGGCGCGCACCGGCACCGAGCGAGTGCCGGCGCCACCGTCGCCGAGCTGACCATTGGTGTTGGCGCCCCAGCACACGATCTCGCCGCCGGTGCTCAGGCCGCACGAGTGATTGTTGCCCGTTCGCACAGCGCGGAACGCCCATCGACCCGCCACGCGCGACGGCGCACTGCGAGACGCCGTCGTGGCGTCTCCGAGCTGCCCGCGATCGCCCGCGCCCCAGCAGTACGCCTCACCGGCGCGCGTGACGCCACACGTGTGCGCCAGACCGGCGGCCAGCTGACTGAACTCGATATCGCCGACGACCGGCGTGGGAAGTTCGCGCGTTTCCTGCTCGCCGTCACCGATCTGGCCTCGATCGTTCGCCCCCCAACAATACGCCACGCCATTCGCCAGCGTGCAGCTGTGGCGACCGCCGGCCGCGACCAGGCCCGCGTCACCCGTCGCGCGGACGCGAGCCACCGGCTCGGCCTCGCTGTCGGCTGGGGTGCCGGCCGCGTTGCCACCGGCCACGGAACCGCCTGTGTTTGATGACGTTCCGGGGCGATTCATCCCCGTCGCAGGCGGCGGCGTTCCCGGGGTCCCGACCGCCGGCCCCGGCGGCCGCGCTCCTGCCGCCACCGGCGGGCGCGCGCGACCGGAGTCGGACCCGATCACCGGAACCGGCCGGCCCGCGGCCTGGTCAACTGGAAATGGTTCGGCGGTGTACGATGTCGTGTCCGCCGTGGCGCCGTTCGGCGCAAGGACTCCGGCCTGTGTGTCGACCGCCCCGAGCCCACTGTCGCCACGCGCGCCCGCCCCCAGTACCGTGCTGCCGGACGAGGGTGGCGTGGTGGCGACGATCGTCGCCGCCCCCCCACGAGTGCCCCAGGCGGCGACGTCCGGCAGACGCCCCGTGCGCACCGCCCACGCCATCGCGCCGCCCGTCATCAGCACGAGCATCGCCGCGACGCTCACCGCGACACGCTTGCCACCACCGCCGCCACTCGGGCGCGCGATCGGGGCGTCAACAGGCTCGTGCGCCCAGCTCGGCGTCGCATCGTCGTCCACCGCCGGCGCCGCAGCGCTGGCCGAGCCGGTTGGCGCGGACGAACCGTCGGTGGGCCGGCGAAATCGGATCGTGGCCAGGCTATTCGCCTGGTCGCGCGCTTTTTCCTCGATCGCGGCGGCGCGCACCGCCTGCGCCGCCTCGCGTCGACGACGATGCGCAGCCTGCCACTGCGGCCAATCGCTTGGCACCACCCACTGTTCAAGCTTTGCCACGAGCGCGTCGGCGCCGGCGAGTCGCGCGCTCGGCTTCTTCTGCAGCATGCGCTCCACGAGATACTGCAGCCGTTCCGGCACCTCGCCGGGGCGCAGGGCATCGATCGCGGGCAGCGCTTCGGTTTTCTGCTTGCTGATGACGTTGAAGAGAGACTCACCAGCCCACGGTCGACGTCCGGTGAGCATCTCCCACGCCACGAGTCCGAGACTGTACAGATCGGAGCGCGCGTCGGCGTGTCCGCCGTCGATCTGCTCGGGCGCCATGTAGGCTGGCGTGCCGATCGCGGCTCCCGTCATGGTGAGCCGTGAATCCTGATCGGCGCTCAACGCGATGCCGAAGTCGCTGAGCATCGCGCGTCCCGAGTCGGCATCGACGAAGATGTTCTCGGGCTTCACATCGCGATGGACGACACCGTTCGCATGCGCGTAGGCGAGCGCTGACGCGATATCGTGCAGGAGCCGTTCGGCCTCGTCGGCTGGCAGTGGGCCACGCGCTTCGACCGTGGCCTTGAGCGTCTGCCCCGGCACAAGCTGCATCACGAGGGCCAGCCCGCCATTCGCGACGCGATGCACGGCGTGCACGGTGACGATGTTCGGATGCTGCAGTCGCGCGACGGTGCGCGCTTCGCGCGCGAGACGCTCGATCGCATCATCGCCCGACGCAATCGCGTGCGGACGCACGACCTTGATCGCGACGAGCCGGCCGAGGAAACGATCGCGCGCGCGATACACGATCGCGCTCGCACCACGTCCGAGCTCGCCGAGCAGTTCGTACTGATCCCCGAGGTCAACGACCTCGTGCGCGTCCATCTCGTCCGTCATGCGACTCCCACGCTCGACACCGGTGCGCGGGCCCGGCGCCCGATGCTACCTGCTGCGGAAGCCGAAAACTACTTCGCCCATCTCGATTCGGTCACCATCGGCGACCGGCAATTCCTCGCCCGCCGCCATGGTGCGACCATTGACGACGACCGGGTTCGTATCGGAGAGGTTGGTGAGGTGCCACGTACCCTCCTCGAGGCGCATGCGGGCGTGCGCGCGGGAGACGGTCGCCTCGCGCAGCTGGATGTGCCGGTACGCCGGCCCCTCGCTGCGGCCGAAGCTGACCGTCGTGCCATCCGGACCGGGGACGCGAACGAAGCGCACCTCGCGCCCGGCGTCCTGCCCGTCGAGGATCTGCAGGCGCCCCGGGAGGAACTGCAGCGTGCCATCCTGTGGCACGCTGAACTTGACGAGGTGCCCCTCGACTTCGGTGCCGGGGACGCCGTGGGCGGTAATGGCGCGCTCACCGGCGGGCGCCGCGACCTGGGCCGGCGGCGTGGACGGGGCGACGACCGCCGGCGGAGCGGCGGGTGGGGCGCTGTCGCGCGGCTTCAGGCGCGGTGCCGGGGTCGTGAACTCGCGGATCTGCGCGCGACGCGGTGCACTGTCGTCCGCGCCAGCCTCGACGCTGGGTGGCGGGGAGACCGCCGGCGTCGACCGTGGCGTCTCGCGCGTCTGAGCGCTGACCGGTCCGCGACCCGACTTGCCGCCGTCCTTCTTCGCGGCGCGCGGAGCCCGCGGTTCCGCCGACTCGACCGCGGTCACCGCTCGCGGCGCGGTCAGGCGCGGCGCAGGCGACTCGTTCATCTCCTCGGACATGGTGACCGAGTAGAGCGGCAGGTCGGCCGCGCGGTCGCTGCGGCGACCGGTGGGCGTCCGGTTGACCCACCAGACGATTCCCCCAACGGTGAGCACAACGAGCAGGCCGCCGATCACGACGAGCAGGGTCGTTGAGTCAGGCATGCGGTGGGCGAGGGCGAAGGGAAGGGCCGAGCCCGAGGGCTCGACGGATCAGCGGACGCGATGAGCGCAGTGCTCGCGCGAAGCATACGACGCCGAGGTACGGCGCGCGACCAGGCCGTGTGACACAGCGCACAGTTGCCGACAGGGTCTATCTCACGGCGCTGGACGTGGCCAGATCGCGCGGTGGAGGATTCGGGTCGACCGCGCCGGCATCCGGGCCACGCGGGGTGGGCGACACCGGGAGACGTACGGCCGGTGCGCGCACGGTGGGCGTCACCACCGTGGGCGCCGACAGGCGCATCGCCTGCACCCGCGGCACGGCGAATGGCGACAAGACGCGCTCGACCGGAGCCGACTTGGGGGCCTCAGCGGCACGCGGTGGCGAGCTCGTGACGCGCTTGGGTGACTCCGGCTCAGCGCGTGGGCGCAGCGGCGGTGCGAGCTGCACGGCGGTGAGCGAATCCTCTGACGCGGTGACCGACGGCGCGCTCGCGCTGTCCACCGGCGTGGTATCCGAACGCATGCTGTCGCGCGGGCTCACCTGCGGTTCGACACCGAGGCGCGTCACCGGTGGCGGCACGATCACCGGCGTGGTCACCGGTGCGCGGCGCAGCGACTGCCACGAGGCGAGCACCGGTTCGCGCACGGTCGGCACCGCGGCGCCAATCACGAGCGCGAGCGTGGCCGCAATGGCGAGCACGCTCGCCACGATGCGGCTCGTCGAGGGACCGGTGATCGGCTCGTCCGGCGCGTCGATCGCCTCGAGCACCCACGTGGGCGGCCGCTCCTGGATCGGCGCTGGCAGCGCCCGCTCCTCACGGGCGACCGGCACCAACTGCGGCGCGTCGGTCGCGCCCTCGAGGGCCGGCGCCGTCGTCGCGCCTGATGCCGAGGGGAGCGTCGGCACGGGTACGGTGCCGTCGCGCCGAAACACAACGGTGGCGACATCGCTCGGCGACGGCGGCGCCGCACGCTCGGCCTCGAGCGCCTTGAGGCGCGCTTCCTCGCGACGCCGCTGTCGCGATTGATGCCACTGCGGATAGTCCGCGGGTACGACCCACCGTTCGAGTTTGTCGAGGGCCGCATCGGCGCCCGCCCAGCGCGCACCCGGGTGCTTCTGGAGCATGCGCTCCACGATGTACTGCAAGCGATCGGGGATCACCCCCGGGCGCAGCACGTCGATGGGCGGCAACTCTTCGGTCTTCTGCTTGAGAATCACGTTGAACAGCGACTCGCCGTCCCACGGGCGACGACCGGTGCACATCTCCCACGCCACGAGTCCCAGGCTGTACAGGTCGGACCGCGCGTCGGGCGACGCCCCGTCGATCTGCTCGGGGGCCATGTAGGTGGGCGTGCCGATGGCCGCGCCGGTCATGGTAAGGCGCGACTCCTGATCCATGCTCCACGCGATGCCGAAGTCGGCGAGCAGTGCACGCCCCGTCTCCTCGTCGAGGAAGATGTTCTCGGGCTTCACATCGCGGTGCACGATGCCGCGGTTGTTCGCGTAGGCGAGGGCCGATGACACGTCGCGCAGGATGGCTTCGACGCGCTCGGGGTCGAGGGCGCCCTGGGCGACGAGGGTGTCCTTGAGCGTGCCGCCGGGCACGAGCTGCATGACCAGCGCCAGGCCGCCGGCGGATGGCAGGCGACGCACGGCGTACAGCGTCACGATGTTCGGATGCGACAGCCGCGCAATGGTGCGGGCTTCGCGCGCGAGCCGCTCGAGCGCATCATTGCCCGAGGCCACGGCGTGCGGGCGGACGACCTTGATGGCCACGAGTCGATCGAGCGCGCGATCGCGGGCGCGGTAGACGACCGCGCTCGCCCCGCGTCCCAGTTCATCGATGATCTCGTACTCGTCCGCGAGGTCAGCGACGTCGCGGTCGGTCCATCCGTCGGTCATGGCTCGTGAGGCGGGAACGTTCCGGCCCCGGCGGGGGCTGGCGCGGAGGGGGCAGCGGGCGCCGGCCTTCCGCAGAGAGAGACGCCTCGCGGATCAGCGCGGTCACGCGTCGCGCGTAATGTTGGGCAATGCGGCCTGCGGGCCCTTCGCCTTCCTCTGCTGGAGTTTCCGGATGTCACCCCGCGTTTCCCCGCTCGGTTCCTTCACCTCCGTCACCCGGTGGCACAGCGCCGCACGCCTGCTGGCCGTCCTCGGTCTCGCCGCGACCGGCGCGGCGCGTGACGCGGCGGCGCAGGCCGGCACGGCGGCGATCGCCCCGTTGACGGTACAGGCGCGGCAAGACGGATGGGACCCGCAGACCGTGCTGCGCACGGAGACGTTCGTCAAGCCGCCCGCCGTCGTTGAACGAATCATCACGGCGCCGCGCGTCGACATCAACTTCGAGAATCGCAGCCCCGATCAGCGCTGGTTCCTGCGCACGCGCGGGCCCGACCGCGGTGACATTCGCGACTACGGCAAGGCGCACCTGTGGCTGGCCGGCGTGCAGGTCGATACCGCCGCGCATCGTGCACGGTCGCTCACGACGAGCACGGTGCGGTCCCTGGTGCTGGTCGATCCGCGCACCGGGGGAGAGCGCCCGCTGCCTGCGCCCGCCGGCGCTCAGTCTCTCGCGTCGCCGACGTGGTCGCCCACCGGCACGCACATCGCGTTCATCGCCAACTTTCCCACCGCGTCGCACGCCTTCGTGACCGAGGTCGCGAGCGGTCGCACACAGCAGGTGAGTCGGACGCCGCTGCTCGCGACCCTCGTGACCGAGCTCGCGTGGACTGCTGACGGCCGTCAGCTCCTCGTGGTGCTGGTGCCGACCAATCGCGGCCCCGTGCCCGTGCTCGGGGATGGCGGCATTCACAACGGCCCGCAGGTGCGCCTCACGGAATCGCGCGCCGTGCCGCAGCCGGTGCACTTCAGTCTGCTCGAAGGACCGCACGACAAGGCGCTCCTCGAGTACTACACGACGGGCCAGCTGGCGCTCGTGGACGTGGCGACGCGACGCGAGCGTCGCATCGGGATGCCGCAGATGTTTCGCGCCATCGATGTCGCACCGAATGGACAGCACGCCCGCGTGACGCGCGTGGTCCCGCCGTTTTCGTATCTGGTGCCCGCCTCCTCGTTCGGAACCGTGCAGGAAGTGTGGGATCTCGACGGTCGCGCACTCGTGACGCTGGCGCGCACGCCGCTGCGCGAAGCCAATCCGCGCACGGGTGGCTTCGGTGCGGGCACGGGTGCCGCAGCGGCCGGCGACACGACGCGACGCAATGTGCAGTGGAATCCGGTGGGCGACGGTCTCGTGTATCTGCAGAACATCAGCAGCAGCACCAGCAACGGGGGACGCGGCACGACCGGCGTTCGTTATGTGCAGTGGCGCGCACCGTTCGGTCCCAACGACACGACGACGTTGTACGCTGGCGGCACGCAGTTCACCGGACTCGCCTACAGTCGCGATGGTCGCACCCTCTTCGTCAACGACAGTGGCGCGGTGATCGTGACGCCAGTCGATCAGCCAACCTCGCGCACGCGACTGCCGCGCGGTGTCACGTTGGCCATCGGAAGCGGCGCCCTCGGTGGTGCGCGCCCTGATGCGGGCGGCAGTGGCGCCGACACGAGCAGCAATGGTCGCCTGCTGACCGTACCTGGCACACGCGGTGAATCGCGCGTCGTGATGGGCGCCGCGGGTCGCCACGTCTACGTGCAAGGTGCGCGCACGCCGGGCGCACGCTGGCACGAGCAGGCGCCGCGGCCGTGGCTCGATCGTCTCGAGATCGCGACCGGAGCGCGCGCGCGTGTGTTCGAGAGTGCCGCCGATGCGCACGACACCTTCGTGGCCGCACTCGATGATGATCTGTCGGCATATCTGTTTCGCCGTCAATCGCGCTCGACGATACCCGATGTGTGGCGGCGCGATGTGGGCAGCAACGCGACCGTGCAGCTGACCCGCAACGTCGATGTCGCACCGGAAGTGACGGGTGCGATTCGCAAGCGCTTCCAGGTCGTGCGCCCGCGCGATGGCAGCCGCTTCTGGGTGGACGTGACGTTGCCGCGCGACTGGCGCCCCGGGACGCGGCTGCCTGGCATCATCTGGTTCTATCCGCGCGAATACAGCACGCTCCAGGACTACGAGCGCTCGCGCTTCGCGACCAATATCGAGGAGTTTCCGGCTGTCCCGGCGGCGCGGCCGGCGACGGCGACATCACTCTGGGTGGCCGAGGGCTATGTCTTCATTCAGCCGGACATCCCGATCTTCGGTGAGGCCGGACGCATGAATGACAACTACACCCGCGATCTCAAGGAGGGACTCGACGCCGTGCTCGACGCCGTCGTCGATTCCGGATTCGTCGACCGGCATCGCATGGGCATCGGTGGACACAGCTACGGTGCGTTCAGCACCGTCAATGCGATGACGCTCGTCCCGTACTTCAAGGCGGGCATCGCCGGCGACGGCATGTACAATCGCACGCTGACGCCGTTCGGCTTCCAGAGTGAGCGTCGCAACTTCTTCGAAGCGCAGGCGACGTATCTCGACATGTCCCCCTACCTGCGCGCCGACAAGCTCGCGGGCGCGTTGCTGCTGTATCACGCCACGGAAGATCAGAACGTCGGCACCGCGCCGATGAGTTCGACGCGACTCTATCAGGCGTTGCAGGGGCTGGGCAAGAATGCGGCGTTGTACATGTATCCGTACGAGGATCACAGCGTCGCGACGTACCAGAGCGATCTCGATCTGTGGGCGCGCTGGTTTGCGTGGTTCGAGGTACACGTGAAGCAGGCGCCGGCTGATGGGTCGCCGGCGAACGGGGCTCGCCCCGTGGTGGTGCCGAACAGCGATCTGCGAGAATCGCGCGACCGGTAGCTCCCTGCGCGCGACGCGCGACTCACGGACTCGAGTCGCGCGTCGCCTGCAGGCGCCATCGTGCGGCTTCATCGGCGCTCCCGAAGCGGGTCAGCGCCTCCGCCAACCGACCGGCCGCCTCGCGCGTGGGTGAGGCGTCGGCGCCACGCGACGCTTCGAGCGCCGCGACCGCGCGACGCAGCATCGGCTCTCCTTGTCGCCACCGCCCCGTCATGGCGTAGTGGTGCCCCACGACGCTCTCGCTCGCTGCGATGAGCCAATGTCCTTCGGGGAGGACCTCGCGACGAAGCGCGAGTGCGCGTTCGAGCGCGTCGCCGCCACGCGCCGTGTCGCCCTGAGCGATGCGCGCGAGACCCAGGTTCTGCAGGCTCGCCGCCGCGTACATGTTGCTCGCCGGCAAGTGCGTGCCGATCACGTCGACCACCTGTTGCGCGATGCGTTCGGCAGTCGGCCAGTCACGCGCAGCCAGACGATGTTGCGCATACACGCCCATCGCGCGCCAGTAGTCCGGGTGCTCGGTGCCCAGGACGCGCTCGAGGAGCGAGACGGCGGTGCGAATCATGGCGTCGGCGGAGTCGGCGTGCCCCAGTCCCTCGTAGACTTGCGAGTACAAGCGCAGCACCGAGCCGTACATCGCGGACTCGGTGCCATGCACACGTGCCTCGGCGGCAAGCGCCTCGGCCGCGTAGCGCTGGGCCTCCCGATAGTCGTCGCGATTCATGTACGACACCGCGAGATTCACCAGTGTGTACGGCAGGGCATCGAGTGATGCCGAATCCGTCGCACGACGTCGGTGCGTGAGACCCGCGCGCTGGAGCGCAAGCGCGCTGTCGAGCAAGCCGAGATTGAAGACGTATCGGGCGACATTGTCGTACGTCGTGGCCAGCTCGCCTTCGTCGCGTGGGCGCAGCTGCTGCTGAATGCGCAGGATGCGCTGCGAGATCGAATCGGCGCGCTGCCAGTTGCCGCGCTGCTCGGCAATCGCCGCGAGGTAGCTGAGCGACATGCTGGTGCGCATGTCGACCTCACCGTAGAGCTGCGTGCGCAACTGTACCGCGCGCTCGACATGCTCGGACGCGGAATCCGGCAACCCGAGTTCGTAGTAGGTTTGCCCGAGAGTATGCCGGACCTGCGCTTCGACCGCCGGTGGCAGCGAGTCGTCCGCGATGTCACGCGCGGCTTGCGCAAGCATTTCGCGCACCGTGACATCGCGTCCCTGGTAGCCGGGATCGGCCGCCGCGAGCATCACGGACAGAAACCGATTCGCCTCTTCCGCCACCGTGCGCTCCTGCTCCGCGCGCGCGGCCGCGCGACTCGTGCTCACGATGCCGCCCATGAGCGACACCACGAGCAGCACGCCCGCCGCCACTTCAAATTTTCGGCGACGTACGAACTTGCCGAAGCGATACCCGAACGCGTCACGGCGTGCGCGGACGGGCACACCGTCGAGCACGCGCTGCAGTTCGTCCGCGAACTCGGCAACGGAGCGGTAGCGTCGCTCTGGCTCCTTGCGCAGCGCCTGGAGGAGGATCGCGTCGAGATCGCCCACGAGTTGCCGTCGCCGCCGCGCTGCACCGTCCAGATCCGGGGGTACGTGGCCGGATGGCGTGGGTGGCGGGGTGGTGCAGATGGTTGTCTGGATCTCGGACAGCAGCGCACCGCGTACCTCATACGGGCGTCGTCCGACCAGCAGCTCGTACGCCACGACGCCGAGCGCGTAGACATCGGACGCCGTGCCAACCGTGATCCCACGCACCTGTTCGGGACTGGCGTATTCCGGAGTAAACGCCACGCTGCCGTCTACCGTGAGTGGCGCGGCATCGTCGCGCTGATCATCGCGCAACAGCCGAGCGATCCCGAAGTCGAGCAGCTTCACCTGCCCGTCGCCTGTCACGAGGATGTTGCCGGGTTTGAGATCGCGATGCACCACGAGCTGCGTGTGGGCGTGTTGGACGGCAGCACACACCTGCCGCAGGAGACCGAGCCGCGCGCGCAGGTCGAGTCGCCGCGCGTCCGCGTACTGCGTGATCGGGGTGCCATCGACGAACTCCATCACGAGGTACAGCTGCCCGTCCTCGCTCACGCCGCCGTCGAAGAGCGCGGCAATGTTCGGATGCTGGAGCGACGCAAGGATCTGTCGTTCGTGGCGGAACCGTCGCTGCGCGAGCTCGCCGGCGTCAGCGCGCCGCAGAAACTTGACAGCCACCCGCTTTTCGAATGCCGCATCGATCCGCACGCCCTCGAACACCGCACCCATCCCGCCTTCTCCAACGAGTCGCGCAAGCTCATACGCACCAACGCGCGTGCCGACACGTGTGGGCGCAGGCCGTGCCCAACGGGCGGTCACCTGTCGGAGTTCGTGGGCCACCATGGCGGGAACGGCGTCCTGCCACACATCGACCGACCGATCGAGGGCCGCGAGCAGGCTCACCACTTCTGCGTGCACGACCGGGTCATCGGCACACGTGGTCGTGACAAACGTGTCGCGTGCCGCGCCCTCAGGCACCGCGAGCGCGCGGTCGAAGATATCGCGAACGCGCGCGTACTGGTCTGGTGAGAGCATGGCGTCGGCCATGTGCGGGTGACTTACTCGGCCAGCGCGCGCTGCAGGAACGCACGTGCGAAGGTCCAATCGCGCACCGCGGTCGCGCGACCGACGCCGAGGACATCGGCCGCCTCATCGATCTCGAGCCCGGTGAAGAAGCGCAACTCGACGAGGCGTGCGGCTCGATCGTGCGCGACGGTGAGGCGCTCCAGCGCATCGTCGAGCGCCAGCAGTTCGAGAGGGCGCCCCGTGGTCGTGAGGGACGCATCGTCAAGCGTGATGCGCTGTCCACCATCGCGTTTCTCGGCGTCGCGTCGGCGCGCATGATCCACGAGCAGCCGTCGCATGGCATTCGCGGCGAGCCCGTAGAAGTGCTTGCGGCTCTGCCACGAGATGTTGCGCTGATCCACCAGCCGCAAGAAGGCGTCGTGCACGAGCGCGGTGGGTTGGAGCGTGTGATCGCCGCGTTCGCGTCGCATGAGCGCACTCGCGAGTTGGTGCAGTTCGTCGTAGACGATCGGCGCCAACGCATCGGCGGCACCGTCGACCCCGGCGGCAATCGCGTGCAGCAGGCGCGTCACCTCATCCGGTGCGCGATCGTCGGGCGGAGAAGCGGAGGGAGACACCGTGGGCGGGTGGGGTGGGTAATGCTCTCCCCAGTGTGCGGGCTGCCGCCGACGGATGCAAGCACCCCGTGGCAAACGCGGCGCACGCGCAGTCTGGTCAGCGCGCGGACACCGTCGCAGTTCGCGCGAGGAGCGCGAGGATCCCACGTGCGATGACCTCGGGTGTCTCCTCGTGCAGCAGCACGCCCGTCCCGTCGACCGAATCGATGCGTGCCGCCGGCACGAGGCGGGTGAGCAGCGCCAGCTGCGCGGCGGACGGTGCGCCGGTCCGTTGCTCTCGACCAACGTACACCTGCACCGGGGCTCGGACACGCCGCAGTGCGTCCTCCAACGGCACGGACTCCGGCGCACCCTGCATGCGCTGGAGCACCCGGAGCGTCGACGGCAGATCGGCGAGCAGCGACGCGGTATAGGCGCGCTCGACATCACGTGTGATCCAGCCGTGCTCCACGGCGCGCGCACGCAGTTCACGTGCGAAGTGTCGCCGCGCCAGCGCGCGACCGGGAGGCGTATCAAGCAGTCGTGCGAAGCGCAGCGCCGTTCGCACACCATCCGTGCCCTGGCTTGCCACCGGTCCGCCCGCGATCGACACGACGCCGAGCACGCGCTCCGGTACACGCGCGGCCACGCGCAGCGCGATGGTGGCACTGGTCCCTTGCCCCGCGATCAGCGCACGCTGCCAGCCGAGCGCATCGAGGACCTGCACGACACGTCGCGCTTGCGCCTCGAGCGAGTAGTCCGCGTCGAGGGGTCGGCCGGATGCGCCCATCCCCAACGGATCGAGCACCAGCACGCGAACACCGGCCGCTTCGAGCGTGCGGGTCAAATGACGGAACGCAAAGGCCGAGCCGAGCGTCCCCGGCAGCAGCACCACGCCGGAGGCCACCGTCGACGCCGTCGGCCCGGACGTGGGCGCCCCGAACACCGCGAGTGATTCCGCGGGTGCGACGTGGAGGTATCGCGGCGAGTACACTGGCGGTGATGGCTGCGCCGCCGCGCTCGACGCCAGCAGCATCCATGGTCCGACCAGCAGACACCGCGCACGCGCAGATCGCATCCCCGGACAAAGCACGCGCGCCGTGACGCGGACGTCACGGCGCGGTGCCGATCACGTATCACAGGTCGGCACACCGACCACGCGACTCAGCGCTCTCCAGGACGGTAGCGACGCTCGACCGCCTGTTCGAGGTCTTCCGGCCAGAAGTACACGTCCCGGAACTCACCGCGCGCGTACATCTCGGCCTGATCGGCGAAGTGCGGGTTCGCCGGATTGCCGTGCTGCCCGCCCGCGACGACGGCCTTGGCGCGAACGCGCGGACCGAACTCCACGACAGCCACGAAGCTGTTGCCACGCGTGCCGTAGAGCCGCTTGGTGCCGTTGAACGTCGCGGCGCCGAAGGCCGCCAAGGAACCCCAGCGCGACGAGGCAAACGGTACGGGGACGCTGGGCGCCGAGTCATTGAACGGCTGCACGATATCGCCGGTGAGGCGCTGAAAGCGGTTGATCTCGCCCCACGGCGTCTCCCAGCGACCGAAGTGCGCCGTCAGCGTATCGACCGCCTCGGCCAGCGCATCGAGGCGCTCGTCGCGCGACGCGCGCTGCTCCATGTACGCGTAGGTATTCACCCGTGCCGCACTCGCGGCACGATTCACCGTGCGCCACAGGTTCTCTCCCCAGTAGATCGCGACCGACGTCGGCGCACTCTCGAGAGCGTAGCGTCGATCCCACGCGCGCAGCGCGGCGATCGGTGCGGCAAGCTTCGCCTTGCGCGCGTCACTCGCCGGCAGCGCGTCGTAGTCGCGGAACAGCGGAGGGAACAGGGATTCGAAGGCGGTCAACTCATTGTCGTACGCGACGGCGATGAGGGTATCGAGCGTGAATGCCGAGCGATTCTCGAGCACGCGTACGGCGTGAATGCCACGCGGATTCTCACCGAAGTAGTCCATGTACGCCGGGAACGCCGTCGGCTTTGGGCTGGCCGCGCCGATCGCCGAAAACGGCCAGTTGTTCGTGTTCTGCAACCAGCCCGTGGGCGGATTGATGAACAGCGGACTCTCGTCGACCGTGTGCAGTCCTTGCCATTCCGTGGCGGACGTGCTGCCGTCGACGGTCCGTTCCCAATCGTGCCCGCTCGCGCGTCGTGGCACGAAGTTGGCGTGGAAGTACGCGATCGTGCCGTCTGCGTCCGCGTAGATGGTGTTGTTCGACGAGTTCGTGTGCAGATCCATCGTCGCGCGGAACTCGCGCAGATTGCGCGCCTTCGTGCGCCACCACGACTGCGTCAGCGCCTTCACGGGCTCCTGCATCAGCTTGACCGTGATCCACCGTCCGTCCTCGTCGGTGCGCACCACCGGGCCGTGATGCGTGCGATACACGGTGAACTCGCGCGTGTGCATCGAGTCGCCGTCGCGGAATGGTACCGCAATCCGTTCGCGCACGATGGTCCGCTCCTCACCATCGTAGCGGTAGGTGATCGTGTCGCCACGTTCCGTCACCGTTTCGGCGTACTCGTCGATCGCATCGGCCCCGCTCGACGTGTGCATCCAGCCGGCCCGATCATTGAAGCCCTGGTAGATGAAGAACTGCCCCCACGTGCTCGCGCCGTACGCATTCAGTCCTTCGTCGCTCGTGAGCTGGAGTTCGGCGCGGAAGAAGAAGGAGGTATGTGGATTGATGAGCAGCAGCGCGTGACCCGTGGCGCTCTTCGACGGCGCGATCGCGAACCCGTTCGACCCGCCGGGCTCCACGGCCCGAGGCATGGGTTCGACGAGTGCGATGGGACGTGGCTCGGTGGCCGGCATCGGATTGCGCCCGTCGTAGAACTCGCGCAAGCCGCGCAGACCGATGCTCTCGATGTCACCACCGATCGAGCCTTCACTGAAGGTGAGCGCCATCCACGGCTCGAAGCGCGTGAGCACACGCGGCTTCACGTCAGGATGCGTGTACAGGAAGTAGTTGAGACCATCGGCGAACGCGTTCATCAGCCGCTTCAGCGAGTCAGGGCTGGCCTCGTAGCGCGCCCGCATGCTGTCGGGATGCACGAACAGTTTCATGCGCAGATCCGACCAGACCGCCGATTCCCCTTCCGCCTCGGCGAGGCGCCCCATCGCGTTGAGGTAGTTCACCTCGATGCGATTGAAGTCGTCTTCCGCCTGCGCGTAGAGCGCTCCGAACACGGCGTCGGGATCACTCGCGCCACGAACGTGTGGAATGCCCCAGCGGTCGCGCGTGATGGTGACCCGCGCGGCGGTGGCTTCCCAGCGCGCGACGTCGGTCGGATCGGCGCTCCCCGTCGCGGCCGACGGCTTCGCGGTCTCGCCGCAGGCGATGAGGGAGACGAAACCGACACTGGTGAACAGCGCGGGCAGCAGGCGACGCGCGACTCGCAGCAGCGACATGGCAGACGGCGGGGAGGGGAAGAGGGAACCACGGCGTCAGGCACCCCGCGCTGTCGGCGCGACGACGCGGGGTGCGAACGCGATTACTTGCCCATCAGGAAGTCGAGCACATCGAAACGTGTCACGATCCCCTGCACGGCGCCGTGCTTCTTCACGAGCACCGCGCGATTGGCCTTCGACAGCATCTTTGCCACCTGCTCCACCGGCTGATCCGCATCGACCACCGGGAACGGCGCGTCCATCACATCGGCCACGCTGCGATCGAGCACCTTCACATCGGCGAGCGATCGCGTCGTGAGTTGAGACTCGGCGATGCTGCCGACGCACACGGAGCCCTCCATCACCGGCAGCTGCGACACATCATGCAGTGCCATGAGCCCCAGTGCCTGTCGCACGCTCGCGCCTGGTCCGATACTCACCACGACCGGCGTGGCGCCACCCTTGCGCGAGAGCACCGCCTCGAGCGCCGTGCTCGGCGTGTCGAGGAGCTGATTCTCCTGCATCCACTCGTCGTTGAACACCTTGCTGAGATACCGTTCGCCTGTGTCGCAGAGGAACGTGACAACCAGCGCGTTCGGATCATCGAGACGACGCGCAACCGTGAGTGCCGCATGCGCGATCATGCCCGCCGACCCACCCACGAAGAGCCCCTCTTCGCGGGTAAGACGGCGCGCCATGTTGAAGGCGTCCTTGTCACCCACGGTGATGAACTCGTCGATGACACTCATGTCGAGGGTCTGCGGGACGCAGTCCTGGCCGACGCCTTCAACCTTGTACGGCGCACCCATCGGATGTCCTTCGCCGCGCGTGCGCCACAGTTCAGCAAGCACGGAACCGGCCGGGTCGGCGGCCACGATCTTGATGTCCGGATTCTGCTGCTTGAGATAGCGGCCGACGCCCGAGATCGTGCCGCCCGTCCCCGCACCGGCGACGAAGTGCGTGATGCGTCCCTCCGTCTGCTCCCACAGTTCAGGACCGGTGGTGGCCACATGCGCCGCCGGATTGGACGGATTCTCGAACTGTCCGGCGAGCACCGCGCCCGGTGTTTCCCGCACGAGTCGCTTGGCCCACTGCACGTAGTTCTGCGGGTGGTCAGGCGGCACCGCCGTGGGCGTGATGATCACCTCCGCGCCATACGCCTTGAGCAGCCGCACCTTTTCCTGCGACATCTTGTCCGGCATCGTGAAGACACAGCGGTAGCCCTTGATGGCCGCGGCGAGCGCGAGCCCGACGCCCGTGTTGCCGCTCGTCGCCTCGACGATCGTGCCGCCCGGCTTGAGATGGCCCGACCGCTCGAGCGCCTCGATCATGGGCAGCCCGATGCGATCCTTGACCGAGCCACCCGGATTGAAGAAGTCCGCCTTGCCATAGACCGGCGTGCGCAGCCCGCGCGTGACGCGTGACAGGCGGATCAGCGGGGTCCAGCCGATCGTATCAAGCACAGTGTCATACGGCTTGCGATGCCGGATGTGGGCGTCGGTGTCGGGGCGCTGCAGGGTGGCCATGGGAAAGTCCGAGCGGGGAGTGAGTCGGGGTAAGCCGCGGGTCGGTCAGCCGAGCGAGTCGACCGGCATGGGGGGTCCGTCGGGATGACGAAACAGCACAGGGAACCGCACACTGGCGCCCACCGGTTGACCGCCTCGACGGGCCGGACGGAAGCGCAGTCGAGGCGCGGTGGCCAGCGCGGCCGAGTCGAGGACGGGAACGCCGGACGTGCGCACCACCGATGTCGAGTCGGCGTGAACGCGCCCGTCCGGCATGACATGCAATCGGAGCAGCACGTTGCCCTGAATGCGCTGATCCCACGCCGACCGCGGGTAGACGAACGGTGGCGTGTCATTCTCCAGTACCGGTAGTTCATCGGGGCGCAGCGCACTGGGGATGAGCGCTTCGGCTGTCTGTCGTGCCGGCTCTCCGACGCACCCGAGCGTGCCCAGGACCGCCAGGCCGCCCACACGCAGCCCGAGCCGCCGGCGCAGGCGCTGGGCTCGGAGGCGTCGCAGCCGATCGGGACCGGGAACTTGTCCGGTGTTCATAGGGTGCAATGTATCACGCGCCACCGCAGCTGCTCGTTCGGTCCGTTAGACTCTTCGCGACGATGTCCTCGTCGCGCCCTTCTCTCCGCCGTCGGCCCCGAGGCCGTCCGGCCTCGCTCGCCGCCTCATGACCGGTTCCGACGTTCGCGCCTCGTGGCCTACCCCTCTCGCCGGCCATGCGATCCCTCGCTCACGGCGAATCATCGGCGGCGTACTGCTCGCGGTGCTCGCCGCGTGTGGCGGTGAAAACGCGAGCGGTCCACCGCCCACGCCCGCCTCGCTGCGCGTGGACAGTGGCAACGGACAGCAGGGCATCGTGGGGCAGCCGCTCGCCACGCCCATCTCGGTCACCGTGCTCGACGCGAACGATCGCCCGATCAGCGATGTGCGCGTGACCTTCAGCGCCGCGCCGGGCAGTGGTACGGTCAGCCCAGGGGCGGTGCAAACCAACTCGGCCGGTGTCGCAACGGCGCAGTGGACGCTTGGCTCACAGGTCGGGACGGCGACGGCCACGGCGGCGGTGTCGGGTGTGCAGGCGGCGACTTTCACGGCCGTCGTGCGGGCAGCGCCCGCCAGCGTGGTGGTCGCCCTGCCGTCGCGGCTCGACGTCGGCGTGGGCGACACCGCTCGCATCGTCGCGAACGCGCGCGATGCCTTCGGCAACGTCGTCTCGCAGGTCGCGCTGACGTGGAGCACGCTCGAGCCGGCCGTCGCGTCCGTGAGCGACGGACTCGTCACGGCGCTCGGCCAGGGGACCGCCCGCATCATCGTCGCGGCGGCCGGTGGAAGCGGTGGCACGATTGCCGACACGATTCCCGTCACCGTCGGCCCCGCCGGTGCGTCCGTGTGTGGTGCACGCACGGTCGTGGTCCCGGCGATCGGCGAGGTCGTACCGCTCAGTTCGACCGCGGAGGGCGCGGAGCGCTGTCTTGGCGCCGATGTGGCCGGCGCCGAGTTCGGCCTCGTCGCGATCAACACCAGTCCGACGTTCGGCACGGTGATCACCCTCGACGCGCTGATGCTCGGCGTCGGTGCCGCCCCCATCGCCCGCTCGGTGGTCGACAACGAGGCGTTCGGTACCGAGGCGTGGTCCATGGCGAGCTTCGCGGCGTCGGCGAGCGTCGACGCGGTCGGCGACGGGGGCTTTCACGACGCGTTGCGACGGCGGGAGCGACGCGAGCTTCCCGAACACGTCGCCGTCGCTCGCGAGACGTTCGGCGGGGGGCGTCGCGTGCCGGATGGGGTGGCAGCGCAGGTCGCGCCGCCCGCTGTCGGTTCGTTGATCACCCTCAATGCACAGACGCTGTCCGCGTGTTCGCAGCCGAACAATCGTACGGGACGCGTGGTCGCGGTGTCGCAGCGCGCGATCATCGTGGCCGACACCGCCAATCCGAGTGGTGGCTACACCGATGCCGAGTATGAAACCATCGCCGCCACCTTCGACACACTGACGTACCCGCTCGATGTCGAGTTCTTCGGCCAGCCGACGGACATCGGGGGCACCGGACGCATCACGCTCTTCTACACGCGCGCCGTCAATCAGCTCACACCTGGCGGTGCAAACTTCGTGATCGGCGGGTTCTTCTTCGCGCGCGACCTCTATCCACGCACATCGCGCGGTGGATTGCCGGCGTGTGCGGGGAGCAACGAGCGCGAAATGATGTATCTGCTCGTGGCCGATCCGAACGGACTGGTGAACGGCAACACGCGCACGAAGGCTGATGTGACGCGCCTCAATCGCACCACCGTCGCGCACGAGCTGCAGCATCTCATCAATGCGGGACGCCGGCTGCACATCACGTCCGGGGCGTCGCCCAACGAAGAGGTGTGGCTCGATGAAGGACTCTCGCACACCGCCGAAGAGTTGCTGTACTTCCGCCTGGCCGGCTTCGGATCGCGCGAGAATCTGACGCGCAACATCGTGGCGGCCAACGCCGCGCGGTCCGAGCTGTTCACCGGCTATGCCGCGCAGAACTTCGCGCGCTGGACAGATTACCTGCGCGCCCCCGAACTGAAGTCGCCCTATGCGCCGAACGATTCGCTCTCGACGCGTGGCGCCGCGTGGCACTTCCTGCGCTACGCCGCGGGCCGACAGTCTGGCAGTGAAGCGGAGTTCTATCGTCGCCTCGTGAACGGACCGGCGACGGGGCTCAACAACCTCGCGTCCGCGCTCCCTGCCGGGGCGCTGAGCACGTGGCTGCGCGACTGGGCCATCGCAGTGCTGGCCGATGATCTGGCGGCCGGCATCGCATCCCAGTACACGATTCCGGCGTGGAACTTCCGCTCGATTCTGCCGGCGCTCACCATCGGTGGACAGCAGCTCGGCAGCTACCCGCTCACCACGCGACCCATGACGTCCGGCGCGGTGCGCGCCGTGACACTCGCAGGTGGTGGCAGCAGCTACCTGCGGTTCAGTATTCCGGCCACGAGGCGGGCGCTCATCAGCGTCACGCGCAACGGGGGCGCTCCCCCGGCGGGTGTACAGCTCGCGATTGTCCGGTATCGGTGAATCATTCCGGTCCGCGGCGCACCAAACCGTGCGCCGCGAACCGCGTGACGGTGGCTCAGTTGGCGCGCCGCAGCGTGATCTCGAACAGGCGCGCCCACCGCTTGCCGGTCACGAAGATGCGATCGGTCGCCGCGTCGTAGGCGATGCCGTTGAGCACATCCTCGTTGCCGTGCCGAAGCGACGCCGGCAGCAGCCCCGTGAGGTTGATCCATCCCACCACGGCACCGCTCTGCGGATCGATGCGCGCGATACGATCGGTGGTCCACACGTTCGCCCACAGCTCGCCCTTCACCCACTCGAGTTCGTTGAGGTTGCGCACCGGTGAGCCGTTTTCGTTGACCGCGATCGTACGCAGCACGCCGAACGTCTGCGGATCGAGCACACGAATCGTGGCGGAGCCATCGCTCATGAAGAGCTGCGTTCCATCGCTCGTGAGTCCCCAACCTTCGCCGTCGTAGCGAAACTCGCGGCGCGGAGCGAAGCTCTGCTTGTCGTACACGAACGCGACGCCGTTCTTCCACGTGAGCTGATAGAGCGCGTCCCCGAACACGACGATGCCTTCGCCGAAGTACGGGGCCGGGACATCACGGCGCTGTTGCACCTCACCGGTTTCGAGCCGCACGCGTCGGATGGAGCTCGTGCCCACTTCGCCGGTGCCTTCGTAGAGCACGCCGTCCACGAACTGCAGCCCCTGCGTGAACGCGCTCGTGTCGTGCGTGAAGGCTCGCACGACGTCGGCGACGTATTCTGGCGTCCGCGGTCGTACCGTGAGCGGTGAGGCCCCACCTTCCGCTGCCGGGGCATCGCCCCCGCAGGCTGCCGCAACGACGGCGGCGATCGCACTCACGAGGAGCGATCGAGACGAGCGACGTGATGGCCAGGTGTACATGACAGACTCCGGATGGCGCCGCAGGGCGCTTCAGGCGACGACAGCGTCGCGCAAGGTACGAAAGAGCGCGACGAGATCGTCGCGTTGATAGTTGGCGTTCAAGCCCGACGGATTGGGCAGCACCCACACCTTGGTGGTACCGAGCGACGGCGTTTGTGGTCCGATCACGGCGTGCGGGACACCAAACGCCGTACGATAGGCCCCGATGCCGAGGACGGCGAGCACGCGCGGCCTGTACGTCGCGATCTTGCGGGCGAGGGCTTCACCGCCGGCGCGAATCTCCTCGGCGCCGAGTTCCGCCGCCGTCGCCGTCGTCCGAGGGACCACATTGGTGATGCCATAGCCCAAGGGAAGCAGCTCCTGTTCCTCCCACGGCTGCAAGCGCCGCGGCGTGAAGCCGGCGTCGTGCAACACGGGCCAGAAGCGATTCCCCGGTCGACCGAAGTGATGCCCGATGGCGGCGGTATACAGCCCCGGATTGATGCCGCAGAAGAGCACCCGCAGATCGTGCGCAATCACATCGGGCACGGTGCGGGACACCGCCGCACGCAGCGCCTCGCGGGTCGGACGCGGCGGTGGTGTGGTCGGGTTCGGCAGGATCGCGGCGCTCACGGGTCGGTCGCCAGGCTCGCACGCGGCGCGAGCATCGCCTGCTCGCGCAACGCGGCCAGCTGCTGCAGCGCTTCGATTGGGGTCAGGCGGTTCGGATCGACCGCCAGCAGCGCCGCCGCGAGTGCGGTGAGCGCCGGATCGGGACGCACCTCGACCCGGACGATCTCGCGCGGCTCCTCACCGAAGAACCCCAACTGTGCGGTGGGGACCGCCGGGCGACGCGCGACCGGTCCACGGGCGCGCGCGCCGGCTGGCGCCTGATGCGCGTCGGTCGTCAGGCGCGCGGCCATCTGCGCCCCATCGCCTTCGAGCAGCGCCAGCACCTCCTTCGCGCGTGCGATCACGGGAGCGGGCAACCCGGCCAGTCGGCCCACTTCGATGCCATACGATCGATCGGCGCCACCCTCGATGAGCCGATGCAGGAAGAGCACCTGATCTCCCACCTCGCGCACGGCCACCGTGCAGTTGCGGACCGACGAGAGTTCATCCGCCAGCTGCGTCAGCTCGTGGTAGTGCGTCGCGAACACCGTCTTGCAACCGATGGCCTCGTGCAGGTGTTCACTCACACTCCACGCGATCGAGACACCGTCGTACGTCGCGGTCCCACGGCCGATCTCGTCGAGCAGCACGAGCGATTTCGACGTCGCGGTGTGCAGAATCGCACTCGTCTCGCTCATCTCCACCATGAACGTCGACTGGCCACGCACGAGGTTGTCACTCGCGCCCACGCGTGTGAAGATGCGATCGGCAACCGGCAGGCGAGCCTCGCGCGCGGGTACGAAGGCCCCCACCTGCGCCAACAGCTGGATGAGACCCGCCTGACGCAGGATGGTGCTCTTGCCGGCCATGTTCGGGCCGGTGAGAATGATCATCCGCTTGGCCTCGGTGAGCGCGAGATCGTTCGGAATGAACTGCTCACGCGGCATCATGCGCTCAACGACCGGATGGCGGCCTGCGCTGATGTGCAAGGCGAAGCCGTCGTGCAACGCAGGACGCACGTACTGAAAACGCTCGGCCACGTTCGCAAGCGCCGCCAGCACATCGAGCATCGCCACGCGTTGCGCAATCGCCTGCAGCCGTCCGATCTCGGCGCCCACCTGCGTGCGCACCGCTTCGAACAGTTCACGCTCACGCAGTTCGATGCGGTCCGCCGCACCAAGCACCTTCTCTTCGTATTCCTTGAGCGCGGGTGTGATGTAGCGCTCTGCCCCGGTCAGCGTCTGTCGCCGCTGGTAGTCAGCCGGAACGAGATGCCGGTTCGCGTTCGAGATTTCGAGGTAATAACCGAAGACGCGATTGTATCCCACCTTGAGCGACTGGATGCCGGTGCGCGCGCGCTCCTCGGCCTGAATCGTGGCGATCGCATCCTTGCCGCCGTCGCGGATCGTGCGCAGCTCGTCGAGCTCGGCATCCACGCCCGTGGCAATTGTGGGTTCGTCGCCGATCTGCAACGGCGGACGCTCCACCAGAACGCGCTGCACGTCCGCCGCGAGCGATCCGACGTCGTCCCAGTCGTGCAACACGCTGTCGAGCAGCCCCGCCGTCTGTGCCGTGCGGGCCGCTTCGCGCACGACCGCCTGTGTCGTCTCGCGCAACCGCGGCAGACGCGCGAGCGAATCCCCCAGCGCGCGCAGCTCGCGAGGCGTGGCGCGTGCGGCCGCCGCCTTCGACGCCAACCGCTCGACATCGCGCACGCCATCGAGCGCGTCCCGCAACGTCGCGCGCGCAACGGGCGCGCGCACCAGCGTCTCCACGGCATCGAGACGCGCTTCGATCGCCGAGCGCTGCACCAGCGGCGAGAGCAACCACTGCCGCAACAGGCGCGCACCCATCGGCGTTGCCGTGTCGTCGAGCACCGACAACACGGTCCCGTCCGTGCCCCCCCGGAGCGATTCGACGAGTTCGAGATTGCGACGGGTCATCTCGTCGAGCGGCATGCTCGCCCCGGCGTGCTCCACGATCGGGCGCGCGAGATGCGGCAGTCCACCCGGCTGCAGATCGCGCAGATAGCGCACCAGCGCCCCGAGCGCGCCGACCGATTCGGCGTCCTGCGTCCCGAGGCCGAACCCTTCGAGCGAGGCGACGCGGAACTGTCGCGCGAGTTCGTCGGCCGCGAGCGTGGCATCGAACTCCCACGCCTCGCGCTCGGTGCGCAGTACACCGTCGACCGCCCGCAGTACGCGCGCGAGGACACCACCCGTTGGCCACAACGCCGCACCGCGCGGCAGCACGAGCTCGCGTGGCGCGAGCCGTGCGAGGTGCGCGGGCGCATCGGCCGCCAACACGCGAAGGACGCGGAGCTCACCCGTGGAGAGATCAGCCGCCGCGATGCCGACCGGCATCGTTTCGGCCGTCGCGCCAGGCGGTGCCTGCGCCGTGACATGCACGGCGACGACATAGTTCGCGCGGTGATCGTCGAGCAGATCGTCGGCGAACGCGGCCCCAGGCGTGATCGTCTCGATGACTTCGCGACGCACGATGCCCTTGGCCAGCTTCGGATCTTCCACCTGCTCGCACACGGCGACACGAAACCCGTGCTGGACGAGCTTGCGGAGGTAGTCGGCCGCCGCCTTCACCGGAACACCCGCGAGGGGGACTTCGGCTGCGCCGCCGTTGTTGCGCGAGGTCAGCGTGAGTCCGAGCACACGCGCCGCCGTTTCGGCGTCGTCGTGGAACATCTCGTAGAAGTCACCCATCCGGAAGAACAGGATGGCGTCCTGATGTCGCGCCTTGATCTCCCGGTACTGCTGCATGAGTGGAGTGGATGCCCCACTCACGGCGTCAACTCCGCGATGAAGCCGTCCAGCCCTTTCGCCTTGAGCTCGGCGAGGCGCACGTTCGCCAGCGCGCGCGTCGCGAAGTAGCCCGTCCGCACCCGGAATGGCGCACCGGTGCCATCGACGCGTGCCTCGATCCCACGCCCGCGGAAGCGCTCGACCAGACGATCGGCATCGGCGCGCGTGTTCACCGCCGCGAGTTGCACGCTGAAGCGCGCCGATGCGGGACGCGCTCCATCGGCGGGTGGGACCACGGGCGCCGCTTGGGCCGGTGTCGGCGCCGGCGGCGCGGACGTGGTGCGTTCGCGATCTGCACGCTCGCGCTCGAGTCGCTCGCGCTCGAGTCGCTCACGCTCAATGCGCTCGCGCTCAGTGCGCTCACGTTCCTCACGCTCAGCGCGCTCGCGTTCCTCACGCTCACGCTGGGCGCGCGCGGTCGCCTCACGCTCGACCTGCTCACGCGCTGCCTGCTGCTGCGCTGCGCGCGCGGTCGAGTCGCGCACCAGCGAATCGCGACGCTGCGCTTCCCGGAGCGTCGCCGCTCGCTGGTCGTCATTGGACGCGACCGCCGTCGTCGCACTGAGCGGTGCGGCTGCCGTCACACCACGGCACCGGGTGCGCAAATCTTCGGCCTGCGCGCGCAGCTCCACCGCGTTGCTCGGCACGCGCTGGCGCACGACATCGAGGGCGCCGCACGCGCGCGGCCGATCGTTCTCGTCGAAGTACGCCTTGGCGAGCCAGAAATGCGCACGCGCCTGACTGGCCGGCTCGGAAAAATCGCGGGCGAGTCGCTCGAGGTACGGGCGCGACGCGGCGGGACGACCGCGCAACTGCTCCAGCTGCGCGAGCCGCAGCAGCGCATCTTCGGCGCGGGGCGACATCGGCACTTCCACCAGCAATCGTCGCCAGTCACGCTCAGCGTCGGCGCTCGATTCGGCGAGCAGCCCTCGCCAATAGAGCAACTCGCCGAGCGCCGGCGTTGCAACGCCAGCCTGACGAACGAGCGAGTCGAGCACCATGCGACCGGCACGACCATCGCCGGCCTCGACGAGCGCGCGGGCGCGACCGACGGCCTGATCCACGGTGGTCGCCGCTTGTGCGGCAAGCGTCGTCGCATCGACAGCGCACACGATGCCCAGCGCCGCAACGATGCGACGCCACCGCGGCGTTGTCGCGGCCATGGTCACGCGGCTCACGCGGCCCGCCCGCGCGTGGCGCGTGACGGCCCAGCGAGCGCCAGCACAAGCGAGAGCAACACCTGCTCCTCGCTTGAGACGCGCGTGTCCTTGAGTGCAATGTCCGCCTCCAGCAGCAGCCGGAGCGCGCGGCGCAGGTCATCGGCGCGCCATCGTTCGACCGCGCGCGCCCAGACACTCTTCGCTTCGCCCCACGGGCGCCCCACCATGCCGCCCCCGGACTGTTTGAGATACGTGAAGTATTCGCGCTCGAGTTGCCCGCTGCTCCAGCCACCATCGCGGTGCGCGCGGCCCCACATCAGCGCCAACAGCTGCGTCGAAAGCATCATCACCAACTGCACGGCGTTCACCTTCGGCTGCGCCAGAACGAATGGGACGAGCGCCACAGCGCGGACGGTGTCGCGCTGCAGAATGGCGTCAATCAAATCCATCGACGTCTCGCCGCGCCGCACGCCGACGATCGCACTGACGGCCTCATCGGTCACGATGGGAATCGGCGCGTCCGGCACCGGGACGACCACCCCGTCGGCGGTGGTCACGGGCGCCGCTGCAGCACCACGCGCGTAGCTCGCGCACTTGTCGAGCTCGGCGGCCAACTGCTGCAGATCATTCCCCACCGACTGCTGCAACAGCGCGGTCGCGTCGTCGGTGACACTCACGCCGAGTACGGTCGTGGCGTGGTGCGCGATCCAGCGTCGGACACGCTCGGGCGGTAACGGCTCGAACACACACGGCAGACTCTGCTGCGCGAGCGACGCATCAACGTTCTGTCCGGCCAGTGCGACCAGCAGCAGCAGCGTGTCACTCGCGGGACGGGCGAGATAGCGATCGAGCTCGGTGCGCACCGCCTTCTTGAGCGCGTGCACGTCGCGCACCACGACCGCGCGTCGCTCGGCCAGCATGGGCGGTGTCGCGAGCAGACTGCCCAGCGTTTCGGCGTCGAGCGCACCGGCGTCCCGGATCTCGCAGTTGAAGTCGCGTGAACTCGGGTCGAGAGCCGCATCCAGCAGATCACGGATCGCCTGATCCTTCAGGTACTCGTCATCGCCGTGCAGGTAGTACACGGGCGCAAACGCGCGTGCGTCGACGGCAGCGCGGACGGTCTTGAAGCCATCGGCCGAGGGCGGGGCCGCCGCGCGAGGACTGCTGGTGCGCGATGCGGCGGGGCGAGAGCGCGGAGCGGGACGCGACATGCGAGGAAACTAATCGGGCCCTGTGAGGCCCCCATCCCTCGGTGCCGCCGTCAGCGCGTGCTCGTGCCGAGCCGCAGTTCGGTCGACATCGCGTGCATCAGTACGGGCAGGCCACGCGGGCGCGGGAGTGTGACGGGCGCGGCGTCCCCATGCACCGACCAGAGCGCCTGGACACCCGCGAAATCATCGTCGATGCGTTCGATACGCACGGGACGCGTCGGGACGACGTGCACCGCCGGCGCAGCGGCAAGTGCGGGTGGCAGCTGGGGTTCGTCCCCCTGATCGCGGGCGGTGGGCAGCAGCGCCGTCGTGACCACACCAAGACCCGCCGCGACTGCCAGCCACGCGGGTGTGAAGCGTCGACGCGGGGCCGCCTGTTCCGTTGGCATGAGCGCATCGAGGGGCGGCGGCGTCTGCTCCGCGCGGCAGGCGGCAAGACGCGCGTCGAGGCGGCTGCGAAAATCGGCGGACGGCGTGATCTCGGGGAGGTGATTGCGCGCCAGCACCAACGACCGGCGCACCATGGAGTCGTGCGCGGCGCAGCGATCACACGTCAGCAGATGGCGTTGCGCCTCGGCCATCGCGTCACCCGGCAGCGTATCGTCGAGATAGGCGAGGTGCGCGTCGCGAAAATCACGGCAGTCCATCAGGGCATCATCCGAAGCACGCAGGGGGGAGTTGCGGTTCACGAGCGGGTGGTGATGGCGAGTCGTACCCGCGCCACGCTGGGACGTTCCCGGGAAATCTGCCCGGAGCGGTCGCCGAACGCGAGCCGGCCCGCCTGCCTGAGCAGGCGGGCCGGTGAACCGGTCCCTCGGCGCCGACGCCAGTCAGCGCACCATGGGCTCCACCAGGTCGGCGAACGCCGTGCGGGCGCGATTGAGGCGCGACTTGACCGTCCCGAGGTTCACGCCAGTGATCTCGGCGATTTCCTCGTACGACTTCCCCTCGAGCTCTCGGAGGACGAACACCTCGCGGTGATGCACCGGAAGCCGACCGACGGCCTGCTCCACGATCTCGCGCAGATGACGCTTCCGGAAGAGATCATCGGGCTTGTACTGCGTGTCCTCGAACTCCAGCGGGCGCTCTTCGTCGTCGAAGTTGGCACGAATCGACTGGAAGAGCACCAACGGATTGCGCGACCGATTGCGCAGTTCGTTCTTCGCCAGATTGGACGCGATCGTGTAGATCCACGTCGAGAACTTCTTCGACCGATCGAAGCGACCGATGTGGCGGTAGACGCGGATGAACACTTCCTGCACGAGGTCCTCGGCGCGATCCCGATCGCCGATGGTGCGATAGACGAAGTTGAGCAGGCGCCCCTGGTAGCGATCCACCAGTTCCTCAAACGCCCGTTCCTCCCCACCGAGGAATGCCCCAACGACCCCCGCGTCGTCGAGCACGCGGAGCGTGTCGCGCACACTGACCGGCGCGATCGGGGTGGAGCGAAGCGCTGTAACAGCCATGGTGGGTCCTCCCGTTCGAGTGTCGCGCCACCCCGGTGGGCGACGCGGCGGGCGCGGCGGCGGGATGTCCAGCCAATGGGACACACCCGGAACCTTCGCCGGCTCCGCAGTCGGAACCCCAAGAATGCACAAGGCGTGCCGCGCGCGCCGCGACCGGCGTCACATACGTAAGCAGTTGTTTTTCAACGCATTACGCGAAACTACGTGAACCGGACGCGCCGTGTCCGTCCGCTACGGTGTCCTGTCTTGGCGTCCGAGAAATAGGACACCCCGCCACCTCGGCAGGGTTGCTGCCGAGGGGACGGGGTTGGCGACGCGTGATGCGGAGCGGTCAGCCGAGACGGAATCCGGCGGTGTAAAGCAGGGCGAGGGCGGTCTTCGCGTCCTGGATCTCGCCGCGCTCGATCATCGAGAGTGCCCGTGAGAGCCGCGTGGGTACCAGCTCGAGAAACTCGTCGGCCTCGCGCTGGTGCGCGCCAGCTTCCAGGTCGGTCGCGAGGAAGAGATGGATCTTCTCGTCGGTGAAGCCCGGCGTCGTGAACATCGTGAACAGGGGTTCCACGCGCGCCGCCCGATAGCCCGTTTCCTCCAGCAGCTCGCGGTGCGCACAGGCGGCGGGCGTTTCGCCCGGGTCGAGCCGGCCCGCCGGGATCTCGTACAGGTACCCCTCGGCCGCGTAGCGGTACTGCCGAATGAGCACCAGCTCCGGATCGGCGTCGTCGACGCGGCCGAGGAGCGGCACCACGGCGCTCGCGCCGGGGTGCCGCACCATTTCGAGGCGACCGATCGAGCCGTCGGGAAACCGGACCTCGTCTTCGTCGAGCGAGATGACGCGACCCGTGTAGTGCCGAACGGATCCGACGCGTCCCACCGACGGCGTCTCACCCTCGGTCACGCACGACTCCGACGCGCCGTGGTCTTCCTGGCACCGTTCTTCGCGCCCTTTCTGGGGGCCTTCTTCACCACCTTCTTCGCCGGCTTCTTGGCTGTCTTCTTCACCGTCTTCTTCACCGCCTTC
>ERZ1066122.755-NODE-755-length-31697-cov-16.026895_pt1 | contig 31697 bp, 29 predicted proteins | sample MGYA00382769_ERZ1066122 | MGnify/ENA primary metagenome ERZ1066122 (study PRJEB33369, sample SAMEA5778352) | biofilm metagenome | biome: Industrial cooling water; feature: Water cooling tower basin; material: Biofilm | place: United Arab Emirates | collected... | reverse complement strand
TCGTCGACGATCGCGGCTCGATCTAGCGGGCTGGAGGCCATGGGCAGGGCGGCACCAACGTGCTGGGGTCCTGCGTCGAGACTAGCCGGGTCAGTGAATTCTGGCTAGTAGTTTTTTCAGAGCACCTCAAGCACCCATAATGCACCTAACCAACAACCAGCGAACGCTACGTAAGCTCTTGACTGAGCATTTTTATGTAATCTAGGATTGACTTGTAGCTTTTAGGGGGAGATTCAAAGACAGCTCTCATAATGCTTTCGAGTCCACCCATAGCCACCATTCTAAACCCGCGGATTTGCGGGTTTTTTTGTGCCCGGACGCCGGATCCAAAGGGATGCGGGGCCGCCTGTGACACTTTCTGTGACGAATCTGTGCCACTTCGCGTGGCAGAGACTCCGCGCAAGTGACCCGAGCACGATTGTGCGGTCGAAATTGTCCAGATGACTCCAGTTCTTGTGACCTGAGACGGATCGTGTAGCCATCTGGCTGGTGAGTTCTCTACCCTTAACAGGCAAGGAGAGCTCCATGAAGAAGCGATTCACCGACGAGCAGATCATCGGCATCCTGCGCGAGGCCGAGGTCGGCGCCATGTCGATCAAGGCCCTGTGCAAGAAGCACAACCTGACCGAGCAGACCTTTTTCCGCTGGCGCAACTAGTTCGGCGGCCTGGATGTGCCCGACGCCCGGCGGCTCAAGGACCTCGAGTCCGAGAACGCCCGGCTCAAGCGGCTGGTGGCCGAGCAGATGCTGGTCATCGACGGGATGAAGGAGATCGTCCGAAAAAAATGACGACCCCGTCGGAACGACGCGACACGGTCCAGGTGCTGGTCCGTCGGGGACTCTCGCAGCGAAAGGCCCTTGGTTACCTGGGCCTGAGCCGCCGCATCGCCAGCTACGCCCCGCGCCAGGCCGCCAAGGACCAGGCGGTGGCCGAGCGGCTGCTGGTCGCGTCGCCGAAGGTGCCGCGGTTCGGGTATCGCCGCATGGCGGCCTGGCTGGACCTGGGCGAGGCCCGGGTCCGGCGCCTTTGGCGCCAGCTGGGTTTGAACATTCCCCGCCGCCGGCCGCGCCGCCGCCGTTCCGGCAACGACATCCGCCTGCCGGGCGCGGTTCGCCCGAATGCGGTCTGGAGTTACGACTTCGTCCACGACCAGATGGTCGACGGACGCGCCTTGAAGATGCTGTGCGTGATCGATGAATACACCCGCGAATGCCTGGCCATCGAGGTCGGGGCCAGCCTGCGGGCGCAGGACGTGATCCTGACCTTGTCGCGGCTGATGCGGATCTACGGCAAGCCGGCCTTTGTCCGCTCCGACAACGGCGCCGAGTTCACCGCGGCCAAGGTGATGCGCTGGCTGCGCGACGCGGCGATCGGCCCGGCCTTCATCGCGCCGGGTAGCCCCTGGCAGAACGGGTTCGTGGAAAGCTTCAACGGCAAGCTGCGGGACGAGCTGCTGAACCGGGAATGGTTCCGCAGCCGCGCCGAGGCGAAGGTGCTGATCGAACGCTGGCGGCAGTTCTACAACGAGCAGCGGCCGCACAGCGCCCATGACTACAAACCCCCGGCGACCGTTCGCCGGAACTGGTCGGAACCCGATACCATCTACCCCGGACTCACTGGCTGATTGGCTACAAGCTCCATACTCAGGTCACCGCCCACTGGGAACTGTGCTCGCCCTGGTGATCCAGGACCATCCGCACCGCCCGCTCACGCACCTCGGGTGCGTACCTCGTCAATTTGTTGCCCATGGCTCCATCCTCTCAAGGTTTGGAGCCTCCGGGAAAGCCGGGGCGATTCAGTGCCGGCAGGCAATCGCTTCCAGTCGGAAATTTTTATCTGAAATCGGTACAGACGGTTCTTCGACCAAAAAAGACCAGCAAATAATTTGGAACACCATGAAATCAAATCCTGTGAAGATCTTGGAAGTTGATGGGTACGGGGCAGTCGATAGCTGGACCTGGATCGCTACGCTTTATAAGAATAAGGATGAAACATTCTCTGTTTCTCTTGTACAGGTACCACACGACGAGGAAGACGCAGAGAATTGTTTTGAAACTATGCGTCTAAATTCATTCCTCGATGGATATCAGCTTTTCGAGTTCTTGGACTCAAGCTGGCATGAGGCTCACGAAAACTGTCTGAGCATGGAACAGTGGACTGACATTGCTGCCGAGGTCGCCAAATCCTTCCCCAAGCTGTCGTCAGAGATATTGGACGCGCTGCGACGGAATCGAGATGAATGAACCGCTCTTTCGCCTTCACGAAACTGCTGGGGCATGCACTTCACAGATATGATTTAGTGGGATCTTGGCCCCATCAGCGTGAACGCGCGGAGTGCTCGCTGGCCGCGTGAAAGTCGTCGCAAGCCATGAGACATCTCTTTGCTAGCATCTACCCAGCGAACTTCCGAGCCCCACTGATGACATCACTAACGCACCGCTACGCACAGGCCGTGGACTACGCCCGCATCGCCCACGCCGCCCAGTTCCGCAAAGGCTCTCAGATTCCCTACATCTACCACCTGCTAGGCGTCTCCAGCCTGGTCCTGGAGTACGGCGGCACCGAGGGCCAAGCCATCGCTGGCCTCCTCCACGACGTCCTCGAGGACTGCGGCGCCGCCCACGAAGCCACCATCCGCGCTCAGTTCGGTGACGCCGTGGCCAACATCGTGAACGACTGCACCGACGGGACGGCCGAGTCCAAGACCCGGCCCAAGTCGGACGCGGACAAGTTTGCCAATTGGATCGAGCGGAAGCTGGTCTACATCGCTCATATCGCCACCGAAGACGAAGGTTCGCTGCTCGTTTCGGCCTGCGACAAGCTCCACAACGCCCGAGCCATTCTGGCCGACCTTCAGGGTACAGCCGGCCCGGATGTGTTCAACCGTTTCACCGCCGGCCGGCTGGGTACGCTGCAGTACTACGAAGCCATCGCCCGAGTCCTGCTGGAGCGAGCGTCCCCGGCCAACCCGCGCTTCCTGGAGCTGGCCCGCGAGTTTGATCGCACCGTAGGCCAGATCCACCAACTGGCCGGGGCGGAAGAACGCATCGCGTTGGGCAAGAACACACTCGTCTCGTGATCTGAGACACACCGGACGCACACTGCGTCCATGGGGCAAGGGCCCCGTCGCCGATTTATCGGACAACTTGCGGGCGACTCACAAATGCAGCTAAAGCCCCGCCACGGCGGGGCGTCCGGCCTTCAGGAGAGGTCCGATGTCGCTGATCGAACGCAAGCCTCCGGGCGAGGTCATCGCCCACATTCCTCTTGACGCATGTCTCCGACCCCGGCCGCAGCGACCTCTACCGCAGGATATGGCGACCTGGTCGCGCGCCCTGCCGGTGGCTGGCCGTCTGGCCGAGCTTGGCCTGAGCCAAGCCTTACGCGAGGCGGTGCCCCCGCTCTGGGAGGCCTGGCTTAGCCGGTTTCAACAGGGCCTTCGCATCGAACGCGAGGGAGACGTCCGCGTCGTCGTCCACTGCGACACCGTGAGGTATCGGCAGGGGCCTACCGGGGAGGTCACGGCCGAGATCCCAATGGCCGGGGGCGGCTACGGAAAACTCAGCGTCGAGGTGGGCACGCCCTTTCCAAGCTGGACTTGGGCGCGATTGATCGCGGTGCGCGAACCCGAGGCCGTGGTGGGGCTGCGGCAAGCCATTCAAACCAGGGAGTTGGCGGGACTGCTGGGCCCGGCGGAGAGCGTGGCCTCCGTCGAAGGCGCGGCCCTGGACTGGTCGGCCAGAGTCATCGAGGGCCTCGCTCGCCGCTGCATTGACGGCGTCGCCATGCGCCGACGGCTGGTGGGAGCGCTGGATCTGGAGCCGCAGATGGTCCAGATCGCGCGGCGGGCGCGGCCTCGGGCACTCCGTCAGTGCGACCTGCCCAGCAGCTGGTGGAACCAGTGCCTGACCCACCGGGAGGCACTGCTGGAGCTGGCGCAGATCGCGCCCGCGCTGATTCCGCTGTACGGCGAATTGATGCACTTCAACCACGTGAAGCCGGGGCGCCTCGACTGGACTCACCTGAAGAGCCTCATCGCCCCCGCGGGTCTGAAGCACGCCCGATGGCAGTTCCTGATGCGTGACCGGGCCGCGCCCGTCTGGCGGATGCGCCGGGAAGGGCTGATTCCTTCGCTGCGGTACCTGTGTGAGTTCCTGGTGGGCTGGGCGGCGGTCCACGACACGTTGCCGCCTGGCTGCCGCCTGCCGCGTGCGCTCTGGGAACTGCTGGCACGCACCTCCGTGGACCGGGTGACCGGCCATGTGCTGCCGCCGGTGCTGTGGCCGGTCATGCCCAAGGCAACTGCCCAGGCCATCGCCCGTTACCGCGCGGCCGCTGCACGCGGCGAAGCCACCGAATTCATCGAGAAGGAGTGGGGCCCCGTGGTGCGGTGGGCTGCGAACTACGCCGGCCAGAATCCGGGCACGCCTGTAAAGCACTGGAGCACCGCGCGGCGCCAAGCCGCCTGCGACGAACGGCGCATCCGGGCCCGCACCCAGGGTTTGTCTTGGACGGTCCAGGTGCCGCGGTACGAACGGGACGGCCTGTACGCCATCGCCCTGGCCACCGGCAGCGAGCTGGCCGAGGAAGCCATCGCCATGCGGCACTGTGCCGATCGCTATGCCCCGCAATGCGATCGCGGGGGCATGGTGGTGTATAGCCTTCGTGACGCAGCCGCCGACGCGCGGCTAGCCTCCGCCGCCATAGAGATCAGCCCGCGTGGCGCTGAGCTGGTCGAACTGGCCCGGTCACTCAACCGCGAGCCCGACGACCGCGAGCGCCGCTTCGCAATGCGCCTGGCTGAGTACGTGGCCCAGCAGGTAAAGGCCGCCGCCTTACTGCCCCACATCGGAGAGGTCACGATTCCCCCAGCGGGCTCAGGCACCCTCTTCATGGAGCGCCGCGACTCGGATGTCTACGCCTTCATCCAGGTCACGGATCGAGGCTGGAAGGGTTACAAGTACTTGCCCTGCGGCACGGTAAGGGCCATCTCGGGCGACGAGGCCGTGCGAGTCCTCGACCCGATGTCATGGTTTGCCCTGTCACGGCAGGATTTTGTGGAAATCGTGGAACCGTTTCTGTTGCTTCGAAGGCAAGGCCAGGACGCAGCCGGGGGCGCCGGGGGAAATTGTCTCGGGCAAGCCCGGGCCGGGTAATGAGAGGATCGGGGAACACTCCACCCAGCCCGCCCCGATGCCCAGCCACGCCGAGCTCCGTGAACGTTTCAAAGCCCTGCCCCAGGAAAGTACTTCGGACGCGTGGCGCGTCCGCATCCATCGTTCCCTGAGCTGGCTGGCGCGGGCGGACGCGGAGCCCGACGATCCGGATGCGCGCTTCCTCTTCTTGTGGATCGCACTGAACGCCGCCTACGCCCGCGAGATTGGCTTGGGTGAGACCGAGCGGGACCGTCTGCGCGACTTCCTCGCGCGGTTGGTCGCCCTGGACAAGGGCGGTCGGCTGCACCTGGCGCTGTTCGGGCAGTTCAGCGGCCCGATCCGCACCCTCATCGAGAACAAACACGTCTACCAACCTTTCTGGGCCGCCCAACAGGCCTGGGACCAGACCGACGCCTGGCGCGAAGGCTTCGAGGCCGGAAAGCGGGCCGCGCTGCATGCGCTGATGGACAAGGACACCGCCAAGGTACTGTCGATCGTGTTTGATCGACTCTACGTGCTGCGCAACCAATTGGTGCACGGCGGCGCGACCTGGAACAGCGGGGTGAACCGGCAGCAGGTGAAGGATGGGGCAGCCATCCTAGCGGTGCTGGTGCCACTGATAATTGAGCTCATGCTGGGGCATCCTGGCCATGACCATGGTGAGATCCTCTACCCTGTCGTTGCGTGATCCAGACCGCACGAACACTCCGCGTGAGACCACAGCATGAAGTCAATTGGCGAAACCCTTTTCTCCCTGAGCCGCCAGAACGAGCCCAGGCCCTCGACAGCCCTGAGGCGGGCTACGGCCAAAGATCTTAGTCTTCAGGAGAAATGGTTCAGGGATGCCATCTTCGCGGAACCCGAGCTGGTCATCGGCCCCTGCCGATCTTCAGGTCGCGTGGATGCGGACGAGAAATGGGTCCCGTGGCGGGTTGAAGTCAATTTTGGTTCCGGCCCGATTGATGTGCTGCTCGTTTCCTCACACGGCCGCATTGGAATTGTCGAGACAAAACTCTCCTACAACCCGCAGCGAAGGCGCGAGGTGGTTGCCCAGGTACTCGACTACGCACTTTCCCTGCAGGAGTGCGAGTTCGATGACCTGCCTGATCTTCCCGAATCACCAGATTCGCCATTCGCGGAGGACCTGGCCGAGTGCCTCCGAACCGGCCGGTTCCTTCTGATCATTGCCGGGGACTCCCTGGACCCCCGGGCGCTCCGCCTTTCGCAGTCCATGCTGGCGCGCCACCTGACCAGCGAGTGGGACCTGGCCATGATCGATTTGAACGTCTATCAAAGCCAGGCCTCACCAAATGACCTGATCATCGTTCCGGAGCTGCTTGGCGCCGTGAATACCGAGCTTCGACAAGTCGTCAGGGTCATCGTTCAGGGTCAGTCCGCCAAGGCCAGGATCGTGGTGGACAAGCTTGTCCGCGACGAAGAGCGAATCACCAGCAGCCAATCAACGGGAACGCTGGAGGATCTTCTCGCCGGCGTTTCCCAGAAGTATCCGGGTTCCGTGGACTTGGCTGGTCGCATCGTGACCCGGATGCGGGAAATCGAGGCCAAGCACAAAGACAAGATCTCGTTCGCTTTTCGGGCGTCGTCGGCGAACATTTACTTCATGGCTTCCGATGGTCCGCGCCGCTTCCTGTCGCTTCGCAGCGACGGGCGGCTACGCCTGGTCATGCGATATCTGCGGTCTTCTGGCTTGGATGATTTCGTGGATCGCCTTGTCCTGGCGGCGAAGCCCCATTTCACGGTTTCAAGGGATGCGCATGCCGGCGGGCTGCGTTTTGTCTCCACGCCAGAGAGCCAGATCATGGAGTTTCTCTCGAGTGTTGACGCGGCGATCGCCTGACCTTGGTCTATTTTCGTAATGGCATGAACCATGAAAGACGAGTGCTTAAGCCCCGACCCAATCGGAATCAGGTTTCCAGACATAACCGGCTTGGCGCAGACCGAATGGTTATGTTGGCTCTCTCCCTGCTCCCCCGTCGTCGTGAATGAAGAGGGATATATGCCGTCGCGCTGGACCTACCGGACGTGGCTGACCGATGGCCGCGTCAAACTAGACGATCCCATCCACGGCAAAGGTCTTTATCTCTGGTTGCTGGAACTACCGAACGGCCATTTCAGGTTCGTGCATGTCGGCATTGCTGCTGACGGTGGTAGCACACTTGCCTCAAGGACTCGAAAGCACCTCTGCGGACAACGCGTCGTCGCCGGGAAAGTCCCGGGAGACAGAATTCACGCCTGTGACCTGACCACCTGTCCGCCATATGGTTCCCTTGGTCCTGACCTTCGAAACGACGGACCTGCGAGGCTCGATGCGGCTCGGAGATTCCTATCCAATCTGCGAATCATGTTCATCCTTCCGGTGCTGGACCCTTCGCTCAATCCCAGCCAGGACATCAAGCTGCTCGAGGGACTGATCGCCAGGTCAGCCGCCGAACTCCTTGACCTGAAGCCAAGGAAAGGCGGGCTCCATTGGGAGACTACGAATACCATTCCCGCCACCCGCCGCCTCGCTGAACCCTTGGAGAACCTGCCAGTCATCGCCCGCGACGTTGCGAACACCCTCAATGGCGCGCTCCGTGCCCTAATCGGGCGGCAAGAAACCGGAATGATGCCGCCCGAACCCCGCCGCGGAACTACCTAGCGCCCTGACGACATCCGCTGCCAGATGCGCACGAGCCCCTCGGTGTCCATGGCGCAATAGACCCGGAGTTGGGCGGCGATCTCCTGCTTTCGCGCTGCGGCTGTATCGGGATGCGTCGCCTCCAGGTAGGCCGCCATCGCCATCCCGCCATCCTTAACCCCATCAAGCGAACCGTAGTCCAACTCCGGCGCGATCGTCGGCAGTACCGCCTTCATGCTCCAGCTCCCGCGCTGGGCCGGGTGGTAGTAATTCTCCATCACGACAGGGAGCAGATCCCGGAGTCGGCCAACGAGCGCCGTCAGCGGCGCTGACAAAGCACGATATCGCTCAGCAAGTTCCAGGATCCGTGTCCGCTCGAAGCCCACGTTGTAAACGTAGATCGGTCCACGCTTGCCACAGGCCGACACCAGCGCCTCGGAGAAGGTGCGAGAAGGATCCTCGCCACTCAGGTCCAGATGCGACGTGTGTTCCAGCGCCCCCGAGAGCGACAGCCGATGCAGGCTGAACTGGAAGGAGATCTGCTGGTAAGGCCGGGTGCCTGCCCACCGGGGGACGGCGAACATCACGGTCTCGAAGTCCAGGAAGTAGGCCGGCCGACCATCCTTGGCCAGCGCACTGCGGGCACCCGCTTTGTCGAAGTAGGGCTTGCCGGACAGTGTGACCTGCTTGACCAGGCGTTGGCGGTCATTGAGCAGCGCATCCGGGATCGCGGCCATTTCGACTGCCGGGCCCGAATCCAACAGCTCGCGAAGTTCCTTGGCCTGGGCCCGCGGCAGCCAAGACGCGGGCACTTTGGCCTGTGGCTCCCTCGCGCTGCAATGGCCGTGGAAGCCGCATTCGTAGGGCTCGCTGCAGTGTCGCCCAGTCCGAACCTTGGGCGCCTCGGATTGTCCAACGATGTCGTGGGCTTCATCGATCCATCGCCCGACTTCCTGGCCCCGAGCCATCGCCTCTTCGGTCAGGTCTGCCTCCACCAACAGGCCCGAGTAGTCACCTCGCCCCCGAAAGACCCAGCGGCTGTCGATGTGCGCCACGGCAACCTCCGCCAGGTCGATGCCGGACTCCCGGGCCAACAGCGCCTGCGTGGCCAGGTCATCCCGGTGGTAGTCCTTTACCGAGGTGGAGGATTTCACCTCGACCATGCGCCAGGCCACGCGACCCTTCCGCCTTACCGGCAGCAGGACGTCGGCGAAGGCCCGAACCCGCCGCGAAGCAAAGCCAGCCTCGAAGATCGGCGCCCGCCCGGCCAGAAGGGCTTGGGTCTTCTCGATGGCGCCGTCCACCCCCAAGGCATCCAGATCGAGCAGCGCGCCGCGCCCCTGCGGGTCGTAGATGCGCCGGGCGATGTCGCCTACCTCATGGCCGACGTCAAACAGCGCCTGGGCACCAGCGGAGTCCTCGCGCAGGTCCGGTCGGTGAACCTCCAGCCACAGGCGGCGCGGGCATTGGCGATACGACAACAGCTTTGATTTCGACAGCGGCTTCTTGGTCACCTGGGTTTTCCTGTTCGGTCACCTTCAAGGTACTTCGCCCTGCGACACAGGGTGTCGCAGCTGGTTGGACACTGGACAGCCAAGGAGCCTGTCCATGTCCATCCAACACCCGCACGCCATGAATGATGCCAGCCCGTCGCTGGAGCTCACCCGCAAGGGTCGTCGCCCCAGCAACGATCTCCGCGTGCTGTGGCTGCTTCGCATGCTTGTGCCCCTCAAAGGCTTCACGTGGTTACTCCAGCACGAGGATATGTATGCCTGCGATCGCGCTGCCGCGATGTTAGGCCTGCCGTCCACCGTCACCAAGGCCGAGATACCCGCCCGCAAAGCCGCGCTACGGCAAGCCTGGCTGGACGCGGAGGCTCGCGCGGGCGATTTCCGACTCCGCCAGCCCTTGGCGCGCAACCTTGAGAAAATTTCCCGGCTGTTCGGGTTCGACCGCGTTGAATCGCAAGTCCTCGGCTTCGTGCTGACAGCGGCGTTCGATCCGGCCATCGAAGCGGCCATCAACGAGATCCCCGCCCTGTCGAACCGGATCGGCGAACCCTGGACAAGGGTCCTCGGGCTTTCCAAGGCAGCGGTTCGCAAGGCGCTGTCTGCGAACAGCCGACTGGGCCGGGCCGGCCTGTTCCAGATGGAGTCGCCGATCATGCAGGCCGTAAGTGGCCTTCAGATGAATCGTCCGGAGCTCGGCGGGGTTTACGTGGACGGCGACTGGCGTCCCGAGCGCCTGCTGAAGGGGCTGGCGCGCAAGGCACCCGCGCCCGAACTGACGTTGGCTGACTATGCGCACCTCCAGGCGGACATCGACCTGATGCTCCGCTACCTCGGAAAGGCGATGGCACACCGCCGCAAGGGCGTGAACATCCTGCTCTACGGCCTGCCCGGCTCGGGGAAAACGCAGCTTGCGCGCGTCCTGGGCCAGGCACTGGACGCAGTAGTTCATGAGGTGGAGACGACCGATGCCGAGGGCGAGTCCTCGAGCGGAACCCGCCGCCTTGGCATGTTGTCCACGCTGCACCGGGTCCTGGCGGGCCGACGCGCGCTGGTGGTGTTCGACGAGATCGACCAGGTGTTCGCCGACGGCAACTGGTTCACGGGCGTGCGCACTACCGCCGACCGGATGCGGGGCTGGCTGCTGGACCAGCTGGAATGCAACGCCGTGCCGACCCTCTGGATTGGCAACGACATGGGCTCGCTGGACCCGGCGTTCGCGCGCCGGTTCGACATCGTGCTCGAGATGAACGCGCCTCCGCGGGCGCAGCGCACGGAAATGATCCGGCGCCACGCCGGTCGCTGGCTGGAGGAGGGCCAGGTCAGGAAGCTTGCGCAGGTGCAGAACCTTAGCCCCGCCACCCTGCGCCGTGCAGCGAGGGTGGTCTCCGGCGCCGGGCTTCGCGCCACCCAGGGGGCGCAGGCCATGGAGGGCCTGATTCGTCAGTCGCTCCGCGTGCAGTCGCGCAACCCGGGCAGGGACCCACTGCCGCCGCTGGTCGTACCCGATTACGACCCGTCCTTGAGCCACACATCGGCCAATCTGGAGGCGATCGCCGACGGCTTGGCCCGGACCGGTGAAGGGCGGCTTTGCCTTTATGGCCCGCCCGGCACCGGCAAGTCGGCGTTCGGCCACTGGCTGGGAGAACGCCTTGGACGCCCGGTCTTGCTGCGCCGGGCCTCGGACCTGCTGGGCGCGTTCGTGGGGCAGACCGAAGAGAACATCGCCAAGGCGTTTCGCACCGCCCAGCAGGACGGCGCCGTGCTGCAGATCGACGAGGTGGACGGTTTCCTGGGCGATCGCCAACAGGCGCGTGCCCGCTGGGAGGCTTCCCTGGTGAACGAGATGCTCACCCAGATGGAGGGGTTCCGGGGGATCTTCGTCGCTTCGACCAACCTGATGCACGGACTGGATCCCGCCGCGCTGCGGCGGTTTGATGCAAAGGTTCTCTTTGGTTACCTACAGCCCGACCAGTCGTGGCGCCTGTTCGTCAGGCTCTGTGGTCAATGTGGGATGGCGGCCCCGGCCGAGTCGTCTCCGTCGCGAGCGCGGCTCGCTGCCGCCGCGACCCTGACCGCTGGCGACTTCTCGGCGGTGGCACGCAGGCACCTATTCGAACCGTTCCTGAACCCGCTCGCCTTGATCGAGGCCCTTGAGGCCGAGTGTCGACTCAAGCCGGACGTCACGACACGGCGGGTTGGCTTCGTCTAGTCTTGTGGCCATTGGGTCCCTGCCGGAACCGTCCATGCCGTCCACCACGCAGACCGTTTTTCGCCAGTGGCTGATGCTTCAAGCCCTGCCCCGCGCGCCGCTGCGCATCACGGCGGGCGAGATCGCCGACCGGCTGGCCGGCGAAGGACATCGCATCAGCAAGCGCACGGTGGAGCGCGACCTGCAGGCCCTTTCTGAGAAGTTCCCGATCGAGTGCGATGACCGCAGCAAACCCTTCGGCTGGTCGTGGATGCGAAATGCGCCGTCCTTCAGCCTGCCGGGCATGTCACCGCTGCAAGCACTCGTGTTGAAGACGGCGGAGGTACACCTAAGGGGGCTGCTGCCAGCAAGCCAACTGGCGGAGCTCAAGCCTATCTTTCAGCAGGCGAGCCAGACGCTCGGCACCAAGCCTAACCTCGAAGGTCTGGCCGCCTGGCCTCGCGCCATCGCCGTGGTGCCGGCCACCTTGCCGTTAATTCCGCCCGAGATCGATGCGAATGTACTTCGCATCATCCACCAGGCGATGATCGATCATCGTCAGGTCCGCATCACCTATCAGCCCCGATCGACCAAGGAGAACAAGTCGTACGCCATCCACCCCATTGGGCTGATCCAGCGGGGGTCGGTGTCGTATCTGGCATGCACGGTCGAGGACTTCGACGATCCGAGGCTGCTAGCCCTGCATCGCATTCGCAAAGCGGAAGGCCTTGATTCACCCGCGAGAAAGCACCCTTCAGATGTCCTTGATTCAGCGAAGGCGATGGTAACCTCCGGATTCAGCGATCGCGGGCCGATCAAGCTGGTGATGCGGATGGCATCCGACGCCATTGCGCACATCGAGGAAAATCGCCTCTCGGAAGACCAAAAAATATCGGAGACCGATCACCCAGAGTGGATGCTAGTCAGAGCAACGGTCAATGACACTGAGCAACTACGGTGGTGGCTGTTCGGATATTCCAGCCGAATTGAGGTGATTAAGCCCAGCAAGCTCAGATCCATATTGGCAATGAACTCACATGATACTTCGATGATGTACCGGCCAGGATGAACCAATATTGGTCTTGTCACGGTCCGTTCGAGTGCCGCGAATCACAGACCGCGGCCCGCAGACTTCTCTTTCTTGAATTTCTAGACATGCCGACACGAGCATCCATCCTCCTTCAAAGCACATTACCGTGATCGTTATTGTCTGTGCCAATAGTAAGAAGCGGAACAAACACTCGTGGCTGGCGCATCAACAAAAGTGTCATTTCAGCGGCAGGCGCGAGGTCTCAAATTCGCAGCGACAAGGAGCTACGGCGCCAGAATAAATCCACTCGCGCAAAGTGATCACTTAGGGCTACTTGCCGGGCGCTCGACGACCCTTCTTCTTTTGCCGCTCGTAGAAAACAGTACCGCCTTCATAGTCCCGGACGTTGCCAGCCTCAATAGTCATCGGCTTCTTGCGCTCGTTGAATGCCAGCATCTGACCGACAGCTCGAATAATCAGCGTCTCGAGCTCTCTCTGATGTTTCTTGTGCGGCAGCACATAAAAGCTAAAGTACTGAAGCTGTAGAGGATGCGCTTTCTGCCTAGCTCGAAGCCTTGTGAAAATACTCCCCAGCCCGGCATAGCGCACCACACCCATTGAGTCGTGGGCAAGGTAGATTCCCGTACGCGTGATTTTCTTTGACCTCATGTCGCGCTCAACATCTGCAAGCGCAGTGAAAGGTAGCTTTTCTGCGATGCACGAGAAAATGCTCTCCACTTTGTCAGGCCTTCCTGCAGCGGGAACTAATCGCCCTCTCCAGATGGCCCATGGGGCATGGTCGGAGACCTTCTCTTCATTGCGCTTCTTGGACGGCCTCTTGTTCTTTGCCATAGATAAACCCTCTTAGAAGAATTGGATGATTACTTCACTATCCTCTAACGGCATCTTACGGATGCTTTCTTGTGTATCGGCTTTCTCTAACAACGTGGCATTGAGCCCATCGGTGATCCACCACGCCCCAAGTTTACGGTACATGTGAACCGCAGAGTTTCGGGTCGCAGCTCGCGCCAAGCGATTCGAAACAACTAGTTTTTCAACTTTTCTCCAGATCCTTGCATCCAACTGCACCTCAACTCCCGTGACCTGCTTCCGATTCTGTGCCAGGAACAACCGCGCAGACCATAAGTTCATGAGCATGTCTATAGGCATAGTTTCGCAAACCCACAACCAGGTCGCATTGATGTGACCGCCACCCGGATCGTATTCATACGCAGCCTCCCTGGTAGTCCGAACCCACGCACCTCCGGAACCGTCTCGAGACTTGAGACTAACCCCTGCCAATCTACCCCCGTCGCGACCGCGACATCGCCGGTTTAAGGGACAACTTCCAGGGCGATTCACAAATACTGGTAAAGCGTCGCTTCGGTTCGCCGGGGCGAAGTCCCTCCCACTTGAGGAGACCGCCGATGGCCAGCAACACCTTCCCCGCTTCCCCGATGTTGTTCGACTGGACCCGCACGCCGCTGCGTCCGGGTCTGGGCCTTGCCCACGATCCCGGCACCGCCGCCTGGCTGCGCGCCCTGCGCGCGGCGCTGGCGCGCGGCGACACCTTCAACCCGTGGCTACCGGTGCCGCAGCAAGGGGCCAATGCTGGCTTCGGGCCGCAGGCGCGGCCGCTGCCGGTGGGTGCCCTGGTGCTCCTGTGGGACGCCAGCTGGCCCTTCGTGCAGGCGTGCGTCGGCTGCGGGGGCCAGGCTTGGCTGGTCTCGGCCGGCGGGCACCCGTCGGTCGGCGGCTTCGACCTGGTGTGCCCGGACTGCACCGCGCGCTGGCACCAGCCGGTCGGCGGCCTGCGCCGGGTGATGACCGAGCTTAATGCGCGGGCACTGGACGGCACGCCCTTCGCTTGCACGGGGCCGCAGCCGCATTCGTCCGACGGTGCGGCCTTGCTCATGGTGCTGACGGCGCGCTGGGGTGCGGCATGAGCGCCGCGCCTCGCTACACGCTGGCGGCCGATCTTCTGCATACCTGGAGTGGCAACCACCAGCGCTGGGAGTTTGAACTCGCCGCCTGTGGCCAGCGCGGCCGGATGCGCACCAACACCGATGAGGCGTGGCGCCCCTGGCATCCGCTCGATGCCGCGCAGATCGCGGCACTGCAATCGGCTTGCGAGTCGGCCTGGGCCAACCCGCACTTCGAAAACGGACCATTGGCGGTGGATGGCTCGTCGATCCACTTGCGGCTGCAGGGCCCGGGCGTCTCCGTGCCCGTAGCGTGTCGCGTGCAGCTTTCGGGCCTGCGACGGAACGCGTTTGTGCACACCGAGGACGGCCCGCGCCGCCTGCCCGATCCGCCGCTGCAACCGATGCAGCGCTTGGCGCTGTTGGTGAGTGAAGGCCCGTGGCCGGACAGCGCCGAGTTCACATGGAGCCTGCGCGGCGGGCGGGAAGGGCCCGAACCGCCCGCCACCGTGCCGCCCCCGAGGGCGATGGTGTCGGCATTCGATGCCGCGGTTTATCGCGTGTTCGTAGATGGACAAACGCTGGAACTCCGTGTCGGCCAGCCTTCACCGCCGCTGGCCGCGCTGCTGACAGCGCGCGGCGTCAACGGGGCGGCCGTTCTCACGGCCGACAACCCTTTCGGACAGCGCCAAGGCGATGCCGAAAATGAAAAGGCGCGCACCGCGCTAGCCGGGATGTCGGGCGCCAGCGGCTGCGATTCCCTGCCCGCCGAGTGCGCCAGCGACGACGGGGTTTGGCGCGAACCAGCCTGGCTGATGTTGGGCATGGCCGCCGACCAAGCCCGCGACCTGGCGCACTGGTTCCGGCAGGCCGCGTGGCTGCAGGTGGACGCCGAGGGCCGGCCGCGCGTGGAAACCTGCGCCTACTTCCCGCCACAGCCGTGGTGGCAGCCGCAGTGGCCGGCCTCGCTGGCGAACGAACTGGACTCGCCTCTCGATCCCGCCTTCCTCGGCATGACGCGGCCCGCCTGGCCCGGGCGCAGCGAGCGTGGCTCTGTGATCCTGCCGCTCCCGGAGTTCGCGTGGCTGGACACGTTCACCGCCGTGAGCTTTCCGGAAAGCCCCTTGAACGCAAAGCAGGAAGTTCACCTCACCCTGCTCTCCCGCAGCGAGGCCGAGGCGTTGGCGGCAAAACTGGACGTGACGGAATGGCAGGCGACCTTCGAGGCACAGCACTGGACACTGGCCGACACAGGCCGCGCCTGCGTGCTGCGCGAGGTCGGCGAATCGGGACCACTGGTCACCGTGGTGGCGCTGCTGGACTGCCCCGCCCTGCAAGCGTTTCGCGCGCGGCTGTCGGAAAGCTCGGGCGTGCCGCTGCCCGAGGCCGTGCCGCACGTTACGCTCTACACGTCCCGATTTGAGCAGGGCATCGGCGTACCCTCGCGCGCGGCCTTCGACGAGTACTTCGTGCGGGACCTGGCGGCGGAGGAGCGGGCACGCCTGTTCCGGAGAACCCAGTTGGATCCCGCACCTGCGACGGGCGCTGGCAACCAGGCAAGATAAGCGTGCCCAAGCCTGGCCGCAGGCCGCTAGCGCTACCACACGCCACGCCAGCCCAGTCCCCACGCCCGAAGCACCCATGACCCACCACCCCGCCAACACCGCCGCAATCGCCTCAGCCATCCTGGCGGCCGCAACGGGCGCCCCAACCCCCTTCATCATCGCCATCGACGGCCGCAGCGGCTCAGGCAAGACCACCTTGGCCCACCAGCTGGCCGCACAGCTCGAAGCCCAGGTCATCGAAGGCGACGATTTCTTCGCCGGCGGCACCACCGTCCGCACCGACGATGCGGCGTCCCGCGCCGAGGCGTGCATCGACTGGCGCCGTATCCGATCGGTGCTGGCCAGTCTCAAGGCCGGCCAGTCGGCGGCATGGCGACCGTTCGACTGGGAGGCCTTTGACGGCCGGTTGGCCGAGGCGCCACGCGCTGCCCTGCCGGCCCGGTTCGTCATCCTCGAAGGCGTGTACTCAAGCCGCCCTGAACTCGCCGATCTGGTCGACTTCCACATCCTGGTGGACGTCAGCGCGGAGACGCGCACGCAGCGCCTGCTCAAGCGCGAGGGCCAACTGGGCCCTTGGGAGCGCCAGTGGCACGCCGCCGAGGAGCACTACTTTGGCGTCACCCTGGCAGCGCATCGCTTCGACGCGGTGCACCGCAGCTGATGTCGCCGGATTCCGGCCGCCCGCCCGGCCCAGGCTGTATCCGTTCATCCCGCCGGTGCTAGCCTCCGGGACATGACGCCTGGTCCTTCCTCCGCCTTCTGCCGACGACTCCTGGCTTTGGCACTGCTGCTGTCCCTGGCGGCCTGCCAGCGCGACGCCGCGATGGACACGGCCAGCGAATCGGCCCCGGATTTGGAACCCGTGGCAGAAGAAAACGGCGCCGTCAGCGTCGCGCCCATCCCGCCCGCCGCCCCGGCGCCGAAGCCCGCCGTGGAACCCAGCACGCCCCGCGCAGCCCCGTTTGATTGGTCTCCCATGACGCTGGACTCGGGCGAGGCCTGGCTCAGCTGCGACCTCGACTACTCCCAACACGGCGACGGCGAACCGCTGCTGGCCCTGGACCGCGAGGCGCTGGAGGCCGCGCTGGCCGGCTGCGTCGATCGCGGCGTGCTGCGGCTGCGCTACCGCGGCCGCATCGCCAGCGATTTCGCTGCCCTGGTCGAGCGGACCACGCGCGTCGCCGACGCGCTCGGCATCCGCAAGCGCGTGCTGGACCTCGATTCCGCCGGCGGGATGGTGGAGGACGCCATCCGGGCCGGTGATTTCATCGCGGAGTCGCGCTGGACGGTCTGGGTGCGCGAGGAATCGATCTGCCACAGCGCTTGCGTGTTCCTGCTCAGCGCCGGCGACGTGCGCCGCATTGCCGGCCATGTCGGCATCCACCGCCTGATCCGCATGAGCTCCACCGCCACCACCCGCGCCGAGCTCAATGCCGAGCTGCGCGTGGTGCATGGCCGCGTGCGCGACTACCTCGAGCGCAACGGCTCCAGCGTGGACGTGGCCGACCTGATGATGGCGGTGCCCAACCGCAGCCTGCGCATGCTGTCGCCCGACGAGCTGCAGCGCTTCGGCCTGGACGGCGTGAACCCGGCGCAGGACGACCTGGACCGGCTGCGGCTGCAGCGCGAATGCGGCCAGGATTTCGTGGCGCGCCGCGACGCCTTCGCGCGCGCCTTCGACCGCAAATGCCGCGAACACGAGAGCGAGCTGGACCAACTCAACGCTTGCGGCCTCGCACTGCGCAGCAACTTCGGCTTTCCTGACGCCGAATGCCCGGCCGAAAGCCCGCTGTCGGAATTCGACCTGGCCCAGGCCGAGCCGGAGCCGATGGAGGCGCCGGCCGAAGCGACCGAAGCGCCTCAGGGCGGCGCGTATGTCGACGGCCACGGCGCCTCGCTGACGCCCGGGACTCCGCAGCCGCCGGCGGGTTGAAAAGCCCGGCGGTCCCGCAGCGACTCAGTCCGCCAAGCCTTCCACCCGCCACGCCAGCTCGGTGCCCGCACGCAGCGGCACCAGCGCACTGCTGCCCTCGCCCAGTTCGGCCGGCACCGTCCACGGCTCGCGCACCAGCGTGATCGTGTCGGTGTTGCGCGGCAGGCGGTAGAAATCCGGACCATGGAAACTGGCGAACGCCTCCAGCTTGTCCAGCGCGTCCTGCTGCTCGAACACCTCGGCATAAAGCTCGATCGCACCATGCGCGCTGTACATGCCCGCGCAACCACAGGCCGACTCCTTGGCGCCGCGGGTATGCGGGGCGCTGTCGGTGCCGAGGAAGAACTTTGGGCTGCCGCCAGTCGCCGCCTCCACCAGCGCCACGCGGTGCTGCTCGCGCTTCAGCACCGGCAGGCAGTAATGGTGCGGGCGAATGCCACCCTGGAAAATGGCGTTGCGGTTCATCAGCAGGTGGTGCGGCGTGATGGTGGCCGCCACGTTGGCCGGCGCCGCCGCCACGAACTCGGCCGCCTGCCGGGTGGTGATGTGTTCGAGCACGATGCGCAGCTTCGGGTAGCGCTGCACCAGCGGCTTGAGCAGGGTTTCGATGAACACGGCCTCGCGGTCGAACACGTCCACGTGGGCGTCTGTGACCTCGCCGTGCACCAGCAGCGGCAGGTCGTGCTGCTCCATGGCAGCGAGCGCGGCGTGGCAGTTGTCGATGTGCTTCACGCCGGAGTCGGAGTTGGTGGTGGCGCCCGCGGGGTACCACTTCACGGCGTGCACGAAGCCGCTGGCCTTGGCGGCGGCGATGTCGGCGGGCGTGGTGCGCTCGGTGAGGTAGAGCGTCATCAGCGGCTCGAAGGAAAGGCCCGCGGGTAGGGCCGCCAAGATGCGGTCGCGGTAGGCGCCGGCCAGGGCGGCGTTCACCACCGGCGGCACCAGGTTGGGCATCACGATGGCGCGGGCGAAGCGGCGGGCGGTGTCGGGCAGCACGCGGGCCAGCATCTCGCCGTCGCGCAGGTGCAGGTGCCAGTCGTCGGGGCGGGTGATCGTGAGGCGGGTGCTGGGCATGGGGGTGGGTGGGGTGCGGGGACGCGGTATTGTCGCGCATCCGGCGGGGGGCTGCGCCCTCTCCCCAACCCCTCTCCCGCGGGCGGGAGAGGGGCTATGAAGGAAAACGCGGGGGCCCACCCACCGGGGGCTCCCCGCTGCCAGACCGCCCCGGCCTGGCGTTGAAGCGTCAGTTTGCGGCGAGGTGCTTCACCGGCTCCGGCATCGCCGAGCTGTGGTGCAGGGCGATCTTCCAGTCGCCGTCCACCTTCTCGTACACGTAGGTGTAGCGGGCCTGCACCTGGCGGCTCTGGCCGTTCTCGGTGAGGGTGAAGGTGTAGATGCCCGCGTCGATCGCGGTGTCCTCGTCCACCTTCTGGATGTTGCGGCTGTTGATCACGCCCTTGGGCTGCAGGGTCAGGAACTTGACGAAGTAGTCCTGCACCTCGTCGCGGCCTTCGCGCATCCAGTTCGAGACGGTGGGCTGCAGCACGCCATCCTCGGCGTACAGGGCGGCCACCTGCTCGGGCTTGCCGGTGGCGAGGGCGGCGTTCCAGCGGTCGAACAGGGCGGCGATCTCGCGCTCGGCCGGGTCGGTCGGGGCCGGGGCCGCCTGGGTGTACTCGCGGGCCTGGGCGGTGGCGGCCAGGGCCAGGGCCATCGCGGCGGCGATCAGGGAACGGGTCATCGGGATCTCCTCGTTGGGTTTGTCATGCGGCTCACGCCAGTGAGGCCATCCTCGCCGCCGAAGCCCCCGGGGCCGTCTGCCGGTTGGCAGAGGGCTGCCTCTGCCAACCGGCAGAGCCGGGCCCCGCCCGACCTGCCGAGACTGGAGCCATGCAAGACGACACGCCCCGACTGGCCCGCTGGCGCGCCGAACTGCGCGAGGCCGCCGCCGCCGCGCGCCAGCGCCGCGCCCTGGCCCGCGCCGCCGACGCCGTGGCCCAGGCCGCCGACCCCGCCGGTGCGGCGGACGCCGTGCTGCGCCTCGCGGCCGAAGTGGCCGGCGCCCGGCACGCCGCCGTGCTGGCGCGCGGGGCGGCAGGCGTTCGACTCGTGGCGGGCCTCGGCGCGGCGCGTCCTGCCGGCGCCACGGTGCCCGGCGGCACCGGCTGGCGGGTGTTTGCGTCCGCACTGGGTCCGGGCCGGGAAACCGGCCCCGGCTTCGACGAATGGCTGCTGCCCGGCGCCGACGCGCCCGGGATGGAATGGCGCGGCGGCATCCGCGTCGCCGGCCAGGCCCTGGGCGCGCTGGTGCTGCGCCTGCCCGACCCGAATGCCGCCGGCCTGGACGAGGCCCTGCCCGCCTTCGCCGGCCTGCTGGCCGCCTGCCTCGCGTCTACCGCGAACGTGCGCCGCCCGCGCCGCCGCCAGGACAGCGCGCTGCGCCAGCTCACCCCGCGCGAGCGCCAGGTGCTGGCCCTGCTGCCGCGCGGCCTGAGCAACCAGGGCCTCGCCGCCGCCCTGGGCATCGCGCCCGGCACCGCCAAATCCCACGTCGAACGCATCCTGCGCAAGCTCGAATGCCGCGACCGCACCCAGGCCGCCGTCATCGCCGTCGAAGGAGGCCTGTCCGCATGATCCGCCCCTGGGAAGACTGGTCGCTGCCGCGCAAGACCGTGGCCGTCGTCGCCGGCCCGCTGCTGCTGCTGTTCGGCTCGGTGCTGGCCATCTATTTGCTCGAGCGCCAGACCGCGCGCGCCGAGGCCGACGTGCGCGCCACGCTCGCGCTGGTTTCCGACCTGCACGAGGCGCACAGCCAGCTGGCCGAAACCGCGGCCGCCGTGCGCGGCTTCCTGCTGGTGCGCCGCGACAATTTCCTCGACCCCTACCGCATCGCCGAGCCGCAGCTGCTGGCCACCGTGTCGCGCCTGTCCGAACGCACCCGCGACGGCCCGCGCGCCGCCCGCTACGCCGCCCTGCTGCCGCTGTTCGAACTCAAGCTCACCGGCTGGCGCGAGCTGCTGCGCGAAGGCGTGGATCCCAACGACCCCGCCGTGCGCGCACAGCTGGTGGAGGGCAAGCAGACGCTCGACATCCTGCGCGCCGAACTGCGCGAGCTGGGCAAGCTCGAACGCAACGAGTTGAACGCGCGCGCCGACGCCGCCGCCGCGCTGCGCCAGCGCAACCTGGCGGTGACGCTGGCCGTGGCGCTGCTGGGCGGCCTGGGCGCGGTGGGCGCCGCGGCCGGCCTCGCTGCCAGCCTGTCGCGCCGCCTGCGCCGCCTCGCGTCCGAAGCCAACCGCCTCGGCGAAGGCCTGCCGCCCAGCGAGGGCCGGCTTGCGCGCGACGAGATCGGCCAGGTCGACCGCCGCCTGCGCGACGCCGGCGCGCTGCTGCAGGCCCGCGCTCGCCAGCTCGACGACGCCCGCCGCCAGGCCGAGGCCGCCAACCGCGCCAAGGACGAATTCCTCTCGCGCACCAGCCACGAACTGCGCACGCCGCTCAACGCGATGCTCGGCTACGCGCAGCTGCTGGCCGATGCGCCGGAAGACACGCCCGCGCGGCGCTACGGCGGCCACATCGAAGTGGCGGGCCGCCACCTGCTCGGCCTGATCACCGAAATGCTCGACGTCGCCGCCATCGAGGCCGGCAACCTGGGCCTGGAAACGCGGCCGCTGCGGCTGGCGCCGGTGCTGCAGGAAGCGCTGTCGCTGGTGCAGCCGCAGGCCGCGGGCCGCGGCATCACGCTGCTGCCGCCCGATGCCGCGGGCGCCGCGCTGGCGGTGCAGGCCGATGCCAAGCGCCTGCGCCAGGTGCTGCTGAACCTGCTGGGCAACGCCGCCAAGTACGGCCCGCCCGGCGGCCGCGTGCAGCTGGGCGCGGTGGCGCGCGAGGGCGCGGTCGAGATCTCGGTGAAGGACGAAGGCCCCGGCCTGTCGCCCGAGGCGGTGGCGCGGCTGTTCCGCCCGTTCGAACGCATCGACAGCACCGCGCGCGGCGTCGAGGGCACCGGCCTCGGGCTGGCGCTGAGTAAGCGACTGGTGGAAGCGATGGGCGGCGAGATCGGCGTCGACACCGCGCCGGGCCGGGGCTGCCGCTTCTGGTTCCGGCTGCCGGCGGCCACCGCGGTGCCGGCCGATGAAGAAGCCTCGCGCGCCCCCGCCGCCGCGGCCGCCGGCCCGCGCCGCCTGCTGCTGGTGGAAGACAACGCTTCCAACCGCGCGCTCGTGCACACGCTGCTCGAACGCTACCCCGACTGGCGCCTCGCCACTGCGGTGGACGCCGCCAGCGGTGAACAGGCGCTGCGCGCGGGCGGCATCGACCTCGCCCTGCTCGACCTGCACCTGCCCGACGGCGACGGCGCCCACCTGCTCGCCCGCCTCGCCGCCGAAGGCGTGGCGCTGCCGCCCGCCATCGTGCTCACCGCCGACGCCACCGCCCAGGCCCGCGAACGCGCCCTGCGCGCCGGCGCCGCCGCCGTGCTCACCAAGCCGCTGGACCTGCGGCAATTCCACCAGGCGCTCGCCCAATGCTTGAAATAGACGAACAGGCGCTGCTCTCGGCGCGCATCCTGGTGGTGGACGACGGCGCGGCGAACGTCGCGCTGCTCGAGGACCTGCTCGGCCGCGAGGGCTTCACCCAGGTGCTCGGCACGACCCAGCCCGAGCGCTGCCTGGAGCTGGTGCAGGCCTTCCAGCCCGACCTGCTGCTGCTAGACCTGTGGATGCCGGGCGTGGACGGCTTCGAACTGCTGGCGCAGTTGAACGCGCCGGCGCCCGGCCAGCTGCCGGTGCCCGTGATCGTGCTGACCGCCGACGCCACGCGCCGCACGCGCCACCGCGCGCTGGGCCTGGGCGCCCGCGACTTCCTCACCAAGCCGTTCGATCCGCTGGAAGTGCTGCTGCGGGTCTGGAACCACCTGGAGGTGTCGCTGCTGCTGCGGCGCTTGCGGGAACTCGGGCAGGAAACCGCGCTTCCCCGCCGACCGGCCAGGTGAAAGCCGCACCCTCTCCCCAACCCCTCTCCCGAGGGCGGGAGAGGGGCTCGGCCTGCCGCTTCAGCGGGCGGACTGGTCCAGCATCTGCACCAGTTCGATCATGCCGTGCCGGGTCGCCAGTTCGCGCATCGTCACCTGCCCGTTCGGATGCCAGGTTTCCTGCAGGCCCTCGGGCTGGCCAGCCACGAAGCGCGCGTGCTTGACCAGCGTGCCGTCGGGCGCCCAGGTCTTTTGCTCGCCCTCGGGCTGGCCTTCGGCATTGGTGCTTTCCTGCGTGACCTGCTTGCCGGTTTCGCAGTCCCAGGCCTCGCGCGTCATCGCCTGGCCCTCGCCGTAACTGGCGCGCTCGGCGGGATCGCCGTCGTCGCACCAGCGCTCGAGCTTCACCACGCGGCCGTCCTGGCTGCTGGCCAGCATCACGCGCTGGCCGTCCTCGTTCCAAAGTTCCTCGTCGCCATCGACCACGACGGTGCCCTTCTCCTCGTCCCAGGCCAACTGGCGCCGGCGCGCGAGCTCGCCGTTGTCGTGGAAGTTCTCGACCAGGCCCGCGGGACGCCCGTCCTCATACTCCGCCCGGAACACCACCTGGTCGCCGCGCCGCGCGACGAGCGTGCCGCTGAAGGGCTCGTCCTCCACCGTGTAGGGCGCGTCCTGCCGGAGGATGCGGTTCGCCTCGTCGGCACTGATCTCCTGCTCGGACGCGCAGCCGGACAGCGCGGCGGCGATGCAGAGCGCCAGCAGCGGCGCGGTACGTCGATTCATGGTCATGCGGCTCCCCCTGTGAGCACCGAGGGCGGACGATCCGCCCGCCCCGATTCTCAGTCGGGACGGCAGGCGAAACAACTAGGGCCGCAGTGCGCGCCGGGCGAGCCCCGGGTCGTCCGTGAAGACGGCATCAACGCCGGCCGATGCGTGGGCCTGCAGTTCGCGTCGCGCGCCTTCGTCATGGCGCGCACCGGGCGGGCCATCGCTGCGGAAGGCTTCGCCGAGATGGGCGTTCTCGGGGCGGAAGGTGTAGGCGAAGACCTGCAGGCCGGCGGCGTGGGCCGCGTCGACGAGGGCGCTGCGGAAGCCGCCGTCCGTTTGCGGCGCCAGCTGCAGCCAGGCATGGTGCGGACCCAGGGCGTCGGCGTAAGCCGCGATGCCTTGGAGGTCCTGGGTCACGAGCTGCGCATAGGTGCGCGGCGCGCCTGCCCGCAAGGTGTCGTAGGGCGCGGCGTCGGGCGAACCGACCAGCTGCAGCAGGCGGATATTGCCGCCGCGCGGCACGCGTTCGCGCAGCCAGCGCAGGTTGGCGGTTTCGAAGGACTGGATGACGACCGGCGCGCGGCGCGTGTATTCGTGCGCGGCGAGGGCATCGAGCAGCGGCTGCTCCATCGCCAGGCCCCGCGCCGCGAAATGGCCGGCGTGCTTGATCTCCGGCACCAGGCCGACCACGCGACCGCGCTTCCGGGATTCGGCCGCGACCAGGGCCACGATCTCATCGAAGGTCGGGATGTCGAACTCCCCGTCCCACTCGGTCGAACGCATCGTCGGCAGCCGTTCCACCGCGCGCAGCGTCTTGAGCTCGGCGAGGGTGAAGTCTTCGCTGAACCAATCCTCGACCCAGTCGCCGTCGATCTGCCGGCGCGTGCGCCGTACCGCGAACTCCGGCCGGCGCGTGACGTCGGTGGTGTCCGACAGCGCGTTCTCGTGCCGCGCCACCAGCACGCCGTCGCGCGTCATCACGAGGTCGGGCTCGATCGCGTCGGCGCCGTGTTCGATGGCCAGCGCGTAGGCGGCCAGCGTGTGCTCGGGCCGCAGTGCGCTGGCGCCGCGGTGGGCGATGATCCAGGGACGGTGGGGCGCGGCGATCGGCTCGGGCATGGCCGACAGCGTAGCGCGCGGCGGGCCCGCGCAGGCGGCCGGCAGAACGGAAAGAACGAGTGCACCCATGAAGCGGCTCATGTGGTCATCCTCGCATGTCCCTGTTACGGCGGTCGGTCAGGGCGCCACGCGCGCGGTCCGCGCGCCTGGGCGGCAACCGTTGGTTCAAGGCCCACGCGCCCGAAGGTCGGACCGTGGCATGGCCATCGCCGGTTTCAGCGCGAATGGCGCGTTGCGAGCCACTCGACCAGCGCGGCGTAGTCGGCGCCCTTCCGCGTGAACCCGAAGGCGTGTTCGTCGTCGCGGTGGCGGTCGAGCCAGATGCCCTCGCCCACCGGCGGGCGCGTGGCGGCCAGCCACAGCGCGGTGTCGGCGCCTTCGTCGGCGCTGCGCAGCACGCGGCGGAACAGCTTCCGGAAACCGGGCAGGGCCGTGCGCACGCCATCGGTGTCCACCCAGCCCGGATGCATCACCCAGGCGCGCGGGGCGTCGGGGCCGAGGCTGTTCCAGTAGCGGGTGAGCTCGACCTGCGCGCGCTTGTGCTGGGCGTAGGCCACGAAGCCGTTGTGGCGGGCGGCGTCCGCCGCCTCCAGCGCCTGCAGGTCGAGCGCGGCGCTGTACATGCCGCCCGAGCTCATGGAGATGATGCCGGTCTTGCTCGTCATCGCGCCGCCGTCGCGCAGCGCGCGGTCCAGCGTCCAGTGGCCCACCAGGTTGGTCGCCACGCCGCGCTCGAGGCCTTCGACCGTGCGGGCGAAGTCGTGGCACATCACGCCGACGTTGTGCACCAGCACGTCCACCGCGCCCTCGCGCGCGATCCCGGCGGCGGCGCGGCGGATGTCCTGCATCCGCGAAAGATCGACCGCCACCGGCACGATGCGCCCGGCGCCCGTGGACGCCATCACCAGGTCGGCCAGCTTGCCGCCATCGCGTGCCAGGGCCAGCACGGTAGCGCCGCGCGCCGCCGCGCCCAGCGCGATGGCCTTGCCGATGCCGCCCGTGGCGCCGGTGACCACCCAGCGCTGGCCGCGGAAATCGGCGTCCAGCGGCGCGTCGCCGACCCGGCGCTGGAAACCCAGCCGCGAGAATGGCCGCGCGAAGCGGGCGTAGAAGATGGCGGCACCGATGGCGTTCTTCATGCCGCCCACCGCGACAGTAACCCGGCGTCGAGGTGCCCCGTCTTGACCAGGATGCGCGCGCCCCGCGGCGCACTCGGCGCATGCCGCGACAAATGCGGACTGCGCAGCCAGCTGCCGGCGGGGTACTCGCCGTGTTCGTCCTCGAACACGCCGTCCAGCACCAGGATCTCTTCTCCGCCCCAGTGCGTGTGCGGCTGGAACACCGTGCCCGGCGCCCAGTCCACCAGCGCGGTGTGCTGCGTGCCGAAGGAATGCAACGGCATCACGCGCAGGCCCGGCACCAGGCCGGGTCGCCATTCACCGGCACGGGTATCGATGCGCACGCGCTCGGTGTCGCCGGGCTGGAACTGCCGCAGCTTCACGAACAGCGTGCAGCCGGTTTCGCTGCGCGGCGCATGCCGGCTGCCGTCGGGGTTGCGCAGGTAGGTGCCCGGCCCGTGGTCGCCGCTCTCGTCGCTGAACACACCGTCCAGCACCAGGATCTCCTCGCCGTCCGGATGCGCGTGGGTCGGGAACACCGAGCCCGGCGCATAGCGCACCAGGCTGGTGGCCCGCGCCTGCTCGCCGCCCACGCGGTCTAGCAGGCAGCGCGTGACGCCCGGCGAGGGCGAGGCCTGCCACGGGGCATCGCCCGGGCGGATGACGACGCGTTGGGTGAAATCGGCGTTCAGGCGCATGGCGTGGGTGGGGGTGCAAATGTTTGGACGCGGATCAGAGCGGAAAAAGGCGGATGAAAGCGGCTGAAGCCGAGTTTTGGTCCAGGGAAAGGCTAGTGCCTGGCACCTCTCGCTGGCGTGAACCTGCGCCAGACACAATAAAATCCCCGCTGATCCGTCTTTTCCGCCCTGATCCGCGTTCGAACATCCATCCCCACCGCGCCAAACCCATCGGGTACGCCACGGCCCGCTGCTTCAGCGGACGACGACGACCAGTTCCACCCGGCGGTTGATCGGCTCCCTCGTGCCGGGCGGCGTGGCCTTCGCCGGGCGGTCGAACTTCATGTCCCGCACCAGGATGTCGCGCGCGGGGATGCCCTGCGCCTGCAGGCGCTTGCGCGCGTCCTCGGCGCGGGCCTGGCCGAGGCCGGCGTTCGAGCCGAGCTCGCTGGCGTCGATGTGCCCGGACGCGATGTAGATCACCTCGCAGCCTCTGAAATTGACGGCCACCGCCTTCAGGGTCTCGTCGCCCAGCATGCCCAGCGACGAGCCGTCGAACTCGTAGTAGAGGGTCGCCTCGTGCACTTCACCCGGCGAATACGTGCAGGCCAGGGCGGGCGCGGGAAGGACGGCGAGCAGCAGCAGGGCGGACAGGTTTCGCATTCTTCTCTCCTTTCACTTCAGTGGGAACGGAAGGGTCATTCGGAGGCGGCGGGACAGGCGCCGCCGGGCGCGGCGATCGCGTTGACTTCTACTTTGCTTTGCATCGTCCCGATTTCGTCGTAGGTCTCGTTCACCTCCTCGTACACGACAAGGTACTCGCCCATCACCGCCATGATCCGGGTGATGTAGTAGTTCTCATCGTCGTCGTAGCAGCTCCACGACTGGTACGAGCCCCGCGCCGTGATGCCGAGCCGGCTCATGCATACATAATCTTCCCTGGCCGACGCCGGCACCAAGGAATCGAGCGGCGGCTCCAGCACCATTTCGCGGAGTTCCGCCGGCGCGCCGCAAGTCCGCGGATATCTCATGTTCACGGGCTCGTCCCCATTCTGCCGTGTCTTGGTCGTTGTCTCGTACACCAGGTCACCCCCTTCCAACCTGGCGGCGACGACGGGCACCACGTGCGGCGGGCTATCGGCGGGCAACTCCTGGCTCGGCGCGGCGATCAATTCGCGCACGACGGTTTCATCCATCTCGAATGGCGGGAGCTCGATGGCACGCGCCTGTGCCGACAGCGCGAAAAGAACGAAAACCCATGAAGCAGCGAACGTTACGGACGGCATCGGCATGGCTTGGAATCCTCGGGGCAAGGGTCAGGGCGTGAACTGAAGGGTTTCCGGACGCAGCTGGCGCAGTCCTCGGACGTACTCACGGGTGAAGCCCGGGAAGATGGCCACCACCTTGCCGCCGTCCATCCGGTACCAGCTGCGGCACTGGGCCCACACCGACCCGGCCAGGCGATGCTGCAGGGAGGCATTGTGCGCCTGCTGCGCCTCGGCGCGCACTTCGACCGCGCGGTGGTTACCGGCGGCGACGGCCTGCATGCAGCCGATGGCGTGGCGCACGGCCGGCTCGATGTAGAGCAGCGTGGACGTGTGGCCGGTGGCGGTGTTCGGGCCCAGCAGCAGGAACATATTGGGGAAGCCGGCGACGTGGATGCCGTGGAAGGCCTCGGGGCCGTCGCGCCAGGCCTCGGCCAGCGTCATGCCGCCGCGGCCACGGACGTCCAGCGACTGCAGCAGGTGCACGGTATCGAAGCCGGTGGCGCAGACCAGCGCGTCCAGTTCGCGCTCGACGCCATCCACGGTGCGAACGCCGCGCGCGGTGATGCGCTCGATGCCGGTGGTCACCAGATCGACATGCGGCTTCGCCAGCGTCGGGTAGTAGTCGCTGGAATAGATGATGCGCTTGCAGCCGAGCGGGTAGTCGGGCGTTAGCGCGGCGCGCAGCCTGTCGTCCACCACCTGCTTCCGGCGGTGCCAGCCCGCCCACCACAGCATGAAGCGGCGCATCACCGTGCCGTCCTCGAACCCACGGCGACCCAGCTCCAGGAACGCCACCCAGAACGCACGCACCGCCGCGGCGTAGGGCGGCAGCGCCGACAGCGCGCGGTCGAACCAGAAGTAGCGCCGCTCCAGCCGCGGCAGCACCCAGTTCGCGGTGCGCTGGAACACGTGCAACCGCGCGGCCTGCGCCGCGATTGGCGGCACCAGCTGCACCGCGGTGGAACCGGTGCCGATCACCGCCACGCGCATCCCGTCGAACGCCTGCCCGACCGGCCAGCGCGCGGAATGCAGGCGAAGGCCTTTGAACTCATCGAGCCCAGGCAGGTCCGGCCAGCACGGCTGGCTCAGGGGCCCGGTGCTGCAAATGAAGAAGCGCGCACGCAGCGTGTCGCCGGCCGACGTGCGGAAGTGCCACAGCCCTTCGTCCTCATCGAAGCGGGCCTCGAGCAGGCGCGTGCCCAGCCGCAGCCGTGCGTACAGCCCGTGCTTTTCCGCCAAGGCCTGCTGGTAGGCGTGGATCTCCGGCGCGTTGGCGAAGCGCTGGGTCCAGCGCGTGTTCGGCGCGAACGAGAACGCATAGGCCGGCGCCGGCACGTCCACCTGCGCACCCGGGTAGCGGTTGTCCCACCAGGTGCCGCCCAGGCCTTCGGATTGTTCGAGGATGACGAAGTCGTGCAGGCCGGCTTTCTGCAGCCCGATGGCGGCGCAGAGGCCGGACATGCCGGCGCCCAGGATGACGGTGTGGTAAGTGGGGGGTTGAGGCGAAAGCGGCCCCTCTCCCCCCGGGGGAGAGGGGTTGGGGAGAGGGGGACACGCCCTTGCCAAGAACCGAGCCACCCGCCCCACCGCCTCCCCCGCACTCACCAACGTCCCCACCTGCAGCTGGAACACATGCCACCGCCGCGGCACGAAGTCGTGCTCCACCTCCACCCCGTCGCCCCGCAGCTTCGCCACGATCGCCACCGACTGCGCCGCCAGCAGATCGTCGCTGCCGTTCTGCACGAGCACCGGCGGCAGCCCGCGCAGGTCCGCCAGCAACGGCGATACCAACGGGTCATCAGCGCGCCCGTCGGCGTAGGCGCGCGCATTCGCCCGCGCCCAGCGCTCGGACAGCATCGCCTCGCCCGGCACCGCGGGCAGCGGCGAGGATTCGCGCAGGTCCACCAAGGGTGCCAGCAGCACCAGGGCCGCCGGCTGCGGGCTGGCGACCACGCCGCCGGGTTCGCGGTCGCGGTCCCGAAGCCTGATCGCCAACGCGAGCGCGAGGCCCCCGCCGGCCGAGTCGCCCGCCACCACTACCCGCCCTTCCGAGGCCAGCGCATCGAAGGCGGCCAGCGCATCCTCCGGCGCCGCGGGGAACGGATGCTCCGGCGCCAGCCGGTAATCGATCACCACCACCGGCACGCCGCTGTCGCGCGCCAGCCAGGCAGCGATGGTGCGATGCGTGCGCGGCGAGCCCACCGTGTAACCGCCGCCGTGCAGGTAGAGCACGACGCCGGCGCGCACCGGCGTTGCGCGCTCATCCGCCCAGCGTTCGGCGCGGATGCCGCCGACGACTACATCGCGGCGCGTAATGCCCTTCGGCAGGCGGCCGATGCGCGCGAGCAGGTGCAGCCAGCGCCGTTGCCAGCGCACCGGCCAGCGCGGGTGGAAGGCGGGCTTGAGCAGCAGGCGCTGGGTGGTGCGCAGGAGGGGGGCCAGGACGGCGTCGGGTAGCGGCATGGGGGGAGGATAGCGGGTGGAGCGAGCCCTCTCCCCCGGTTCCTCTCCCGCAAGCGGGAGAGGGTTCTTCAAAAGCGCCAGCTGGCGCCAACCAATGGCCCGGCCAACCGCGCATCCACCCGCGTGCCACCCTCGCGGTAATCCACCGACAGCGCGCGCAGCCCGGCCGAGACCACCCAGGCGTCCGTGGCCGCATAGTTCGCCACCACCAGCCACTGCTGCGTGCTGTCCGAGCCGGCGCCGAAGCCGCCCACGTCGGCATAGCCGATCACCGACCAGCGCGGCGCCAGCGACACGTTCACGCGTGCGGCCAGCAAGGGGTCGGTGAAGCTGTCGCCCGGCGAGCGCGCCACGCCGGCCAGCGGCACGGCCACGGCGGCGCTCACGTCCCAGTGGCGCAGGCCGCCGAGCAGGTCGAAGGCGAATCGATCGTCCTCGTGGACGCGCCAGCCCGCGGCCAGCGTCAGCGACGTCTGCCGCAAGCGCCCTTCCGCCGGCAGGCCCGGGGGGATGCGTCCCTGCTTCGACGAGGCGGCGTAGCTGAAGTCGCCGAGCAGCACCAGCCGGTCGCGGCGCGCGAAGGCCGACAGGAAGAAGGCGCCGTCGCTGTCCTCCAGCACTTCGCTGAAGGACTTGTCGATGCGCACCGTGGGCGCGCCGGTGAAGGGCGTGAGCGTGCCGCCGAGGCCCGAGCCCCAGAGGTAGGGCGTGACCTGGCCGGTCCATTCGCCTGCCGGCGCGCTGCCGCGCACGCTCTCCTGGGCGGCGGCAGGCAAGGCCACCATCAACACCAGCGCGACGGCGCCACGGGCGATCGCGCTCCGGGGGCTCAGCGCTCTCATCGCGGCTCCTTGACGATGGCGCCGTCCTTCATGATGACGACGAAGTTCCTGCCGGGGTCGGCGATCAGCTCGAGGTTGGCCAGCGGGTCGCCGTCGACCAGGATCAGGTCGGCCAACGCGCCCTCGCGCACCACGCCCAACCCGCCCGGGTAAGGAGAGCGCGGGCCGGACAGCGCCAGCAGCTGGGCGTTGTCGTGCGTGGCCAGCTTCAGGATCTCGGCCGGCGTGAACCACGGCCGCAGCGTCAGCAGGAAGCCCGTCTGCTCCTCGTTCACCTTCGGGTCGAACAGGATGTCGGTGCCCCAGGCCAGCTTCACGCCGGCGGCCTTGGCGCGGGCCCAGATGGTTTGCTGCGCGTCGATCACGGGTTTGCGCTTGGCGCGGCGGCCGGGCTCCATGTTCTCCGTGTCGCCCTGCAGCATCTGCAGGCTCAGCCACACGCCCTTCTCGGCCATCAGCTTCAGGGTGGCGTCGTCGAGCAGCTGGCCGTGCTCGATGCACTTCACGCCGGCCTCGATGGCGCGGC
>ERZ1066122.753-NODE-753-length-31743-cov-8.739365_pt1 | contig 31743 bp, 24 predicted proteins | sample MGYA00382769_ERZ1066122 | MGnify/ENA primary metagenome ERZ1066122 (study PRJEB33369, sample SAMEA5778352) | biofilm metagenome | biome: Industrial cooling water; feature: Water cooling tower basin; material: Biofilm | place: United Arab Emirates | collected... | reverse complement strand
CTGGCCTGGACGAGCGTCGGCGGCGACATTCTCTTCATTGAAACTCTCCTGAGCCGCGGCCGGGGTAAGCTCACGCTTTCCGGCCAGCTCGGCGACGTAATGAAGGAATCGGCAATGACCGCCCTGAGCTACCTGCGCTCGCGCGCCGACGACCTCGGCATCGACTACCGCCTTTTCGACCACTACGACCTGCACATCCACTTCCCCGAAGGCGCCGTGCCGAAAGACGGGCCGAGCGCGGGCATTGCCATCTTCACGGCCATCGCGAGCGTGTTTACGCAACGCAAAGTGCGCGCGAAACTGGCAATGACCGGCGAAATCACGCTGCGCGGCAAGGTGCTGCCCGTCGGCGGCATCAAGGAAAAGCTCCTCGCCGCGCGCCGCTCCGGCATCGAAACGGTGCTGCTCTCGGACAAAAACCGCAAGGACGTAACCGAAATCCCCGCCGAATACCTCAAAGGTCTCTCCATCGACTACGTAGCCACCGTGGACGATGTAGTGACGTCCGCACTGCTGCCGGAGCAAGTTTCGCGCCCCTTGAAGCTGACCGTGCCGGAGAAGGCGGTTGGAACGGCAAGCGGGGAGAATGCGTAACTTCGGGTATCTCAGAAACTCTTACTGCAATGTTCCAATCTGATTTAATTACCGTCAATCCCGAAATCGTTAGCGGAACCGCAGTGTTTACGGGTTCTCGTGTTCCGATTAAAGCGTTGTTTGATTACGTAAGCGGAAATCACACGCTGGACGATTTTCTGGATGATTTTCCAACCGTCAGGCGCGAGCAGGCGGTGGAGTTGCTGGAGCTGGCCAGCCGAATGGTTTTCGCTTCACTGCCGCCGGATTCGGAATGAAGATTCTGCTCGACGAGAATGTGCCCCGTAAGCTGCGCTACCGGTTTGGCGAAGGCTATCACGTAGCGACCGTGAAGGATATGGGCTGGGATAGTAAGAAAAACGGTGATTTACTTCAGGTGCTGCTGACAGCAGGCTTCGAGGTGTTTATCACCGGTGATGGGAAAATGCGGTACGAACAAAATTGGAAACGGTATCCAATTCCGGTGTTGGTTCTGCAAGCGCACGACAACACATATGAAACGTACTTGCCATTCGTGCCGCAGATTCTGGCCCTGCTGGCCAGTGGCGCTGCGCCCGGCCCGCACATCATTAGCAGCGCCGCAGCTCCAACCAGATGAGGCGCGGTAGCACACTACATCCGCCCCTCGGCGCGTTAAGCGGCCATCCCGTTCGTCGTATCTTCGATTTCTGATGCTGCACCGCTTCCGCTTCTGCCTGCTGTTGACTTTCGGCGCCCTTGCCGCTGCGCCCGCCGCCACCGCCCAAATCGGCGGGCGGCGTACGATGCAATTTCTCGACCTGCCCACCAATGCCCGCCTGGCCGGGCTGGGCGGCGTCAACGTGTCGGCGCCCGCGCCCAACGACCCGCAGGCCGCCCTTGCCAACCCCGCGCTGCTCGATACGGCCGTGGCCGGCAAGCTGGCGTTCAGCTACGTCAACTTCGTGCGCGACGTGGGGCAGAACTCGCTGCAATACGGCTTTCGGGTGAAGAAATTCGGGACGCTCAGCGCGGGCCTCACGTACCTCAACTACGGCACCTTCGAGGGCTTCGACGACGCCGGCAACACCACCGGCACGTTCCAGGCGAAGGATTACGCCTTTTCCGTCACGGCCGCGCGTACGCAAGGGCCGTTCACGCTCGGCGCCACCGTGCGGCTGGCGGCGAGCAACTACGCGGCGAACCGGTCGTCGGCCATCGCGGCCGATTTCGGGGCGCGGTTTCAGCACCCCAATCAGCGCCTGTCTGTCGGGCTGGCCGTGCGGACGGTGGGCGCGCAGCTCCGGCCCTTCGACGGCGCCGAGCGCGAGCCGCTGCCCTTCGACGTGCAGCTCGGCCTGAGCTATAAGCCTGAGCATATGCCGGTGCGGTTTTCGGTAACGGCCCACCGGCTGTATCAATTCGATATTGTGTATCTCGACCCCGACGCGCCCGGCAAGCTCGACGAAAACAACAACGAAATCAAGCCGACGAAAAAACTGGCCGATAAAATCGCGCGCCACTTCGTTGGTTCGGCCGAAATTCTGCTCTCCAAGAATTTCAACCTGCGCCTCGGCTACAACTATTTGCGCCGCCGCGAGCTGCGGCTCGAAAACGTATCGGGCGGCGCGGGCTTCTCGTTCGGCGCGATGGTGCGCGTCAAGGCATTCCAGCTCGAATTTACCCGCACCCTCTACGGCCCGGCCGGCGGCGGCTCGTACCTGACGGTGGTCAGCGACCTGCATCGGGTGTTCGGGCGCAAGTAAGTAAAAAGGGTGTTGTGTGTAGATGTGGCTGCCACTAACTAAAAAAACTCCCCTCCCCGGATGGGGAGGGATTGGGGGTGGGGCGACCACGGCGGTTGAGCTACGGCGGTTGGGCACTGTAACACCGAGTATCACTCGGTGACGGCGGATAAGCAAGTGGCCGCGTCTGTCCCAGACGCGCGCGCCCAAAGGCAACAAGTAGCTGGTTGATGCGCGTCTGAAACAGACACGCTCACACCCCAACCGCCGTGACTCAGCCGCCGTCACCGAGTGGTACTCGGTGCCACAGTGCTCAGCCACATTGCCCAACCGCGTTGCCCCACCCTGCCCCTTCGGGGCACCCCTCCCCGAAGGGGAGGGAAGTTCGCGCTACCTTCACCATTCCACATTAGCACATTCCCGCATTCCCACATTAGCACATTCGCACATTTCATATGGATTCCTCCCTCACGCCCGCCCGCATCGTGGCGGCGCTCGACGAATACATCATCGGTCAGCACGAAGCCAAGCGCTATGTGGCCGTGGCGCTCCGCAACCGCTGGCGCCGCTTGCAGGCGCCGCCCGAGCAACAGGCCGACATCACGCCCAACAACATCCTGCTCATCGGTGCCACGGGGGTGGGCAAGACCGAAATCGCCCGCCGCCTGGCCGCCCTCGCCGATGCGCCGTTCGTAAAGGTGGAGGCGTCGAAATTTACCGAAGTCGGCTACGTCGGGCGCGACGTGGAATCGATGGTGCGCGATTTGGCCGAGCAGTCGGTGCAGCTCGTGCGGCAGCGGCGCCAGGCCGCCGTGCGCGCGCAGGCGCAGGAAGCAGTGGAAAGCCGGATTCTGGATGCGCTGATTCCGCCCGTGAAATCGCCAGCCGGCTTCCGTCCCGGTGCCACATCTGCCGACGCGCCCGACGCCGACGCCGACGCGGAGCCGCTCGACCTCGTGCCGTCCGCCCCCGACTCCGACGCCGCCCTCAACGCCCGCACCCGCGAACGCCTGCGCGACAAGCTCCGCGCCGGCGAGCTCGACCACCGCAAAATCGACATCGCCGTCGAGCAGAGCGGCCCGACCAGCATCGGAATGATGCTGCCGCCCGGAATGGACGAATCGTCGATGCAGGGCTTGCAGGAAATGCTGAGCGGAATGCTGCCCCGCGGCAACCAGCGCACCCGCAACGTGAGCGTAGCCGAAGCCCGCAAGCTGCTGCTCGACGAAGAAGCCGCCAAGCTCATTGATATGGAGGAGGTGAAGGAAGAGGCCATCCGCCGCGCCGAAAACGCGGGCATCATCTTCATCGACGAAATCGACAAAGTGGCCAGCAGCGGCCGGGCGAGCGGCGGCAGCGGCGGGCGCGGCCCCGACGTAAGCCGCGAAGGTGTGCAGCGCGACCTGCTGCCCATCGTCGAAGGCTCCGTGGTGAGCACCAAATACGGCCCCGTCCGCACCGACCACATCCTGTTCATCGCGGCCGGCGCCTTCCACGTCGCCAAGCCGAGCGATCTGATTCCGGAGCTGCAAGGCCGTTTCCCCATCCGCGTGGAACTGGCGGCCCTCTCGGAAGAAGATTTTTACCAGATTCTGCAAAAACCCAAAGCTGCCCTCACGCGCCAATACGAGGCGTTGCTGGCCGCCGAAAACGTGCAGCTCGACTTCGAGGAAGCCGCCCTGCGCGCGCTCGCCCGCGTGGCCTTCCAGCTCAACGCCGAAGTGGAAAACATCGGCGCCCGCCGCCTGCAAACCGTAATGAGCCATCTGCTGAGCGACATTTTATTTGCCATCCCTGACGATGCCCCCGCCGACGGCCGCGTCGTCGTCACGGCCGCGCTGGTCGAGGAGCGCCTCGCCGGGCTGGTGCAGAAGCGCGATGTGAGCGAGTTTATTCTGTAGCGCGGACTTCAGTCCACAGTTTCGTTCCAACCAGTTGAGTCATCACGGCGTTTGCAATTAACTGCGGACTGAAAGTCCGCGCTACAGCCCGATGCATTACTACCTCATCACAGGCGCCTCACGCGGCCTCGGCAAAGCGTTAGCCGAAACCCTGCTCGCCGACCCCGACACCACCGTGTGGGGCGCTTCGCGCCACGCCACCATCGAGCACCCGCGCTACCACCACCAGCCGCTCGACCTCTCCGACCTGACGGCCGTCGAGCACAACCTGTACAAGCTGCTGGCGCCGTTCGCGGATGCCGCATCCATCACGCTCATCAACAACGCCGCCGTGCTGGGCGACATCGGCTACGTGGGGCAGCTCCGCGCCGAACACTTCAAGTGGGTCTATGATGTGAACGTGCTCGCCCCGGCGATGCTCCTGAACGCATTTCTGGCCGCGTACGCGCAACGCGGCATTCCGCTCGCGGTGCTCAACGTGAGCAGCGGCGCCGCCCGCCGCCCGATGGATGGCTGGGCCGCCTATTGCTCTTCCAAAGCGGCGCTCGAGATGCTCACGCTAACCGCCGCCGCCGAGCAAGCCCTCCTCGGCCACGACCACGTACGCCTCCACGCGCTCTCGCCCGGCGTCCTCGACACGCCGATGCAGGAGCAGATTCGGGGCGCCGCCACGGAAGCATTTTCGCAAGCCGAGCAGTTTCGGGCACTCCACGCCGACGGCGAGCTGGCCGAGCCATTGGCGGCAGCGGGGCGCATCGTGGGGTGGCTGCGGGGTGGGGAGGGTAGGGGAGAGGTGGTGGTGAGGTTGCGGGAGTTGGGAGAATAGGGTATAAGCACAGCTTGTCGTTGTCAAAAAAATAAAACCCCCGACTGGCACCGCAGTCGGGGGTTTTTATATTCCATTGTTGATCAGATATTAATCAACACGCCACGAATTAGTCGTCGGAGCCATCGTCCCACCATACACCATTTGTGTTGATGTCAACGTTCGGCACGTTGGCGCCGTTGGCATCAATCTCGGCCTGCGGATAGGGGAAGCGGCGTGGTGGTGCTCCCTGCACATTGGTCAAAGTCGGGAAATCAGCATCTACGCGGCGGTAATCGTTGTAGGCTTCCAGCGACTGGTAGATCCAGAACGAGATATACTTCTGCGTAATGATGTTTTTGCGGGTCAACGCCGGTTCGCCCACGCTTACGGTCGGCTGGGCCACGTAAGTGGCTGCATCGGCCGCTGATGTTCCCTGCTGGCTCAACGCGGTGTTCACACCCGCCAGGTATGCCGCGTAGGCGGCCGGGCGGTTGCCTTTGCTCAATTGCGCTTCTGCCTCAATAAACTTCAATTCGCTGTACGTGAGGATGGGCAGCGGCGAGGCAGGACCAACCACCTCTGCCGAAGCACGCGAGTAAATCGTACCTCCTTGGTCGTTCTGAGTAGCGCCATTGGGTGCCGGCACACGCATACCGTTTAGCAGCGGTGCTACCAAGTAATTGAGCCGGGGATCGTTGAGACTGGTTAGCAGGTCGAAAAATGTTTTGCTGACGGCGAAGTGGCCGCGGTCGGTTGACTCTTGGTACCACGGGTTTTGCGCGGTAGCATTGACGCCGTATGCCTTAAACGTAAAATCGTCGTCTGACGAGGCAAAACCATTTGGTACGGCCGCCAGCACTTTATCGGCCCACGCGGGATCTACATTGCTCAAGTGCAAAGCCAAGCGCGCTTTCAGCGAGTAGGCGGCCTTCTTCCATTTTGCAGCATCACCGTCATAGAAAAGATCGTCTCCGCTGGGTATGCTAACAGTGTTCTTGTCGAGGTTGGCGATAGCCGCGTCGAGGAGCGCGTTAACATCTGCATACACAGTCTGCTGGGGGTCGAACACAGGTTGCAGGCTGTTGACGCCTTGAGCAGCCTGACGCGCCGGTATACGGCCCCATAAGTCGGTAGTGACAGCGAGCGTGTACGCTTTGAGCACCTGTGCGATACCGACATATCGCCACGAGTTAGCCTCCGCCCCGTTCGTGCCTCGGGCGATGATGTAATCGAGGTCGCGGAGCTGGTCGTAATTATCTGTCCAGTTGTTGCCTACGGCCGTCGCGTTGAACGAACCGGCGTCGCGGTTATCGGCTTGCTGAAATTGAGCGTGTACACCGGCCGTGTGCTCAATAAAAATTGAGCTGTACCACGCCAGATCCGTACCCGAAATCGAGAAGGCAGTCGTTACACCCACTTGTGGGAGCACGAGGCGCATCGCCACTTCCGTGGGGTTGTTGGGATTGGTATCAATCTCGTCCATTTTATCCTCCGAGCAGCCAGAGGCACCGACCCCGAAAGTCAGTGCGCCGGCACAGAGGTAGGACAGAAAACGCATCTTGTTCATTGTCGTCTCTTTTTGGTAGTGAAAAGGGGAGTTCTAGAACGTTACCCGAAGGCCGGCACCGTAGCTCCGCGTCTGCGGGAGGCTCACATATTCGAGGCCTTGGAAGTTCCCGCCGCCGCCCACGCTGGTTTCGGGGTCGAAATTGGGGTAATCCGTAAACAGCAACAGGTTACGGCCTGTGGCGAACACGCTAGCTGACCGAAAAATTTTCAGGCGGTCGAGCATTGCTTGCGGCAGTTGGAAGCCGATCACCACTTCGCGCAGGCGGACAAAGTCGGTCTTATAGATGTTCGACTCGTCGATGAGGTCCATCACTTGCTGCCAATACACTTGGTCACGTTTAATAGTGGTGGTGTTCTGGCTGTAGCCAGTCACGTTACCATTTCCGTCCAGATTCTCCACTACGCCATCGAATACGAAGTCCGATTCGCGGTCTTCTGTCATCTTATCGATTCCATAAAGCTTGGCCAAGCGAGTGTTACCGGCATACATCTCGCCGCCGCGGCGGATATCAACTTGGGCTGAGAAGGTGAAGCTTTTGAACGTGACAGCGTTGGTTATGCCCAGTTCGAAGTCGGGCTGCACGTTACCGATAACGCCTAATTCTTCGTCCACCACAGGATAGCCATCGGTGTCCACGATAATGCGGCCGTCAGGCGAGCGCTTGAAGCGCGAGCCGAAAATGACGGGGTAAGCATTGCCCACCTGCGCGCGTACGTTTGGCACTTCAAAGCCGCCGAGGTAGATGTTATCCACGCCCGGGGCCAGTTCCAGTACCTTGTTGCGGTACGATGTCAGGTTTGAGGTAATCGTCCACGTCACATTGTCGTTCCGCACAGGCGTGATACCCAGCACCACTTCGTGGCCCTGCGTTTCGATGCGGCCAGCATTGATCAGGCGTGACGTAAAACCAGTACTCGGTGCCATAGGCACTTGAAAGATCTGATCTTCGGCTGTCTGTTTAAAATAGGTGTAGTCCACCGTCACGCGCGAATCCCAGAAACGCAGATCGGCACCATACTCAAATGTGCGCAGGTTGATGGGGCGCAGTTGGTTGGAGTACAGAATCGTAGATTGTGTCAAGCCCACCAGCCCGTTGAAGGGGAACGTGATACCATCGGAGAGATAGCCCGAACCCGAGCCACCGGCGCCGAAAATAGGACGTGTAACATAAGGATCGCTTGGCTGCTGACCCACTTCTGCAAACGAAGCACGCAGCTTGGCGAAACTTAGGATCGATGGATTTACTTCAACCGCTTCAGTCACTACAAAGCCTAGGCCTACCGATGGGTACACGAACGTACGGTTGTCGCGCGGCAGATTCGAAGCACGGTCGCCCCGAACCGAGGCATTCAGGAAGAACATATCCTTCCACGACGTATTTAGGTTGGCGAACAGCCCCGAAACGCGCTGGTTGCGGATGACCTCCGAGGTTTGTTGCTGCGAAGTATTGTCAATGTTCGCCAGCCCCGGAATGTTTACGCCGAAGCCCGATTGCACCAACCGACGCTGATACACATTATAGGTCTCGTTACCAACCAGCACGTTCACGTTGATGTCTTCCGTGATGTTCTTGTCGAACGTTACCGAGAGGTTCGAATTGATTTGGTTCTGGTAAGCGGTGTAGTTCTGCACCTGACCGCCAGACGGCTGCTGAGTAGGACTAGTTGGGCGGCCACCCGTGAAGCCCGACCCCAGATTATAGAACTCGTGGCCTTGCGTGGTGAAGTTGTCGGCGCCGAGGCGGTAATTAACCGTCAGCCACTCAGTAGGACGGTAGTTCAGATTGACGTTCCCAAACAGGCGATTCGTACGCTCGGTGAAGCGGTTGTTTTTGAGTGCCCAGCGTGGGTTGTCCATCAGGGCGCGGTAGTGAATCTGCCGCTGCGGGTCCGACGGGTCTTCAAACGGAATACCCCACAGATCAAACGAGCGGGGCGCGTAGTATGTGGTGAAAAGCGGGTTCGAGAGGTTCGAGCCGCCGGGTAGCTTGTCGATATCTACATCGCTGTAGTTTGCCGAAGCCCCTACGCGCAGCTTCTGGTTCAAACGGAACTCGGCAGCCATCTTGGCGGTGTAGCGCTTCATTCCGGTCGTAGGGATTACGCCTCGTTGGTTGGTATAGCTGAAGCCTGCCGAATAGTTGCCGTATTCACCGCTGTTGGCCAAGTCTAGGGCGGTGTTGGATGTGTGGCCAGTGCGGAAGAATGGCTCAACGTTGTCGTAAGCTTTGCCCGGCACTAGTGGCTTGCCGCCTTTGTCGAGAACCGTTGGATCGAGGGCACTTAAGCGAGGCCCCCACGAGAGCGACGTATTTTGGTTGAAAGTGGGTACGCCCGCCATATTTCTAGCCCCCTGCGCGTAGGTGCTTTGCAGATCAGGCAGCACGGATACACGATCAGCGGTATAGTCCTGGCTGAACGATACGGTCGGACGACCGGCATTGCGCCCTTTTTTAGTGGTGATAACCACCACGCCGTTGGCTGCACGCAGGCCGTAAAGAGCCGTAGCTGAGCCACCTTTCAACGTCGTAATCGACTCAATGTCATTCGGGTTGATATCCAGCGCGCGGCTCGAGTTATCTGTACCCGATACGCTGTTAACGTCCGGCCCAGTCGCGCTCGACAGGCCCGTCGTGAAGCTAGGATTGCTTTCGACGGGAAGTCCGTCGATGACGTAGAGCGGCTGGTTGTTGCCCGTCAGGCTGCGGCTACCGCGAATGGTAATCTGCGACGAAGCACCTGGCATCCCGCTCGACTGACGCACAATGACGCCCGCTACTTTGCCTTGCAGGGCATTGGTTACGTTTGGCTGACCTGCTTGCGCTACCTGCTGCCCTGTTACTTGCTGCGCCGAGTAGGTGAGACTCTTGGTTTCGCGCTCAATGCCGAAAGCCGTCACTACTACCTCCCCGAGTTGCTTGGTGTCTGTGGTCAGAGCGACTGAAACATTGTCGCTGATAGGACGCTCGACCGTAGCATAACCGATAGAGCTAAAAACCAAGGTGGTAGCGCTGGCTGGCGCCGACAGCGAAAAAGAACCATCGCCGCCCGTAGTGGCACCTACCGTAGTGCCCTTGACCAGCACCGTAACCCCAGGCAGCCCCTGCCCATTACTCTGGTCAGTTACCCGACCCGTGATCGTCCGATCCTGCGCCACGGCGTTCAAGATGCCGAAGAGTAGAGCCAGACTCAGAAGAAGTAGTCTTCTCATTGTGTGAACGTGTTTTTGAAAGTGAATGGATTGAACTGAAAGAGCGAATCGGCAGCCGTCTGCCGCCAATTATGAAGGCTAAGTTAAGGCAACAGCGCGAAAGGCTGCAAGCCGAGTATCTGGCAGAAAACCGGCCCGAGGGCGCAGTATTCAGGCAGTCAGTGTGTTGAATGCGGTGGGGCGTGGAACGTAACCCGAAAAAAAGACGGCCGACTGCCAGGAAAGGCTGCCGGCCGTCTGCGTTTCTGCGAAACTTGCAACGAAACTAGCTTTCCATTAGGAAAGCCTTGATGTACGGGTCGAGGTCGCCGTCGAGGACGGTCTGTACGTCGGAGCGTTCCACGCCGGTACGGAGGTCTTTGACGAGCTTGTAGGGGTGCAGCACGTAGTTGCGGATCTGCGAGCCGAACTCGATGCGCTTCTTGCCGGCTTCCACCTCCTGGCGGGCGGCGTTGCGCTTGTCCAACTCCTGTTGGTAGAGGCGCGAGCGCAACATCCTGATTGCGTGCTCTTTGTTGAGGAGCTGCGAGCGCTCGATCTGGCACTCGATGATGATGCCCGACGGGCCGTGCTTGAGGCGCACGGCCGTCTCGACCTTGTTGACGTTCTGCCCCCCGGCGCCGCCCGACCGAAACGTGTCCCACTCGATGTCGGAGGGGTTGATGTCGATGTGGATGGTATCGTCCACGAGCGGGTAGGCGAACACCGACGCGAACGACGTATGCCGCCGGGCGTTCGAGTCGAACGGTGAGATGCGGACGAGCCGGTGGACGCCCGACTCGGCCTTGAGGTAGCCGTACGCAAATTCGCCGTCGATCTCGACCGTCGCCGACCGGATACCGGCGCCGTCGCCGTCGGTGCGGGCCACTTCGCGCACCGAGAAGCCGTGGCGTTGCGCCCACATCAGGTACATCCGCTGGAGCATCTCGGCCCAGTCCTGGCTTTCGGTGCCGCCGGCGCCGGCGTTGATTTCGACCACGGCCGAGAGCTGGTCTTCCTCGCCCGAGAGCATCCGCTTGAATTCGAGGTTCTCGACCAGCTCGGTGGCGGCGGCGAGGGCGGCGTCGGCCTCGGCTTCGGTCGCCATTCCTTCGCGCTGAAATTCGAGGAGCACGTCGAGGTCTTCGACGGCGCGGCTGACTTCCTCCCACGGCCCGGTCCAGGCTTTGAGGGCGCGGGCTTCGCGCATCACGGTTTCGGCGGCTTTGGAATCGTCCCAGAAGCCGGGCGCGGCGGCCTGCTCGTCGATGTGGGCGAGTTGGGCGGTTTTGTCGTCGTAGGCGAGGTAGCGCCGCAGGTCGTCGGTGCGGCGGTGCAGGTCTTTTACCTGTTCGGAGGTCATTGCGGAATGGTAGTCGGATTGAGGGGTAAAACGTAGGGGCGGGCCTTGCGCCCGCCCGCACGGAAATCTTGCACCCGTGCGGGCGGGCGCAAGGCCCGCCCCTACAACCTAATGTTTCAGACAGCCTCGAGCCACCCGAACACGTCCGGCTCGGTGCCGGCCTTGATGGCGTCGAGGGTGCGGCCCAGGCGGACGCCGAGCGAATCGGCCGACCAGGCGGGCAGCTCGTAGTCGCGGCCGTGGCCGTCGCCGATGACGGCAATGGGCGCGATGGTGGCCGCCGTGCCGCACCCGAAGGCCTCGCGCAGGGTGCCGGTTTCGAGGGCTTCCACGAGTTCGGCGGCGCTCACGCGGCGCTCTTCCACGGCCACGCCCCACTGCCGGGCCAGCGCCAGCACCGAGCGGCGCGTCACGCCGTCGAGGATGGAAGACGAGACGGCGGGCGTCACGAGCGTGTCGCCGATGACGAAACAGGCGTTCATCGTGCCTGATTCTTCGATGTAGCGGTGCTCGGCGGCGTCGAGCCAGAGCAGTTGGTGGTAGCCTTCGGCTTGCGCGCGGCGGGTCGGCTCCATCGCGCCGCCGTAGTTGCCGGCGGCTTTGGCGAAGCCGGTGCCGCCCTCGGCCGCCCGCACGTAGTGGTGCTCGAACCGCACCCGCAGCGGCTGCGAGTAGTAGGCGTTGACCGGCGAGGTGAAGATGATGAACGTGTAGTCGTTCGACGGCCGTACGCCGACGAATCCATCCGTAGAGAACATAAACGGCCGGATGTAGAGCGACGTACCCGCCGCGCTCGGTACCCACCGCTCGTCAAGCCGGACGAGCGCTTTGAGGCCCTCCATAAACAACTCTTCCGGCAGCGCGGGCATACACATCCGCTCGGCCGAAAGGTTGAGGCGGAGGAGGTTGTCGAGCGGGCGGAAGAGCACGATGCGGCCGTCGTGTTGGCGGTGGGCCTTCATCCCCTCGAAAATGGCCTGCCCGTAGTGTAGCGCCGACGTAGCCGGCGAGAGCGACAAGTCGCCGTACGGCACGATGGCGGGCGTTTGCCACGCACCGTCGCGGAAATGCACGACGAACATATGGTCGCTGAACACCTTGCCGAACTCGATGTGGTCAAAATCCACCTCGTGCAGGCGCGAGGCCGACGTGCGAGTGATGGCTATCGGCAAGGCAGGCGTAAGGATGGCTGACATCGGCGAGGGTGTTGGGATAAGCGTGTACGAAGGTGAGGTGGTGAGGTGGTGAGGTGGTGGGTGGTGGGTGGTGGGTGGTGGGTGTTAGCGAATAGCACTATACATCGACTGTCATCCTGAGCGAAGCGAAGGACCCTCCCGCCAAAAAGCACTCCCGCTCCGCTCTGGCCTGAATCTCTGAGAAACGCCCGACGCGGTAGCAAACGCGCGCAATAGTGGCCAGTCTGTACAGAAGGTACTTTCCGCTCAAGATACCAATCGGGGGGGGAGGGCGTTTTTGTCGAGAGTCGGGCCAGAGCGGGGCACCGGGCCGGGTGGGCGGGAAGGTCCTTCGCTTCGCTCAGGATGACAGGATGTATATTTTCCTGACACCTCGCACCTCGCACCCAACACCTCGCACCTAACACCCAACACCCAACACCCCCCTACACCCTCGGCTTCCAACTCACCTGCTCGGCGCCCAGCTCCTGCGCCATCGCGCGAGAAAGCACGAAGAGATAGTCAGACAATCGATTCAGGTACGTGATAATCAGCTCTTCCACGGGCGCATCGGCGTGGAGCGCGATGACGAGGCGCTCGGCGCGGCGGCATACGGTGCGCGCCAAGTGGCAGTAGCTTACGGCCGGGTGGCCGCCGGGCAGCACGAACTCGCGTAGCGGCGGCAGGGTGGCGTCCATCCCGTCGATGGCGTTTTCGAGGAGTGTGATGTCGGAGGTGATGAGCGTCGGCATTGCTTTGCGCGGGTTGGCGGCCGGGTCGGTGGCGAGGGTGGCGCCGAGGGTGAAGAGGCGGTCCTGAATCTCTTTCAGCAGGTCGCGCCGCGCGTGGTTGACTTCCTGGTCGCGCACCAGGCCAATCCACGAATTCAGTTCATCGACGGTGCCGTAGGCGTCGATGCGGTGGCTGGATTTAGGCACTCGGGTGCCGCCGATAAGCGAGGTGAGGCCAGTGTCGCCGGTTTTGGTATAGACTTTCATTGGAAGTCAAAACTAGGATGGAGATTGTGAAGGGATTTAGAGAGATGTGAGGATGTGGGGATGTGAGGATGTGAGGATGTGGGAGGAAGTAAGGGCGTGTCAAGGTTTCGTCACTGATCCGTTGGGGGAGCGGCCCTCGATAGCTCACGACGACAAACCTCAATTCACTTCCTCACTCTTATACTTGTCGTTGAGTTTCGGCTTGGAATTGCTCCTCATTCAGAGCAGCCGACTACCAACCTGTTCACGGTGATGAAAGAAGATTTTCTGTATTACCTCTGGTCGCAACTCGCATTCGAGCGGGCCGACCTGCGGACTACGGTCGGCGAGGCGCTGACCATCCTCGCCACCGGTACCCGCAACGCCGATGCCGGGCCGGACTTCGCCGCCGCCCGCATCCGCGTCGGCGACGTGGAATGGAGCGGCAGTGTCGAGATGCACCTCAAAGCCTCCGACTGGTTGCGCCACCATCATCAGCTCGACGCCGCCTACGACCAGGTGATTCTGCATGTCGTGTGGGACGCCGACACCGACGTGCGGCGCCGCGACGGCACCGTTATTCCTACCCTCGCCTTGCGCGGGCGGGTGGCGGGCGGCCTCATTATGCGCTACCAGCGGCTGGCTCTGGCCGAGGCGCCCATCGCGTGTGCCGGGCTTGTGGGCGCGGTGCCGGGCGTCATCCAGACCGTGATGCGCGAGCGCGCGCTCCTCGAGCGTGTCGAGGCCAAAGCCGACCGCGTGACCGCCCTGCTCGCCGCCACCGGCACCGACTGGGAAACTACCACCTGGCTGACGCTGCTCGCCGGTTTCGGCTTCAAAACCAACGACGAGCCGATGCGGCAACTCGCGCAGGCGCTGCCGTGGGCCGTGGTTCGTCGCTACCGCGCCCATCAGCCCGACCTCGAAGCGCTGTTGCTCGGGCAGGCGGGCCTGATTCCGAACCCGCTCATCGGCGAAGACCCCTACGCCACTACCCTGCGCGATGCGTGGCACCATCTGGCGCGCAAGCACCAGTTGCCGCCGCCGCTGGCCGCGCACGACTGGAAGTTCGGGCGGCTGCGGCCCACCAACTTTCCGCCGGTGCGGCTGGCGCAGGTGGCGGCCGTGCTGGCCCGCCACGAGCATCTATTGGCGGGGCTGCGGGCGGCGGCGACATCGCCCGCGCGGCTGGCCGAGTTTTTCGCGGCGCCCGTGAGCGAGTATTGGCAGCAGCATTACCACTTCGGCAAGTCGGCGCGGATGCCCGCGCGGCTGGGTGCCGACTCTACGCACCGCCTCGTGGTCAACGTGGCCGTGCCAGTGCTGGTGGCCTACGCGCGCTACCACCACCGCGCCGGCGATGTGGAGGAAGCGCTGGCACTGCTCGATCGCTTGCCCGCCGAGCACAACCGGGTGCTGGCGCCGTACGAAGGGCTTGGTTTTCAGAACCGTTCGGCTGCCGATTCGCAGGGGTTGCTGGGGCTGTGGCAGGGCTATTGCGCGCCGCGCGCTTGCCTGCGGTGCGCCATCGGGGCCAACCTCCTCAAACGCGCCCCGCTCCGATGATGCTGCCGCTTCCGGTGGCGTGGTTCATCAACGTGCCGGTGCTGGCGCTGACGGCCGTCGTGCTCTGGCGCGGCGCGGCGCGGGGCATGGCAGCGGCGCGGTGGTTTTGGCCCGCGCTGGCGGCGCGGCTGGCGGCGGGCGTGGCGTTGGGCGTGGCGTACGGTACGCATTTTTTCACGGGAGCCGACACGTTCGGGCTTCACCGCGAAAGCGTCGGCCTCGCGCGCTGGGCCGTGGATAACCCCGCCGCTTACGGCTACCTTCTGCTGACGCCAAGCCTACCGGTGGGTGCTCCGCCGAGTTTGTACACCTCGTTTTCAAACTCGTTCTTTTTCATTCGGGCCGAAAGTCTGCTCAATTTTCTGACGGGCGGCTCCTATTGGCTCAACGGCTCCTGGCTCTCGCTGGCCGCTTTTGCCGGAAGCTGGCTGCTGGCGCGCGAGTTGGCGCGGGTAGTGCCGCAGGCGCGGTGGGGCGCGTGGGTGGGCGCGCTGGCGTGGCCGTCGGTGGTGTTCTGGACGAGCGGTGTAAGCAAGGACGCGCTGCTGATGGCGGCACTCGGCCTGACTGTGGCCGCCGCGCTTCGGCTCATCTACCCGCCGGCCGGGCAGCGGCCGGCGCGGTGGTGGGCGGCGCTGCTGCTCGGCGGGTGGCTGTTCTGGAAAATCAAGTTTTTCATCGCCGCCGTGCTGCTCGTCGTGCTGGCGGCGCTGGCCGGGGCCGAGTGGCTGGCCCCGCCGTTGCGCGCGCGCCGGCCCGGCCTGCGGACGTGGCACCTGCTGGTGGGGCTGGCGCTCGTGCTGGCCCCGCTGAGCCGGGTGGCGCACCGGGCCTTCCGGCCGAAGTTTCTGCTTACGCAAGTGGCGCGCAACCAGGCCGCGCTGCGCCCGGCCGATTCAGCGCAACCGGCTCTGCGGCTACCACTGCAATCCTCTTTGGCGAGTTTGGCTACCTACGCGCCCGCCGCCGCCGTGGGCGTGTTCGTGCGGCCGTGGCCGTGGGAGGGAAGCGGCCTGCGGTGGCGCGTGGTCGGGCTGGAAAATGCCGCCCTACTGGTGTTGTTCGTTGGGGCGGCGTGGCGCTGGTGGCGGCGCGGGCATTCGGTGCGGTTGCCACCATTGGCGGCGGCGCTGCTGCTCGTCGTGGCGGTGGTGGCTGTATTGTTCGGTCTTACCACGCCCAACCTCGGCACCCTGCACCGCTACCGGGCGGTGCTGCTGCCGTTTGCGCTGTTTCTGCTGGAGTGGTGGCGAGTGGGGGAGCGGACGGATGCGGCGGGCGGCTCCGAAAGTCAGTCTGCTGCCATCGGGTAGCCTTTATCAATCCAGTCGGCTTTCAGGTTCTGCGGCAGATTCAGCAGCTTTGCCTTCGTGAAACCGCCGTCTTTCAACGTCTGAAAAGCAGGCCGGATGTTGGGGCACGGCTCGAACGGGCAACAGCCGCAATACACCACCACGGGCTGGTCTTTGGGCAGCCCGGCCAGCGCGGCGCGGAGCTTCGTGAGGCTCTCCGCTTCCTGCGCCGGGCCGATGGGGCGGGCGCCTTTGATAGTGCCCGCCGGCCCCATATCGAACACGACCGGCGCGGGGCCGGGGCCGGTCAGTTGCCGGGCCAGCTCGGCGGGCGGCAGCAGGTCGGCGGCCGTCCACGGCTCGGCGGTGGGCAGGGTGGCTGGGAGCACCTCCGGGGTGGCCGGGGCCGCCGTGGCGGGCTGCCTGTCGGAGGCGGCAGGGCCGGAACAGGCCGCAAGCGCCCCGGCGAGTACGGTGAAGAGCAGGAAGCGGAAGAGCATCGTAGAATAGGGAGAAACCGACGCGCAAGTTACCCCGCAACCCCCCGCCGTACCTTTGCTCCGATGGAAAACCCCGTGATGATTCTCGGCGCGAAAACCGCCGGTACCCTCGCCCTCGACGCCTTCGTGTCGAATGACGTGGTGGTGTATTGCTTTCTCGACGACGATACCGCCCTGCGCGGCCAGGAAGTGCATACGGTCAGCGTAATGGGCGCCACCGATGACGAGCAGTTCCTCAAACTCCTCGGCAAGCAGTGCGAAGTGTTCGTCGCGACCGACGACACGGCCTCGCGCCGCTCGCTCACCAAGCTCCTCAAAGACACCTACAAGCTGGCCCCCGTGAACGCGATTCACCGTGCGGCTACGGTGTCGGAGTATGCGTGGCTTGGGCACGGCAACTACGTGGGCGCGGGCGCCGTGGTGGGGCCGAGCGCTCACGTCAGCAACCATTGCCGCCTGGAGGCGCGCGCCGTGGTGGAACCCGGCGCGCAAGTGGCGGATTTTGTCTCCATCGGTGCCGGGGCGATTATCGGTGCGGGCGCCGTGCTGGAAGAAGGCGCGTTCATCGGGGCCGGCGTCGTCGTCCCCGGCACGGTGCGGATTGGCAAAAACGCCCGCGTCGGGGCTGGGTCGGTGGTAGTCGGCGATGTGCCCGACAAAGCGACCGTATTCGGCAACCCGGCTAAAACCGTCTGAGGCCAACAACGACAATGCGCGTTCTCCTCTACTACTGCTACACCCCCATCGCCGACCCCGCCGCCTTCGCCGAGGCGCACCACCGCCTGTGCGTCGGGCTGGATTTGCGCGGGCGCATCATCGTGGCCGAGGAAGGGCTGAACGGCACCGTGTCGGGCACGGCCGACGCCTGCGATGCCTACATCGCCGCCGTCCACGCCGACCCCCGGTTCGCGCATTGCGAATTCAAGAGCGCAGACGTGCCCGCTCACACCTTCGCCAAGCTGCACGTGCGTGTGAAGCGCGAAATCGTCCACGCAGGGTTGCCCGCCCTCAAACCGTGGGAGCGCACGGCGCCCTACGTCGAGCCGCACGAGTTTCAGCAACTCAAGGATATCGACGACGTGGTGCTCCTCGACGTGCGCTCGACCTACGAGCACACCGTCGGGCGCTTCAAAAACGCCCTGACGCTGCCCATCGAAAACTTCCGTGAGCTGCCCGACCACGCCGCCGAGCTGGCCGCCTTGCGCGAGCAGACGCGCGGCAAGCGCCTCATCACCTACTGCACGGGCGGCGTGAAGTGCGAAAAAGCCTCGGCGTGGCTGCTCGAGCAGGGCTTCGAGAACGTGTATCAGCTTCACGGCGGCATCATCAAATACGGCCTCGAAACCGGCGGCGAAGATTTCGAGGGCAAATGCTACGTCTTCGACAACCGATTGGCCGTGGAGGTCAACCACGTCAACCCCACCGTGGTAGGTCGCTGCTCGGTGTGCAACGCTCCTTCCGACCGCCTCATCAACTGCGCCAACCCAAGTTGCAACGCGCACATCATCGAGTGCGAAGCCTGCGGCGAATCCCTCGAAGGCGCCTGCTCCGAAACCTGCCGTACCGCGCCCGGCAAGCGCCCCTACGACGGCACCGGCTTCTACCCCAAACACACGCAAGACTATCAGCCCGCACTGGCGCTGACGCGATATAGGTAGTTTCTGGTTTCTGGTTGCTAGTTTCTTGTTCAATTAGATACGATGATAGCCCGCAACCAAGAACAGGAAACTAGCAACCAGAAACTAGCAACCTATGATCCCCGCCTCCGAGCTCATCCTCAACCCTGACGGCTCCATCTACCATCTGGCGCTACGCCCCGACGAGCTGGCCGATACTATCATCACCGTCGGCGACCCCGACCGCGTAGAGCGCGTGAGTCGGCATTTCGATACCGTGGAGGTGCGGCGGCAGAAGCGCGAGTTCGTGACGCACACCGGCACCCTCAGCGGGCGCCGCCTAACGGTGCTCTCGACCGGTATCGGCACCGACAACATCGATATCGTATTCAACGAGCTGGATGCGCTCGTCAACGTCGATTTCATGACCCGCACCGTACGCCCCGACCACCGGGCGTTGCGGGTGATTCGTATCGGCACGAGCGGCGCCTTGCAGCCCGACCTGCCCGTGGGTACACTGCTGGCCACGCGCCACGCCGTGGGCCTCGACACGCTGATGCAGTTTTACCCGTTGCTGATGACGGGCGAGGAAAATCTGGTGGTCGATGCCACTCAGGATGCGTTGAGCCTCGGCTTTCGGCCCTACTGCGTAGGGGGCGGGGCCAGCCTGCGCGAGCGCATCGTCGGCACCGACGGTGCCATCGTGGAGGGCAACACGCTTACGTGTCCCGGTTTCTACGCCCCGCAAGGCCGCACCATCCGCCAACACGGGCGCGACGGCGAGCTGGTGCGCCGCTTTATGGAGTTCCGTCTGGGCAAATTTCGCTTCACCAACTTCGAGATGGAGACGGCCGGTCTGTATGCGCTCGGTCGGTTGCTCGGCCACGAAGTGCTGAGCCTGAGTGCGTTGGTAGCCAACCGCGCCACCGGCCACTTCCACCCCAACCCCGATGCGCCCGTGGACGCGCTGATTGCGCGTACGTTAATGGAGATTGTGAAGGGATGATGGGAGATGGAGAGGTATGGGTAGCAAATATTGGATTATGGCAGCTAGCGCGGCCACCATCCAATATTTGTTGCGACTTGAATCTCTCCAACTCTCTCCAGCCTCGCTACCCTTACTTCACCATCCCTTCATCACTCACATCCTCCAATCCCCCAAAATCCCTTCACCATCCCTATCCTAGATAAACTCAATCTCCGTCACGGCGCGTACGGGCAGCACGGCGCCGGCTTTGAGCGTGATGTACGTCTCGTCGCACGCCCAGACGGTGGTTTCGAGGCGGTAGGGGTGGCCGTCGGCGGTCAGGAAGTGCATTACCACTTTGCCGTGGTGGGCATTGCCGAGCGTACAGGCGCGCTCGATGTTGTGCGCGCGCACCCGCCGGTCGGCGGGAGTGGCGAGCACATCGGTCGGGCCGAAATGAAGGGTACCGACTTGCTCCTTCTGAATCAGATCTTCTTCGGTCGTGACCGATACCAACGCGGAATGGGACATATTGAGGGTGGGCCGCAGCCCGAAAGATGAACACCCGCGCCCGCCAACTGTGAGCGCTGCTCAAAGGAAACAAAAATCGCCGCGAGTTGGCTATAAAGGCCTACGGCTTAGAAAGATTTAATGTTGTTTGGCGGGAGGATGAAGGTTTGTCGCGGAATTGTACTATGCAAATGCTTGGAGGCTGTTTCCGTTAGCTGACGGCGGTTGAGCAATGGACCGCGAACCTCCGGTTCGCTCGCGGTTAGGCACGGCGGTTAGGCACGGCGGTTGGGGGCGGCCAACTCGGCGCGCTCAGCCGCCGTGGGCGAACCGCAGGTTCGCGGTCCATTGCTCAACCGCCGCGCGCAACCGCCGTGGGCGAACCGGAGGCTCATGCTCCAGCCGCTGCCGGGTGCTAACCTACACAGCTTCTTCGCCTGGGACGGGTAGCGTCGTCAGAAAGCGGAGTGTATCCACGCCGTCGGCATAGTCCCAGACGTGTGGGTACTGCGCCGCGCCCAGCGGCACCGACCCCGCCAGCCACCCGCCGGCCGACACCACGGCCTGCGTCTTGGCGGCCTGCTCGGCGAGGCGGGCTTCCAGCTCGGCCTTGCCGTCGTAGGTCTGGTAGTGCAGCACCGAAATCGGTGATACGGGCTGCGCGTCTTCGCGCACGAGTAGGAAACCGGCGTCGAAGTGCGGCGCCAGATTGACGAGCAGCAACGACCGCTGATAGTCGTAGTTGTGGTGGTACTTGTTGTGGTTGAGCACGGTTTGCCACGGCTGCAAGGCGTCGAGCAGGGGCCGGAAATCGTAGTCAGGCGGCACCAGCAGGTTGGCCACGTTGCGGCAGCCGAGGCCGTAGTAGCGGAAAACATCTTCGCCGAGGCGGGCCAGCTCCTCGCCCGACTCGTAGCCCGTAAGCACGGCGCGCGACGTACGGTTGCGCCGAATCAGGTGCGGCTTGTTGGCGAAGTAGTAGTCGAAGTAGCGCGCCGTGTTGTCGGAGCCGGTCGCAATGACCGCCTCCGCCTCCTTCACCAACTCCACGAACTCGATACGCTCGGCGAAGGCCGGCTCGAGGCGCGTCAGCTCGGCGGCGAGCCAGCGCGGCAGCATGGGGTCGGTGGAGGCGAGCTTGGCCAGCAGGCGGTGGCCGCTGAGCAGTACGCACAGCATATCGTGGAAGCCCACCAGCGGGATGTTGCCGGCCATCACCACGCCCACGCGGCGCGGCGCGGCCGGTTCGAGCGCGGCCGGGTCGTAGGCGCTGAGCCATTGGCGCAGCTCGTCGGGCCGAAGCATCGCGGCGATGCCGCTGAGGGCGGCGCGCACGTTGGCTTCGTCGAACCACGGGTTGGCGGCGCGGGCCTGGGCAGCAAGGGCGGCCACGGCGTCGGGCGCGTCGGCGAGGAGGGAGGTGAGGCGGGCGCCGAGTTGCTCGAAAGCGGCGAGGCGGTGGGCAAAATCAACAGGCATTCGGGCAATCACTACGGAAGAACGCGGCACGAAGGTCGGGCGTGAGGGCGGAGTTGAAGAAACGGGCCGCCGGTTTTGGTCGCATCACCCATTTCCATCCGCTTTCCCCGGCGCGCTTCGTCCTACTTTTGCGGCCTGATTCCGTACACACGCCAAACCCTGCCCCGCGCGGCGGGGTTTAGGCTGCCGGGCGGCCTTCGCGCCGCCTCTTTCAACCCGAAATTTTCTGCCTGACCAATGGCTATAATGATCACCGACGAGTGCATCAACTGCGGTGCCTGCGAACCCGAATGCCCCAACACTGCCATCTACGAAGGCGGTGCCCAATGGCGCTGGGCCGACGGCACGAAGCTGACGCAAGTCGAGATGGACGGTGGGGTGCGCGTAAGCGGCGTAGAGCCGCAAGCCCCCATCTCCGACGAGTTCTACTACATCGTGAGCGATAAATGCACCGAGTGCCACGGCTTCCACGAAGAGCCGCAATGCGCCGCCGTGTGCCCCGTCGATTGCTGCGTCGATGACCCCGACTACCGCGAAACCGACGAAGAGCTGTTCGCTAAAAAGGCGTGGCTGCACGCGGAGGCGTAGCGAACCAGTCGCTCTGCATCAGTTGTAAGGGATTCAGTACGTTCAATTCTCCCGATGCCTGCAATTCGTAACACCGCGTCAGATGGCGCAGTCCGCATTATTCTGGAGATTCCCGGCCCATTGACGCGAGCGCAGATTGTGCAACGGGCCCGGCAGGCTTTCGGAGATGCGGCGGTACTTATCGAGTCTGCCGGATTGTCCGAAACAGTGAAGGCACCAGCAACGGCTGACCCGTTCGCGGCGCTCGAACGCTTGTCGAAACAAGTGAAAAAAAATTCGGCGGGGCGGCCCACTACGCCAGATGAGATTGAGGCCCTAGTCCACCAGGTCCGCGTTCAGCGTCGTGCTGCCTCGTCTTCCGAATAAGCGCCCACTCCGCACGGTCATCGACACAAACACCTGGATTCGGTTTCTGCTGCATCCGGGTTCCATCAGGCCGTTCTGGGAAGCGTTGATGACCCGCCAATGCGTCGTGTTGCTGCTGAGTAGTGCGCTTCTCGAAGAGATCGGCGAAATTCTGCTGCGCTACGAAGTGGACCCAGCTGAATTTGCTGCGTTTTGTCGAGGATTACTGGCGCGGAAACAAGCAGAAATCATTGAAGTCACTTCGCAGCTAACTGACTGTGAAGACCCGGATGATAATTTTCTGTTGAATTTAATCGTCGATGGCCGGGCCGATTTGCTGGTGTCCGGCGACCGGCATTTACTGTCCTTGCGGCCGGCGTATGGCAACACTCGCATCCTCACGTACGAAGAGTTTCGGGCGTGGCGTCAGCGTCGGCTACGGCTGCCACGCGGAAAATAGACCATAGGACGGGGCCGTACCTTCGCCCCGCATTATGGAAATCCCGAAAACCTACTCCCCGCAAGCCGTCGAAGCTGCCTGGTATCAGGCGTGGCTCGAACGCGGCTTCTTCAAGTCCAGCCCGAACCCCGAGAAGGAGCCGTACACCATCGTGATGCCGCCGCCCAACGTCACGGGGGTGCTCCATATGGGCCATATGCTCAACAACACGATTCAGGACGTGCTCGTCCGGCGGGCGCGGATGCAGGGGAAAGAAGCCCTGTGGGTGCCCGGCACCGACCACGCTTCCATCGCTACGGAAGCCAAAGTGGTGGCGATGCTCAAAGAGCAGGGCATCGACAAGCGCCGGATTGGCCGCGAGGCGTTTTTGGAACACGCCTTTGCGTGGAAAGACAAGTACGGCGGCATCATCCTCGAGCAGCTCAAAAAGCTCGGCGCCTCCTGTGACTGGGACCGCACCCGCTTCACGATGGAGCCGAAGCTGACGGCCGCCGTGCTGCGCGTGTTCGTGGACTTGTACCGGAAAGGCCACATCTACCGCGGTGTGCGGATGGTGAACTGGGACCCCGAAGGCCGCACCGCCATCGCCGACGATGAGGTCATCGCCCGGGAGATACCGATGAAGATGTATTACCTACGGTATGAGGTAGTTGAAGCTTCAAGCCCTGAGCTTCAAGCAGCAAGCTCGGAGCTTGAAGCTGAAAGCTTGCAGCTTGTGGCTAACTCTAAGTACGTCATCGTCGCCACCTCGCGCCCGGAAACCATTATGGCCGACGTGGCCGTGTGCTTCCACCCGGACGACGAGCGCTACCAGCACCTGCGCGGGCGCAAGCTGCGGATTCCGCTCTTCAACAAGGAGATACCGGTCATTTTTGACGACTACATCGCGATGGAGTTCGGCACGGGCGCCCTCAAAGTGACGCCCGCGCACGACATCAACGACTATGAAATCGGCCTGCGCCACAACCTGCCCGTCGTGGACGCGCTGCGCGAAGACGGCACCCTCTCGGAACTGGGCGGCCCCTACGCCGGAATGGACCGCTTCGTGGTGCGGAAGCAGATTGCGAAGGACTTAAAGGAAGCCGGCCTGCTCGAAAAAGTGGAGGATTACACCACTTCCGTGAGCACTTCCGAGCGCACGGGCGCCGTCATCGAGCCGAAGCTCTCGCTGCAATGGTTCCTGAAAATGGAGCCGTTCAAGGCGCGCGCCCTCGAGGCGGTGATGAGCGACCGGGTGCGCCTGCTGCCGCCGAAATTCAAGAATATGTACCGCACGTGGATGGAAAACGTGCGCGATTGGTGCATCTCGCGGCAACTCTGGTGGGGGCAGCGCATTCCGGCGTATTACCTCGAAGACGGCCGCTTCGTGGTGGCCGAAACCGATTCGGAAGCCCTCGTGGAGGCCCGCAAGCTCACGGGCAACCCCGCCCTGCAGCTCGACCAGCTCCGGCAGGACGACGACGTGCTCGATACGTGGTTTTCGTCGTGGCTCTGGCCGATTTCGGTGTTCGACGGGTTTGAAGACCCCCACAACGCCGACGTCAGCTACTACTACCCGACCAACGATCTCGTGACGGCGCCCGAAATCCTGTTTTTCTGGGTGGCGCGGATGATCATTGCCGGGCAGGAGTGGCGCGGGAAAGTACCTTTTAAGAACGTGTACCTCACGGGCATCGTGCGCGACGCACAGGGCCGCAAGATGAGCAAAAGTCTCGGCAATTCGCCCGACCCGCTCGACCTGATTGCCGAGTTCGGCGCCGACGCCGTGCGGACGGGAATGCTGTTTTCCTCGCCCGCCGGCAACGATCTGCTTTACGATCAGAAGCTCGTCGAGCAGGGCCGCAACTTCAACAACAAGCTCTGGAATGCCTTCCGGCTGCTGAAGGGGTGGGAGGTGAGCGAAGGCGCGCCCCAACCCGAAGCCGCCCGCCTCGCGGGCGAGTGGTTCGGCGCGAAGCTCAGCCACAGCATCGGCCAACTCGATGCGGCCTTCGCCGACTACCGCCTCTCCGATGCCCTGCTGGCCGTCTATAAGCTCACGTGGGACGACTTCTGCTCGACCTATCTCGAACTTATCAAGCCGCCCTTCGGCGAGCCGATTGACGCCCGGACGCTGGCTCAGGCCACCGATTTCCTCGAAACGCTGCTGCGCGCGCTGCACCCGTTCGTGCCGTTCCTGACGGAGGAAATCTGGCACCGCCTGCGCGAGCGCGGTGACCGCGACTACTGTTGCGTGGCGCCCTGGCCGACGCCCGGCCCCTTCGATGCGGCCTTCCTGAGTCGGTTCGAGCGCGCCCTCGACGTGGTGCAGGCCGTGCGGAACCAGCGCGCCGCCAAAGGTCTCTCGCCCAACCTCGCACTGCCGCTCGTGGCCCGCGACGGCGCCGCGTTGGCCGGTGTGGAGCCGGTGGTGCAAAAACTCGCCAACCTGAGCGCCCTCACCGTGGGCGAGGCGCCCGCCGGGGCCGTGCCCGTGGTGGCCGGCGGCACCGAGCTGGCGCTGGTACTCCCCGAAGGCTCCTTCGACGTGGAAGCCGAGCGCGCCCGCCTCACCAAAGACCTCGACTACACGCGCGGCTTTTTGGCGAGCGTGGAGAAGAAGCTCTCGAACCAGAAATTCGTGGCCAACGCAAAGCCGGAGATTCTGGAAGCCGAGCGGAAAAAACAGGCCGATGCGCTGGCGAAAATCGCGGCGCTGGAAGCGCAGTTAGGGGCATTGTAAGCCCTGGGAGCACCGGACTTCAACCCGGCGCGCGTTGGGCACTGCTTGTGTGGGCGCCGGGCTGGAGCCCGGTGCTCCCGGATGCTGCTATGCTTCGCGCTCTTCGAGCGTCTGTAACAGGGCGCCGATGCGGTCGGCGTGGGAGTCGATGCGGGCCAGTCCGGCGCGGGCTTCCTCGATTTGGCCGCGCCGGTACTGGCTCAGCAGCTCCTGCCCCGCCGAGAGCATCTGGCCGAAGTGGCGCTCGATCTCCTGTGCTTCGGGCAGGTGGCCGTACTGCGGTTTCAGCACCGCGTACAGCCACTCGCCCAGCGGGTTGCGCTGCGGCGAGAGCAGTGCTTCATCGGCCTCCCGTACCCCATACAGCACCGAGCGTAAGCGCGACTTGAACAGCACTTGCTTAATGCGCGCCTGCTGAAAGTCGAGGCTGGAAAAATTCATCAATAGGGGTAATGCGCTTGACGGATGCAGGCTGCCAACGGCTAGCCCCGGCTCATAGCAACGACCGAACCACTTGGGTCGGAAATATTGCCGAATCAGTTGTTTCGGCGAATGCGCGGGGTGCGCGGCCTACCTCAGGCCAATGGCGCTTCGGGCGGAGCCAGCAGTTCCAATCGTTGGCGGGCGCGCACAAGTTCCGTCACTTCAAACGCAAACACCAGAATGCCGGCCACGGCACCATCGGCCTCGCGGAATTGCTGGTAGATGAAGTTGAAAAAGCGCGTTTCGCGTCCGTCGCGCCCGTCGTCGAACGCGATGGGCAGCTCGTTCCCGTGAAAAGACTGCCCCGACCGGTACACGTCGTCGAGGAGCTCAATGATGCCCTGCTCCACTACTTCGGGCAGGGCGTCGGCCACGGTGCGGCCGGTGAGCTGTCGGTCCGGGAAGACGCTCTGATACACCGGGTTGACGTACTCGTAGCGGTGCTCGGGGCCGCGCAGAATGCAGATCATCGCCGGCGCCTGCCGAAACAGGTTGTTGAACGTGTCGCGCTGGTGCTGCGCTTCGCGGTTGGCGAAGGCCGTTTGTTCGAGCAGTACGAGCTGTTCTTCGGCGACGGCTTCCATTTCGCCCACCAGCACCCGCTGGGTGTGGATGTCGGTGGCGCCGCCGGCCCAGCCGGCCAGGTGGCCCGCCGCGTCGAAGCGGGGCGCCACGCGCGCCAGCATCCACCGATAGTCGCCCGCCGCGTTGCGCAGACGATACTCGAACTGACACACCGAGTTGGTAGCCAGCGACCGTTCCCAGGCGCTGGTGACGGCGGCGCGGTCGTCGGGGTGAATCAGTTCGATGGTATTGAGCGAGGCCACATAGGCGGTTGGCGGCTGGCCGGTAAACTCGTACCACCCGTGGTTGAGGGAGGCGAGTTGGCCGTCGGCTTTCGAGGTCCAGATGATCAGCGGAAGCGTGTCGAGCACAAACTCGGTTTCGAGACGCTGTTCGGCAAGGGCGCGCTCCACGGCGGCGCGTTCCTGTTCGGCGCGCACCCGCTCCGTCACGTTTTGGGTTCGTTGCAGGATGTAGAGCAGCTCGCCGGCGGCGCCGAATACGGGGTAGTGCGTGGCTTCCCACCACGATTCTGCATACGTGCCGTCGGCGCCCGCAATGTCGTATCTGATGAGCGGCATCCGGTGCGGTTCGCGGTGGCGGCGCACGTGTTCGTGCGAGGCGCGTAACAGTTCGGCCTCCGCCTGTGCTTCTTCCAGTGGGGGCCAGGCGTCGAAAAACGGTAGCCCGACGACTTCCGCGCGCCGACGGCCGGAGATGGCCTCGTGGGCGTCGGAATTGTCGATGATGATGGCGTCCGGGGCGGCGCTGAATAACAGAAAAGCGTCGGGCAGGGCGCGAAACAGGGCGTGGTAATCGGGCGTGAGCGGAGCGTGGTCGGACACGAAAAAACGGTAAAGGCCGGAAAACCGGCTCTTTACGGCCCTTGCCGGCGAAGGTTAGCGCCCGAAGCGGGTTTTTGGGGGCGGCTATGCGTGGCGTGGCGTAACGCCGAGTAGTGCTCGGCGGTTGGGTTGTGGCCGCGTCTGTCCCAGACGCGCGCCAGATCGATGCCCTGTTCGGCGCGCGTCTGGGACAGACGCGGCCACACCTAGCCACCGCCCTCAGCCGCCGTCACCGAGTGATACTCGGTGTTACGTTCTCTCTGCCGCCGTGGTGAACCTCGGCGTTACAACAGCACAACCCGCCGGTGCAGCCGCCCGGCGCGGCTCTCGGCCGTCAGTGTCCAGACGCCGGGCGGCAGGGTGGTGGGCAGCGTCACGGCCTCGGCCCACGGCCCGCGCCACACGACTTGGCCAAGCCCGGAGCGTAGCGTGAAGTACGTTTCAGTAGGGTGCCAACCAGCGGGCAGCGCCACACGCAAGGCTTCGCCGCGCGGCAGCGGCTGGGGCCAGGCAGCCAGAGCAGTTTCAGCAACAGTTTTTTCCTCCGAAACTCCCACCGCCGTACAGACCACCGAGCGCGAGAGCGTTAGCGAGCGGTTTTGCAGTGGGTCGGCCACCAGTACGGGCACGAAGGGCGTCATCGGGAGAGTTTGCGGCGTGACGGTGAGCGTACCGGCCGATGTCACGACCGCGCCCACCGGCTCATCCACGAACTGGCAGGCGTTGAAATTGGCGTCCAGCTCGGCGATGCTGCCGTCGGTCAGGCTCAGGTAGTAGCGCCCGTCGGCGCGGCGCAGCAAGGTGGCGCCGGCCCCGCCCGCGCTCGTGCCCAGATTCCAGCGACGCGCCCACACCACGTTGCCGGCCGAGTTGAGGCGTACCAGAAAGGGGTGTCGTGTGCTGCCCGGCCCCTGCCGCCACCGGCCGGCGAGCACCACGTCGCCGTTGGGTAGCTCGGCCATACTCGCCAGCCGGATGTAGCGCCCGGTGGCCGTGATGCGGCGGCTGCCGAGCAGGTTGCCGGCCGTGTCGAAGCGCGCCAGGATGGTTTCGTCGGGCAGTACGGCGGGCGTGTAAATCTGCATACTGAACAGGGCGTACAACGTGCCGTTGGCTGCCGGGCCGACGTAATCCAGCTCGCTATCGTCGCCGATGACATCGATTTGCCGCTCCCAATACACTTTCGTGGTGTCGAGCTTCATCAGGAACGTCACGTCGCCGCCGCCGTTGATGAAGTTCTTGCCGTAGGCATACTGCACACCCCGGCGCCCTTCGGTGAGCAGACCATCGACACGCGGCGACTGGTTCTGCGGAAACGGAATCTCGCGCCCCCGCCAGCGGGTGCCGGTGGCGGCGTCGGTCCAGGCCCGCACGAGGTTGGTGAAGAAGGAACTGACGGGTCGCCGAGTCATATAGATTTCGAGCGTGTCGGCGCCGCGCGCGGCCATCAGCGTAGTGAGCTCCGCGTTGGTGAACCGGCCGCCCCAGCGCGTAGCGAGGGTGGCCGTGTCGAGGCAATGCACGTAGGGGCCTTCGGGAAACCCAACGCCGCCGCCGATAGAGCTACCATTGAAGAATACGGCGCTACCCGTCGCCAGCACGTGCGAGTAGGACGAGAGCCGCCACGCCACGCGCACCTGCCGCGTACGCGTCACTTGCAAATCGGCGCCGAGGCGCGTCAGATGAAACTGGCTCGAATCGTTGCGGAAGCTGGCCGTGCCGCCGAGCCACCAGCCGCCGCCCGGTGCCGGCAGCGTGTAGAGACCAAGCTGCGCCGACAAAGCAAACGGCGTGAACCGGACGGTGTTGAGCGGCTGGGCCTGCGCTGCCAGCGCGGTAAACACCAGCGCGGTAATCAGCAGGCACTGGCGATGCAGGGAAAGAATCGTGAACATATTGAAAAATTCATTGCTTGATGCAGGCAGTTGCGAAAACGTAACACCGAGTATCACTCGGTGTTACAATGACACTAACCGCCGGTGCAGTCGCCCGGCGCGGCTCTCGGCCGTCAGCGTCCAGACGCCGGGCGGCAGGGTGGCGGGCAGCGTCACGGCGTCGGCCCACGGGCCGCGCCACACTACTTGACCCAAAGCGGAAAGCAGCGTCAGATGCGTATCGGCGGCCGACCAACCGGTCGGCAGCGCCACGCGCAGCGCCTCGCCGCGCGGCAGCGGCTGCGGCCACGCGGTGAACGCCGCCGCCGCCGCCGCCGTCGCTTCCTCCTCAACTCCCACCGCCGTACAGACCGATGTCGGCGAGTAGGTGACGGAACGATTGAGCAGCGGCGGGGCGACCGTGCCCGCCACGGGCAGCGGCGTCATCGTGAGCGGGAGCGGGGTGGCCGTAATGGTAGGCGTAGAGGTGGTGATGTTCGCCGTTTCGTTCACGAACTGGCAGCCGTTGAAATTGGCGTCGAGGTCGATGAACGTCATATCGGAGTTGAAGAGGCGGAACCGCCCGCCCGGCAACGGCACGATGGTCGGTACGCCGCCAATCGGGCCGCCGGTGCCCAGGTTCCAGCGGTGCGCCCACACCAGCGCCCCGGTCGTGGTCAGGCGGAAAATCATCGGCTGATACTTGCCCGACCCCTGCCGCGCGTACCCGGCCAGCAGCAACTCGCCGGTGGGTAATTCGTGTACGTCGGAAAAGCCAACATTGCGGCCGGACAGCGCGAACTGGCGGCCCCAGAGCAGCGTGCCGGCCGTGTCGTAGCGGCAGAGAATGGCGTACTGCGGCTGGCCGGTGGCCGAAAAGTCCGACATCGGCACCAGCAGTTGCCCGTTGGCCGTACCCGTGGCGGCGCCGACACGCGTATATATTCCGCCGGCGTTGAGCAGATAGCTCCAATAGACCTTCGTGGTGTCGAGCTTGATGAAGGGCGCGCCGTTATCGCCGGTCAGGTAGTGGATGCCGGTGGCGTCGGGGGCGTACACGCTGATGATGCGCCACTGGCTGAGCGTACTGCTCAGGCGCCGGCCGCGCCAGCCGGTGCCGGTCGCGGCGTTGAGCCACACCCGCGTAAAACCGTTGCTGGACGTCAGCACCGGGTTGAACGGGTAGGCTACCACCCGGCCGGGGCCGTGCGTGGTGAGAACGTCCACTCCAATCCCGCTCGTGGTAATCTGCGCGCCCCACTGCACGGCAAACGCGGAGTCGTAGCGGTACAGGCAATTGCGGGCCGTGCCGACCAAACCGCCGTTACTCACCGGCACGAGGGCGCTGTAATTGGTTCGGCTGTGACTCGCCAGGCGGTACTGCCGCGAGCGTGTGATGGTGAGCTGCGGACTGAACCGCACCAGCGAGACACAGTTCGAGTCGTTTCTGAATAGAAGGGATCCGGCGGCCACCCAGCCGCCCGGCGTCGAAAACAGCTCTGCCGACGGCCCGCCGGTGCCCGTGCCGGGTACGGTAAATTGGGTGGTGTTGACGGGTTGGGCGGTGGCGGCCAAGGCCGAAAGTGAGAAAACCAGCGCCAGCGCCCGGCGCCGAATGCGTAACATCGGCATAGATGTGCAGGAATGGAAGGTGAAAAAACTTTCCAAACCTAGTCCTACGCTTGAGGCATAGCTATCACACGATGATGTATGGGGTAACGTAACGCGGAGCTACAGCTCCGGCGTCATAGCTGGTTCAGTCTGACGCCGGAGCTGTAGCTCCGCGTTACGTGGCCCAGCCGCATTGCCCAACCGCCGTCGCCGAGTGAACTCGGCGTTACGCGCGCAGCAGCGTCAGCCACTGCCACAGCACCACCAGCCCGAAAAACGCGCTCACGCTCAGGCTCGCCAGCTTGTTGAGGCCCATCGCGTCGGCGTGGGTGGGCGGGGCGCCGGCCGCCACGCGGCGCTCCCAGCGGAAGACGTACAGCGCCGTTGGCAGCATCCAGAGCGGAAACAGCGCGGCGAGCGGCACACCCGGAAGCAGGACTTCGCCGGACTGAATGAACAGGGCTTGTTCGGCCTTCTTCGTCCATTCGGGTAGCGGCAGCCACCCCAACGCGGCCACGTAGAGTGCACCCACCACACTCACCACCCGCGCGAAGTGGAACGTGCCGCGTACGCCCAGGATGCGGCTGAGCGTCAGATCGCCGCGCGCAGCATCTTCTTTGTGCTGATACACTTGCGTGAGCGGGTAGGAGCCGAGCAGCAACAGGCTCGTACCCGCGCCAATCAACAGATTGACGCCCGAAAACAGATAGTCGGATGATATGCCGCTGCCCGCCTGCACCGCCAGATACGTCACCAATCCCTGAAACACTACCACGGCCGCCGTGCCCACGAACGGCCGTGCTTTGAGGCGCAGCGGCGGCGCCGAGTACGCCCGCGATACCAAAATGTAGCTCAATAATAGCCCTGCAAAGCGCACATCCAGCAGCAGCGCCCCCGCGAGGGCCGCCCCGTCGAGCGCCAGCACCAGCCACCGCAGCACGGGCGGTGGTGGGGGAGGGGCAGCCAGGCCGCCAATCGGCCCGGTATCGCGGTCGTGCCACGAGTTGAAGCCGTTGGACGCGGGATACACCAGCAGGTGCA
>ERZ1066122.751-NODE-751-length-31859-cov-38.041504_pt1 | contig 31859 bp, 25 predicted proteins | sample MGYA00382769_ERZ1066122 | MGnify/ENA primary metagenome ERZ1066122 (study PRJEB33369, sample SAMEA5778352) | biofilm metagenome | biome: Industrial cooling water; feature: Water cooling tower basin; material: Biofilm | place: United Arab Emirates | collected... | reverse complement strand
ACCAGCCCGCGCAGGCGGGCTTGGTGTCGTCGTAGCTGCGGCTTCAGCCGCCTGGCGCGGAGCGTTCCGGTTTAGCCAGATGTGGGCAATGCATAGCCCAATGCGGGGAGAGGGGGGCTACTGCAACCTCTTGCTGTTCTCCCCCTCTCCCAGACTTGGGAGAGGGGGCCGGGGGGGGAGGGCCCGCAGGGCGCCGAGCACGTGAGTTGAACCCGCGCTAGCGGGCGCCGAGCCGCCAGGCGAGGTAGCGGCCGGCGCTGCGGTAGTTCTGGTTGTACTCCTTGGCGCGGTAGTCCGCCAGGCTGTAGAAGGCGTCCGCGCCGGGGCCGCGCCCCTTGCCGAAGGTGGCGGCGAAGACTTCGTCGCCCATCGTGCGGTACTTCGCCTCGCCGCTGATCACGTAGGCGTAGCCGAAGGCGTGTACCACGGTGGCGTTCATCTGCCGCACCGAGCGGATGGTGTTGGTGTCCCAGCCGCCGTTGAGGCGTGTGTTGCCGCAGCCGCTCTGGCACTGGTCGCCGTAGACGAAGTACCACATGCCGCGCCAGGCGGCGCCCTTCGCCTTGTCCGCCGGCTGCACCGGCTCGTCCTTGCGGTAGCCGACGGTGTAGAGGTTCTCGACGCTCTTCAGGATCGCGCGCGCCACCGCCGTGTCGCCCGTGACCTCGTGCGTCTCGATCAGCGCCTCCAGCAGCAGCCCCACCATGAACGGCTGCATGAAGAAGCCCGGCGTGCCCTCGCTGTCCTTCCAGCGCCAGGAGCCGTCCTCGCGCTGCAGGCGGGCATAGTAGTCGCGGCCGGCCCTCAGCGCCTTGTGCCGCAGGTCGGCGCGTACGGCGCTGTCGGGGTGCACCTGCGCGAGCCAGGCGGTATAGAGCAGGGTGTAGCCGCCGTCGCGCACGCCGTAGTGCAGGTTGGGGCTGCTCAGGCTGCGGCCGAGCCAGGAGTTGTAGTGGCGGCCCACCCACTTCTCGATCCAGGGCCAGAGCTCCGGGCGGCCGTCGAGCGCGCGCAGCATCAGCCCGCCCAGTGCCACGCTGCGCGGCGGGATGCCCGCGTCGCTGGGCATGCGCTTGGCCCAGTAGTCGGTGATGCGGCGGGCGATCTCCAGGAAGCGCACGTCGCCGGTGCGGTAGTAGTTGAGGTACTGCACCAGCCCCTGGTCGTAGTACATGCGGTCGCCGGCGTTGGCCTCGAACTGCGCGCCGTGCACGAGCCCCATCGCGATGGCGTTCTCGTCGAAGAACGGCCAGGGGTTGGCGCGGCTGCCGGAGGCGAGCTGCGGGCCCAGGATCGCCGCGACCTCGGCCGAGGGATAGCGCACGTACGTGGCGCCCGCCGAGGAGACCGGTGCCGGCGTCGGCGCCTTGGGCGCCACCACGGTGATGCGGAAGCTGTCGATCGCGCTCCCCTGCTTCGCCAGCACGAGCGCGCTGCCGGGTGCCTTCGCGCGGGCCAGCCCGCTGCCCTCGATGCTCACGACCGCCGCGTTCGAGCTGCTCCACGTCGTAGGCGCGTCTGCGTCGGTGTCCGGCGTGCTGCTCGCCCCCGTCTGGAAGGAGCCGCTCCCGGAGTTGGTGCCCTGCAGGACGAGCTCGTAGACGGCCGAGCGCGCATAGCCGGCCGCGGCGAGGTCCGCCAGCTCGAAGTAGTAGCGGCGGTCCTTGCGGCCGTCGCTGTTGTAGTCCTTGTCCGTGATCCAGTACTTGCCGGTGCCGTAGCGCGAGAGCGGGACGCGCCGCCCGCCTGCCTTCCCGAGCGTGACGCTGCCCGACTCCGTCTTCTGTGCGTCGAAGCTGGCGCTGCCGTACACCGTGACGCGGATGCTGCTGTGCTCCGACGTGAGCGGCTGCGGCCCGATGCTCGCCTGCACGGCCACCACGGACGCCGTGGCCTTCGCGGTCGTGGGTGCCTCGCTCGCCGGCGCGTCGAACGAGAGGCGCAGCGTGTCGCCGACCTGCAGGGTGAACGCACTACTGGCGGCGCTGCTCTGCAGGGCAACGCTGCTCCAGGCGCGCGTGCTGGCCGCGTCGTCCGGACGCAGCTCCGGCGCTACGGTGTCGGCGTCGCAGGCGGCCAGGCTCGCGACGAGCGCGAGGCCGCCCCAGATCCGCTTCGTGTGAGGTGCGAGAGACGAGAAAGCCGTGCGGACGAACATGTGACCCCTCCAACTGCTGCTGATGCGAGGAACGGAGCGAGGTACCGGTGCTTGCCGCCGAAAAAACGGCCGCCAGCCTCGATCAGGGATCGAGTCGCTGGCGGCCCGGCTAGCATAGCGCCTCGTTGACGCCTTAGCCCCGAAACTCTGCGCAGTCGCCTTTCGACGACGTTGCTCTGAGCAGCGAATCCGATGGGTGATCGCGCAGTGCGCGTCCTACTGTTCGGCTCCCTGACTGGGCAACCGGGGTGCCTGCCGCACGCATGCTGGGAAGGGGGAGGATAAGGGACATGACGGCAAGCAGTTGGCGTGCTGCGCGCCGCGTGGCTGCGCTCGGCTGGGTTCCCGGATGTACGGCAAGATGGTTCGCGACTAGGAAAAAACTTCCTGCCCCGGGACGAGCCGGTGGATGGAGAGAGGGCCGGCGACCCCCGGGCGGGCTGGGCCGCCGTTGCGCGGCGGTGTCTAGCGCGCGCCGAGCCGCCAGGCGAGGTAGCGGCCGGCGCTGCGGTAGCTCTGGTTGTACTCCTTCGCGCGGAAGTCCGCCAGGCTGTAGAAGGCGTCCGCGCCGGGGCCGCGCCCCTTGCCGAAGGTGGCGGCGAAGACTTCGTCGCCCATCGTGCGGTACTTCGCCTCGCCGCTGATCACGTAGGCGTAGCCGAAGGCGTGTACCACGGTGGCGTTCATCTGCCGCACCGAGCGGATGGTGTTGGTGTCCCAGCCGCCGTTGAGGCGTGTGTTGCCGCAGCCGCTCTGGCACTGGTCGCCGTAGACGAAGTACCACATGCCGCGCCAGGCGGCGCCCTTCGCCTTGTCCGCCGGCTGCACCGGCTCGTCCTTGCGGTAGCCGACGGTGTAGAGGTTCTCGACGCTCTTCAGGATCGCGCGCGCCACCGCCGTGTCGCCCGTGACCTCGTGCGTCTCGATCAGCGCCTCCAGCAGCAGCCCCACCATGAACGGCTGCATGAAGAAGCCCGGCGTGCCCTCGCTGTCCTTCCAGCGCCAGGAGCCGTCCTCGCGCTGCAGGCGGGCATAGTAGTCGCGGCCGGCCCTCAGCGCCTTGTGCCGCAGGTCGGCGCGTACGGCGCTGTCGGGGTGCACCTGCGCGAGCCAGGCGGTATAGAGCAGGGTGTAGCCGCCGTCGCGCACGCCGTAGTGCAGGTTGGGGCTGCTCAGGCTGCGGCCGAGCCAGGAGTTGTAGTGGCGGCCCACCCACTTCTCGATCCAGGGCCAGAGCTCCGGGCGGCCGTCGAGCGCGCGCAGCATCAGCCCGCCCAGTGCCACGCTGCGCGGCGGGATGCCCGCGTCGCTGGGCATGCGCTTGGCCCAGTAGTCGGTGATGCGGCGGGCGATCTCCAGGAAGCGCACGTCGCCGGTGCGGTAGTAGTTGAGGTACTGCACCAGCCCCTGGTCGTAGTACATGCGGTCGCCGGCGTTGGCCTCGAACTGCGCGCCGTGCACGAGCCCCATCGCGATGGCGTTCTCGTCGAAGAACGGCCAGGGGTTGGCGCGGCTGCCGGAGGCGAGCTGCGGGCCCAGGATCGCCGCGACCTCGGCGGAGGGGAACGCCACCGTGTCCAGGCTGGTGCCGGGGAGGGGCGGGGAGGGCGCTCCGGGCAGGCCGCCCAGCGCCAGCCGCAGGGTCATGAGCGCGCCGGCGAGCATGCGTTCAGGCGGCGGGGCCGGCCGGCCACTGCAGTCGCCGGGTGGCCGGCGGGGGCGCAAGGTCGTCGCGCTGCAGCACGCGCGTCTGCCAGATGGAGAAGGTGAGCGCGTTCCACACGATCCAGGCCGGCGCCTGCGCGAGCTGCTCGCGCGTGAGCGGCAGCCAGTCCGGCAGCGCATAGCGCTCGAACGCCGCCGTCAGCGGGCCGCTGCGCAGATAGCGCGTCAGCGGCAGCCCGCTTCCGCCCTTGCTCTGGTGAACCGGGTACGCGGGTAGCCGCCGCCGGAGCAACGCCTTGGGGATCGGCTTGGCATGCTGGCGGTGCAGGTAGCGCTCGCCGGGCGGCACCGCCAGCGCCACCCGCGCCACCGCCGGGTGGGTGAAGGGGGCGTGCAGCGCCTTGCCGCGGCTCTGCGCGAGCTGCCGCCACAGGCTGACGGTGTCGTCGCAGTAGAAGTCGATCCAGTGGCCCAGGTGCAGGTGGCGCGCGAGCGCGCGCTCGGCGCCGGCCGGCGCGGGCACGCGCGCGAGCACGTACTCCGCGCGGGCGCGCAGGCGCTGCTGCACCAGCTCCGGGCCCAGCAGCTCCGCCGCCAGGCGCAGATCCGAGTAGACGGCGAACTGCATCGCGTACCCGGCCGGGTCGTCGGGCGCGCGCGCCAGTTGCCGGGCCAACTGGCCGAGCCGCTCCACCCGCGCACGCACGCCGCCGCCCAGCCGCGGGCCGAGCCCGCCGCCGGCGGCGCGCAGCCCGAAGCGCAGGTGCCAGGCCCGCGACGCGGCGATCGCGGTCTCCAGGCCGAAGAGCGCGTCCGCCAGTTGCCCGGTCAGGAAGCGCGCGAACGGCCCCTGGAAGGCGATGTCCAGCAGCACCGTCTGCAGGTGGTGCGGCGGCATGCCCAGCGCGTCGATGCACGCTTCCAGACGCTCCAGGTACTCGGCCTCCCGCGCCGGGAGGAGATGGTGCCGGCTGCCCAGCAGGCGGCTGGCGCTCTGCGCATAGCCGGCCTCGAAGGCGAACTCCGGCGAGTCGATCGCCACGCTCGTCGAGGGCGTCTGCGGCGCGCAGTAGGTGTGCAGCAGCGTCGAATCGATGCCGCCCGAGAGCAGGTTCGCCAGCCTGCCGCCCTCGGGTACTTCGCTCATGGCCTCCGCGAGTGCCCGCTCCACCGCGTCGACCGCGGCCGCGCGGGAGAGCGCGCCGTCCGCCTGCAGCCGCAGCGCCCGCTGCTGGCCGCACGCGCCGGAGCGGGCGTCCCAGCTCAGCAGGTTCCCCTGCCCCAGGCGCTGCAGCCCGGCCGCGTACGTCGCCTCGCCGGGCGTGGTGCGGAAGAGCAGGTGGTCGGCGAGCGCGGCCGGCTCCACCCGGCGCGCGGCCCGCGGCGTGCTCGCGAGCAGCGCGGCGAAGCTGTCGGAGAGCGTCAGCCCGCCGTCGTCGGCGCGACGGTAGTACAGCTCGTAGCTGGTGGTGATGCCGCGGGTGGCCCGCACGTGCTGCACCCGCCCCTGCGCCAGGGTGATCTCCACCGCGGTGCCATCCGCCTGCGGGTCGGGCTCGCGGGCGCGCCCGGCCGCGGTGGGCAGCGCCCGGATGAGCACGCGGTCCGCCTCGGTCCGCACCTCGGCGTCGGGGTTGGAGAGCAGGACGTGGAGCGTAGGCATCGCGGCCCGGAGAGCGGGGGAAAGGCGGCCGCGGCTCAGCGGCCGGCGAGCTGCGCCGCGGCGACGTCCGAGCGCGTGAAGCGGTGCTTGCCCGCGCTGGAGAGCGGGATCGCCGCGGTCTCGCGCGCTTCGACGCGAAGCAGCCCCGGCGCCAGCGCCTCGGTCGCCGCGCACGCGCTGCGCAGCGCGTGCCTGCGCCGCTCGCCGTCGCCCGGGCCGGGCACGTACCACAGGACGATCTCGTCGGCCGTGCGCTGGTGGAACTGGAACGAGGCGATGCCCGCGCTGCCGTAGAGCAGGTGCGTGAAGAACTCGCCGTGCACCACCCGGCCGTTGGGCAGCACGAAGTTGTCCGAGACGCGCGCGATGCCGAGCGACATCAGCGGGAAGCCGCCGCCGCAGGCGCAGGCGCCCTCGACGAGCGCGCCGCCGTCCGCGTTGCGGTAGCGGATGAACGGCATCGCGTAGTTCAGCAGCGAGGTCACCAGCAGCGGCTGCGGCGCGCCCGGCTCGGCCGACGGCTCGGCCTCCAGTACCACGAAATCGGCGTTGACGTGCATGCTCCCGTGCGGGCACTCGCTGGCGATGTTCTGCACCTCGCTGCTGCCGTAGCAGTCGAAGACTGGGCAGCCGAAGACCCGCGCGAGGCGCTCGCGCTGCTGCGGGTAGAGCTTCTCGGCGGTGGTGAACACCCCGCGCAGCGGCGGCAGCCGCGCGCCCGCGGCCTCGGCGTGGGCCGCGAAGCGGTCGATGGTGGAGGCGTAGCCCAGCGCCACGCGCGGCCGCAGCGTGCGCCAGCGGCGCAGCCAGCGCTCCATCTCCGCCGGGCCGGACTGGAACGGGTCGAACTGGTAGAAGCGGCGCGCCCACTGTCGCAGCTCGAACTTCCAGCGCGGCATCTCGTTCAACTGCTGGTTCCAGCCCCAGAAGAACGCCACCATCTCGCCCGGCCGCCAGCCGGCCTGGCTGAAGTTGCGGTAGGTGCCGGCGGTGGAGGCGTCCATGTACGCGGCGTCGCGATAGAACGTCAGCGGCACGCCGGTGGAGCCGCCGCTGTGATGCTGCGAGAGCGCGCCGAGCGGCACGTCCTCGCGCACCAGGTCGCGCTGGCGCTCGCGCACGAGCTCCTTGGTGAGCACGGGCAGCTGCGCCAGGTCGGCGAGCGAGCGGATGTCACGGCTGCCGATGCCGAGCCCGGCGAAGAGCTCGCGGTAGTACGGCACCCGCGTCTCGGCGTGCTCCAGCAGCCGCCGCAGTCGGCGCAGTTGCTCCTCGCGCACGCGTTCGGCCGGGGCGCGCGGCGCGTGCCGGATCTGCTCGAACAGCTCCAGGCTGCGCGAGCCGCGCAGCCGGTGGGTGGCGTAGAACAGCGAGCGGCCGATCAGGGACATGGCGCTAGCGCAGGCTCAGCGAGCGGGCGGCGGGCTCGGCCGCCGGGCGGCCGACGCCGCGCCGGGCGTGGGCGCCCAGCCAGAGGTGCAGCACCAACAGGCGCCAGAGCAGCGGGCTGTGATCGCGCCGCCCCTGCCGGTGCTCGCCCACCACGCGCTGCACCGCGCCCGGCAGCACGTACGCGTAGATCGGCGAGCCCGGGTTCAGCAACTGCTCCAGCCGGTGGCGCAGCTCATGGCGGAACCACGGGCGCAGCGGCACGCCGAAGCCCTGCTTGCGCTTCGCCAGCGACAGCTCGGGGACCTGCCCCGCCAGCGCGCGCCGGAAGACCCACTTGCCCACGCCGTCGCGGTGCTTCAGCTCGCCCGGCAGCGCGAGCACGAATTCGGCGAGCTTGTGGTCCAGCAGGGGGACGCGCGCCTCCAGCGAGACGGCCATGCTCGCCCGGTCCACCTTGGTCAGGATGTCGCCCGGCAGGTAGCTGAGCAGGTCCACCAGCGCGAGCTGGCTGAGCCGGTCGTAGCCGCGTACCTGCTCGAACCAGCGCGTGAGCAGGCCGTCGAGCGTGCTGCCGGCCGCGACCACCTCCGGCCGGCCGACGCCGCCCTCCTCGGCCGCCAGCGGGTAGGCGACCATCCCCGCGTAGCGGCCCTCCGCGCTGCGCGTCCACTCCAGCAGCCGGTTGCGCCCGCGCGCCGAGTGCGGCAGCCGCCGGGCGAAGCGGCGCAGCGCGCCGCGCAGCGGCCCGGGCACCGGCGTCTCGCGCGCGAGGAAGTCCGCATAGCGCGAGTAGCCGCCGAAGAGCTCGTCGCCGCCATCGCCGGAGAGCGCCACCGTCACGCTCTCTCTCGCCAGTTGCGAGACCAGGTAGGTCGGGATCGCCGAAGAGTCGGCGAACGGCTCGTCGAAGGCGAGCACCACCTGCTCCACCAGCCGGTCCACGTCCGGCCGCACGATCAGCTCGGTGTGCTCGGTGCCGAGTGCCCGCGCCACCCGCGCGGCGACCGGCGCCTCGTTGAACTCCGGCTCCTCGAAGCCGATGGAGAAGGTGCGCACCGGCCGGTCCATCTGCCGCGCCATCTCCGCGACCACCGCCGTCGAGTCGACGCCGCCGGAGAGGAAGGCGCCCAGCGGCACCTCGGCGATCAGCCGGTAGCGCACCGCCTCGGCGAGCAGCCGCCGGATCTCCGGCACCGCCTCGTCCGCCGTGATCGCCCGGTCCGTCGCCCGCAGCGGCGACCAGTACGCCTCCACCTGCGGCGCACGCCCGGGCTGCCACTGCAGGACGTGCGCGGGCGGCAGCTTGTGCACGCCGCGGTAGATGCTGCCGGGGTCGGGCACGTAGCCCAGCGCCAGGTAATCCGCGACGGCTGCCGGCTCGATCTCCAGGCGCAGCGGCCCGAGCGCCTGCAGCGACCCGAGTTCCGAGGCGAAGACGAGGCCGCCCGCCGCCTCGCTGTAGTAGAGCGGCTTGATCCCCAGCCGGTCGCGCGCCAGCAGCAGCCGGCGCTCCGCGGCGTCCCACAGCGCGAAGGCGAACATGCCGCGCAGGTGCGTCACCATCCGCGCGCCGTGCTCCTCGTAGAGGTGCACCAGCACCTCGGTGTCGCTGTGCGTGCGGAAGCGGTGGCCGGCGCGCTCCAGCGGCTCGCGCAGCTCGCGGTAGTTGTAGATCTCGCCGTTGAAGACCACCTGGATGCGCCCGTCCTCGTTGCCGAGCGGCTGCGCGCCGCCCGCCCGGTCGATGATGCTCAGCCGGCGCATCCCCAGCGCCAGCCCCGGCTCCACCAGGTAGCCGGCGTCATCGGGGCCGCGGTGCCGGATGGCGTCGCACATCGCGCGCAGCTCGGCACGGCTCACCTCGGGCGCGCGCTGCCACCCGGCATATCCGGCGATTCCGCACATGGCGCTAGCGGGCGGCGGGGGCGCTCACGCCGCCCGCCTCGGCGTGCTCGCGCTCCAGGACGCTCGCCACGGCGAAGATGAGCGCCAGGTGCAGGTAGAGGAACGAGAGCTTGGCGTAGGACGCGAAGATGCCTGCCACCAGGAAACCCAGCAGCCCCACTTCCAGGAAGAACAGTTGCTGGGCCCGGCGCGGCGCCCACTCCCGCACCCGCCGCCGGACGCGCTCCGCGTAGACGAGCGGCGCCGCCACGAGGCCCAGGAAAACCAGCAGGCCGGGGAAGCCGACGGCGGCGGTCACGTTCAGGTAGGTGCTGTGCGTGTCGCGCTTGCCCAGGTTGATGCCGCGGTCCACGGCCACCGGCGCGTACTCGAAGTGCGCCTGCGGGTAGGCGCCGAAGCCGACCCCGGTGATCGGGTGGTCGCGGATGATCGCCAGCGCCGTCTCCCAGATCTGGAAGCGCTGCTCGGCCGAGCCCTCCTTGTCGACCGCGCGCAGCGTCTCGCGGTTGGTCGCGAAGCGCAGCCCGCCGAAGCGCTCCCAGGTGGAGGAGGGCACGGTAAAGAGGATCGCCAGCCCCAGCACCAGCAGCAGCGCGAGGGTGCGCAGCCGCTGCCGGTTCACCAGCAGCGCCAGGACGCCGAAGAGCGCCAGCCCCAGGAACACGGCGCGCGACTGCGTCAGCAGGATCACGATGGGCAGCACGATCACCGCGCCCAGCGCCCCGAAGCGGAAGATGCCCTTCGGCTCCGTCACCAGCAGCCCGGTGGCCAGCGAGAGCTGCAGCAGCGTTAGCGCCGCCAGGTCGTTGGGGTTGGAGTAGATGAAGTTCCACAGCGCCCGCCCGAAGTGGGTGTAGCCGCCCAGGTAGTTGAGAATGGCGCCGCGTGCCGGGTACAGCGCGAAGCAGAGCACCCAGAAGACGATGAAGAGGCGCACCTGGTCGCGCGTGCGCAGCGCGTTGACCGCCACCAGCGTGATCAGGAAGACGCGGAACAGCGTGTCCAGCGAGTTCCACACCGAGATCGGGTAGCGGGTGGTCAGATACCCGACCGCGCACCACAGCAGGAACACCGCGAACCAGATCAGGAAGCGCGGAAAGCGGAACGGCTCCCGCTGCAGCAGCAGCCCGAAGAGCGCCACGGCCACCGCGATGTCGCCAACGCGGAGCTGGTAGGTGGTGGCCACGAACACGTACAGCAGGAAGCCGGCGAAGACGACGGTCCACTGCATCCGTTGCCAGAGCACCTTCGGCGGCACCAGCAGGTCGCCGGGCAGGATGCCCGCGGCTGCGTCCCCCGCTGAAACCGGGGCCGGCGGAGCCACGGCCTGCGGCGCGCGTGGCGCGGCAGGCGGCGGCTGCAGGGCCAGCCCACCCCGCATTCCCCCGGTTCGTCTAGCCTTCATGCGACGTTCGCCTCTGCCAGGTCCTTCTCATAGGTCGGCGCCCGCTGCCCGGCCAGGCGGGAGTAGAGCTGCCGCCACTCCCGCCGCGCGGCGGGCCACGAATACCGTTCTTCGCAGTCCTGTCGCCCCGCCGCGATCAGCCGCCGCGTCAGCGGCGGCTCGCGCAGCAGCCGCAGCACCGCTTCCGCCAGGGCGTCCGGCCGGTCGATCTCCACCAGCAGGCCGTTGCGCTCGTGCTCGACGATGTACGGAATGCCGCCGGCCGGCGTGGTCACCACCGGCAGCCCGGCGGCGAACGCCTCGATGACCGAGTGCGGCATGTTGTCGTCGCGCGAGCTGTTGACGAAGACATCGGCGCGCGCGAACCAGCTCGCCACCTCGTCGTGCGGCACCGCGCCGTGGAACTCGACGCCGTCGATCGCCTCCTCGCGCGCCACCGCTTCCAGGAACGGCCGCTGGTCGCCCCCGCCGATGACGAGCAGCCGCGCCTCGGGGTACGCCGCGCGCACCTGCCGGAAGGCGCGCAGCGTGTTCTCCACCGCGTAGAGCCGTTCGAGCAGCCGGCTGGAGATGAGCACCGGGCGCAGCGGCTCGCGGCGGCGGAAGCGGAAGCGCTCCGTGTCCACCACATTGGAGACGACCTCGCCGTCGAAGCCGAAGCGGCGGAAGACGTCGCGCAGGAAGCCGGAGGGGAAGACCAGCACGGTCGCCCGCCGCAGCACCCACTGCACCCGCGGCGAGGGGAGGTGCGCGGCGGCGCGCCCGTCCCGGTAGTTGAGGATCACCGGCTTGCGCAGCAGCCGTGCCAGCAGCAGCGCGGGCGTCGTCGTCAGCCAGAAGGGGCCGAACGCCGCCGTGCAGACGTGCACCACGTCGGCGCGCCGCAGCCGGCGCGCTAGGCCGGCGAGGAAGAGCGGCGCGCGCGCCACGGTGCGCACGCCCTTCAGGCGCGCCAGCCAGCCGGGCAGGCGCGGGTCGATCGGCTGCAGCTCCACACGGATCTGGGCGTCCTGCGCGAAGCCGTCCACGATGGTGCGCGCCTCGATCGCCTGCCCGCCCGTCAGGTACTTCGGCGCCACGATGCAAACCCGGATCATACCGCCGCCAGCGCGCGCGCGGGCTCGCCCGCGATCCAGCCGTCGTACCACTGCGAGAGGTTCACCAGGCTCCAGAGCAGCGTATCGTAGTTGCGCCGGCCCGTGCGGTGCGCCTCCAGCATCGCCGCGACCACCTGGTAGTCGAACAGCTCCTGCTCGCGCAGGCGCGACTCCAGGATCGAGCGGCGCGCGTAGCCGGCGAGCGGGCCGCGGAACCACTCCTTGACCGGCGCGCTGAAGCCCTGCTTGCGCCGGTCGATGATCTCGGCGGGCAGCAGATCGCGCACGGCGTGCTTCAGGATGTGCTTGGTCCGGCCGCCGCGCACCTTCATCGCGGTCGGGATGTGCGCGGTGAACTCCACCAGGCGGTAGTCCAGGAACGGCACGCGCGCCTCGATGGAGGTGGACATGGTGATCTTGTCCACGCGCATCAGCAGCAGCTCCGGCAGCCGGAGCTGGAACTCCTGGTAGGTCAGGGCGTCGAGGAAGTCCGCGCCGGGGCGGCGCGCCCGGAAGTGCGCGATGTTCGCCTCGGTCACCGGAACGCTGGAGAGCGCGCCCCAGCCGTCGCGCCGCATGCGCGCGGACATCAGGTCGCGCTTGTCCGTCTCCCAGGCGGCCACCGCGCCGCTGAGGAAGAGCGGCTCGTCGGCGGCGGCGCGCCGCACCAGCTCGCGCACCTCGCGCGGCAGCGGTGCGTGCCGCAGCACCGGGTCGCTCACCCGGTGCACGCCCTGCCGCAGCCAGCGCGGCAGGCGCCGGTACGCCGGCCAGGCGCCCTGCTGCAGCCGCAGGTAGCGCAGGTAGTGCGCGTAGCCGGCGAACTGCTCGTCGCTGCCCTCGCCCACCAGCGCCACGATGGTGCCCGAGTCGCGCACCAGCTTGGAGACGTAGTACAGCGGGATGCAGACCCAGTCCGCCAGCGGCTCGTCCTGCGCGTGGATCAGCTCCGGCACGTAGGCGAGCAGGTCGTCGTGGTCGATGACCACCTCGCGGTGCTCCGTGCCGAAGCGCTCGGCCACCCGCCGCGCCGGGCCCAGCTCGCTGTGCTCAGGGTCGTGCGCGTAGCCCACCGAGAAGGTGCGCAGCGCGCCGCTGTGCAGCCGCCGCACCAGCGCGGTGATCGCGCTGGAGTCCACGCCGCCGGAGAGGAAGACGCCGAACGGCACGTCGGCCATCAGCCGCTCGCGCACGCCCTCGGTCAGCAGGTGCTGCACGTGCGCCGCGCAGGCGTCGTCGTCGGCCAGCAGCTCGGGCGGCGGGGCGGCGGCATCGGCGGCGTCCCACCAGCGGTGCAGCTCGGCCTCGCCCCCTTCATCCAGCAGCAGGTAGTGCCCCGCGGGCAGCTTGTGGATGCCGCAGAACATGGTGCTCGGCGCCGGCGTGGTGTAGAAGCTCAGATAGTGGTAGAGCGCGGTGGTGTCCAGCTCCCGTGCCACCGCCGGGTGCGCGGTCAGCGCCTTGATCTCCGAGCCGAAGAGAAAGCGCCCGTCGGCGAACGTGTAGTAGAGCGGCTTGATGCCGATGCGGTCGCGCGCCAGCAAGAGCCGCCGCCGGCGCGTGTCCCAGATCGCCAGCGCGAACATCCCGCGCAGCCGCGGCAGCATCTGCGGGCCGTGCTCCTCGTAGAGGTGCAGCAGCGTCTCGGTGTCCGAGCGTGAACGATAGACGTGGCCGCGCGCTTCCAGCCCCGGGCGCAGCTCGGCGTGGTTGTAGATCTCGCCGTTGAAGACGATCCACACCGTGCCGTCCTCGTTGCTCATCGGCTGGTGGCCGGCGGGCGAGAGGTCGACGATGCTGAGCCGCCGATGCCCCAGCGCCACCCGGCCGTCGGGCGACCGGTAGGCACCCGCGTCGTCGGGGCCGCGGTGCGCCATCGCGTCGCGCATGCGCAGCACGCGCTCGGCGTTGTCGTCCGCCTGCCAGCCGTAGGAGATGATCCCGCAGATCCCGCACATGGGCTATCGACTCACGGTTAGCGATCTCGGCCCGCGAGCGGCCGGGGCGGCGCGCCCGCCGCCGGCCAGTTCGCGATAGAGCTGTTCGAGCACCGGCAGCGCCGCCGCGGGCGAGAACAGCCGCTGCGCGCGCTCGCGCCCGGCCGCGCCCATCGCCCGCGCCCGCGCTGGGTCGGCCAGCAGCGCGCCCAGCGCCGCGGCGAGCCGCTGCGGCTCGCGCGGCGGCACGAGCCGCCCGGTCTCGCCCTCGACGACCGCGTCTGCGGCCGCGCCCACGCGCGTCGCCACCACTGGGCGGGCGGCCGCCATCGCCTCCAGGATCGAGTTCGAGAAGCCCTCGCTCGTGGAGCAGAGCACCGAGACGTCGAAGAGCTGGTGCGGGCTGGGTGCGCTCGGCAGCCGCCCGGCGAAGACCACGTGCTCCCGCAGCCCTAGTTCGTCCGCGAGCCGCTGCAATGGCGCACGCTCCGGGCCATCGCCCACCAGCACCAGTTGCAGCGCCGGGAACGTCGGGCGCAGCAGCGCCGCCGCGCGCAGCAGCGAGGCGTGGTCCTTCACCGCGTACAGGTTGGCCACGATCCCCACCGTCGGCCGGCCCGGCACGACGCCGCACTGCCGGCGCAGTGCGTCCAGCACCTCCGGGGTGGACGGCTGCAGCGCGCCCGCGTCCACGAAGTTGGGCACCACCCGCACCTTGCGGGCGGGCAGGCCCAGCTCCTCGCGCAGGTAGCCGGCCACGGCGGGCGCGTTCGCCAGCACCACGTCCGCCAGCGCGTAGGCGAGGCGGTTGGCGCGCTGCAGCAGCGGGCGCGGCGTGCCCGCCCACCAGCGGCGGCTCGCGATCGTCTTCACCCCCGCCAGCCGCGCCCACGGCACCCCGAAGATGTTGCTGTAGACGTCGTGCGCGTGCAGGACGTCCGCGCGCTGCTGCCGCAGGAAGCGCCGCACCTGCCAGCCCTGCCGCAGCGCATCCGGCCCGTAGAGGCTCGCCAGCGGCAGCGCGTGCACCGGAATGCCCGCCGCGCGGTAGCGCTCGTCGAGCGGCCCGCCCGCGGCCTGCAGGCAGAGCACGGACACCTCCACGCGCGCCCGGTCGAGCTGTTCCGCCGTGCGAACCGCGTTCAGCTCGGTGCCGCCGACGTTCAGGTTGTCCACGCAGAAGACCACCCGCGTCGGCCGGCCGAGGACGTCCGGCTCCGTACGAACGGCTTTCCGTGCAGGCGTGGGAGTGTGGGTGGGCGTCATTCCGCTCGGCGCTCTTGGGGCATCGGGTCCTGGCATCGGCGTGGAAGCCCACGCTCCCATGCAAGACCCCGGCTCGGCAACCCGACCCCGTCGCCGGCGGACTCGGTCGCGCGCCGTAAACGGCCGTAGAATGGAGAGCTCGGGTAGGTTGTGGCGCCGCTCGCCCCGCCGCCGCTGCCGCGCTGCCCGCCGGGTGCCGAACCGGCCACGGCCGGCAGTGTTGCACCGGCGCAACAGTCGTGATCGGGGCCGGAACGACGACGGGCTCCGCTGCGTCGCGCAGCGGAGCCCGTCGGGGCGGGAGTGAGCCGTTTTCGCGTGGCTTAGAAGGGGACGGCCACGCTGACCTGGGCCGTGCCCTTGACGCCGTCGGTCTGGGCGGTGAGGGTCGCCGTGCCGGCAGCCTTCGCGGTGATCTTGCCCGTCGAGCTCACCGAGAGGACCGCGGGGTTCGAGCTGGACCACGTGAACGTCTTGCCGTAAACCAGCTTGCCCGCGGCGTCCTGCACGACCGCGAACATCTGCTTCGTCTGCCCCACCGTCAGCGAGACGGTGCCGGGCACCACGGTCACCTTGATGCCGCCGGGTGCGGGCGCGGGCGCGGGCGCCGGCTTCGTCACCGTGACGGTCACGCTGCTGCTGACGCCGCCGGCGCTGGCGGTGATGCTCACGCTGCCCGCCGCGACCGCCTCCACCGTGCCGTTGCTGTACACCTTCGCCACGGCGGGGTTGGAGCTCTGCCACGAGACGGTGTACCCGCTGACGGGGATGCCCCTGGCGTCCTGCGGCACCGCCATGAGCTGCACGCTCTTGCCGACTTCCACGCTGGGATTGGACGGGGTCAGCGCGATCGCCGCCACGCTCACCGGCGCGAGCACCGTGATCGTCGCGCGGGCCTGCTTCCCGTCGACGGTGGCCGTGATCGTCACCGTCCCGCCGGCGCGGGCCGTGACCTTGCCGCTGCTGCTGACCGAGGCGATCGCCGCATCGGAGCTGCTCCAGCTCACCGTCCGGCCCGAGAGGCTGAGGATGCGGTTCGTCGCGCTCAGTGGCACGGCGATCATCTGCTTCGTCTGCCCCTTCTTCAGCGTGTAGCTCACGGGCGAGACGATCAGTTGGGCGATCTCGCTGCCCGCCGTCGAGAGCGACGGGGCCGTCTCCGGCGCCATCCGGGGCTCGGCCGCCGTCGGCTCCTGGTCCGCACACGCGCCGACCGTGACCCCCAGCGCGAGCACTGCGACCCAGCGCGTCCACCGGTTCTGACTCAGCATGATGGCTCTCCTGCAGGTGAGGATGGATTGCGGCGGCAACCCGCGGCTCCGCCTACGATTTGCGGCTGCCTTCGGTTCGGCAGCACTCCTCCACGCGCCGGAGAACGGGAAACGGCCACCAGCGCGAGAGGCTCCCACCGCCCTGGCGGTGGGACCAATGTCGCTGGCGGCCTGGCGAGCGTGGCAGAAGGCTCTCTGCGGTAGCCCCATGGCTCTGCGTCACCGCCTTTCGACGGTGTTGCTCTGAGCAGCAACAACGGAGGTGCGTCCGGCCTGGACCGGAGCCGGGACAGTCGTTTCCCTGAGCAGGCGGGGTGCCTGTCCGCGCCCGGGCCCGTCCGCACTATGGCAAACTAATGATCCCCAGCCACTTAGGTGGGGCCGCCGCCTTCGCGAGCGCCGGCGCTGCGGGCCGCGGAGGTAAGCAAGTGTTGCCGGACCCGGAACACTTTGCTTCCCGCGGGGCTTCCGCCGCGCGGCCCGCGGGCCGCGCGGCGGAAGGGCCCGGGCTAGCGGGAGAGCCCCATCACCACCGGCGTGTCCGCCGTCTCGCCCCGCCGCTTCGCTGCGTGCTCGCGGGCGCTCTTGCGGCCCGCCAGGAAGCTGGCGAGGCAGGCGATGCCCAGCGTGGTAGCGACGACCGCGATGTTGAGCATCGCCTTCGCCACGGCCACCAGGTAGGCCCGCTGCATCGCCGGGTTGATCGCCCCGCGCAGTTGCAGCGCGTCGAGCGCGAAGGCGGCCAGCAGCACGAACAGGGCGAGCGCGGTCAGGCCGGAGAGCCCCATCATGACGCGCTGCACCCAGCGGTGCTCGAAGATGAACGCCGTGACCAGGGCGATCACCAGCCCGGACGCCGGCGTCAGGAGGCCGCTGCTGAACAGCCCGACCGCGCCGGTCCGCCAGTTCAGCGCCCCGGGAGTGGCCTGCCAGCCCAGCCGCGCGCCCATCTCGTTGAGCGGCACGATCACGAACATGGCCGCGAGCGCGTAGAGCGCCCACGCCAGCGGTCGGTACGACTTCAAACCGGAGTTCTGCGAATTCATGAAGGCAATCAGGTGAGCGCGGGCCGCGGGCGCGGTGCCCGCCAGGCCGCGGGTGCCCTACGTAAATACGGCCTGCTACGCCCGGGCGAGGAGCCCGGGCGCAGCAGGCTAGGCTGAGCCACGAGAAGTGCTCAGTTCTTCCGGCGGCGCCGGCGCGCGGCGCCCGCCAGGCCCACCAGGCCGGTGCCGAGCAGCATCATGCTCGCCGGCTCGGGAACCACCTGCGCCTCGATGACCTCCAAGTTACCGGTCAGGTCACCCGTCGACCCGGAGGGGACGGTGAGCGCGATGGCCTGCGCCCGGATCTGACCGCTCTTGCCATCGAACGGGCTGAAGAAATCCCGCCACGGGCCGGTCTCGTTCTCCGCGTTCAGGAAGTCCGGGTTGTTCTCGTCGTAGTCCACGACGATGCCGTTGTTGCCGACCGTCGTCACCCGGCCGGTGATCGCGGCCAGGAAGGTGACGTCGGGGGTCACCGGGTTGAAGAACGACAGCAGCAGCGTGAACGGCGAGGTGATCGTCTGCCCCGTCCCGGTGCCGACGGTGATCCGCCCGAAGCTGCCTGTCGGATTTGCGCCCGCCGGGTTGATGGCGAGCGTCGGATCGGCGATGCCCGAGAAGTCCGGGGTGTCGATGTCGTTCGGCTGGCTGGTGTAGGTCAACGCCACGCCGTCGATGACCGTCGCGTCGTTCTCCACGGGCACGCAGCCCAGCCCGAAGCAACCCTGCGCGTTCCCGATGATGGTGATCTGGGCCTGTGCCTGAGCGGCCGAGACCAGCAGCGCGCCCAGGAACAGCGCCCCTTTGAAGCGTTTCATACTCTATCCCTCGTGCAATGGGGTGGACCGAAAGCCAGGCGCCCAGCGCGGCCCCTGGGTGGAACAGGCGTCGCACCGCAGGGGCGGCGGAGCCCGCGAGTAGTTGCTGTACAGATGGCCGATCATCGTTTCCTCCCTCCGCTCAGGCGGGCGCCGCGCGGAACACCGCGGGGACCAGTTGTGCCGCCACCTGCTGCGCCTGCTGGAACGCCTTCTCCTCGCTGCCCGCCACCGGCACGATCACGCGCACCAGCGCCTCGTCGCTGCGGCCGCGCAGGGCCTGGTCGCGCAGCAGGTGCCACTTCACCGTATACTCGTTAGCCTCCACCCGCCCGCGCCCCTGGTACCAGTAGAGCACCAGCGCCTTCTGGTCGCCGTTCTGGATGAGGTAGCGGTTGACGCGCACTTCCCCCAGCGGCGTCTGGATCGCCGGGCGGTCCGAGACCAGCGGCTCCCAGCCGCCGCCCGGCAGGCAGTTCTTCGGCGAGTGGATCGTCTTGCCCTGCTGCTGGCTCTCGTAGTAGCCGACGTAGACCGAGAAGCCGGCGCCGACGGGTTGCCCCGGCCGGTGATAGAGCCGCATCACGTAGTTGCTCATCCCCGCGACCTTGCGCTCGCCCTCGGAGATGACGATGTCCTTGCTGGCGTGCCCGTCGATCTGCGTCGGCACCACGCGGTCCAGCGGCGCCTGCAGCGGCATGCGTACCTGCTCGCGCACGCCGCCGTAGGTGGCGCCGGTGCCGACGAGCAACAGCGCGGCGGGCAGCCAGTTCCAGAGCTTGCTGCGGCTCATGCGGTCACCTCCCTCCGCTGCGCCACCCAGCCCTCGGCGCGCGCGACCAGCCAGGCGACGGCGCCGAGGATGCCGAAAGCGACCACGAAGATGATCCAGCCTTCCGTCAGGTGCATGAAGCCCTCGCCCAGCTTCGGGTCCACGAAGAAGACCAGGAAGCCGGTCAGGAAGACGCGTACGCCGTTGAGCAGGATCGCCACCGGCAGCGCGGCCAGCACCAGCAGCACCCGGCTGGCCGGGTAGCGCAGCCACAGCCCGCCGATCAGCACGCCCAGCGCCAGCAGCGACGCCAGCGAGCGCAGGCCGCTGCACGCCTCGGTGACGAAGAGCGTGTGGCCCGGCAGGCGGATGACGTTGCCGTCGAGCAGCACCGGCACCTGCCGCCACTCCAGCAGCGCGGCGCCCATCTGCGAGGCCTTGAACTGCAGCGGCAGCGCCAGCGACCCCAGCACCACCGCCGGCAGGGGCATCGCCAGCAGCAGCAGCGCCACCGGCAGCCACCAGTGCACCAACTGCCGCACGCCCAGCCAGAAGACGACCAGCCCGAAGAGGGCGAGCAGCATCGAGGCGCGCATGGTGAACAGCTCGGCCGCCAGCCCGCTGACGTAGCGCAGCAGCACCGCGGCGACGAGCATCGCCGCCCCCAGGATGCGCTGCCCGCGCGGGTCGGCGAGCAGCCCGCGCTTCCACGCCAGGTAGACGGCCAGCGGCGCCAGGAGCAGGCCGTGCCCAGCGTCGGGCTCCGTCCACCAGGCGAGCGCCGTGTTCCTCGCCGGCGCCCAGAAGAGCAGGCAGAAGCCGAGAGCGGCCGCGAGGTGAGGCGCCCAGCGCCTCACCTCGGCGAGCCGTGGCGGCTCCGGCGTGGCCGCTGCCAGCACCGGCGGGCCGGTCGACTCGATCTCCGTCTGCAGCACCGCGTTCGTCATCGCTTCACCACGCTCCCCGCTTGAACACCACCACCGGGATCGTCTTGACCAGGATCTTCACGTCCTCGATCGGCGACTCGCGCTGGATGTACTCCAGGTCGTAGCTGACCTTGCGGCACACGTCGTCCAGGCAGCGGTCGTACGACTGGTTGATCTGCGCCCAGCCGGTGATGCCCGGCAGCACCCGCTGACGCTGGGGGTAGCGGCCGATCTGCTCGCGCAGCTCCATGAAGATGCGCGGCTGCTCCGGGCGCGGCCCGACGATGTTCATGTCGCCGCGCAGCACATTGTAGAGCTGCGGCAGCTCGTCCAGGCGGTACTTGCGCAGCACGCCGCCCAGCCGCGTGATGCGTACGTCGTCGGGGCGGGCCCAGACCTGGTTGTCCGGGTCCTGCGCCACCGTCATCGTGCGGAACTTGTAGATCGTGAACAGCTTGCCGCCGTAGTCAACCTTGCGCCGCCAGTTGGGGGAGACTTCGTCCGGATCGCGCCGGTCCAGGCCCACGCGCGTCTGGGTGTAGAGCACCGGCCCGCGCGAGGTCAGCTTGACGAGCAGCGCGACGAGCAACATCAGGGGTGCCGTCAGCACGAGCAACAGCAGGGCCACCACGACGTTGAGCCCCCGCCGGATCCTGCGGTTCCACTCCGCCGGCAGGACGGCGGTGCCGATCTCTGGACGCCGCGCCGCCTCCTCGATGGGGAGAAGGCGAGGGGCTACGCTCGCTGGCTGCTGTATGGTTGCTTCCAAAGCCGGATTCATCCGAAGTTTCTCCCTCGCTGTCAGAGATGCGGCGATGCTGGACAGTGCGGGCGGGTCCCGTAACCGAGTTCGTTGGCGCAAGCTATGGCAACGTGCGTGCTTGCGGTCATCCATTCCTGCTGCAGCGTCTAAGTGGTCGAGCAAGGGGGGGTTGGGGAGCCGGGGCCGTGCGGCGGGATTTGTTGGGTGCGTTGCTCTTGCGCTACTGGTGTAGGGCGTGTCCAACAGCGGTGTAGGGAAACGGCGGGGGCGGGGTGTAAGGGGGCTAGGCGGCGGGGAGGGCGAGCACGAAGGCGAAGCGGGTGCCGCCCGCGGCGCGGGGTTCCACGCGCAGCTCGGCGCCCATCGCCTCCACCAGCTTGCGGCAGATGGCCAGGCCGAGGCCGGAGCCGGAGAAGTCGTAGCTGCCCTGGTGCGGGCGCAGGCGGAACGGTTCGTAGAGCTGCCGCAGCACGTCGGGGTCGAGGCCGTGGCCGGTGTCGCTCACGGAGAACTCGACGTGCGGCGGCTCCAGCGCGCGCGCCGCGACTTCGACGGCGCCGGCCTCGGTGAACTTCAGCGCGTTGGTGGTGAGGTTCAGCAGCACGCGGCTGAGCGCCACCGGATAGCCCAGGCGCCGGTCGGGCTCGACGGAGGAGCGGATGAGCAGCTCCAGGCTCTTCTGCTCGGCCATCGGCTGCACGACGTCGCACATGGAGGCGAGCGTCTCACCGAGCGCGAAGACGACGGGCTCCTGCTCGGCGAGGCGGCTGCCGCCGCGCGCCAGCTCGACGACGTCGCTGGCGACGGAGATGAGCCCGAACGCGGCGCTGTAGATGATGCCCAACTGCCGGCGCTGTGTGTCGGTGAGCGCGCCGCTCTGGCCGCCGCGCAGCGTCTCGCAGAGGAAAAGGATGGAGGTCAGGGGCGAGCGCAGGTCGTGGGCGATCTCGACGACCAGCTCCAGCCCTAGAGGCGAGGCGAGCTGCGCCGCGAAGCGGTCGTCCCGCCGCGGCTCCAGCGAGGCGCGCACCGCCTCGAAGCGGGCGAGCAACGCCAGCATGTGCTCGGCCGCCGGCGGCGGCGAGCGCTGCATCCACTCGAAGACGAGCTCGGCGCGCAGCAGCTCCAGGAGCCGCCGCAGCAGGGCGGACTCCGCGGCCGTGTAGGCGACGTGGGGCGCGAGCGGCTCCTCCGCGGCGAGCAGCCGAACGAGCCGCTCCGTCTGCTGGGCGAGGTGGTCGTGGTCCGCCGTGGCGTCGGCGTGGTCGAGGCCCCGGGCAACGAGGCGCGCCGCCGCCGCCCGCAGGGTGGCGACGCTGGAGGGGGGGCAGGCGTGTCCGGCAGCGTCGAGGGCCGACGGCCCGGAGGCGCCGCCCGGGCGGGCGCCGTCCGAGGCGTCGGCGCGCGGGGTCGGCATGCGCTAGTTGGACTTGATGACGGTGTCGCGCTGCAGGCCGTGCTTCTCCATCAGGCGGTAGAGGGTGGTGCGGTCGATCCCGGCCATCTTCGCGGCCCGCGACATGTTAGCACCTGCGCGCTGCACCAGCCAGGAGAGGTAGGTCAGCTCGAAGTCGGCGATGACGCGCTCGCGGTTGGCGTGGTAGCTGGTGTCGCCCAGCTCGGCGTCGGCCATCCAGCTTGCGGAGGCGGGCAGCGGTTGGTTGCGCACGACGGCGGGGCTGTCGATGAAGGCGAAGTCCTCCGGCTGGGTCACGCAGCCCGGCTCCAGCAGCACGACGGCGTGCTCGACGACGTTCTGCAGCTCGCGCACGTTGCCGCTCCAGGTGCGCGACTGCAGCATGCGGATGGTTTCGGAGCTGAGCGTGGGCATCGGTGCGCCGCGCTCGCGGTGCCGGTTCCAGTAGACGGCGAGGAAGTGTTCGGCCAGCACCGGGATGTCTTCCAGGCGCTCGCGCAGGGGCGGCACCCGGATCGGCACCACGCTGAGGCGGTAGTACAGGTCCTTGCGCAGGATGCCGTCCTCGGTGGCGTCGGAGGGCTCGCGGTTGGTGGCGGCGATGAAGCGCACGTTCACCACCGCGTCCGTCGTCTCGCTGCCCACCCGGCGCACCACGCCGTCCTGGATGACGCGCAGCAGCTTCGCCTGGATCGTCTGCGACATCTCGGTCAGCTCGTCCAGGAAGAGCGTGCCGCCGTTGGCGGTCTCCAGCAGCCCGGGCTTGTCGCGCACCGCGCCGGTGAACGCGCCCTTGACGTGCCCGAACATCTCGGACTCGAGCAGCGTCTCCGGCAGCGCCGCGCAGTTCAGCGCCACCAGCGAGCGGCTGCTGCGCCGGCTGTGATGATGGATGAACTGCGCGATCATCTCCTTGCCGGTGCCGCTCTCGCCGGTGATGAAGACGGAGGCGTCGGTGCGCGCGACCTTGCGCGCCAGCTCGATCGCCGACTTGAAGGCGGGCGAGCGGCCCAGGATGGTGAACTTCTCGCTGTGCCCGTAGTGCCGCTCCCGCTCCTCGTTCAGGTCGCGCGTCTCGCGCGAGACCACCACCGTGTGGCTGGCGCGGCCCAGCAGGATCTGCAGGTGCGTCGCCGAGAAGGGCTTGGGCAGGTAGTCCCAGGCGCCGGCGCGCAGCGCCTCGATGCTGGTGGTGACGCTCGGGTTGCCGGTCATGATGATGACCAGCGTGTCCGGCTTCGCCTCCAGGCAGGCGTGCAGCAGCTCCATGCCCGGCACCTGCGACATGTACAGGTCCAGCATGACGATGTCGAAGCCGCGCTTCTGCAGCATCTCCAGCGCCTCGTCACCGCGCCCGCAGGTACTGACGTCGAAGCCCTCCAGCCGGAGCACGCTGGCGCAACTGTCGCGCAGCGTGTGCTCGTCGTCGACGATCAGCAGCTTGATGGTGCGCTTGACCTCGGGGTCGAGGCTGAAGGGCGTGGCCAGGCCGCGTCCCGGGCTGGCCGCGCCATCGCTGGAGGGAAACGGGCCCGCGCGGGTCGCGGAGGGCGGGGTCAGCATCATGATCTCCGGATTCGGCCTTCGAAGTGAACGCCCGGACGCGCCGGGGTGCGGGCGGCGACGAGCAGCAGACGCCCTGCACGAGGGGGCGCGCGGCGGCCTGGCCGGCTGGCCCGGAAAGGAGCCCGCGGTCGGCGCCGTGCAACACGCGCTGCGGCGGTGCAACTGAGGTGCCGGGCCCGGAACCGCGCCCGCCGGCGGTGCAATTTCCCGCGGACCGCCGCGGCTGTCAACCGGCTGCTGTTGCGTGTGCGCAACGATCCGGCGCGGGGGTGGCCGGGGTGTTGCGCACGCACAACAGCCGCGCGGGCGGGCGGCTTGGGGGCGGTCCGCCGATCGGTGTGCGCGGCGGCGGCGCCGGGCGGCGGCGCCGCGCGAGGCGGGGCGCTCCAGGCACGGTATTGGCCTTGCCAGAGGGCGGCCGTGATGACCGGCGTGCGACCTGTCGCGGGAGGTCGGTCCTACCTCGGGAATGGAAGCCATGTCGAAAGATCTGCCGATCGTGCCGGAGACGGGGTCCGGGAGCACGTCGCTCGCGCCGCTACAGGGCGTGCCTCTGTCGCCCGCGGATGCGGCGGCGCCCGCGGGGAACAAGCCGATGGCGCAACTGCGGCGGATGGCCGCGGCGCTGCTGCGCTACAAGTGGATGATCCTGCTGGTCACGGTGCTGGGCACGGCCGCGGGCGCGGCGGCGACGCAGTTGATCAAGCCCCGCTACCCGGCGCAGGCGACGCTGTGGATCGAGGGCAGCGACAGCCGGCGCGGGCCGATCCAGTCGGGCGAGCTGCTGCGGCCGGAAGGGTACCTGGAGCTGCTGAAGTCGTTCGCCGTGCTGGACCACGTCGTCCGCGAGCAGGGGCTGTACCTTCAGCCTGCGGACCCCGAGGATGTGCCGCTGCTGCGCGGCTTCACGCTGGCGGAGCGCTTCCGGCCGGGCAGCTACCAGTTGCGCATCGACAAAGCGCGCCAGGGCTACGTGCTGACCACGGGCGAAGGAGTCGAGGTCGAGCGCGGCGCGCTGGGCGCGCCAATCGGCGCCGAGCTGGGCTTCGCCTGGCGGCCGGAGGCGCGGCGCTTCCCGGCGGGCAAGACGATCCGCTTCGAGGTCAAGCAGCCGCGCGACGTGGCGGTGGAGCTGGCCGGGCAGGTCAACGCGCGTCTCTCGCGCGACGGGCGCTTCATGCGCATCAACTACTCAGGGACCGACCCGGAGCGGGTGACCGGCGTGGTCAACGCGCTGGCCGAGCGCCTGGTGGTGGTGGCCACCGAGCTGAAGCGGGTGCAGTCCGAAGAGCTGAGCAAGGTGCTGCACGAGCAGTTGACGGCGGCGGAGCGGGCGCTGGTCGGCTCGGAGAGCGCGCTGGAGGGCTTCCGCGTGCAGACGATCACCCTGCCGACGGACGGCGCCACGCCCATCGCCCCGGGGGTGGAGGCGACCTCGAACCCGGCGATGGGCAGTTACTTCGCGCTGAAGTTCCAGGCCGACCAACTGCGCGCCGACCGGCAGGCGATCGCGCGCGCGCTGGCGCAGCGGAGCGATTCGGTGCCGCTGGTCAACACGCTGGGCATGATCGCCTCCGTGCAGGCGACGCCCGAGTTCCAGAGCGCGCTGCAGGAGATCACCAACAAGCGCGCGCTGTTGCGCCAGGAGCGGCAGGTCTTCACCGACAACGTCGCCAAGGTGCAGCAGCTCGCCGCGGACCTGGAGGCGCTGGAGACGCAGACGCTGCCGCAGGTCGCCGTGCGGGTGGACGCGGCGCTGGCAGCGCGCATCGCGGAGCTGCAGAGCCGCATCGGCTCGGCGGGCAGCGAGCTGCAGCAGATCCCGGCGCGCGCCATCGAGGAGCAGCGCCGCAAGCGCAACGTGGTGATGGCCGAGGGGCAGTACTCGAACCTGCGCCAGCGCTATGAGGACGCGCGCCTGGCCTCGCTGAGCACCATCCCCGACATCAGCATCATGGACCGGGCGGTGGTGCCGCAGGTGCCGTCCGACGACAAGCGGCGCTCGCTGATGCTGCTGGCGCTGGTGGGCAGCCTGGGCGTGGGGGTGCTGGGCGCGATCCTGCGCGACCGGGTCGATCCGCGCTTCCTGCACCCGCAGCAGGTCTCGGAGGGCACGGGGCTGAACGTGCTGGGCGCGGTGCCGCACCTGCGCATCGAGCGCGGGCAGCCCGACCCGGAGGCGACGCAGGTGGTGGCGGAGGCGTTCCGCGAGGTGCGCCTCAGCCTGGCCTACGCGCAGCCGGCGGAGCACGGGACGCTGCTGACCATCTCCAGCCCCGGCAGCGGCGAGGGCAAGTCGTTCATCAGCCTGAACCTGGCGCTGGCGTTCGCCGACCTCGGCCGGCCGACGCTGCTCATCGACGGCGATGTGCGCCGCGGCGCGCTGCACCGCCTGCTCGGCCTGGAGCGCACGCCCGGCCTGACGGACTACCTGGCGGGCAACGCGACGCGCGAGCAGGTCATCCAGCGCACGCAGTTCCCGCTGCTGCACGTCATCGGCTCGGGCTCGCGCTCGCAGTTGGGGCCGGAGCTGCTGGGCTCGCCGAAGATGGAGCGCATGATCCAGGAGCTGCGCGCGCAATACCCGGTGATCCTCATCGACAGCGCGCCGCTCGGCGCTGGCGCGGACGCCTACATCCTCAGCACGCTGACGCAGAACATGGTGCTGGTGGTGCGCAACGGCCGCACGAACCGCGAGTTCACCGAGGCCAAGCTCGGGCTGATCGACCGCTTGCCGATCCGCCTGCTGGGTGTGATTCTCAACGACGTGCCGCCGTCGAAGCTGTACAGCTACTACTCGTACCTGCCGGGCTACCACGCGCACGACGAGGCGGAGGCCGAGGTGCTCCGCTCGGAAGCCGTCGGGGCCTCCAGTTGAGCGCAGGGCGGCGCGTCACCGTCCGGGCCGGCGCGGGCCGGCCCTTCTCACCGCATGGGTCCACATGAGCGCACGTTTCCGGGTATCTGCACTGGTGGTGGCGTGGCTGAGCTGCGGGTCGGTCTGGGCGGCGGCCCAGGAGCCGGGTAGCTCCACGCGCTGGGACGCCGCCCAACTGCACACCAGCCGGGCCGAGCTGGAGGACCTGCTGGCGAAGTTCCAGCAGGCGGCCGGCTCCAGCGCCTACAGCCCGGAGCTGCGCCAGCGCGCACGCTCCGAGGCCGGTCTGGTGGAGAAGCGGCTGCGCGAGGGCGACTTCCAGGTCGGCGATCAGATCGTGCTGCGGGTGGAGGCCGCCGGGCAGCAGTTGCTCTCGGACTCGTTCGTGGTGGTGACCGGCCGCAGCCTGCGCATCCCCAACCTCGGCGAGATCCCGCTGACCGGCGTGCTGCGCTCCGAGCTGCAGCCCTACCTGACCGAGCAACTGAAGCAGTACATCCGCGACCCCCTCGTGCGCACGCAGTCGCTGATGCGCATCATGGTGATGGGCAGCGTGGCGCGGCCCGGCTACTTCACCGTGCCCTCGGAGACGCCGATCACCGACATCCTGATGGGCACCGGCGCGCCCAACGCCACGGCCAACCTGACGGCGGTGCGCATCGAGCGCGGGGAGCGCCCGATCTGGCAGGGCGAGGCGCTGCAGCAGGCGATCACCGAGGGCCGCACGCTGGACCAGTTGAGCCTGCAGGCCGGCGACCGCATCGTAGTGCCGGAGCGCCGCCGCCGCATCGGGTGGCTGGGGGTGGTCTCCGCCGCTTCCTCCATCACCTTCCTGCTGCTGCGGCTCGGGCGCATCCTGTAGCCCGCCGGGCACGAAAGCTGAAGCCAGGCGCCACGTCGCCCCCTGCAGGGGGCGACGTGGCGTTTTCTTCCGCCCTGCACCCGGAGGGGATCATGCCGGAGATCGACTTCCACCCGTACCTGCGCGGCGCCTCGGAGAAGTACCACACCTGCATGGAGGCCTGCGCGGAATGCCTGGTCGCCTGCGAGATGTGCTCGGACGCCTGCCTCAGCGAGCCGAACGTGCGGGAGCTGGCGCACTGCATCCGGCTGGACCGCGACTGCGCCGAGGCCTGCGCGGCCGCGCTGCGCGCGATGGCGCGCGGCTCCTGGCAGGCGCCGCAGTTCTGCGCGCTCTGCGCCGAGCTGTGCGACCGCTGCGCGGAGGAGTGCGAGAAGCACGCGGCGCACCACGACCACTGCCGCGTCTGCGCGGAGGCGTGCCGCCGCTGCGCCGAGGAATGCCGCCGCATGTCGGTGGGCGCGTAGACGCCGGGGCAGGCGGGCCACCTTGCGCGTCGCCCGCCCGGAGCCGACCGTTATGCCGTGAGCGGGCGCGCACGCTGCGCGCCCGCCGGACTTCCGGACCGAGCGGACGCGCGTGACTGATCGCCATACTTTTCCCGTGGGCCTGGAGGAGGGCGCCGACGGCGCCACCCGGATCCACTCGTTTTCCCTGCCCGGCTGCACCGCCGAGGGTGCTACGCGCGACGAAGCGCTGGCGGCGTTTCCCCGCGCGCTCGCCGGGTGGCTGCATGCGCTGGCCGCGGCCGGTGAGCCGCTGCCGCCGGCGGGCGCCGAGCTGGAGGTTCATGTTGAGGAGTGGGTCCGCACGCAGGCCAACGTCGCCGCGGGCGAGAGCGACGTCACCTTCGAGGACGACCTGCGCCCGCTGTCGGCCGAGGAGGCGACCGCGCTGCTGCACCGCCTGGGCGACCTGCGCCGCCGCCTGCTGGAGCGCGTGCGCGGGCTGCGCCCGCAGGAGCTGGACGCCGAGCGGCCCGGCGGCTGGACGGTGCGCGGCGCGCTGGACGAGCTGGCGCGCGCGCAGTGGTGGCTGCTGACGCGGCTGGGCGCTTCCCCGCTGGCGGAGGTCCCGGAGCGCACGCTGGGGCGGCTGGACACGGCGATGGCGCTGGTCGTCCAGCAGTTCACCACGCTGGGCGAGGAGCAGCGCGCGGCGGTCCTCGAGCTGGACGGCGAGGTGTGGACGGCGCGCAAGGTGCTGCGCCGCCTGCTGGCGCAGGAGTGGGCGCTGGGCGAGCTATTGCAGGGCGCGCTGCGCGACCCGGCGGAGGGGAGGGTATGAAGATCTACACGCGCACCGGCGACCGCGGCGAGACGGGGCTCTTCGGGGGGCAGCGCGTGCGCAAGGACGACGCGCGCGTGGAGGCCTACGGCGCGGTGGACGAGCTGAACGCCGTGCTCGGGCAGGCGGCCGTGCGGATGGAAGCGCTCGGCGACGCGGTGTGGCTGGAGCGCCTGCGCCTGTTGCAGGCGGACCTGTTCACGCTCGGCTCCCGCCTCGCCACGCCCGCCCCGGAGGACGGAGGCCGCCCCAACCCGCACGTCCCCGCCTTCCCCGCCGAGCGCATCGCCGAGATGGAGGCCTGGATCGACACGGCCGAGGCGGAGCTGCCGCCGCTGCGCAACTTCGTGCTGCCCGGCGGCAGCCCCGCCGCCGCCGCGCTGCACCTGGCGCGCACCGTCTGCCGCCGTGCCGAGCGCCGTGTGATCTCGCTCTCCTTCCAGGCACACCTCGACGCCGAGGTCGTCGTCTACCTCAACCGCCTCTCGGACCTGCTCTTCACCTGGGCGCGCCTGGCGAACCTGCGCGCGGGTGTGCCGGACGTGCCCTGGGCGCCGCGCTCTGCCCCGGACACCATGACAGGGTGACAAGGGGACAAGGAACTCCGCCCTTCCATACCGCAGTCAATGCGGCGGTGGAGGGGCGGGGATCACCGTGTCACCGTGTCACCTCGTCCGGGGTTCGGCCGGGCTGCAGCAGCCTCCACCGCAGCCGCCGTCCTTACCGCGCGCGCGGGCGGCGCTCCAGGTGCGGTACACGCGTCGTCCCAGGTAGAGCACCGCCGCGCCGACGATCCCGGCGACGGCGAGGCCCTGCATCAGCTCTGCGCCCATCCGGCCTTCTCCTGTCTCGCGTGGCGGCTCGGCGTCATCCCAGCCCCAGCAGCCGCCCGCCCTGGTAGACGAGCAGCGCGGCGCCGTAGGCCAGCGCCAGCATGTACGCCATCTGGAACGTCGCCCACTTCAGGCCCGTCTTGCCACCGCCCGTCTCACGCACCACCACCGCCACCGTGCTCATGCACATCAGCGCATAGACGTAGAAGACCATCAGCCCGACGGCGAGGAGCGGCGTGTAGACGAGCGAGCCGGTGGCGGGGTCGCGCTCGCCGCGCAGCTTCTCGCGCAGCGCGGTGGAGCCCTCGTCCGCGGCGCCGACGCCGTAGATGGTGCCCATGGTGGAGACGAAGACCTCGCGCGCGGCGAACGAGCTGACGATGCTGACGCCGATCTTCCAGTCGTAGCCGAGCGGCCGCACCAGCGGCTCGATGACCTGCCCCATGCGGCCGAGCGCGCTGCGCTCCAACTGCTGCTCCTGCGCGGCCTCCTCGGAGAGCGTGGGCGAGGGCTCGCTCTTCGGGTAGGTCGCCAGCGCCCAGAGCACGATGCTGGCGGCGAGGATGATGGTGCCGGCCTTGCGCAGGAAGAGCGAGGCGCGGTGCGAGACGCTCAGCGCCAGCCCGCGCAGGCTGGGCACGCGGTACGGCGGCAGCTCCATGATCATCGGGCGGGCGCGCCCGCGCAGCAGCGTCTTCTTGAAGAGCGCGGCCACCGCCAGCGCGGTCACGGTGCCGAGCAGGTACATCGCCAGCAGCGTGACGCCCTGCAGGTCGAAGATGCCGGCCACCGCGAGCGGTGGGATGAAGGTGCCGATCAGCAGCGTGTAGACCGGGATGCGCGCCGAGCAGCTCATCAGCGGCAGCACCATGATCGTCGCCAGCCGGTCCTTCGGGTTCTCGATGGTGCGCGTCGCCATGATGCCCGGCACGGCGCAGGCGTAGCCGGAGAGCAGCGGGATGAAGCTGCGGCCGTGCAGCCCGACGATCCTCATGAAGCGGTCCATGATGAACGCGGCGCGCGCCATGTAGCCGCTGTCCTCCAGGAAGCCGAGGAAGAGGAAGAGGATGGCGATCTGCGGCAGGAAGACGAGCACCGAGCCGACGCCGGCGATGACGCCGTCGACCAGCAGGCTGCGCAGGTCGCCCGCGGGCAGCACGGCGGCGAGCGCCTGCCCGAGCGAGGAGAAGCCACCCTCGATGAGCGCCATCAGCGGCTCGGCCCAACTGAAGATCGCCTGGAAGACGAGCGCCATCAGCGCCAGGAAGAGGAGCGGCCCCCAGACGCGGTGCAGCACCACGGCGTCGACGCGGTCGGTCAGCGTCTTGCCGTGCGCGCCGCGGCGCTGCGTGGTGCGCTCGACGACCTGCGCGATCCAGCCGTAGCGCAGCTCGGCTTCCAGGCTGCGCGGGTGCAGCCCCGCCGCCTCCAGCGCCGCGCTCGCCCGCTGCACCTCGTCCGCCAGGCCAGTCACGCGCTGCAGGTGCCCGCCCTCGAGGCCGACGGCGAGCAGGCGCAGCGCCTCCATCGCCGCCGCCGAGGGGTGCAGGCCGGCGGCGGTCAGCCGTGCCTCCACCGGCACGAGTGCAGACGCGGCCTCCGCCGGCAGCACGAAGCCGCGCTCCGGCAGCGGCAGCTCCGGCGCCTGCTCGATGGCGCGCTGCAGCACGTTCAGCCCCTCGCGCTTCGTCGCCACCGTCGGCACCACGGGCACGCCCAGCTCCAGCGTCAGCTCCACGTGGTCGATGTGCAGCCCCGCGGCCGCGGCGGCGTCCACCTGGTTCAGCGCGATGACCACCGGATGGCCCAGCTCCAGCACCTGGCTGGCGAGGAAGAGGTTGCGCTCCAGGTTCTGCGCGTCGACGACGACCACCACCACGTCCGGCGGCGCCACGCCCGCGGCCTGGCCGGTGAGCACGCCCAACGCGATCTCCTCGTCCGGCGAGCTGGCCGAGAGGCTGTAAGCGCCCGGCAGGTCCAGCACCACGACGCTGCGGCCCGAGGCACTGCGGTAGCGGCCCTCCACCCGGTCCACCGTCACGCCCGAGTAGTTGCCGACCTTCTGGCGCATGCCGGTCAGCGCGTTGAAGAGCGTGCTCTTGCCGGTGTTGGGGTTGCCGATCAGCGCCACGCGCAGCGGCGCGGAAGCGCCGCCGCGCGTCGTCGCCGCAGGCAGAGCGCCCTCGCCGCGCTGGGTGGCAGCGGGCGAGGGCGGAGGGGAAGGGGTGCCGAGCTGCGCAGTGCTCATTCCTCGATGGCGATGTGTTCGGCCTCGGCCTGCCGCAGGGTGAGCATGAAGCCGCGTAGCCGCACCTCAAGCGGGTCGCCCAGCGGCGCGCGGCGGATCACCTCCACCGCCGTGCCGCGGATCAGCCCCAGATCCATCAGGCGGCGCGCCGCGTCCGGATCGCCGCCGAGCGAGACGACGCGGCCGCGCTCGCCGGGCGTGAGGTCGGAGAGCCTCCGCGCCACGCTACACCCCCAGCGGCAGCACGGTGATGCTGGCGGCCAGCGCCGCGCCGACCGCCAGCCGCGCGCCGCGCACGTCGAGCACCAGTCCGTCCTGCGCGTCGAGCACGGTGACGTGCGCACCCTCGTAGAGCCCCAGGTGGCGGAGCTGACGGGCCTCGCCGCCCTCGCACTCCATGCGCAGCACCGCCGCACGGCAGCCGCGCGCGCACGCGAGCAGCGGACAGGCCCGGCATGTAGGCTGGGCCTGCGCAGAATCGGTCTTGCGGGTGAGCCACTGGCGCAGCATGCGGGGCGCCTCCAGCAATTGAGAATCAGTTTCAAATGCCCCCGAAGTATACGCCTGCCCCGGGGATGACGCAAGCGGAGCCGCCAGGGGTTGCGGCCAGGGCAGGGGAGCGGGTAGGATCGGCTGTCGGCTGTCGGCTGTCGGCTGTCGGCTGTCGGCTGTCGGCTGTCGGCT
>ERZ1066122.750-NODE-750-length-31920-cov-36.757791_pt1 | contig 31920 bp, 30 predicted proteins | sample MGYA00382769_ERZ1066122 | MGnify/ENA primary metagenome ERZ1066122 (study PRJEB33369, sample SAMEA5778352) | biofilm metagenome | biome: Industrial cooling water; feature: Water cooling tower basin; material: Biofilm | place: United Arab Emirates | collected... | reverse complement strand
GCGTCAGCGCGGAGGCCGCGGGCGGCGGCGCCGCCAGCCAGGCTCGCCAGGCGTCGGCGTCCGGCAGCGGCAGCTCGGCGAGCGGCCGGCCGAGCGCCGCGGCGGCGGCGACCCCGAGCGCTGCGGTGGCGGCGTCGTTCCAGTCGAGCACCCGCCCCGCCTCGTCGAGCACGATGAGCGGGCCGGGCAGGACGCGCAGCACGGCCGCGAGCGATACGGCCGCCGTGCGCGGGTTCGGGTCGGGGGGCATCGCGGCAGCACGGGTGCGAGACGAAAGGCAGGGCCCGCGAGGCAAGTTCCACACCCCGCCCGCGCGGCCGACCCCCTGGGCGGGTCGCGCGCCGACGCATAGCTTTGAGCGCGGCGCCGCGGCTGTCAACCGTGCGCCGTGCCCCGCCGACCCGTGCCGAAGCCGATGCCGCTGCCGCCGCTGCGCCTGAAGAAGAACGAGGAGCGCCGCCTGCGCGCCGGCCACCTCTGGGTGTTCTCCAACGAGGTGGACGTGGCGCAGACGCCGCTGAGCGCCTTCGCGCCGGGCGACGCCGTCGAGCTGCAGGACGCGCACGGCCGCGCGCTGGGCAGCGCCTACGTGAACCCGCGCTCGCTGATCTGCGCACGGCTCATCAGCCGCGCGCCCGGCCGCGTGCTCGACGCGGCGCTGCTCGCCGAGCGCCTGCAGCGCGCGCTGGCGCTGCGCGAGCGGCTCTTCCCCCGGCCGTTCTACCGGCTCGCCTTCGGCGAGAGCGACGGCCTGCCGGGGCTCATCGCCGACCGCTTCGGCGACGTGCTCGTGCTGCAGCTCACCACCGCCGGCATGGACCGCGCGCGCGACGCCGTGCTCGCCGCGCTGGAGCGCGTGCTGCAGCCCGCCGGCGTGCTGCTGCGCAACGACACCGGTAGCCGCGCGCTGGAAGAGCTGCCCCGGGCGGTGGAGGTCGCCGCCGGCACGGTGCCCGACGCCGTGGAGATCGAGGAGAACGGCGTGCGCTTCCGCGCGCCGCTCGCCGGCGGCCAGAAGACGGGCTGGTTCTACGACCATCGCCAGAACCGCGCGCGCCTGCAGGCGTACGCGCCCGGCGCGCGCGTGCTGGACGTCTTCAGCTATGTCGGCGGCTGGGGCGTGCAGGCCGCGGCGGCCGGCGCCGCGCACGTGCTCTGCGTCGACAGCTCGGCCGCCGCACTGGCGGAGGTGCAGCACAACGCCGCACTCAACGGCGTGGCCGCGCGCGTCGCCACCCGCCAGGGTGACGCCTTCGAGCTGCTGCGCGCGCTGCGCGACGCCGGCGAGCGCTTCGACGTCGTCGTGCTCGATCCGCCCGCGTTCATCAAGCGCCGGAAAGACCAGGCGCAGGGCGAGCAGGCCTACCGCCGCGTCAACCAGTTGGCGATGGAGCTGCTGCAGCGCGACGGCATCCTCGTCTCGGCGTCCTGCTCGTTCCACTTCTCGCGCGAGGCGCTGCGCGACGCCATGCTGCGCGCCAGCCGCGCCCTGCACCGCGAGTTGCAGTTGCTGGAGGAGGGCCACCAGGGCCCCGACCACCCCGTCCACCCCGCCATCCCCGAGACCGCCTACCTCAAGGCGCTCTTCGGCCGCGTGGGATGAAACGGCAGGGGTCGGGGGTCAGGGGTCGGGGGTCAGGGGAACGGCAACGGCAGCGCGGTTGTAGTTGTTGTTCCCTGACCCCTGACCCCCGACCCCCGACCCCTGCCCATGTCCGTCGAGATCCGCGGCAGCTACACCGGCGACCTGAAGATGTCGCTGACCCACGGCCCCTCCGGGGTGCAGCTGAAGACCGCCGCCCCGGTGGACAACCAGGGCGACGGCAGCTCCTTCTCGCCCACCGACCTGGTGGCCGCCGCGCTGGGCGCGTGCATGGTCACCACCATGGCGATCGTCGCGCGGCGCGAGGGCATTCCGTTCGGCGAGGCCGGCTTCCGCGTGCAGAAGCACATGCGCAGCGGCCCGCGCCGCATCGACCGGCTGCCGGTGGTGGTGCAGATGCCGGCGGGGCTGACGGCGGAGCAGCGCGCGCGGCTGGAGCACGTCGCGCGCACCTGCCCCGTCGCGCAGAGCCTGCTGCCGGAGCTCGAGGTCGGCGTCGAGTTCGAGTACTGATGGGAACGGGATTCGGGATTCAGGATCCGGGATTCAGGGGAACGTCAACAGAAGCCCACGCGCCTGGCCGTCATCGCGTGGCCGGTTGCACCCTCCACCCCGTACCGCCTTGAGCCGCTCCCCGCTCGCCCCGCCACCGGAAGCCGGCGTCGTCGCCCCCGCCGCCGCGCCGGCCGAGGCCGCGCCCTGCGGCAGTTGCGGCCAGCCGCACGCCGGCCGCTACGGCCCCGCCTGCGGCGAGCGGCGGCTACGGCCCGGCGACCTCACGCTGCGCCACTTTCTGGCCGAGAGCGCCGAGGCGCTCACCAACCTCGACGGCCGGCTGCTCGGTAGCCTGCGCGCGCTGCTGACGCGACCCGGCGAGCTGACCGCCGCGTACGTCGGTGGCCGCGCCGGCCGCTATCTGCGCCCGCTGCAGCTCTTCCTGCTCTGCAACGTCGTCTTCTTCTTCGCGCAGGGCATCTGGCCCACCGATGTGCTGACCACCACCCTCGACAGCCACCTGCACTTTCAGCCGTACAGCGAGTGGGTACACCGGCTGCTGCTCGGCGGCGACCACGCGGCGACGGCCGCGCGCGAGGCGAGCCCGGAGTTCCAGGCGTACCGGACGCGCTTCGACACGGTGGCGGCGCAGCACGCCCGCACGCTGGTGATCGCGATGGTGCCGCTCTTCGCGCTCGCCGTGCTGGCGACCTTCCTGCGCTCGCGACGCTCCTTCGTGGAGCACGTGGTCTTCGCCACGCACTTCGTCGCCTTCCTGTTGCTGCTCCTCACGGTCGTGATCCCGCTGCTGTGGGCGGGCATCCAGGGGGCGCTGGCGCTGGGGCTGGACGTGAGCGCCGTCTACCGGCCGGACGACTGGCAGCGCTTCGACCGCCTGCTGATCCTGACTCTGCTCGGCAGTGTCTCCGCTTACCTGCTGCTGGCCGCGCGGCGCGTCGATCGGCTGGGCTGGCTGCGCGGTGTGCTGGCCACGGCGGTGCTCGGGCTCGGAGGGGTGGCGATGCTGGGAACTTATCGGCTGCTCCTGTCTTTCACGACCTACCTGCTGCTCTGAACCGAAAAGGATTCAGGATTCAGGATTCGGGATTCGGGATTCAGGGGAACGGCAACCCCGGCTCGTGCGCCAGGGTCCCGCAGCGCGAAGTGGAGGACTGGCGACGGAACCGAGCACGCCGTTCATTATCGTACCGGCCGCGTGTGACGCCGTGCGGCCAACCCCCTCACGTGATGGAGCCGAACCGTTGACGAAGCCGCTGCTCTGGCACGCTGCCGCCCTGCTGGCGCTCGGCGCCGCGCCCGCCGCCCTCGCCGCCCAGCGGGACACGACCGCCGCCGCGCCGCGCGCCGACAGCGCCCGGCTCGCCGCGGCCGACAGCGCCGCGAGGCCGCCGCTGCGCCTCTGCGCCGGCGGCGACGTCACGCTGGGCACCAATCTCGGCGGCTGGAACGGCGGCCGGCTGGCCGAGCCGGACAGCCTGCTGGCGCCGCTGCGCCCGCTCTTCGCGGCAGCCGACGTGGCGCTGGTCAACGTGGAGGGCGCCATCGGCGAGGGGCCGGCGCCGAGCAAATGCGGGCCGAACTCGACGGCGTGCTTCGCCTTCCGCATGCCGCTCGCGGCCGCCGCGGCGTTCGCACGGCTCGGCGGCGACAGCAGCGTGGTGGTGGGCAACCTGGCGAACAACCACGCGGGCGACGCGGGCGCGGCAGGTCTGCGCGCCACGGCGCGCCACCTGCGCGACGCGGGCGTGGCCGTCACCGGCACCGACACGCTGGCGACGGTGGTGGTCACGCCGCGCGGCGACACGCTGGCGGTGCTCGGCTTCAGCACCTCCGCCGGGCCCGACCCGCGCGACCTGCCCGCCGTGCGCCGCCACGTGGCGCGTGCCGCGGAGCGCCACGCCGTCGTGGTGGTCACCATGCACATGGGCGCCGAAGGCCGCGCGGCGCAGCGCACGCTCGACCGGCGCGAACTCTTCCTGGGCAGCCTCGACCGCGGCAACCCGGTGGCGTTCGCGCGCGCGGCGATCGAGGCCGGCGCGGACCTCGTCGTCGGCCACGGCCCACACGTGCTGCGCGCCCTGGAGTGGCACCGCGAGCGCCTGGCCGTCTACTCGTTGGGCAACCTGGTCAACTACGGCCCGTTCTCGCTGGCCGAGCCGATGAACCGCGGCGCCGTGCTCTGCGTGGCGCTCGACGCCGAGGGCACGCCGCTCGACGGGCGGCTCTATCCCACGCAGCAGACCGCCCGCGGCCGGGTCCGGCTGGACCCCGCGGCGCGGGCGGTGGTGCTGGTCGATTCGCTCTCCACGCTGGACTTCGGGCAGAGCGCCGCCCGGCTCGACGCCGACGGCACGCTGCGCCTGCCCGCCCGCCTCGCCGAGCGCCCGGCCGAGCAGCGGCCGAAGACGCCCGCTACTGCGCCGCGTTGAGCCGGCTGCTGTCCGGCCGCGCCGCCAGCAGCCGCCGCGCGCCGATCCACGGCTTCACGCGCGCGCCGGTGCGGCTCAGCAGGCTCTCGATGACGCGGCCGGTGCCGCTGCTGGCGTGGATGTAGCGCCCGTTGCCGACGTAGATGCCGATGTGGCTGACGCGCTCGCCGTAGCCGAAGGTCAGCAGGTCGCCGGGGCGCAGCTTGGCGGTGTCGCGGGGGACTTCCTGCCCGAAGAGCGCCTGCAGCGCCGAGGTGCGCGGCGGCCGCAGGTTGAAGGCGGAGTAGACGTAGCGGATCAGGCCACTGCAGTCGAAGCCGCGGCTCGGCTGGTCGCCGCCGCTGACGTAGCGCTTGCCGAGCTGGGCTTTCGCCAACTGCACGACGGAGTCGTGCGCGAGGGGGTCGGTGGGTTGGGGGGTCGCTTTGCGCTGCGCGGCCAGGGGTGCGGCCGCGAGCAGGACGGAACTGAGCAGGACCAGCGAAGGCGCGCTGCGCGATCGTGTTGGCGTCATCGGCACAAACGAGTCGGCAGGTGAAGAAGTCTGGCCCTCCGCCCGCCGGAGCGCTTACGCTCTTACCATCTGGCGGGGCGGGGGCGATGAACCAAAATTGGGGCCGATTCTACGGCGGCAGAGCCGCTGCGTCAATACGTCGACGGAGACGAATCGTGAAACGGATTCGTGCGCTGAGCTGGATGTGCTTGCTTCCCTTGTGGTTAGCCGTTTGCGCATCCGCGTGCGCCGCGGCGCCGCTGCCGCCCGCCACCGCCGCGCCGGCCGCGCCGGCCGACACCGCGGCGCTGCGCCGCGCGCTGGAGGCGGCCGTGAGCGGCTATCCTGGAATTGTCGGCATCGGCGTGCGCAACCTGAAGACGGGCGAGGCCGTCTCGCTGCGCGGCGACGAGACGTTCCCCAGCGCGTCGCTCATCAAGGTGGCGGTGCTGGTGGCGCTGCTGGAGGAGGTGCGGCAGGGGCGGCTGCGGCTGGAGGAGCCGATCAGCCTGGTCTCGCGCGACCGCGTCGGCGGCAGCGGCGTGCTGCAGCACCTGCGCCCCGGGCTGCTGCTCTCGCTGGAGGACGCCGCCTGGCTGATGATCGTCGTCTCGGACAACACGGCGACGAACCTGCTGCTCGACAAGCTGGACGTGCGATCGGTCGGCGCGAAGATGGAGGCGCTGGGGCTGCCGCACACCAAGATCCACTCCAAGACCTTCCGCCGCGAGACCTCCATCGCCGTGGACTCGTCGGTGAAGTACGGCCTGGGCGTCAGCACGCCGGACGAGACGGTGCGGCTGTTCACGCTGCTGCACGAGGGCCGCGCCGTCTCGCCCGCGCTGGACTCGGGGGCGCTCGCCATGCTGCGCGCCAACCAGGACGTCACCAAGCTGACGCGCTGGCTGCCGGCGAGCGTGGCGGTGGCGCACAAGAGCGGCGAGGTGGACCGTGCGCGCAGCGACTGCGGGATCCTCTACAGCCCGGCCGCGCCGCTCGCCGTCTGCGTGATGACGCGCGAGAACCGGGACACCTCCTACGCCGTGGACAATGCCGCCAACCGGCTCATCGCCGCGGTCGGCCGGGCCGTCTTCCGGCACTACAACCCGGCGGCCGAACTGCCGCCGCCGCAATAAGAGCGTTGCGCGCAGTACCGTTCTCGCTCCATTGTGCGTGGGTAGCTGCCGCCGACGGGCCCGCCCGGTTCCGGCCTGCCTTCCGGCTTGTCCGCAGGCGCCCCCCACGCTGGAGAGGCTCCCATGTCTCGCCGCCCTCGTTGTACCCGCCCGCCCCGCTGGCCGGGGCTGTACGTCGCCCTCTGTGCGCTGGCGGCCGTGCTTGCCGCGCCGCTGCCGGCGCAGGAGGGTCAGGCCACGCTCACCGTCCGCGTGCGTATGCTGGAGACCGGCGAACCGCTGCCCGCGGCGCGCGTCGTCGTCGGCAACGGCGTGGCCGCCGCGCTGACCGACGCCGCCGGCGTCGCCCGCTTCGTCGGCCTGAGCGCCGGCATCTGGCCACTCGTGGTGCAGCGCCTGGGCTACGCACCCGAGCGCCTGACCGTCAACCTCAGCGAGACGCGCCCCGCCGAGCTGGCCGTCGCGCTGCGCACCCAGCCGCTCGCGCTGGCGGAGCTGACGGTGCAGGCGCGAAGAAGCCGCGGCCGCGAGATGCTCGCCGCCCGCGGCTTCTTCGCGCGCCGGGAGGCGGGCTTCGGCCGGTTCATCACCCGTGACGAGATCGAGCGGCAGAACCCGCGCCTGCTCAGCGAAGTGCTCTGGCGCGTGCCCGGCGTGCAGCTCTCGCCCACGCCGTTCAGCCAGAACCACGCGACCATGGCGCGCAACGGCGGCCGGCGCTGCCCGATCCAGTACTTCATCGACGGCATCCCCGCCGCCGGCTACAACATCGACGACATGCCGGCCACCGACGTGGAGGGCCTGGAGGTCTACCGCGGCGCCTCCGAGATCCCCGCCGAGTTCAACCGCCGCACCGCGATGTGCGGGGTGATCGTCATCTGGACGCGCATCGACTGAAGGCTGCCAGCTACCGGCTGCCGGCTGCCGGCTTACACCCGGGGTTGCCGGCAGCCGGCAGCCGGTAGCTGGTAGCCGTCCTCGTCATCCCCAGCAGTTGCGGCAGCGCGCGGCCCAGCGCCGAGCCGAGCGCCACCTGCGCGGCGTCGAGCCGGTCCAGCGGCTCGGGCATCAGCCGGTAGACGCGCTCGCGCCCGCTCTCCTGCTCGCGCACGAACAGCACGGAGCCGACGCCGGCCCGCCGCTCCGGCAGCTCCGCCGCGTCCACCGGTGGCAGCGCGGCGGCCACCTGCCGCAGGAAGCGGAGCCGCCGCTCCAGCCCGCGCCGCTCCGCCGCCGCCGGTGAGCCGGCGCGCCCGTGGCGCGCCCGCGCCAGCTCCGCCTCGCGCCGCTCGATCTCCGCCCGCAGCCGCGCCTGCACCTCTTCACCGGCCGCCACCTCCACGCCGTCGGCCGCGTACTGTTCTACTACCGTGAGTATGCCTGCCTCCTCCGGTTACACATCCGGCCCGGGCCGTCGGCCGGCCCGCCCTCGATACCCCGCACGATGCCCGTTGATCGGCATAACTCCTGCACCCCGCCTGCCGGCTGTCAAGTGACGACCGCCAGCGCGACGATTTCCCGCCGCACCCCCCGGAGCCATGCCCATCCACCCGCGCGGCCGCGCGCGCCCGAGCGGCGCCGCGCACGCCCCGGCACACCCCTCGGCGCGCACGGCGGACGGGCCGGGCCGGCTGCTCGCTCGCGCGGCGCAGGACGGACCGCGGCCGACGCGGCGCTGAGCGGCCGATGTTCGCCGTCGATCGCCTGCTGCTCGTCTGCGCGCTGCTGCTGCTGGTGGGCATCGCCTCCAGCAAGTTCGCCGCGCGGCTGGGCCTGCCGGTGCTGGTGCTCTTCATCGGCGTCGGCATGCTGGCGGGCTCCGAGGGGATCGGCGGCATCTGGTTCGCCGACTACGCGCTGGCGCACGGCATCGGCACCCTGGCGCTGGCGTTCATCCTCTTCGACGGCGGGCTGAGTACCTCGTTCGCCACCGTGCGCCCGGCGCTGGCGCCGGCGCTCTCGCTGGCGAGCGTCGGCGTGCTGCTGACCTCGCTGATCACCGGCGCGGCCGCCAGCTACATCCTGGGCATGCCGCTGCTGATGGGGCTGCTGCTGGGCAGCATCATCGGCTCGACGGACGCGGCGGCCGTCTTCGCGGTGCTGCGCTCCGGCGGGCTGCGGCTGCCGCGGCGGCTGGGCAGCACGCTGGAGCTGGAGAGCGGCTCCAACGACCCGATGGCGATCTTCCTGACCGTCGGGCTGCTGGAGGTGCTGCTCGGGCGCATGGCGCTGGGCGCGGAGCTGCTGCTGCTCTTCGCCCGGCAGATGGTGCTGGGCGCGCTGGTGGGGCTGCTGGTCGGGTGGAGCGCGGGCTACGTGATCAACCGCATCGCGATGGGCGCGGCCGGGCTCTACCCCGTCTTCGCCGCGGCGGCGGGGCTGCTCGCCTACGGGCTGACGGCGACGCTGGGCGGCAGCGGCTTCCTGGCGATCTACCTCGCGGGCATCGTGCTGGGCAACAGCAACCTCGTCTTCCAGCGCGGCATCCTGCTCTTTCACGACGGAGCCGCCTGGCTGGCCCAGATCGCGATGTTCGTGCTGCTGGGCCTGCTCAGCTTTCCCAGCCGGCTGCTGGCGGTGGCGGGGCCGGCGCTGCTGGTGGCGCTGGTGCTGATCCTGGTGGCGCGGCCGCTGGCGGTGGCCGTCTCGCTGCTGCCGTTTCGCTTCCCGCGCCGCGAGCTGTTGTTCATCTCCTGGGCCGGGCTCAAGGGCGCGGTGCCGATCGTGCTCGGCATCTTCCCGCTGATCTTCGGGCTGCCGGGCGCCGAGACGCTCTTCGACGTCGTCTTCTTCGTGGTGTTGGTGGCCGCGGTCACCCAGGGCTGGAGCCTGCCGCCGCTGGCGCGCGCGCTGGGGCTGCAGAGCGGCGCGGCGCCGGAGCCGCCGCTCTCGCTGGAGATCAGCTCGCTGAAGCAGGTCGACGGCGACATCGTTGCCTTCCCGGTGGAGCCGCACGACCGCATCGCCGGGCAGTTGGTGCGCGACCTGGCGCTGCCGGAGGACGCGGTCATCGCCATGATCGCGCGCGGCCAGCGCGTCATCCCGCCGCGCGGCAGCACGCGCATCGAGCCGGGCGACCACGTCTTCTTCGTGCTCAACCGCCGGGTGCGCCCCCAGGTCGAGCATCTCTTCGCCGACGTGGCGGCGATGCCCGCACCCGTGCGCGGCCCGGGCGCGGTCGAGTTCCCGCTGCGCGGCGACACGCGGCTGGCCGAGCTGGAGGAGTTCTACGGCGTGCGCATCGCGGCCGAGGACGAGGAGATGACGCTCGACGAGCTGATGCGCCTGCGGCTGGGCGAGCGGCTGGGCGTGGGCCGCGGGGTGGAGTTGGGCCCGGTGAAGCTGCGCGTGCTCGCACTCGCCGCGGGCCGGGTGGAGCAGGTGGGAGTGGTGGTCTCCTCGCCCGACGCCGGCAGCGGCGACCGCCCCGCCTGAGGAACCCCGCCCCGGCTTCGGCGTAGTGCATCTGCGCCCCTGTGCCCGCCCGGGTTCGTGTTGCGTTGTACCCCCGACCTCCGGAGTCTGACGATGATGCCTGGACTGCGCGCGCTGGCGCTGCTCTCGCTCGCCGGCGCCCTGGCCGCCTGCGGCGCCCCCGCCGGCGAGCGCGACGCGGCGCCCGCCGCCACGGCCCGCGCCGGCGCGAGTGACGCGGCGCCGGCGGGTGCGGCCGACGCGGCCGTGCTCGCCCGTGCGCCGCTGGTCACGGTCTACAAGAGCCCGACCTGCGGCTGCTGCACCAAGTGGGAAGACCACATGCGCGCGCACGGCTTCCGCGTGGAGTCGCACGCCGTGCCCGACGTGACGCCGACGAAGGTGGAGAAGGGCCTGCCGCCGCCGCTCGCCTCCTGCCACACCGCCGTCGTCGACGGCTACGTGCTGGAAGGCCACGTCCCCGCCGAAGACGTGAAGCGGCTGCTGCAGGAGAGGCCCGCCGTCGTCGGGCTGGCGGTGCCCGGTATGCCCATGGGCTCGCCGGGCATGGAAGGGCTCTACAGCGAGGAGTACGAGGTACTCACCTTCGGCCGCGACGGCGCCACGACCGTCTGGGCGAGGCACGGCCAGCGCTGAGCCGGAACGGGATTCGGGATTCGGGATTCAGGGGAACGGCACCTCCGTTTCGTGCACCGGGGTCCCGCAAGGGGGGTGGAGGCCCAAACCGACCGGGGAGCCATGAACCGACCCGCTGCCCAGCCGCGGCTGAGCCTGGAGGAGTACCTGGCGCTGGAGGAGCGCAGCGAGGTGCGCCACGAGTACCTCGGCGGCCACGTCTACGCGATGAGCGGCGCCAGCAAGCGCCACAACCTCATCGTGGGGAACCTCGTCTTCGCGCTGCGGAGCGTCGCACGAGTGCCTCCCTGCCGCATCTACAGCGAGGCAGTCAAGCTGCGCGCGGCCCCCAACGTCATCTACTACCCGGACGTGATGGTGGCCTGCGGCCCCGACAACGGCGACCCGCTGATCGAGGACGCGCCCTGCCTGCTGGTGGAGGTCGTCTCGCCCGGCACCGAGCGGACGGACCGCTTCGAGAAGCGGCTGGCCTACCGGCAGATCCCCACGCTGCTCGCCTACTTGATCGTGGACCGGGAGACGCGCCAGGTCGAGCGGCACTGGCGCGAGCCGCAGGGGCCGTGGCAGAGCGAGGTGATCTCGGGCACGGGGCGGCTGCCGCTGCCCTGTCCGCCCGGCGAACTGGCGCTGGACGAGGTCTACGCGGGCGCCCTCGACCCGAGCTGAGCCTCGGGCCGCGCGCCCGGCCCCGCCCCTGCCCGCGCCCCGCGACACCTCCGCTGGCCCGGAGCCTGCGTTTAGCGCAGGTTCCCCGCATCGTGAGGCTGCCCCCATGCGCTACACCGACTACACGCGCTACAGCGGCCAGCATGCCGACGCGCTCAACCTGCAGGCGCTGCTCGAGCAGTTGGGCGACTTCCTGCTGCAGAGCGGCTTCGCGGGCGGGCCGTACGACCACCCCTTCTGGGGTGAGTTCGACGACGCCGACCGCTCGCTGGACGCGCTGAAGGACGCGCTGCTGCGCGCGCTGCTGGAGAGCGGCCAGCTCACGCCGGAGATGGTCGCCGAGCTGCGCGGCCACGGCGAGCCGAACGAGGAGGTGCGCCGGCAGATCGCCGAGCTGCTGGACCGCCTCGTCGAGCGGCTGGTGGAGGAAGGCTACCTCAACCTCAGCCAGCCGCCGCAGATGCCCGGCGGCTACCGCCCGCTGCCGCCGGGACAGGGGCGGGTGGACGAGGCGCGCGCCGCCGCGCAGGGCGTGGAGTTCAACCTCACGGACAAGGCGGTCGACTTCCTGGGCTGGCGCACGCTGCGCCACCTGCTGGGCGCGCTCGGCCGCAGCAGCTTCGGCGCGCACGACACGCCCCAGCTCGCGCCGGGCATCGAGGCGGACGCCGCCAGCCGCCGCTACGAGTTCGGCGACACGCTCAACCTGGACGTCTCCACCACGCTCAAGAGCGCGCTGGCGAGAGCGGGCCTCGCGGAGGACGGCACGCTCGCGCTCGACTACGCGGACCTGCACGTGCACCAGGCGGAGTACCGCTCCCGCTGCGCGACCGTGCTGCTGCTGGACACCTCGCACTCCATGATCCTCTACGGCGAGGACCGCTTCACGCCCGCCAAGAAGGTGGCGCTCGCGCTCACCCACCTCATCCGCACGCAGTACCCGGGCGACACGCTGCGGGTGGTGCTCTTCGGCGACCGCGCCGAGGAGATCCCGCTCGCCCGCCTGGCGCACGCGCAGGTGGGCCCCTACCACACCAACACCGCCGAGGGCCTGAAGCTGGCGCGCCGGCTGCTGCTGGCACAGAACCTGGAGATGCGCCAGATCCTGATGATCACCGACGGCAAGCCCAGCGCGCTGACGCTGCCGGACGGGCGCGTCTACAAGAACCCCATGGGGCTGGACCCGCGCGTGCTGCGCGAGACGTTCGCCGAGGTCGCGGCCTGCCGCACGGCCGGCATCCTCATCAACACCTTCATGCTGGCGCAGGACCCGCACCTGGTGGCGTTCGTCAACCGCGTCTGCGAGATCGCGCGCGGCAAGGCGTACTTCACCACCACCATGACGCTTGGCCAGTACATCATGCGCGACTTCCTGCGGCGGCGCACGCGGCGGGCGGGATGAGGCGAATGCGGAACGCGGAAGCGGGAATGCGGAAGGAACGGCCCCCGCATGACCCGTCCGGAGGGGTGCCGGCCCCTGCCGCCTTCCGCGTTCCGCCTTCCGCCTTCCGCTGGGTGGCGGCGGCCGGGCTGGGGCTGCTGGGGCTGCTGCTGAACTTCTACGCCGTGCCGCTCTCGCCGGGCACGGACCTGCTCTTCGGCGGCATCGCCGCGCTGCTGGCCGCCGCGGCGCTCGGGCCGGGGCCCGGGCTGTTCGCCGCCACGCTGGCCTCGGCACGCACCGTCTGGCTGTGGAACCATCCCTGGGCCTGGCTGATCTTCAGCGCCGAGGCGTTCACGGTCGGCGTGCTGGTGCGGCGCTGGGGCGTGCGCATCCTCATCGCCGACGCGCTGTACTGGCTCTTCCTCGGCGTGCCGCTGCTCTACTTCACCTACCACGAGCTGCTGGGCATCTCGGGCAGCACCATGGCGGTGCTGTTCCTGAAGCAGCCGTTCAACGGGCTGATCAACGCGCTGCTCGTCGAGGCACTGCTGCTGCTCTCGGCGGTGCGGCGGCGGCTGCGCGTGCCCGGCCCGATGCGGCTGCGTTCCGCGCTCGCCGTGGTGGTGGCGCTGGCCGCCACGCTGCCCGCGCTCCTCTTCGGGGCCTGGTCCGGCCGGCAGGACTGGGCGCGCAACGTGGAGCGCAGCGAGGAGCAATTGCAGCTCATCACCCGCTCCTACGCCGCCAAGCTCGAGCAGTACGTCTCGCTGCACGCGCGCATCGTGCGCAGCACGGCCGAAGCGGCGCAGCCGCGCGACACGCTCGAGGCGGAGCACGTCCAGCGGCTGCTCAGCGCCGCCCAGCAGGAGTTCCCCGGCTTCCTCAACCTCTACGCCGCCGACGCGCGGGGCACCGCCATCGCCTTCGCGCCCCCCACGGCCCCGAGCGGCGCCGCGCTGCGCGGCCTGAGCTTCCGCGACCGCCCCTACTACCAGGAGCTGCGCCGCACCCGCAGCACGGTGACCTCCGGCGTCTTCCGGGGCCGCGGCGGCACCCGCTCGGCGGTCGTCGTCATCGGCCACCCGATCCTGCGCGCCGACAGCTTCGCCGGCTACGTCGTCGGCGCGCTGGACCTGCAGGCGCTGCCGGGGCCGGACGCCGCCAGCCGCCTGGCCCACAGCGTCCGTCTGCGTGTCGCCGATTCGTCCGGCGTGCTCCTGCTCGACACGCGCTCGCGCTACCGCCCCGGCGAGCAGCCCCGCCGGGTGGACGACGCACGCGGCTTCGCGGCCGTGCGCCGCGCCGGCGCGGAGGGGATCACCAGCTACACGCCGGGCAGCGACCGCGCGCCCGCCGCCCTGGCCGCCGCGCGCGTGATGGCAAGCGTGCACCACCTGCCCGCGCTCGGCTGGTGGATCTGGGCGGAGCAGCCGTACGCGACGATCCAGGCGTTCGTCGCCGAAGCCTACATCCGGCTGCTCAGCCTGCTCATCGTAGGCACGCTGCTCGCCTTCTTCGTCAGCGACCTGCTGGCCGCCTACCTGGTGCGGCCGCTGCGGCGCTTCCAGCTCGCCACCGACGCGCTCGCCGCCGGCCGGCTGCACGAGCGCGTCGGGCGGCTGAGCAGCGGGGTGCCCATCGAGGTGCGTGCGCTGGGCGAAGGCTTCGACCGCATGGCGGCCGCGCTCGCCGGCCGCACCCAGGAGCTGGAGGAGCTGGGCGAGATCACGCGCTCCCTCGCCTCCACGCTGGACGCCGACGAGGTGCTGCGCCGCGTGACCGACGCCGCCGTGCGGCTGGTGCGGCCCGACGGCTGCGGCATCGCCCTGCTCGACGAAGACGGCCAGACGCTGCACGCCGCCGCGTACAGCATCGGCATGCTGGCCCCGGCGGCGGGGCAGCCGATCCCGCTGGAGGGCTCGCTCGTCGGCCGGGTGGTGCAGTCGCGCGAGCCGGCACTGATCGAGGACACCCGGTTCGCGCGGCCCGGCTTCCCCGTCTACACCGACCCGGCCGAGCTGGGCTCCGTGCTCTGCGTGCCGCTGACCGGCCGCTCCGGCGTGCTCGGCACGCTCACCGCCGTGCGGACGCCCGCCGCCGCGCCGTTCACCGCCTCGCACCTGCGGCTGCTGGAGCGGCTCGCCCGCACCGCCGCCATCGCGGTGGAGAACGCGCGCCTGCTGGAGGCCGCGCAGGCCGCCTCGCGCGCCAAGAGCGACTTCATCGCCACCATGAGCCACGAGCTGCGCACGCCGCTCAACGCCGTGCTCGGCCACCTGGAGCTGCTGCAGTTGGGCATCCACGGCGAGCTGAACGAGCCGCAGCAGCGCGCGCTCGACCGCATCGCCGTGGCCTCGCGGCACCTGCGCGGCCTCATCGAGGAGGTGCTCACCTTCGCGCGCCTGGAGGCCGGCAAGGTGGAGGTGCGGCTCGCCGACGCCGACCTGCCCGCGCTCGCCGACGAGGTCGCCGCCGTCATCCACCCGCTGGCGCGGGAGAAGGGGCTGCACTTCCAGGTGCGCGCCCCCGCGCTCGCGCAGACGGTGCGCACCGACGTCGACAAGGTCCGCCAGATCCTCATCAACCTGGCGGGCAACGCGGTGAAGTTCACCGAGCAGGGCAGCGTGGAGATTTGCCTGCACGCCGACGACAGCGGTGTGCGGCTCGCCGTCGCCGATACCGGCCCCGGCATCGCGCCCGCGGAGCAGGCGCGCCTCTTCCGGCCCTTCGAGCAGTTGCAGAGCGGCTTCTCCCGCGCGCACGGCGGCACCGGGCTGGGGCTGTACCTCTCCAGCCGCTACGCCGCGCTGATCGGCGGCCGCATCGAGGTGCAGAGCCGGCCCGGCGAGGGCAGTACCTTCACGCTCGTGCTGCCCCGCGACCCCGCTCCCCCACCCGCGCCCGACTGACCACCGCGCTCAGGAGAACGGCGAGCGGGCGAGTGGCCCCGCGCCCGCGTTCGTGGGGCTTCCGGGCTCCAGCCCCCCGCTAGGCTCTGCGGTCGTGAGGCGCCTCAGCTCGGGGGTACCAGCGCGCGAAGACAGGTCACCCGCCCTCACCGCGATGGTAGGACGGGCTCTTGTCTGTGCCTCTTCACAGCAGCACCGGGCCAGCGTGCCCACTCTCCGCGCCAAGCTCCACCGGTGGCCGGGACTCGCCTAGTGCGACTTCAACCCCGCTACTCGGCAACGGGAGGCTCTGCAGCTCGGGCCCTCACCCCCGGCTCGCTCGTGCCTCGCTCGCCACCCCCTCTCCCCATGCGGGGAGAGGGGGAACTGAGCCAACCTCCCGCCGTGCTCCCCCTCTCCCGCCGGCGGGAGAGGGGGTCGGGGGGTGAGGGCCCAAGCCACCGAATCCACCTGCCGAAGACCTCACTTGATCCTGCACTAGGGGCCGGTAGAAGCGCGCTGCTTGTCCGACCGCGCCGGTGTGGTTCCCGCGCTGCGGGAGCACGCGCAACGCGTGCTGGCGAACTACCCGCCCGGTGCCAGAGAGCCGCCGGGGAAGTGGAGGCTGCACGTGAAGGCGCCGACTGGTGCCGCGCGAGCCTGATGGCCGGGGCAACGCTGTGGCCGCTGATCGAGGCGCTGGGGGCAGTCAATGGCTTGCCGGCGCCTTCCGTCGGACCCGTCCCCGGGCGCCTCGCCGGGCTCCCCCTGTGGCGGCGACAGGTTCGGCCGCCTGCTGCTGGGTGAGGTGCCGGAGCGAGCCGATGCATTCGTGAAGCTCGCGCGCTGGGTGGCTTCCGCCCTGGAGGCCGCTCCTGACGAGGGGCCCAGCGACACGTCGTGCGCGGCTCTACCATAGGCCCGCTGGATCGATGCCGATGCTCTGCTTCGAAGGTCCGAGTGCGGTCGGGAAGACAGCGACGGCCGCGGCACGCCGGCCCTCCGCGCCTGAGTCCTTGCGTTAGGCACGAACCCGCGCGCTGCAGGAGGCGCGGCGGACCGCGCGCCGCCAGTGCGTCCGGAGCGCGGCGGATGCGGCTTGCGCGAGGTCTCGTGATCCAGCTCACCGCACGCACTGCCCGCGCCCCGCAACCTTGGCGGCGAGGGGTCATCAGAACGCCCCTCGCCGGGCGGGGGTGCCGCCCAGGAACCCGTTTCGCTCCAGGAGGAGTTATGCGTACGCGAGGATCTCGATGGCTGGCGGGGCTCGGCTGCCCGGTGGCGCCGGCCGCCGCGGCGGGGCCGGTGGCGGCGCAGACCGCGCCCACCCTGCGGATCACTCCCTTCGCCGGGGGCGGCCTCTACCTCGGCGAGGTGCCGCAGAGCGTACTGCTGGTGGGGGAGAGCGGCGAGGGGCTGCGCATCCGCGACGGCGAGCGCGACGACGGCTTCGCGGCCGGCCTGCACGCCGGCGTCCGCTTCAACGCGCGCTGGGCGCTGGAGGGCACGCTGGCTTACGCGCCGACGGCCGTGAGCGGCACCGGCTGGGCGGACGACACCGACGTCGACAGCTACACCTACGGCGCCAGCCTGCTCTTCTACCCGGTGGGGCGCCACGGCCGCGTGGAGCCGTTCCTCGCCGCGGGCGCCGGCGCCAAGACGTACGACCACGCCGACATCGACGCCGAGACGGACTTCATGTGGAACACCGGCGTCGGCCTCGACGTGGCGCTCACGCCCGCGCTCGCCCTGCGGCTGGAGGCGCGCGACTACATCTCCGTCTTCGACCCGGAGACCTACGGCGCCGACGAGGAGCTGCAGCACGACCTGCTGCTCACCGCCGGCCTCAGCTTCACGCTGCCCCTGCCCCTCGGCGGCCGTCGCTGAGCGATCCGGCGGCTGCCGGCTTCCGGCTTCCGGCTACCGGCTACCGGCTTCCGGCGACCCCCAGGTGTTGCCGGAAGCCGGAAGCTGAAAGCCGGTAGCCTCTTCCCTGAATCCCGAATCCCGAATCTAGCCACCTATCACTTTGGTGGTGTGTAGGTTAGCAAGGAGGGGGAAGGGAAAAGGTTGCCCCGCATCGGGGTAGTTCAGAGGTGTCAGCCAACACTCTGAACGAAGGAGCCCCCGATGCGAGACAACCTTAGACTCTACAGCCGGCTGGAGCGCGAACTGCGGCGTCTGCTGCCCCAGGAACGCATCCCGCGCGTGCGCAACCTTACCCTGCGCGTGACGGGGCTGTTCCTGGCCCGTTCGGTCCATCTCAGCCAGGTGGTGCGCGTCTGGCCGCAGCCGGCGCGCCTGGTGAGCTTGGAGAACCGGCTGCGGCGCTTCCTGAGCAATCGCTCGCTCTCGGTCCAGCGCTGCTATGCCCCGGTGGTGGCCACGCTGCTGGCGCGCTTCTCGGGTGCGCCCGTGCGGCTGATCCTGGACCTCACCCAGGTCGGCCCCGCGGCACGCATGCTCAGCCTCAGTGTGGCCTACCGGCGTCGCGCCCTGCCGCTGGTCTGGCGGCTCTACCGCGGGGTCAAGGGCAACGTGCCCCTGCGCTCGGTCTGCCGCCTGCTGGAGGAGGTCGGCGCCTCCCTGCCCGAGGGCGCCGAGGTCTGGGTCTACGGCGACAGCGGCTTCGGGCAGGCCGAGTGGATCGAGTACCTGCGCAAGCGGGGCTGGCACTTCGTGCTGCGCCTGGGCGGACACGTCAAGGTGGCCGCCGGCGAGGACCCCGCCTGGCAGAAGCTGTGCTCCTGGGGCCTGCAGGAAGGCCAGACGCGGGACCTGGGCGCGGTCGGGCTCTTCGAGAAGCATGCGCTCACGGGGCTGAGAGCGCTCCTCGACCGCAAGGAGCGGCGCGACAAGAGCTACTTCCGCCTGGGCTGGGACTACCTGGCCCACTGCCTGCGCCTCGGCCACGACATCCCTCCTCTACGGCTCACCCCGTACGTGGACAAAGTGATAGGTGGCTAGATCCAGGATTCGGGATTCAGGGAACCCCGGTTTCGTCGTGCAGGGTCGGCGCAGCCGGTGGGCGACTGAATGAACTGCAACTGCACAAGGTAGACGTTCAGTTCCGCATTCCGACTTCCGCGTTCCGCATTCCCCGGTTCCACACGCCACCACGGGAGGATCCCATGTTCCACGACTGCCCCACCAGCAGGCTGCACCGCGCCGCGATCGTCGTGGCGCTGCTCTTCGGAGTGCTCACCCTCTTCGCCGGCACTCGGGTGCTGCTCGGCGCCGACCCCGGCCACGCGGTGCTGCGGCCTCTGCTGCTCTTCAACACGGCGATGGGCGCGGCCCACGTCGCGGCGGCCGTGCTGCTGCGGCGCGACTTGCGGCTCGGCCGCCAGGTGGCGGGCGAGATCGCGCGGCTCAACCTGCTCGTGCTCGGCGCGCTGCTGGTGTACGCCGCGGGCGGCGGTACCGTCGCGGGCGACAGCGTGGCGGCGATGCTGCTGCGCACCGGCGTGTGGGCCGCCCTCTTCGCCGCCGCCGGCCGGGTGCTGCGCCGGCAGGCGGTGACGCCGGCGCCGCGCGCGGTGCCGCCGAGCCAGACCCCCGCCGACCGGTGACGCGGAGCCCCGCTCTCGGCCGGCACGAACGCTGCACAGCCCCAAGCAAGGCACGATCATGGACCCCATCTCCGTTCTCCAGCGGACTTCGCTCCTCCACGGCCTGAGCGAGGAGGCGCTGCGCGCGATCGCCGGCCGCACCGTCGGGAAGCGGCTGGCGCGCGGCGCGCTGCTCTTCCGTGAGGGCGAGGCCTGCCGCGGGCTGTACGTGGTGCTGCGCGGGCTGATCGCCGCCTACCAGGCCAGCCCCGACGGCCGCGAGCAGGTGCTGGACACCGCCGGCCCCGGCCAGACCATCGCCGAGCTGCCGCTCTTCGACGGCGGACCTTACCCCGCCTCCGCGCGCGCGCTGGAAGACAGCGAGCTGCTCTTCCTCTCACTCAACGACTTCCAGTGGCTGTACCGCACCCATCCCGAGATCGCGGACCACGTGATCCAGCGCCTGGGGCAGCGCCTGCGCCGGCTGGTGCGGCTGGTCACCAAGCTCTCGCTGCAGGACGTACCCGCGCGCGTGGCGGCCAGCCTGCTGGAGCAGGCGGAGGCCTCCGGCACGCCGCTGCGTGACGGCATGGCGTTCCGCATGCCGCGCCGCCACTACGAGCTGGCCGCGGAGCTGGCGACGACGCGCGAGAGTGTGACGCGCACGCTGATGAAGCTGCGCGAGGACGGCATCATCGCTCAAAGTGGCCACACCATCCGCATCCTGAGCGTGGCGCGGCTGAAGCAGGCCGCCGGTGGCGGCGCGGTCCCGGTCTATACGTCGAGGATCTGATTCCCCGCAGCGCACCTCCCCGCGCGCCAGCCGCCCGGCCCCACCCCTGCATCCGGCGCGGCCATTCCCTTGCACCAGACGCTTGCCCCGGTACGCGTTCGCCGCTCCTGGCGGGGAGCGGAGCGACTCAACCTCAACACTCCGGGCACCCTGCGTGTCTGGCTGGGTGGATGATGCGCGCGAGCGATGCGGAGCTGGTGCGGCGGGTTCGCCGCGGGGAGCCTGCGGCGGCCGGGGAGCTGGCCGAGCGCTACCTGCGCGCCGCGCGCGCGGTGGCGCTCGCGCTCACCCGCAGCGAGCCGGACGCGGACGACGTCTGCCAGGACGCGTTCGTCACGGCGATCCAGCGGATCGACGACTGCCGCGAGCCCGAGCGCTTCAGCGCCTGGCTGATGCAGATCGTGCGCAACCGCGCGCGCAACCACCTGCGCCACGCGGCGGTGCGGGCGGCAGCGCCGCTGGAGGACGTCGCAGCGCTGGCGGCGCCGGCCGCCTCGCCGGCGTGGGCCGCCGAGCAGGCGAGGCTGCGCGCGCGCCTGCTGCTCGCGCTGGGCGAGCTGGGCGAGGAGCGGCGCGAGGTGGTGCTGCTGCACGACCTGGAGGGCTGGACGCACGCCGAGATCGCCGAGCGCCTGGAGCTGCCGTCGGGCACCGTGCGCTCGCACCTGCATCACGCGCGTCGCCGGCTGCGGCAGCTTCTCCGCGCCGAGAGGGAGACACCCGAATGAGCCCCGACGAGCGGATCGACTTCTCCTCGCTGGACCCGGCGCGCGAACCCGCGCGCTGGCAGGCGGTGGTCGCCGCCACGCTGCGTCGCGCAGAGGCCGTGCTGCAGGAGCGCCGGCGCGCGCAGGACCCGCTGAACCTGATCGCGCAGTGGATGCGGCCGGTGCTGCTCGCCGCGGCGTTCGTGCTCGCGCTGCTGCTGCCGCTGGAGCTGCGGCTGGAACTGGAGGAGCGGCAGCGGCAGCCGGCCCGGCGGCTCGCGAGCCTCTCCGTGGAGTGGGCCGCGGGCGCGCCGCCCAGCCGCGCCGTGCTGCTCGCAGCGCTCGGCGGGGGTGCGCGATGAGGCGCGCACGCGTCGTCGCCGTGCTGCTGCTGGCCGGCACCTTCCTCGTCGGCGGGCTCGCCGGGATGGCGGCCGAGGAGGCGCTGGGCCTCGACTGGTTCGACTTCCTCGACGAGGACCGCCAGGAGCAGCCGGAGTACCTGCTGCGCGGCCTCGACCTCTCCGCGGCGCAGCGCGAGCGGGTCGAGCGGCTGCTGGCGGCGCGCGCGGAGCGGCTGGAGGAGTTCTGGACACGGCAGCTCCCGGAGGTGCAGCTCATCCTCGACCGCTCGCTCGCGGAGATCCGCGCCGTGCTCACCCCCGCGCAGCGCGAGCGCTTCGAGCGCAACCTGCGCGAGCCGCCGCCGCTCGCGCCGGAGGCGGCGGGCGATTGAGACGGTGCTGGAGGGGCCGCAGGACGCGGAGGCGCTGTTCGCCCGGCCCTCCGGCGAGCTGTACCGGGTGAGGAAGGGCCGGCATGGGCCCGTCTCGCTCTACCGCCTGCCGCGCACGGCCCGGCTCGCCTGCAGCCTGACGTCGCTCGCGCGCTGAGCCGCCGGCGCGGCGTCAGAACCCCGTCTGCGCGAGCAGCCGGATCAGCCGAGCGAACCACTAGTGGGTCCGTTGGCTCGCACAGTGCCGTCGCCGCGCCGCCGGGGGCATGAAGCCCCCGGCAGGCAACCCCTCGCCCTCGCGGGCGAACAGCGAACCGGGTGTCCCGCGGGTAGGTCCGCCCGGCAGGGCGGGCCGTGCCTTGCCGGGGGCTTCATGCCCCCGGTGCCGTTCGGCCAGACCCAAGCCAACTGAACCACTAGACGTTGCCACCGCGAGCACGGCGCCTTCCACCGAGGAGAAGGCGCCGCGGGCGCTCTTCCCGCGAGACCGATGACGCCGACCGAGCTGACGTTCAACCTCTGGTTCGTGCTGGTGGGCGCGCTGCTGGTCTCGCTCGCCCTCTCCAGCACCGTCTTGCAGCGGCTGCCGCTGACCACCGCGATCCTCTACCTGGCGGTCGGCGTCGGCGTTGGGCCCCTGGGCCTCGCCCTGATCCGTATGGACCCGGTCGAGGAGTCGCTCCTGCTGGAGCGCGCCACCGAGGTCGTGGTGATCATCTCGCTCTTCTCGGCCGGGCTCAAGCTACGCACGCCGCTCTCCGACGGGCGCTGGCGGCTGCCGCTGCGCCTGGCTTTCGTGTCGATGGCCCTGACGGTGGGGCTGGTGGCGCTCGCCGGGGTCTACGGCCTGGGCCTGCCGCTGGGTGCGGCGATTCTGCTCGGCGCGGTGCTGGCCCCCACCGATCCGGTGCTCGCCTCGGACGTGCAGGTGGAGGACCCGCGCGACCAGGACCGGCTGCGCTTCGCGCTGACCGGCGAGGCCGGGCTCAACGACGGCACCGCCTTCCCCTTCGTCATGCTCGGCCTGGGGCTGCTGGGGCTGCACGAGCTGGGAGACTGGGGCTGGCGCTGGCTGCTGGTGGACGTGCTCTGGGCGATCACGGGCGGGCTGGCGATCGGTGCGCTGCTGGGCACGCTGGTCGGCCGGCTCGTCGTCTACCTGCGGCGGGTGCACCGCGAGACGATCGGCACCGACGACTTCCTGGGGCTGGGGCTGATCGCGCTCGCCTACGGCGCCGCGCTCTTCGCCCACACCTACGGGTTCCTGGCCGTCTTCGCCGCCGGGCTGGCGCTGCGGCGCATCGAGCGGGTGAGCGCGCGGGGCGACGAGGCCCCGCCGCTGCCCGAACCGCAGGGCAGCGCCGCGGGCGCGGAGGAGGAGGTCAAGCTGGCCAGCGACCCCGAGCACGCGCCGGGCTACATGGCGCGGGCGGTGCTCGCCTTCAGCGAGCAGCTCGAGCGCATCGGCACCGTGGGCGTGGTGCTGCTGGTCGGCGGGATGCTGAGCGCGCGCTACCTCTCGCCCGCGGCGCTCTGGTTCGTGCCGCTGCTCTTCCTGGTGATCCGCCCGCTCTCCGTCGCGCTGGGGCTGCTCGGCACGCGCACGCACGAGGTGCGCACGGGGCTGATGAGCTGGTTCGGCGTGCGCGGCATCGGCTCCGTGTACTACCTGATGTACGCCATCGAGCACGGCCTGTCGCAGACGCTCGCCCGGCCGCTCACCGCGCTGGTCCTCACGACCATCGCGGTCTCCGTCGTCGTCCACGGCATCTCGGTCACCCCGCTGATGGCGCTCTATGGCCGCTGGACGCGACGGAGCGACACGCCCGGGCCATAGCGCGCCGCCCCGGCAGCGACCCCCCAGACCAGGTCCGGGTGAGGAGCGGGCGGATGGGGACCTCGGAGAAATCCGCTTTGTCTGAGCGAGCGCAGCGAGCGAGTTTAGCGGATTGCGGAGAGGCCCCCATCCGCCCGCTCCTCACGCGCGTCGGGTGATCAGACGGCGAAGCGCGCGACCAGCGCCTGCAGCTCCGCGGCGACACCGGCGAGCTGCTGGCTGGCGGCCAGGCTCTGCGCCGCGCCGGCCGAGGTCTGCGTCGCCGCCGCCGAGACGCCGCCGATGCTGCGCGCCACCTCGTCCGTGCCGCGCGCCGCCTCCTGCACGTTGCGCGCGATCTCCGCGGTGGCGACGCTCTGCTCCTCCATCGCCGCGGCCGCGCTGGTCGCCAGGCCGTTGATCTGCGCGATGATCTCGGCGATCTCCGCGATCGTCCGCACCGCGCCCGCCGTGCCGCCCTGTACGCCGGTGATCTTGCGCGCGATCTCCTCGGTCGCCTGCGCCGTCTGGCGAGCCAACTGCTTGACCTCGCTGGCCACCACGGCGAAGCCCTGGCCGTGCTCGCCGGCACGCGCGGCCTCGATGGTGGCGTTCAGCGCCAGCAGGTTCGTCTGCTCGGCGATGGCGGTGATCAGGCGCACGACCTCGCCGATCTCGCTGCCGGCCAGGCCCAGCCCGTCCATGAGGCGCGTGGCCTCGCTCGTCTGCGCGGCCGCGCGCCGGGCGACGGCGTGCGTCTCCTGGAGCTGGCGGCTGATCTCGCGGACAGTGCTGCTCATCTCCTCGGCCGAGGCGGCCACCGTCTGCACGTTCGCGCCCGCCTGCGCGCTGGCGGCGCTGACCGCCTGCGCCTGCGCGCTGGTCTCTTCGGCCGCGCCGGAGAGGCTCTCGCTGCTGGCGCGGATCTGCAGGGAGGTGGCGGCCACCGTGCCGGACGCCTGGCGGATCTGCAGCAGCACGTCGCGCAGGCTCTCGCTGGTGCGGTTGACGCTCTGCGTGATGCGGGCGTGGTCGCCGCGGTACTCGCCCTGGACCTGCCGCGTGAAGTCGCCGGCGGCCATGCGCTCCAGCACCGCGGTCGCCTCGTGGACCGGGGCGACGACCGCCTCCAGCGTAGCGTTGATCCCCTCCACCAGCTCGCGGTAGCTGCCCTGGAACGGCGTGGCGTCGCCGCGCGCCGAGAGCTCGCCGGCCTCGGCCCGCGCGATGAGCGCCCGCGTCTCGCGCGTCAGCTCGGCGAGGGTGTGCTGCAGCGCCAGGAAGTGCTCGACGGTCTGCTGCGTCTGCCGGATCATCCCGTTGATGGTGCCGGCCAGCCGGCCCAGCTCGTCGCCCGAGTCGATCTCCAGCAACGTGGTGGTGGCCTGCAGCGGCACGTCCAGCTCGCCGCGGGTGGCGGCCTCGGTCGCACGGCCCAGGTCGCTGATGCAGACGCGGCGCAGCCGCTCCGCGCGCTCCGCGACGGTCGCCACGATCCCGCTGATGCGGCGGGCGACGAGCAGCGCGACCGCGAACGCGGTCAGGGTGCCGAGGCCCATGACGAGCAGAGTCATCAGCGTGAGCCGCCGCGCCAGGGTTTGGCTGCTCTCGGCGAGCGCCCGGGCGCGGGCCGTCGTCGTGCGGTCGAGGGTGTCGAGCGCCGTGGCGATCTCTGCCGTGGCGGAGTCCAGTTCTGCCAGCGCGGCGGCCTGGCCGGAGCTGTCGCTGCGCGCGTGGGCGGTGTAGGCGCGCTGCGCCGCCGGGCCGGAGCGGCGCTGGGCGGCATCCACGCGGTCGAGCAGCGCCCGATCCTCCGGCCGGACGAGGCCGCGCAGCGTGTCGATCAGCGCCAGCACCCGCTGGTCTCGCGCCTGCCGTTCGGCTTCCCACTTCGCCTGCTCCGCCGGGCTCGTCGCGTGAACAGCCCGGAGAAAGGCGGCGTGCGAGCGCAGGTGGCTCGCGCGGAGATCCGCCGCGAGCGCGAGCGGCCGGGTGGCGTGCGCGTCCAGCCGCGCGTCGGCCCCGGCGATGCTGCGGATGCCGTAGAGGCCGAGCAGCGCGATCACCCCACCGATACAGCCGACGGCGAGCATGCCGATCAGGATCTGCGCGGAGAGCCGCAGGTCGGTGTAGCGTTTCATGGTCCTCGGCCCGGCGCGGGCCGCTGGTGCACGATTCGGGGAGCGGGCACCACTCGCGGGCGCGAGTGGGTCTGACGAAGCAGAGTTTCGGCGGTCTTCCAGGCGAGCTTGAGCCCCACAGCGCACCGCCCGGCGGGCTGAGAGGCGCCGCCCACGGGCTGCCGCCCGGCTGGTACGGCGAGTGCGTCCGCACGCGCGGCCCGCTTCGGGCACGACATCCCCGATCCCGCAACCGGAGAGCGGACCTTGACGACATCGCTTCCCACGCGCCGGCTGGGCCGCGACGGCCCGGCGATCACCCGCGTCGGCCTCGGCGCCTGGGCCATCGGCGGCGGCGGCTACGCCTTCGGCTGGGGCCCGCAGGACGACGAGGCCTCGCTGCGCGCCCTGCGCCACGCCGTCGCGCGCGGCATCAACTGGATCGACACCGCCGCCATCTACGGGCTCGGCCACTCCGAGGAGGTCGTCGGCCGGCTGCTGCAGCAGCTCTCGCCGGGCGAGCGGCCGTACGTCTTCACCAAGGGCGGCATGGTCTGGGACGAGGCGAACCCGACGGCCATGCCCACGCGCAGCCTGGAGCCCGCCTCGGTGCGCCGCGAGTGCGAGGCCTCGCTGCGCCGCCTGGGCGTGGAGCGCCTCGACCTCTACCAGTTCCACTGGCCGGACCTGGTCGGCACCGCCGTCGAGGACTCGTGGGGCGAGATGGCGCGCCTGATCGAGGAGGGCAAGGTGCGCTGGGGCGGCGTCTCCAACTTCGACGTCGCGCTGCTGGAGCGCTGCGAGGCGATCCGCCACGTGGACTCGCTGCAGCCGCCGTTCTCGCTGATCAACCGCAGCGCCGCCGCCGACGTGCTGCCCTGGTGCCAGGAGCACGGCACCGGCGTCATCGTCTACAGCCCCATGCAGTCCGGGCTGCTCACCGAGAAGTGGACGCTGGAGCGCGTGCGGCACCTGGCGGAGGACGATTGGCGGCGCCAGTCGCCCAACTTCCAGATGCCGGCGGTGGAGCGGAATCTGGCGCTGCGCGACGCGCTGCGCCCCATCGCCGCGCGGCACGGCGCCAACGTCGAGTCCACCGCCATCGCCTGGACGCTGGCCTGGCCGGCGGTCACCGCGGCCATCGTCGGCGCGCGCTCGCCCGAGCAGGTCGACGGCTGGCTCGCCGCCGCCAGCCTGGAGCTGACGGAGCAGGACCTGGACGAGATCGCGCAGGCGATCCGGCGGACGGAGAGTTGAGAGTTGAGAGTTGAGAGTTGAGAGAACCCCACCCCGCCACCACCGCTGCGGTGGGGAGGGGTGGGGTTGCCGTTCACTCGCAACTCTCAACTCGCAACTCTCAACTCTTCAGCGCTGATACACGATTCGCCCGCCGACCACCGTCAGCAGCGGCTCGGCCTGCAGCATCTCGGGCTCGGGGACGGTGAGCAGGTCGCGGTCCCAGACGACGAGGTCGGCGAGCATGCCGGGCTGCAGCGTGCCCTTGCGGCGTTCCTCCCACTCGCCGAACGCGCTCGCGGCGGTGTAGAGGCGGATCGCCTGCTCGCGGGTGAGCCGCTGCTCCGGCAGCCAGCCACCGGGCGGGGTGCCCGGCTGCTCGCGGCTCTGCCGCGTCACCGCGGAGTAGATCCCCTCTACCGGGCGGATCGGCTCGACGGGGAAGTCGGTGCCGAAGATGACGGTGGCGCCGGCGTCGAGCAGGCTCTTCCAGGCGTACGCGCCCTCGGCGGCGCGCTCGCGGCCGATGCGCTCCTCCGCCCAGCGCATGTCGCTGGTGGCGTGCGTCGGCTGCATGCTGGCGATCACGCCCAGCTCACGGAAGCGCGGGAGGTCGGCGCGGTCGAGCACCTGCGCGTGCTCGATGCGGTGGCGCCGCTCTCTCGGGCCGTTGGCCTGCGCGGCGCGCGCGAACGCGTCCAGCGCCTGGCGGTTGGCCGCGTCGCCGATGGCGTGCAGGATGACCTGCAGCCCCGCCGCGTCCGCCGCCTGCACCAGCGAGTCGAGCTGCGCCGCGCTGTACTGCGGCAGGCCGCGTGTGTGCGCGTCGTCGCTGAACGGCTCCAGCATGGCGGCGGTGCGCGAGCCGAGCGTGCCGTCGGCGAAGCCCTTGAGCATGCCGATCCTCAGCCATTCGTCGCCGTAGCCGGCGGTGACGCCGAGCCGCTGGAAGGCGCGGATCACCGGCATCTCCAGCGGGTGCCAGGCGTAGACGCGCACGCGCAGCGAGTCGGCGGCGTGCAGCCGCTGGTAGACGCGCAGGTCGGTGGGGGTCGCGTCGGTCTGCACGCTGGTGACGCCGGTGCGCACGGCGGCCTCCATCGCGGCCTCGACGGCGCGGCGCACCTGCGCCTCCGTCGGCGCCGGCACCACGCGGCCGACCAGCGCCTCGGCCGACTCCTTCAGGATGCCCGTCGCCTCGCCGCTCGCCGGGTCGCGCACGATCTCGCCGCCCGCGGGGTTGGGCGTGCTGCGGGTGACGCCGGCCAGCCGCAGCGCCTCGGAGTTCGCCCAACTGGTGTGCCCGTCCACCCGCGAGAGCAGCACGGGGTTGCGCGGCGCGGCGCGGTCCAGCGCCTCCTTCGTCGGCCAGCCGCCGGGGCCCAGCTCGCCGGCCGGCAGCCGCGTGTGGTCCCAGCCGCGGCCCACGATCCACTCGCCAGGCTGCGCGCGCGCGGCGGCCTCGGCCACCCGCCGTTCGATCTCGGCCAGCGAGCCGGTGCCGAGCAGGTCCACGCTCAGCAGCGCCTGCCCGCCGCCGGCGAAGTGCAGGTGCGCGTCGTTGAAGCCGGGCGTCACCAGCCGGCCGGCCAGCTCGTAGCTCTCGGTGCCGGGCCCGATCAGCGGGATGACGTCCGCGCGGTCGCCGACCTTGATGACGCGCCCGTCGCGCACGGCGATGGCGTCCACCACGCTGTGCGCCGAGTCGGCGAGGAAGACCTTGCCGCCGTAGAGCACCAGGTCGGCGGTCAGCGCGGGGTCGGCGACCAGCATCGCCGGGCCGTGCTCCAGGGTGGGCCCCGCCTGGCGCGGCGCACAGGCGGCCAGGCCGCCGAGCGCGGCCAGCAGGAGGGTCGATCTGCGCATGCATCTCGCGGTTGGAGGATCGCTCTTCGTCGGGAAAGCGCTCCGAAGTGTAGCATAACGTGCGCGTCGCGCAAATCCCTGCCGCGCTTGTGCCTCGCTCGCGGCCGCACGATCTTGGGGATGGACGCAATTCCGCCACGCCAGGAGGACGACATGGCATCCACCGCGCCGACTCGCGAGGAGATCGCGCCGCTCGCGCCACGCCCGCCGCTCGACGACGACTGGACCTACGAGCGCTACCTCACGCTCGACGACGAGCAGCGCTACGAGATCTTCGACGGAGAGCTGAGCATGGTACCCGCACCCTTCTCCCGGCATCAACTCGTAGCGGGTGAACTCTTCTACCGCTTCGACAGCTTCGTCCGTGAACGGAAGCTGGGTCTCGTACTCTTCGCGCCCGTCGACGTCGTCTTCGGCCCGCGCCGCGTGGTGCAGCCGGACCTCCTCTTCATCCGCACGGAGAATCTGGGGATCATCGGCGAGCGCGCGGTGCACGGCGCGCCGGACCTGGTGGTGGAGATCCTCTCGCCCGGCTCGCTCACGCGCGACCGCTACCGCAAGTACCGCCTCTACGAGCAGGCGCGGGTGCCGGAGTACTGGATCGTGGATCCCGCGAACCGCGCCATCGAGGTGCTGGCGCTCGGCGAGAGCGGCTACGAGCTGATCGCCAGCGCGGACGAGAAGGGGCCGCTCAGCTCGCGGGTGCTGGAGGGCTTCACGCTGGAGCTGAGCGAGGTGCTGGAAGCGCCGGCGGCGCCGCGCGTTGACGAACCCCCGCCCGACGCCTAGCTTCCGCGTCACGGTTCGCCCGCCGCCCACCCGCCGCAACCGGGTGGGCGTCGTCGTTTCCCCCGAGATCGCCCGATGGCTGCCCCCGCTCCGACGGACCTGAACGGCAAGCGCGTCTGCATCGTGATGATGAGCGCGATCGGCGACGCGGTGCACGTGCTGCCGATCGTCAACTCGCTGCGCGCCGCCGCGCCCGCGATGCACCTGACCTGGATCCTCCAGCCGGGGCCGTACCAGTTGGTGAAGGGCCACCCGGCGGTCGACGAGTTCATCCTCTTCGACCGCAAGCGGGGCTGGCGCGCCTTCCGCGACGTCTGGCGCGCGACGCGCGGCACGCGCTACGACCTGGTGCTCGCGCTGCAGGTCTACTTCAAGGCCGGCGTCATCACCGCCATGCTGAGGGCGGACCGCAAGCTGGGCTTCGACCGGGTGCGTGCGCGCGATGCCAACTGGCTCTTCACCACGGAGCGCATCCCGGCGCGCGGCTTCCAGCACGTGCAGGACCAGTACTTCGAGTTCCTGGAGTACCTCGGCATCGCGCCGCGGCTGGAGTGGGGGCTGGCCCCGACGGACGGGGAACGCGCGCGCTACGCGGAGCTGCTGCCGAGCGACCCGCGCCCCACCGCCGCGCTGGTGCTCGCCACCAGCAAGCCGGGCAAGGACTGGCCCGCCGAGCGCTACGCCGAGCTGGTGGACCGGCTGGCGGAGCTGGGCATGCGCTCCGTGCTGGTCGGCGCGCCGTCGCCGCGCGAGCGTGCCGCCGCCGACGTGGTGCTGGCGCGCGCCCGCCATCGCCCGCTGGATCTGCTCGCCTGGGACCTGCGCCGCCTCGTCTACCTCACCGCGCGGGCCGACGTGCTGGTGACCCCGGACACCGGCCCGCTGCACGTCGGCATCGCGCTGGGCACGCCGACGGTCTCGCTGATCGGCTACTCGAACCCGAAGTGGTGCGGCCCCTATCGCCGCTTCCCCGAGCTGATGGTCGACGCCTTCGGTGATCCCGGCGAGGACTATCCCGGCGGCCGCATCTTCCGCGAAGGCCGCATGCAGCGCATCACGGTGGACGCGGTGGTGGAGAAGGTGAAGCTCGCGCTGGCGCGCTACGGCCGCAGCGCGAGCAGCCGCAGCGGCCAGCCGGCGCCGTAGCCTGCTTCGAGCGCGGCCCAGTCCGCCATGCGCAGCGGCGCGCGGAGCTTGGCCGCCGAGCGCAGCATGCGCCGCAGGTCGCGCGCGCGGCGGACGGCGGGAACGGGGCCGCGGAAGAGGCGCGCGCGGTCGAAGTCCAGCAGGTAGACGCCCTCGGGGGTGACGAGCAGGTTGCGCAGGTTGACGTCCGGGTGCGCGATGCCGGCGGCGTGCATCTGCCCGAGCTGACGGCCGGCGTCGTGCAGCACCGCCGCCCAGTCGGCCTGCGGCGCGCTCCGCAGCCAGGCGTTCAGGTCGAAGGCGTAGGGTACCCAGCGCGTGGCGAAGCTCGCCATGTAGCCGAGCCTGCCGCGGCGCTCCGCCGCCGCGACGGTATGCAGCACCCGCACGCCGCCCGCCCGCGCCCGCTCGGTGGCGTACAGCTCCTCGAAGGCGCGGTGCCCGCGGAAGTAGCGCTCACGGTTGAGGTGCCGCAGCGCCCCGCCCCGCCGGTAGCCGCGCACCACCACCTGCTCGCCTGTCGGCAGCGTGAGGCGCGGGTGCGCCGCCCGCCCGCCGCCCACCCACGTCACCTCCGCGTCCGGCGCGGCGCCCGGCGCCAGCCGCGCCGCCCAGTTCTCGTGGCCGCGCCGCACCAGCACCCGTGCGCCGGCCACCTCCAGCGCCGTGAACTCGCTCAGCACCGGGTCGTCGAGATAGGCGTGGAAGTGCATCTAGGATTCGGGATTCAGGATTCGGGATTCAGGGGGGATACGGTACCCACTTGAGTCCTCTGCGCGCTACCCCCACGCCGCAGCACGGCGCAGGGGTAGGCAGTGGCAGTTTCCCTGAATCCCGAATCCTGAATCCCGAATCCTGAATCCCGAATCCTGCCGTTCAGACCGCCTGCAGCCGCTGCAGCACCGTGGCGGCGTTCGTCTCCAGGAAGGTGGCCATCGCCTCCTCCTCGGCCAGGCTCTGGCGCAGGATCTCCACGCACTGCTGCTCGCCGAGCACGCTGGCGACCGCGATGGCGGAGCGGTAGGCGGCGATCTCGTAGTGCTCCACACGCAGCCCGGAGCCGAGGTCGAAGGCTTCGAGGATCGGCTTGCTCGGCTTCTCCTCGCTCTTGAACGAGTCGTGCTCCTCGCGCAGGCCGATGGCGGCCTCGCACTTCTCGGCCTTCGCCTTCTCGCCGATCGCCGCGAACGCCGCCTGCAGCCGCTCGATCTGCTGCTCCGTCTCCTGCACGTGCTGCTCGATGCGCGCCTTGACGTCACGCCGCGTGCCCGCGGGCCGCGTGGCGCGCCCCCAGAACACGAGCGCCCGCCCCCGGAAGTGGGGGCGGGCGCTCGTGCCACCGTCTGCCGAGGCGGCGGCTCAGACGTGCGTGCGCCGGCCGACGACCAGGCGGTAGAGCAGCAGCAGCACCAGCGAGCCGATGATCGCGCCGATCAGGCCGGCGGGGCCGCCCTCGCCCATGCCGAACATGCGGGCCAGGAAGCCGCCGACGAAGGCGCCCGCGACGCCCAACAGCATGGTCACGATGATGCCGCCCGGGTCGCGGCCGGGCATGATCAGCTTGGCGATCGCGCCGGCGATCAGGCCGATGATCAGCATCCAGATCAGGGACATAGCAGCCTCGCGGTCTGGTGGTTCGGTACCGGTGCGGACGCCCCGCACCTCGTGAGGAGCGCCAACGCAATTCAGGTGCCGAGCCCGCAACGTGTTCCCGTGCGCCGCGACGAACGGCGTGCTCGCGCCGGCCCGCGGCCGTGGGGCTGCGGCCGCCGCACCCCGGGTTGTTCTGCCGGCCCCTGCCGCCGTAGCTTCCCGCGGGTCCCGAGCCGCAGTCCTCCCCTTCTCCTGAACGGCTGATGACGCACGCATTCCGTATGCGGTGCGCCGCGGCGGCGCTGCTGCTGGCGGCGTGTTCGCCGAGCGCGCCGCCCCGCACCGCGCCCACCGCCGCGCCCGCGCCGCCCGGCCCGGCCG